>Ga0126338_10001023_pt1 | contig 17182 bp, 3 predicted proteins | sample OrbCmetagenome_2_FD_92529 | JGI IMG/M metagenome (GOLD analysis project Ga0126338, IMG submission 92529) | Coral microbial communities from Petempiche,Puerto Morelos, Mexico - Orbicella C C metagenome | ecosystem: Host-associated > Invertebrates > Cnidaria > Coral | place: Petempiche,Puerto... | reverse complement strand
GAAGAGAAAAAGCAAACAAGGGGTGTTTCTTGGCTTCCCTAGGCAACTTGTTGTTGCCCGGAGCCAATGACGAAACCAGCTTCAATATCATCAATAGCTGTGCGAATCTTTAATAATAATAATCACCATCATCATCATCATCATCAATCCGCAGTGTCACCCATGAAGTGATCTCTAAACTCACATTACTTTCCTGGCATAGTCATATATTCTTAGCAGGATTTTAGTAAGTTTAAAACACATCTAAATAATACGGTGTGATGAAAAACAAAACTTGAAATGCGAGTGTGGATAACGAATTCTCGAATTTGAAGACATAAATCACAAGTTGTAAAGTCGGGCTCAGATTATGTTATAATCGACTAAAATCTGTTCAAACTGACGTCTTAAGTAGTAAAGTTCCCTTACCTGCAGTGGATCAAAATGGGCCCAGAATCCTCTGGCACAGACGCACGGACCTTGTTCAAGAAAGCAAGCAGTGAGGTGGCGTGAGTGGGGACCCCATGATCAGGCCATGCTGTGAAATGGTACTGTGTTACCTCACGAGCACGATACTCTGCTGTATCAGACGTCTAACATACAACAAGAAAATCAGCATTAACAAAACAAAAAGAACCCAGCTGACAAACTTTTCAAACTGTCAGGTAAAATTTAGAACACACCATGTAACTACGTGCAGAAAACATAAATCTGTCACCACACACGCGATCGAAATCGCTCCAATCGAAGATTTTATTCTGCATCTGCGTACACGTAAAACCATCCTTACAGTGCAACTACTCCGAACTACTCCGACCAAGGCTACTTAAGCAAATTCTTTGCCAATATTGACCGCTGGCAATTTAAAGATGATTTCCAGTCCGTACTGCGCACTCTCGAGTTTGTTTGCGTTTTTTGTTTTGTTTCATGTAAGACATCACAAAATGTAAACATTTCGCAACTACTTACATGAACTACATTCAGAGTTTCAAAACAACCGCCATTATGGATGCGAAGCGGTCGAAGCTTTATGCTTCGTTCTTCCTCATATCACGTGATGAAACAACTTCGCAGCTGTAAAAATCAATGAAGCTGTTGGAAAAAGAATTTGAAAGGCCTCAAAGACAAGGTATGTGGTTCGTAACGAATAACATCGATTCGCATTCCATCGAGTGAGACTTATAATGTTTATAAACATTAGGGTGCTGAGACTGCGCGGTACGGACTGGAAATCATCTTGAAAAGTTAAAGAATAGTTACTAATCAAAATGACCACAGATCTGTTGCCTTTGTAATGTACAGCTTGATTACATGGATAATTTGTTGAAAAACTATTGTTAACCTCCACCATTTTTATTCCTTAAATTTGTAGACAATTTTGTCGGGCGGCCTTGGTTAGAGTAGTCGCACTGTAAATTAAAGAAAACACCAGATGAAGAGCATTACGAAAGAAAATATGACAATTGAAGCCAGACTTACCATTTGAATGGTAAACTTTCTGACAACATAGTCAGCTAGTTCCTCTTCGTCACCAGGTGAAACCAACACAGGGCCATACATTTCTGGACTAGCGCTCGGCCAGTACTTCAAACATTTGATCTGAACGTACGAATAAGAGTAAAAATAATAAATAGAGGAAACACGTATAAATCTATTTCCCCCTGCAAGAAGTTGTTTTATACACGAGCGGTTGGCCTTTTTATACAAGGGTGGACGTTGCAACTGAGCCGACAAGTTTTTGTTCCCCGCATTAATTATTATGCAAAAGAGCAATTCCCACAAGTTGTGGAAATCAACAATCTAATCAATTAGGAACTGAGAGGGTAAAACTGCTTTACTGTAATCATACTTGTGTGGTTATTACAGTGACTGCAAGGAGAGCTTAAACTTGGTATCTAAATTTTCCAACAGCATATTGTTTTACCATAAGGTAAAGCAATGCTTTCAATGGAATTGTCCAGGCTTAGCTGGTAGCAAATCGGTTTTTTTACCACCGAAGATTTCAGTAATGCTTCGTGTCAATACTATTCCATAACCTCATCCGTCTATCTAGCGCCCAAAAAAAAAAAACAAAGTCAGGTTATCTAAACTATTTTTCACCCTGAAGTAAACCAATGCATGGAAAAATACTTCCTACAGAGTGTAGCATCGTAGATGTTAAACATAGTGCAACTTCTCCCCTATTCTCCTAACACGACAAGTGTCCGACTTAATACGTATTCACTCAACTGACCAGCTGGTTGCTTAGTAACTCGGCTTTACTCAGCCAAGCGAAAAAAGTGTTTTGACACCATTTTAGTAGCTAAAGCTACAAATAGTTGCTAAGGTGATGGGTTTTCTTGTTCGTTCTCACTCAGTACAGTGGAACCTCAATTGGGACTGGGGAAATTAATTGGTTCGTCAAATCGAGGTTTGTTGTAGCGAGGTTCTGTTCCATACATTTCATTGTAACTTTCCCCGGGCTGAAGAATATCGTTCGTTATACCGTGGACTTTGTTGTATAGAAATTGGTTAAATTGAGGTTCCACTGTATTACAAAAAAAAAAACATCTCTACTTACCCGTCCTCCCTCAACCATGTTTGTCACCATGACAATGACACAAACGCCTTGGTCCCAGACCGTCCGCCAAAACTCTCCAAACGAGTTAGCCACAGGACCTGAAACACATTTATTGCACGTGAATGAAAATGGTCTCTGTCAACGTTGCTATCTTCGATGGCCGGCTCGCTCTACATCCCAGTGTGATTTTCTCTCGCATATTGATTTTTGTTTAAGTGACAGATGTGAACCAACGCGGTGATTGTCAAGGACATTAAGATCGACGTTTTTCCTGTTTCCCGCAAACCGCAAACCTCAAAATGTGACGCGAGTCTGACCTTGCCGTCGCGTTTGACGTTTGAGGTTCAGGTTTTGAACGTCAAGGACACTGCCTGGAAGTAAGTGAATTACGGCAGAGTTTTTCACTAGTCTTAAAACCATTAAGCCATGTTTAAATCTCGATCAATCAGGGGTTTGTTTGATTCATTTGCGAGATTAAGAGAATTAACAACCACCTGCACGCATCCATTGCATCGTCGTAAACAAACATGGCGTCGCCTGTGATGCACGTGATTTGTTCTCAAAATACAACATTCCATACTTTTTACGAAGAAAATATATCATCCCATTTCCTGCTCAGTTCTGAGATGGCTTCCTTTCAATGGCTAACTGTGAAACACAACGTAATGCTTGCCACAGAGGTGGCGTCAATAAATCCAACAACTCCTCCAATCGGATTAAATCTAAATATCATTACGATTATGTTCATACGGCGAAGTTCGAACTTTCAACTGCTGGCAGACGTTTGCAGTTTGCAGTTAAAAGGAAACCCTGGATCTTCAGGTCTCTTAAACGAGCAAACAACACTTTTTAAGGACGGTTTCTAGAGCACATTTCGAAACACCAGGCGCTGACCAATAGACACATGGGCTCTGGGAACGAGATTGGGTTCCTCTAAAATGATGTATGTCTATATTTATATGTAAAATAACATTACGCAAAACTGAACACAACTGCAGAATAAGCAGAGACAACACGACATCAAATCAACACCAGCTTGCGCACACTTTCTAGAATGTCATAAGTTGCGTTCTGGTTGTGACGTGAAACGTGCAACATGCCGTCGTGATCTGGTAATAGAGAGCTTAAGCAAACCACGACAGCAACGAGAACGCCACCGAACAAAAGCCAGTTTAATGAGCAGGACAATGGCTGCGCATGTGCGTTATAAATCTATGTCCATTTCTTTTCTGTCTTCTTCGCAACAAAACGTGAAATGATCAAGTTCCGCGTACTTTTGAGAATGCGAACAGCGGCGGTTAATTTTTCGTATTTTCATCAGCGATAACGAAGCGCGCGAAGTCTAAAAATAGAATGCACATTATTGGAACCCCGCGAAAGTCAGACAACATAAGCGTGTTCTGAGAGAAATAGGAGGAAAACGAACGCCCAATTTTCGTTTTAAAAATTGTTTTAGGAACACTTGCTTACGCGCTTGAAAAAGCGTCAAATCTTCCACCTTTCTGTTTTGTTTGTCTGAGTTATGACGTCACTCGCGCGCTTCGCTATTGAACGCCGGCGTAACGTACACAGTTTGAGCAAGTTCTGAGACCAACAGACGCATTAAACAGATCTAGACAATTGCAAAGTAAAATATAAATTCAGCTTTTAGCAAGTGTCATCCTCGGGGTCGTCGTCATCATTGCTTAAGATCTCTAATGACGAAGGCAGCGCGAGCACCGGAAATAAAAATCAAGTCGTGTCCAGACTATTCCAAGTACTCAGATGCGCTCAGCACCCTTCCCGCTTTGACATGGCGTTGTCTTCGCTAAATCTATCTGATGCTTTTCCTCAGCTGCTGCAAAAACAGGCAATCCTAACAATGTTTAACTCAAACCTTGAGTAGCAATAAACTTGCAGTGGTGGTTATAGCCCTGAAAAAGAAGTCAGAATTTTGTGTGAGCAAACAGGAAATGTAATCAAAGATGGTTTGGCTGGCAAAGTAATTTCCTAAATCAAAGCAAAATTATACTCACATCAATAAAGTTGGCATTGATGTAATCACTCCCTGGACAGCCATCCACTTCAGCTAATGTAACTCGAGTGTGATCATCTGTAGTACAACAACCATAATAAAAAAAAGTATTTAAACATGGCAAATCAAAATGAACATCAGCCCTCACTAAAAACTATCATTTGAATATAGGCCGGATACGTCTGTACAACTGAAAGGCAGGCACGACGGGCTCGCTGTCTAAAACCAGAAAGACATGTGCAGTGACCAGTGATGGACCATATAAAAATCATAAAGTGGTACCGTTAAATTCAGTGAGTAATCCCTTAAGACAATATCATGAATCCGACTTCCATTAAATAAATAGAGAAAAACAAATAGTAATGGTAATCACCTCTGGTCCATGAATATTTCTCTTTGTTAAAAATTAACAACCTATCATAAAATAGCTTGATAATACAACAAGAATGAACTCGGGCAATGTAAACCTTTTTTAAACAGGTCCAACTTATACGTCATTCTATCAGGAAGCTCAGTAGCAGCCAAGAATCAAGTTTAATAAATGAATTCAATCTGTTTTTATTCTCTCCATCTTTTCTCTTGTTATATTATTTTGTTAACTAGACGTTCACACTAGCTCACAAGTAACAGAATCATCATCTTTCAACCTGTATAATCCTCTATAATTTTACCCAGTTAATACGGCCACTCAATGAACAAGTAATGTTCATCTTTCCATTGTTAATATTGCATGAACTGATTAAAGTTTCAACTTTTTTACAATTACACCTACATTTTGAATGTTTATTACAGAAGAGTTGTTTAAAAATGTCCCTGTCAAGACATCACTTTTGTCTTAAGATTCGATAAAATAGACCAGTCATGAAATTTGACCCTACCCCGTTAATACAGTCAACCCATTAATACGATCAAAGTTTCACGTAAAGCTGGTGACCGTGTCAACGGGATTCCACCGTATCCCCTAATTTTAACTTACATGGAATGATATTCTTAAATCTGTTCTTGGCTTTGTTTTCTGGCTTTTGACTACTATCCCAAGTGAAATTTCCAGGAACTCTGATTGACTGCAATTTGAAAAGTTAAAAAAAAATAACATTTATAGTCTAAATGAAATGATGTCAAAATACCGCTTAGACAAGAGTGCGTATCAGTACTGTTCACTTGGGAATCGCCTAACAACAACCACGGGTGAAGACAGTGTTATAAGAGTTAAATATCAATAACAATGAATGAACGCACCACAAACTCGTCCCTAAATGACTTGTTGGTATCTGCATGATTGATTTCACAGTATTCCCGTAGCTTCTCTACTGGAATAGGTTTGATGGTTACAAACTTGCCTGGACCAACAACATCTGCAAATAAGTTAAACATGGTACCAACGTGAACTCACTTCCACCTTAGCAAAGACCCCGGCAAAGAGCATCTTATTTGTCATTTTGAATTATCACAGGTAGCCCAAATTCACAAATGAGCGTCCTTATACACACAATAGTAAATATTCAGGTTTTGCAATAGTCAAAATATAGAGATTTGTCTGGGAAAAACGGTTATATCCTTAAATCTAAAAAATACGAAGGAGTATGAACAAAGATAAACCTAACTTGTTTCAGGCGTGTGTTTCCTTGGTTCCTGTGAGGTTTCTAGGCTGATTTATGGTAGTTTAAGTGGTTTTTAGCTTCATGCACTGCTACATATAGTAAGGAGACACACCTGAAGCGACGTGGGTTTACTTTTATACATACTCGTCCATATTTTGGGGAGTTTAAGAATATAACCGTTTTTCCCTTACAAATCCATATATTTCGACTGTTGTGTAACCTGATTACTACTTTATGTACAGGGATGCTCATTTGTGAGCTTGGGCTTCCTGAGAAAATATTTAAAAAATGGAGGACGTGATAAGCTCAGAATAAACGCTTTAAATACACTCTACCAGTCGAATTCTCCAAGCCTTTATTGCACCAGCCGTGTGTAAGTCCACCCAAAATTATCAATAATAAGTATAGGTAATCGTATGAATGAGAGTCCAATTAAATTAGGATTTACCCTACGAGTGATATTTGAACATTCTCTCAAAATTGCACGATCTTTTAGGCGAGTGCATTTAGAAAGAATTTTCGTATATCACGAGTAGAGTAAATCCTTAATTGCTCGAGCTTTCATACGATTACTCATTTATTACGTGACTGAGAAAATTGCGAACAAGGGCGCGTTAGCGCTGCAGTGCAAATTAATAATTAACGATAAATTGGCCTGCTTCCAGCCAATCACACTGAGGTAATTTCCTCAGTCATATAATAAGTACTGTTATAAGAATACTAAAGAGGGTGTCCTGTTACAGCAGGTGTCCTGTTACAGCATGTGTCCACTTGTGAGGTTTGGTAGATCGCAGCTTTAAATTAACTATGGTTTACGGTCATTTCACCCCATGGTCATTTCGCTCCAACCAAAAGTCATTTCGCCCAATAATCGAAGTCACTTCGCCTCATACAGAAGTTACTTCGCTCCATGTAAAAAATTAGTGAAATTTGTCGTGAACTTTTCGTTTTGATGTTGGAGTTGGACTGATTTTGAACTTAAGACTTATGTCAGTTCAGATTATTAACTACTGCAGCTTCCAGTCGCGTTCGCTTAAATACGCTTGGTAACACTAAATGTCATTTCGTTCGATTACTTTCCTCATCACACATTCTTATCCGTTGTAATCCCTCAAAATACACTAAATATCACTTCGTTCGATTACTTTCCTCAACACTATGATCAGCTAGGCAAATAGAGACAATCTTGTAAACATATATACACTTTAATTATATCATGGAGCGAAGTAACTTCTGTATGGAGCGAAGTGACTTTTGGTTGGGGCGAAATTACCATGGGGCGAAATGACCGGATACCTTAACTATGACCCATATACTGCTGCTTATTAACTCGCAGTAGATTCCTGTTGCAGACGAACGTCAAACCCTTTCAATTAATCCCACTCTCAAACTATGAATTCTCCTTTATGATTTCCATACTTGTTTTAGTGTTAATATTGTTCATTCTAGCACATCAAAGACAATATTCCCATATGATTTGTAAGATATTGTAAGGAGAAGTAAGAAGTCTATCACACCCAGTAAGTTATTCGGGTAACACTAGGATCCCATTGATAGTAACATTCTCTTTACCCAAATTAGGGTTGGCACTCCATGAACTGAAAACCTAGTTTGATCAGGACTGGTTAGTGATCCTCAAGCCCCATGAGTATCCATTACTACAATCACAGTTTGCTCAAACAGGTTCATATTCCACAGGTTCACCCATTTCTGGGTAGAGAGCGTCAGTGTGAATTCAAAACACGGAAATGATCGAGCTATTGACTGTTAGTGTACAAACAAGAAGCTTCCAAAATTATATACACTGTGCATGTACATTCAGCTAGTCTCTTACAAATGATTTAAAATAATCTTTATATATTTTACTTATTTATTTGTTTATTTACTTATTTTAAATTAATCGGTCAAATTCTAGAATTCCTCTATTTTATTTTTCTTTATATATCAATATACATGATTTGATATTACTTTTATGACTCCACGTTATACCACTTACAAATTTTAGAATAGGTTAATGTGAAGTGCATTTACATCATTTTACTTACCTGTGGTTTAGGGATTTTTTTAAGTGTTATTTTCAATTTTCATTTTTGCACAGCCACATCACATTAAAAGACAAAAGTCACCACTAATAAACTGGTGATAAGAAGCAACATTTCCAGAAATGAGAAGAGAAGACCAAAGTCTATCTCACTGCAAGTCAAAGTTTCAGCACAATGTGTTCAATAATTTCAATTTTGGGAAATGCAATAGACTGAAAGAAATTAGTTTATCTTTCCTAAGCTATTGTCTTCCAAGGAAAGTGCTTATAAAAGTAGAGGCAATTTTTATTTAGCCACTAAAAGCTATGGCTCGGTGATAAAATCAAACTTGCATAGTTACCACAAATGTAAACTCAAACATAAAATCACTCTGCTGGATATCATGTATTTCCTCTGAGGGATGTGTTTCGTAAAATAGCTGGGGGCAATAGCTGTTTCTTATTATATCGCCAGCTCCATAAGCAGGCAAGATGAACCAAATCCTTTGCTGTGATTGGCTACCTGAGTGGGCAAGAAAATGATGCTATTTTACCTGCTTGGGACTACCCGCTGTGTCCCATAAGAAAATTTTCCCCAAAAGCCACAAAATAAATCCTTTATTAACCAAGCTTGTTCGGTAAAGATGGTTGGATAATGGCATCATTCTTTTTTCGTTAGTTTATGGACCTCAATTCTGTCTTAGTCCATATACATGTAAACACACAAAAAAAGAACTTGGCCAATATCCAGCCATCTTGACCTCACACTTGGTCAATGACTTGGTCAATGAATCCTCTACTTCAGAGAAGAAAAGTTGAGGGTCATAAAACAGACTTTTTGATCAGTTGCACATACCATATTTAATCGATTAAGCACCACCCCTGATTAACCACCAAACATGATAGAGCAAAAATATGAAAAAGCACCGCCCTTGAACAAGCACCACATTCATTTCCAATGATCCAACACACTCATTTAATTGAAGCATCATTAGACTGAAATGTTCAAGGAGTCAAACTAATAAACAAGTAACTATGGTACAACTAAATCTTAACCAGCCTCAGAAATTTACTCTCCTGGATTACAATTTTATTCTCAGTGAGTTAGATAAATGTTACTTTTTCTAAAGAGTGCCATGTACCCTAAAATAAGCATCATCCACAAAAAAGCAAAGCAACCAAAACACTAAAATTGTAAGTGCAACAACACTCAACAGCGTTAAAATACAGTAACTGCATCACAGTTAGTTATAGCAGAGTTAATCCTGCGAGTTTATCTTTGTCCCTATCAGTAACACCAAGGATCATGTCATTTAGGCCATGTGCATGGTGACAAGATAAATTGTGAAAAAATCATTATCAGCTTACTACTTTGTCAACATTCGTTCATTGATATAAAATTTTAATATAATTTCCATTTTACAATACAGATTTTGTTTCATTTCCAAAGGTCAGATTATGAGCAAAATACCAAATATTGGAAAGTTCATAATTTTCTGTACAGGCATGTTTCCACAAAAGAAATGCATCTTTTTGTTTCTAACCTTAATTTAACTGGTAGCTCATCAAAAAAGTTCTGTTAATGAAACATCACATTTCCTTGAGAAGGATTTAAGTCATGAAAGTGTTTATTATTTGTTTCATTTATTCTTCCAGCATATGAACAGTTCAAACTACCAGAATCCCTGGAGGCCAGCAATTGAATTGTCTAACTTTGCTGGGCTGGTATGTGGAAGACATTTTTGCCCGGGCACAATTGAGTGGAAGTGAAAGTGAAAGTGAAAGTGTTTTCTCGCCCTTCAGATTTCTCTTTGTCATATCTCCTCTGCCACTTTTAATTCCCTTCATGCCTAATCGTCTAAGAAAATAGATTGCTGCTCAAAGTCTTCTTTCAAGCACAATCTAGTAACTAAGGGGTCAGAGGTAGAACACATCATGATCAATATAACTAAACAAGTTGGTTCTAATATTGTGCTGAAACTTAATTTGCAGTGTTACCAATTCTCATAATCTCATTTCTCATTTCTTGCCATGAATTGCAACACATGCATCACTATTAATTTCTTGTTCATAAAGCCATCACCTGAACTTAATGTACACCGTTTCCACGCCTCAGAATTTCTTGATGCTTTATCATCCAGTACACATCGCACTTGTTGAAAATTCAGGTCTAAAAAGTTTATTAATCCTTCAGGTTAGATTGGAAATATTTAACAACTGTTACAACTTACCTCCACATCAAAGAAAATAACTGTGCAAATGTGGGTGCATTTTAATATTACCAAATGTAGTCAAAGTGTTTCATTTCAGGGGTTACTAAACAGAGTAACATGACGGGGTTGAAGGAATTTTGGGGAAAGGTCTGGAGTTGTTCATTTTCCTTTCCTCTGCTTTGTGAGCAGTCCTTTGAGAGGAAGTAACCAAATCTTGCTGGTTTCTGTACATGTATTTGTACATCATTTCGTTTTTATGTTATTTAGTTTAGTATCTCCATAACTCTAAGATCAGTCCAAACCTCACTTTCATAAAAAGGCTGCAAACACATTTCATGGAAATGTAAAATTTTCTATAATTCTCAATTAACTACTGAGATTATATGCAAATCAGATTTAGATCAAGCAAGTTCATTTTAAAAAGCAGGGCATTAAAAGTTCTTTTCAGGCATTGGGAACCCATGTGCAAGGTGGTTAAACTTTTGCAGCATTGATCGAGTTTTAGTCTTGAAAGAATACAAACTAGAGTGTCTGGCAAATGACATCCCTTGCAACTAAGAAATGGAAAATTCATTTAATAAAGTGGAAATTTATTCATTCAGGCTAGCAGTTTAACTAATTGCAGTAAAAATTACGATGCTCTTTTTATTTACAAGTAGCATAATAGCCTTGACCCACAGTACAGGGTGGGTACCTCTATTGCTTTTTTGACATTAGTGGTCTATTGTTTTAATGTTAACACTCTACTGTCAAATAGTATATGTCTGTGGTGTCAGGTTCTAATCAAGCTAAGAGGTACTAGCCAACAATTTTGAAGATGTTTAACATTGTTCCTTTACTATTTAATTTCTATTAAATAATTAATTCATTAGTCATTAATTTCAGAGTAATCGTAACAATTTTTATGGTACATGTTTCACATGCTTAATTTTATAGCAACATTCAGTGGCACCATTACTGCAACTAACATACTCTTAGATCATAAATTAGTTTTGCTCCCACATTAATTAATTGATATATGATGATATGTATGCATGAATGCCTTCAAATGAATGGACAAATGAAGGTAGATATAAACATATAGATAACAAAAAACATATTAAGAGTACCATAGTTGTATATGACGATATGTAATGCATGAATGCCTTTGAATGAATGGACAAATGAAGATAGATATAAACATTGAAAGACATCAATCAATAAATAAAACAGTTGAGAGTACAATACCAAAGAAATTGAATTTGACATTTGCAAAGATGGCATTCTTGAATAAAACAATATCATAACAGTTACATTATTTATGTGCAGTAATACTACAGAGAAGAATAGGGTAATGATAAAGAACAAAAATAAAACCAAAAAGGTGTTATATGTGATTACAATATCTGCAATACATTACATATTTACATAAAAAAGAATGATGGTTAATTTGGTTAGCCATGGTGAAAAAAAGCATAAAAGGTACTTTTTATCTCTAAAACAAAAATAAAAATATAGCAAACTTCCACAGCCGCCAAAGAGCCAAGTGGCAAAAAAAATAAAACAACATAAATAGATAACATCCAAAAAACCTTCTGAACATCAAATCGTTTATCAAACGAAAAAAATGACAAAATTTAAACTATAAACAAAATTAGAAGTGCTATAAAAAGATTTAACAAATTCATTATTAAATAACTAATAAGCCTTATAAACCACAAACATGACAAATGAAAACTAAAAAAAGAACATGAAATGCTCTGCTAAGATTCCAGAAATAAAATAACCACATAAATGTATATCATCCTGTCCATATTATATAAAGTCAGGTTATATACCATAAATAAAATAAGTTTCAATGTTCCTAAATGTTTAATTACTATTCTAACATTACTTTTAACTTTAAATAATTTATTGTCCACAGGACTGTTCTAAGCATTGTTTCATTGATCTACAATGTCTGTCAATAGGCTCAATATATTTAATTTTCAAAAAGCAATCATAAAATATTTTAAATGGTTTACTGTCAACAAAACCTTGACATTGAAATCATACATCATGGCAGCTGCCATTACTTAGAACAACTATAACAGCTCTGTGCCAGAGATACTGATAGTGTTAGCAGCAACAGACCAACCATGGCCTTAAACAAATGTTGTCAGCTTTTGAATTTATGATTTAAGGTGGTCAAGACCTTCTATTGCTATAAGGGGTGGCGAATGATACATAGCTAAAAACAAAAGGCCCTTTTGACCTGCCTTATGTCACTTGTTAAAGAACACGGAGAAATCCACTGCTAAACCAGACAAGTGTAAAATGAAAGCACAATGCAAGATCAAGTTAACAGGAGCGCATTTTCACTTTTTTTCACATTTTCGCATTTTTTAAGAACACAATTCAATGTGACTCAACCTAACACGATCTGCCCCTTATTGACATTTAATTCTTGCGATTTATATCTGTTTGCTTATTCTTGGAAAGTGCACATCATATGATGGCTTTTTATCAGCTCATTGCAATCTCTTGATTTTTCTGTTGGGTTGCATTTAGTTTTCTGAGACTTCAGTATTTATGACTCTTTATCAAAGCACATTGTCACACAGGTTAGAATTCCATCTCAGGAGTGTTCACACAACTCTTTAATGTTGAAGCCAACTTAAAGTGTTAATCTGTACAGTTGTTACTTGCTTTATTTCATGGAGAGAAATGATACTGATACAAGAGGATCAGAAAACCAGTCAGGGCTAATCAGTTCCAGGCAAGGATCATAATCTCTCGCTTCGGGTGATTCGTTCACTTGTTCCCATTAATGCAAGTAAGTAGCATGAGGCTCATACTATACCTCATGATTGAAAAAAAAGGTTAAGTAAACAGTATACAAGTGTTACACTTGCAGTGTCAATACGAATTAATTTGATCTGGCCTGATGCCCAGATCTGACCCATGTTGAATTATATGCAGTGAGATATTGATGATAATAACAACAATTAAGTTTTGTGATTTATACCTGTTTGTTTATTCACAGAAAATACACATTAGTTGTTAGTTTTTACTCTGCTCATTGTGATATTTAGATTTGAATGTGTGACTAAAACCCGTCACTTCAACATTTAGCCTGTTATTTGTTACCAAAATTGATTGAATTGCAAGTGAGTTTTGTAAACCATGGGCTAGGACACAAAATAAAACGCTAAAAACAGCCTGTCACAAGTGCTTGAGTCTCCAAGGTCTTCATGGTCTACATGACAGTCCCCATTAAAAAAGGAATAAATGGAGTGTCTTGAATCTGCTATAACAGCATGGTTGCCAAAATCAATGGCACAAACTGCCATCAATTCAACATTTTTTGTCTGTCTTTCATAAACAAAATTAATTGTAACCCACCAGTTTCCAGAGCTGCCCTTCACAGGAATCTTGTATTAGGAATGCAAAGAATGGTTACATATACCTTGAGTCCACATGACTTTGATTATGTGGACATGAGGCAAAAAGTGGGTCTCTTCCATCTTTTAAAACCAAGAACATCTCACTTTTGAGTTGTTTTTTTTGTCTCAAAGTCTCAAACTTTCCACCAGAAGGTGTTGCACTGTTGGATTTGTTTTGGCCAATAATTGGTGACCAAGATCACAAAAAGGATCAAAAAATATTAATTCTGGGGTAGTAACTTAAGTCTGGAATATTTCTTGACAAAGTGACAAAGTCAGGAAATTTTCAAACTTGTTTCCCTGACTTGAGAAAAGTACAGAAAACAAAGACAAGTTTAGGAAGAGTGAAGAAATACTGGAGTTCTTTTTTTCCACGTTCCAACAAGTGCTAAATTGCTAAATAAAATGAAACCTCTCTCGAGTAGCCTAATTTTTTGTTTTAGCCATAAAGTTTCATTTTGGGAATGTTGTGAACTCAGCTCTACTCTAACCCTCTGACAGTACTATCACATGTCCCCATTGTGTCGCACTTAAATGCATGTTCATCACAAATTATATTTTATGTTTTGCTCAAGGATTGTGATGCTAATCAAAACTAGATTTTGCATAGTATAACAAAAAAGTAACTAAATGGATAACATTTAACTGCAAAGTCCCGCTTGTGGTTCAAATATACCTATAACTTTAGAGGGAATTGTCAGATCAAATATTTAGCCACCAACATCTAATAATTGATTATTGTCCAAATTGGGTAGAACGCTTTGCATAATTAAGTCTGGTTAAGAGAAGTCAAGCAAGCCTGGGGCTTGGTTTTCTCTGCACTGAGTCTCAGAGTCAGATTTTCAAAAAGCACTTGTAATATAAGTCTTTGTCTTGGATTTAAAAACAAAGTTCTTAGCTCACAGATGTTTTGGCAGAGTCTCAGATTTTACCATTCACCACCCCTACTATCACTATCATTGCAACGCCGTTAAGAACAAACTACCTTTAGAGATTAATTATAAGTTGTAACACACATATTCTGCAGCATAATAAATAACTGTACATCTGGAGTACCAAAAGCTGCATAACGAAAATGAGACATTGTAATGATAAATCTTTTGAGGTGTTTTTGTTTCAAGTGGAAACTGAAAACACAAACATTTACAAATGGCTGCCCAAATATTTGGCAGCTTTTATGCCGCTTTTGGCACTCCATCTTTTGTATTTGAAATCATTTATTTGATTGCAACAAGAAAAAACATTCTGCCGCATGATTACTGCTTGTTTACTTTATATTACATCATAGTATTCAACCATGTGAAAAGAGCACCATGATCATCAGCACACGATTTGTCATACTGTCACTAAATATTATACAAAAGTATATAAAATACCACACTTGTCTCTGCAATCCACATGATGATAAGCTTCCCGAAGATTCTGATTTTAGAAATAAATGTATTTACAAAAGCAAACATTGCTCTACATCTCAATGGAAATGAGGTACCTTCAGGTATAGTTAAGGTTTATTTAAGCAGTTAAAATGCATGTTCAGCTCATTAAAAACTGACATAACTTAAAACAGGCTGCTTATGTCGCACACATGAAAATTTAAAATAGGCAAATCTATTTTGATGTCAATTTTTTTCTCATGTTTGTTTAATATTTCTCCCACAACTAATTCATTATCGTGAATTTTGTTTACATTTTATAACATCCCACTGTCTTTGGTAAACTGATCATTACTTTGATTTACTTCTCTCGGTACAACAAACTTCTCAAAGAGTACATGTACCACGTTATCACCTTCCTAGTGTTTATTTTGGCAGCCTTTTTTAGACAGAAGATTTTAAACTAATGGTTACTTAGCTCATGCCATAATTGCTTTAACTCTACTTTTAAATGAGCTATGATCAAGACCAAGGACACATCACACTAATGTAAGAAACTCAGTGAATTCCAACAAAGCTGCAATCAAATACCCAAATTTGTTTAGCACCAAGGCTGGCACATAATATCTGCCTTGATTATACTGTCAATTAAGATAGTTGTGAATACTAACTAAACCCATGATTCCGAACCTTCTGATCCACGCCGCCCTTGCATATATTTGACTCCAGGTACTCTGTCCAATGATTCCTTGTCTCCTATCCCACTGTCATTGGAGTTGGCAACAGCATAACGATTACTCTTAAGTTCTGTTGATTCCCTTCGTTTTCTATGTTTCCTGTGAGTGTGGAATTTCAGGTCAGTTTTTATTTTTCTTAAATTTTAATTTGCTAACGACCACTTTAACAGGGGATTACAAAAGTATCATAAAAATTATTATTCTTATTCCATATAAATATGATGTTCTTATATCATCCCACAGTTTCTCCAAGCACTTGTACACCGCAACACCAATTATATAGGGTGCATTAATTGATAAATAATCATGTTCCCATTGTCCGATATAAATTACCCAGTTTGACAAATAAAACTTATCAAAGCTGAATGTCAAATTAAATGAAAATACGAACTAAAGGCAACCTCTGAGTTTGGGGTTTCCAGTTGAGGAAAGTGCAAAACACATTCAAAATGTAGAAAGCACTCCCTTGTGGTCCATGTTTTGACAAATTCTCTTTTATTGTACAAAATCCCATCATGTTGGGTGTCTTGAAAAGCAGACCCCTAAGAACCCCCACCCCCTAAAAAACTCAGGCTTGAATGGGATTCAAACTCATGACCAGTGCAATATGGGTGCAGTGCTCTACTAAGTGAGCTATCAAGCCATCTGGGAGCTGGTTATGTTGTGATGATCATTCATGTCTTCTCATGGGTATATCACAAATTCACAATGTGACCAGCTCCTAACCAGTTGGCTTGATAGGACCATGTTGGTAGAGCACTGCACTGGTATTGCATGCAGAAGTCATGGGTTTGAATCCCAATCAAGCCTGAATTTTTCTTCAGGCTTTAATTTCACAGCTGCTTAAGTTGTGTATAACAACTGCAATGATCATTCATGCCTTTATATCTTATGTTGTTGTATAATTCATCTAGGTATGGCTCCTTTGCTTGTTATTTATTGCATGTTTCTAGGAAACATAAAATTAAGCCCACAAAATGACTGTCAACCTACAGTCAGTCATCAGTACAAGCTGAACACTTTAATCAACTCTTTTCTTCAAAACTTGTTCCGAGGCTTCATTTTCATTCCTAGCATTCAGGCAGGTAAAAGCATGAAAAGCTGGGACCTTATTTCTTCCATAAGCATTGTCTTATCAATAAAAGAGGCCATTTTGAATGTCCTTATCAGTGGCGGATCCAGACCTTGAGCTAGGGAAGGGGGGGGGGGGGGGGGGAGGGGGGTTTTATGCCCCCCGCGGGTTTTTTTTCTTCGCCACATTTTTTTTTCCCAAAATACGGG
>Ga0126338_10001021_pt1 | contig 17209 bp, 5 predicted proteins | sample OrbCmetagenome_2_FD_92529 | JGI IMG/M metagenome (GOLD analysis project Ga0126338, IMG submission 92529) | Coral microbial communities from Petempiche,Puerto Morelos, Mexico - Orbicella C C metagenome | ecosystem: Host-associated > Invertebrates > Cnidaria > Coral | place: Petempiche,Puerto... | reverse complement strand
AGCCAGACGCTGAACGAGAATCCCAGCCAGCAAATGATCTAATGCTAATATTTCCCAGCCAGTGTAATTGCAGCCTGTCGAGCGGGTTTTCTGTCGAGCGGCTCCGTCGGGTACTCCTGAGTATTGCAGCTAGTCAACTGAACCCTCGAAATCACACGCAAACCTCTCTGTAACGATGCCTCGGTACAATAAGGCAGAAGTAATTACTTCTAAAAGTTGTCAACAAAGATCATTAACGTACGGAAAAGGACTAAATTCGTTTATCATCGGACATTGGTGCCTTTCCCATTAGCGAGCTTGATCTTCGGCTACGATCACGGACAACTGTCTTCGTAAAGGCCTCTCTGCAATGATAGCTAAGTACACTAACGCACAAGCGACTACCGCTAAAAATTCCAAGTTCTCAATAAAGATCATCTAATACACTCTTCTTCGTATGAAAATATTGTTTTTTTTTTCAGACCACACTGAATTTTCTTAATTTTCTATTTTTCTTCTGATTTTAGGCTGAAAATATCCTTGTGAATTTTTATAAACCATAGCGTGACATTCAAGTTAATTTGGAGTCAGATTGCACGCAATAAAGCCTGAAATGGCACACAGAATGTTATTGTCATTCTGTTATTGGCATCGTACAGACCGCTCTAGAATCTTATAGGATGTATTCTTATAAAAATAAAAACAGAGTTTAAGTACAAAAGTATCATGACTATATTAATCAAAATAAGAGAGACTGCCTGATTAGCAGCTTAACTCCCTTGACGGTAAGAAACCGATACACTCCGTATGCGAGGAATACAGTGCCGGAGGCACATTTTAATCTCATGCAGGCCTTCGTTTGATCCGGGAAGTCTGCGTAGCAGGTTATAGTCAGATGTGGGAGAGTTCATTACTGTGTAATTAACCAAAAAGGGCGGAGAATTGCACACTGCTCATTCATACTGTGTTAAATCAGGTGGATGACTGATCTTGCCATGAGAGCAGTAAATAACAGGGCGGTGATCATGCACTTTGCTGTACTAGTAAATTAGTCAACGCATTTTCGATACAGCCTGCAAGTGCCCTATCAAGGCTACTTACCTTTCAGATCTGTGCTTTTGGAGAAGAACTCGGCTCTCTTTACAATTAACAAAACTATATGCAGCTACCTCGCGTTTCACTAAAGTACTATTTTTTAAGGCCTACAAGAGTCACAAGGGTTTTATTTATTGATTTATTATAATGCCGAGGGCAGAAGAAGCCTGTTCTTTTCAGCGGGCACAAACTAAACAAATTAATAGCTATCGATGTTTAGCATCACCCAACTAGTGGACTAATGCAACTCCTACATTTTAATTGGCGCAATCGAGCGTGACGCTTTCTTTCGTTTTATTCACAAGTAAATATTTCTTCAACTTGCATTTGCTAACTTTATTATTGCCTTTTCTGTCCGACTAGTTGGATGACAATAAAACAATTAGACCCTTCGCCCTCAAGAGCCACGGGTCAATAGCCCATTCGGCTTCGCCTCATGCAGGCTACGGGTCAATAGCCCATTACCTTATAAAATGTGCACTGCAGTGTGTGGTGTAAAGTCAGTAGAGTACCTTTTATATTAGCTTATGATGCTATATGAACAAGCTCAGGTTAAAGATGCATGCTGAGGTATAATCTGATCTAATGAGATCCCGATATATATCATCACGAGACAGCACGAAATTGTCGGATGGAATTCCACGTTCCTAAGATGCAAATGACAATGGCCTGAAGATATGATCACGTTGGATTAACGAGATCGTTTCATTTGAAATTAACATGTGCAAAGCAAAAGTGTCACTGTGTGCGTCAAAGAACATACATACAATTATACTTAATACATCAAACACGAGAAACGTTTTTATTAAAAACTGGATCATTAGATAATGCAATTCGAGAGTTTTGATTGGCTTAGCTATCATGGGTTATGAGCCATTATACCATGCTCTACAAATATGGTAAGCCGCGTACGCGTGATTTTTTAGGGCGTTTTTAATTAATTTTAGTTTAGTTTTCTATATTTTGAGGGCGTTTTTAATAAAACAATTATTCTACTCGCGCTTGTTGGATATGAGAAGATTATAGCCAGCTAGGCGCTAAGCACCTCGCTGGCTATCTATCATCTCATATCCAAAGCGCGCTCGTGGATTAATGGTTAATTGACTATATAGTTAACAATGTTAACTCTCTGAAAGAGTTAATGCGATATAGAATTTATTCTTAGAATTTTACATCCGCGGTGTTTGCAAACAAAACTTCTGAGGGCTGTAGGTCGTATTATAAAATTGTAAACTTTTCCTACCCGAGCGAAAGGGCCGCGCAGGGGAATAATGTCCCAGGGTCGTGGCAGTAAAGACCTCGCCGTGCTCGGTCCGTACAAAAACGCCCGAGGGCCAATATTCCCCTGTAAGGCTCTAGCGAGCAAGGTTAGTAAATAGTTCAATATATGTCCACCAGGAGCCCATTATGGGCTCCTGATGTCGACCTATATGGCACTCGACAACAAAAACAAAAACATGGCTTATGACCGTTTCCATGTGAGACGGTCCGTATGGCAAAATCCTGACCAAGAAAAAACCAATCTTACTTCAGGACTATTGTTTATTGTCGGCCAACAGAAATTGGATTTTCGTTTCAACTAACTTGTATTCATCACAGCTCCACACTTATCCCTTTGAGGATTGCTGCCTTATGAGAAAACAAAAAGACAAAAAAAACCCCACAAAATTACTAAAATAGGTTGTTAAAAGAAGTTTGGGTTACACCAAAGACGAACTCTCTCCGTCTTTAGCGGAGTGTGGGGGAACCCTAACTCATGGCGATTGACGGATCAGTCAACGCAATGTGACCAATGATAAACAATAACTATGGAACCCAGGGTTGCTTGTTTTACTGACAAATAAATAATAAATCAAATTTAATCTGTTGCTGAACACAGGTGTATAATTTCATGTACCTTGATTACGACCTTGAGAAAAGAGCCTGTAGATCGTTTTGACCCCTATGAACATGTGACAAATGGAAGCCATATCCTAATCCTATTAACTTGAAATTTGTTGCATGATCTCACGAAAGTCGTGTTGAACGGAAGGATTAGCAGGAATTTTGCGAATCAGATGAAGGCTTGCAGAGATCTTTTCCTAATCTTAGTTGACAAATGTACATCCATACCAAGGAGTTGTATAAGGAGTTTGAAAATGAAACAATATGACAAATAAATGTTGTCATTTCACCCATTTTGTAGTCAAATGTGGTGGTTAGTCAAGTCAAACAGATACATACGCATCAACGTGAAGATTGCTTGAGAACGCTGAGGAATTTTGCCCAGATTTGATTAATTGATTGTTATGTGTTTAGCAAGTTGTCTTCAAAGAGGATTCATAAAGCTGTTACATGACTCAAAGATGAATGTACAATTTCCTAATCCTATTTTTGAAAGTTCGTGCCTCTTTGAACCGCAAGTATAATCAAAAAACCAAGGAAAATATTTACAGGAAGCCTCAGCCCTTATAATTGACAGTAATTAATTTTCGTTAGCTGTCACTGTCAATATCATGGCTACATTTCAGTTGAACAAGAAAGCAATTAGCGACGACAAAATGCTAAAACATGTTCGCTGTCGGTAAGCTTAACTGGCTTGATCTAGTTACAGCAAAAATTATTTTCTTTCCCAACTAGAAATAGCATTTTTAAGTTTAGAAGAATTGCGAAAGCTCGACTACTCAAGTGAAGAGCGAGAGATCAGATTGCACCCTTATTGATGGAAAACGAAAGGTTGCACAAGGTCTTTCGGAAAGAGCTAAATTATAATGACCTATCCTTTCCGAAATCGCCCATGACTCAACCTTTTATCATCATCTTTAAGGCCAAGCGGACCACAAAGGTCTTCCACGAGCGATCCCAGCCGGCGCCGGCAATAATATATCCAGGGTAATTGGGTAATATGTGTAAAACAGGCCGTACATGTTCATCCCAGGGCGTACATCATCTTTTCCAGCCCTGCGCGGTCTCCAGCTGCCAACCTACTCACTCAACGAAAGAAAACAAGTGAATTTTCTTCGGCACTTTTCAGAAAAAAGAACATAGCCACTCAGCACCTTTAGGTGGGGCAACAATTATAAAAATTATCTTACCATCCATCAATGACACCTCCGTGCTCGTACAAGTTACTTGAACCAACTTCTCTCCAAATAGGCTCAATAAACAAACAGATGAAACTGTTATATGACCTTCAGAAAGTTGCTTTTCCTGGAAAAAAAGGTAAATGGGAAACTTACTCGGATAAAATGGGCTACCTGAATAACTCTTAAAGATTTAGAGATTTATAAGCTGCTAAAAGGAAACTGACAGCTGTTGTGATTTCATAGGAATCAGGACACTGTACTTGAATATGCGCCAAATTTTGGCATCATGGCGGAAACCAAAATAGTTTACAAACTTTGTGTCAAGGACTATAAATATCGCAAATGAGCCGGGTAATACAAAAGCAAAGGCACATCACTCCACAGAGTTGACATACATAACACATTAACAAAAATGAAAAAAGGTTCCACTTTGGCCGTGTTCCTCGTCTTTCACGATGCAAAGAAGAGATCGCATCAGTCGTGGGATGCAATAAAGAATGGTGCGAAGATTATTATGAGACACTTGTGATTGTAAGTGAGTATAACGCGAGATGAATGGGCTTCGAGGTCGATTATATCTACTTCCTGATAAACAACAGGACCCTCCCAGTTTCGGAAGATAAAAGAATTCCAGACCGTTGAAATTGACGGCACATTTCAGTGTAGTCTCATTTGCGGTTCCTGATCCTTCCTCCAGGGTTCCTTTTCTTAATTTGGTAGTCAGCTGGCATGGAAACGAAATATTCACCATTTAACATTACGAATATCCTACGGCACGATAGTTGCGCTTCTAATCAAGGTCACTTCAGGAGTGTAAATATACACGAACCCGTACCATTTACACCAGCACCAATGTCGTTGGCCGAGCGCTTAGCAGGTTTGTCGTCTTCCCCTTTTTTATGTTTCCTCAGAGTTTTTTCCGCGTCAATGTTATTGTTTGCTTGCAAGCTTTAAGCTTCATTTCTGAAGGCGACAGGGTCACTTTTTATTGACCTGTGCCTTGTTAAAAGAGAAATGCGCAAACGCGACGACAATGATGGGTTTGTTGTCATTTAGACGCGGGCAAGAGAACGCCCAGCGACATTTTTGTCTTCTCCGGTGTCTTGATCGTGAACTGGTGATGTTTTAGCTATAGTGATACTGGCCTAATCCTTCCTTTTTGAGAAATTTGCGTTTTGATCTACAAGTTACGTCTTTGCAAAGCTTTGGTAACTAGTAATTTGCGAAATAGAGGAATCACTGTCAATTCTCTTAGACGTTTACAGCGCCATATCCGCCATGTGGCTTTATTCAATACGAGGGCTACGACACATGAATTCCGACGCACTATAGAGCTTTTTAACGGTAAGTTCTCTCTTTTAGAAAAAGGCTGGTCTTTAAGTTTGCATCAGTTTTCGTGCAGCACAAGTATCCGCTCCGACAACATAGACGCCATGTTTGCGTAACTTTCGTCTTCATTTGTGGAACTCGAGTCTTGCATGAACCACTTCGGGCACATGATGTTTCTTTGTGACGGTCTAGAGCTCAAAACAGACAAAAGAACAAGTATCATAACTGCTCGAGAGCATGAACAGTGCAAATTTCAGTGTTTGCAGCTAATAAACACTTTTTGCGGTATGATAATTGTTAGTTTAGAACCTCATAATCGACTGATAAGTGTTACTACTCTAAATTAGTTTCCAGCAGTGTAAGTTCCCTAAAGATTAGACTCGTAATTCGCTAGCTTTACTTCTCTGACAACACTGGCTAAAGGCTCAAAGAAGTAGAGTTATTTTTTTGTAACAGTAAGGGAGCACAACTTACAAATTTTTCGACATCCTGTTCGACGCAGTCAACGAGGTTATCAGTAGAGGAAACCTGTCCTATATCTTCGACAGTGAATAGAATTGAACAAGTCTTTACTTTTTCGCTGCTTCTTATACCATACGCAAAACTTCACTCTTTTTCTTGACTCTTGTACGATTGAACATGTTTAAATTCGTCCGAGGTGCCTAAGGAACTTCTTACACTGTGCGTTACGGAAATGTGTCAGAGGCAAACTGCCGTGCTTTTGCTCATCATTTTCATTCAATTGTTTCTTTCTTGAGTGTAGTCAATGTGATACGAATATGTAACATGAAATATCGTACGGTACACGTACTATATAATAAACAAATGTTCACGTTGTTTTGTTCACAAGATAATAAGTGTTATGTGCCTCTGGCCTTGAAGAAAAGAGTATATAGTTCGAGCATCAGACGTTTGTTTACAACGAGCGACTCGATAGTAAATTTACTCAAGGCAAATTATGTTTGGTATTCTTAATGTAAAATTATATTTTTTCGGTAAATTACTGTCTCCGTGCTACTGATCATTTGCTTTGGAGAGGGCCAAAATGATTACCGTGATAAAATGCAAATATACCGGCGCTGCCTTTCACTCGACGAAATTAAACTTGGCAGGCAAGACACTGTTTTAATACCATGTATCTTTCAGTAGAGCAAAGGTCTCTTAAACGTACTAATTTATAACTCAACTTGTAGAACATTTTGTAGATTCAACTTCATTTCGGTGTAAAAACAATATACAGTACATTGGAAATTTACCACTTTGTTGTACAAATGTAAAACTTTAAGGTAAAAAGCTGTTAAAATTATGAGTCTAAACGTTTTCGGTCTGTTTGATCATCATCAGAGTCACTCTGATGATGATCAAACAGATCGAAAACGTTTAGACTCGTAATTTTAACAGCTTTCTACCTTAAAGTTTTATATTTTACTTTTATCGGCGAAATGTATATTTGTTGTACTTGTCGGAAGTGTTATAGTTTTACAACTTTTTCAAGATTTGTGTGTATTAAAATTTCCGTTTCTTAAATTCAACGATTACAATGTAGTGTGAGTAGCACACTCGTTGGGACTATTCATGAGTCAAACAAATTCATATCGTTTTTCCTTGTAGTAAGAAACTGTAACACGCAGAGTCGACATGAATTTATTTTGTTTCGCTGGCGTACAAATTAAGAGTTACTCCACGTCCGCAGGCTATGCGGGCAAGTATATTTGCAAGTGCTCTCCGCTTAAATAAGGGGGAAAAAACGCTCTTCTCGTCCATTAGGGCGCAAGGTGTTAAGCTGCAAATTTGTGTGTGTGTTTTTCATGAGTGTTTTGCTCCCCATTTACGACTTAACAACTTGGCATTCCACAAGAGCTGTCTTCCGAGGCTCCAAAAGTCGTGAAGAGTTAATCTGCGATGACATGTACAGGCGCCTTGTTTACTCGCCACAGTATTTTGGGTGGTCGTTTGATTTTGTTAGCCTTATTCCACAAGAAATTAGTTCTTCCTATCACTGATAAAAGGAGAGCATTGCTAAATTCCCCGAGTAAACGAGAGGTTTCTGGGATCCGGTATTGAATTGTGAAAGGGCGGCAACGTCATGTTAATTAGGGCAGCATCTGTTAATACTAATTCGAATTACTTCATCGCAAAACGATTTCTACTTTACGGGTCACAATGTTAATCTTCATATATTTCTTTTTGGTCTGACCTTTTCACTAAGTATTACTATACGGAAGAGTAAATTGAAACAACAACTGCGTGAAGTCTTTAGCCCGGCTTTAGTTGTCTCCAAGCGACATCTGTCTAACAGTACTGTGCGTAAGAGAGGGAGAAAATGTATATCTTCTCAAGGGGTATAAAGTTCATAATTATACTGAGAACGCTTTTGCCCACCGAATAGCAAGGCTTACATACTTTGCCTTCATCGCCTTGTTTGCAAATTTATTCTATTTCCACTACTGCTTTTTGTACCCAGAAGAAATCATAAATCAACAGTAATTTAATCGTTAACAATGGCCAAGCTATTAGAATGGCTCACAGGTATGGTTTTCAATGCAGTGCATTTACTTTAATTGGATCCAGCACACTGGGCTAACACGAACGGATTTTTTAGGGCAAATGTAGTTACAAAACCTCTAAAGGATCGCAACTTCAGCAAAGCTAGCCGATACAAAATTGTTCCAAAAGCGATTTATACCTTTCAAAAAGTGTCTGCTTGCATAATGTTTTCTTGCTTGGGTCATCCCTGTAAAATTCCACTGACAGTCGGCATATGGGCGGTAAGTCAATAATATGACCCCCTGACTGCAAACAGCGTACATGTAGGATGTAGGCCCTCAGGCGAAAACACGTAGATAACTTTAAACAGCAGACTCTCACTCGATGGTTATTCGTGGTCTCAGAGAGGTGACATTCAGTGAAGGTAACCTTGGATAGAACCTCCCAGATAGACAAGGGGAATCAATCCACTGATCATCATCACTCAACTAACTTCAGTAGTTGGACTCTTAAGTTACATTCTTTTATGAAAACGTCCCATGGAAGTTAGTACGTGGCGAGGTACTTGCACGGAAGTCGCTATTCCTTGGGTAAAGGGAAAAGAACTATGCCACATCCATTCAAATGGTAATTCTGCATTGTTTTATAGTGAAAAGGTGAACACATCTTTACAAATGGAAATTCTTTTTTCGTCATACATTTGTGACACAAGAAGGTGAACAACATAAATCAATGCTTCGCTTTCATGTCTCGCCGTTGACCTATGAGGTGCTCTTGTGGAAAATTTTGTTTTTATAGTTTTTTGTACAATAAACTATTGGCAGCAGCGGCAAACAGGTACGGAACGGTAAAACACATACTCTCTTAGATCTCGAGATATTCAGTTAATTTAATCAAAAATCTACACAGCAAGAAAGGCCTGGCAATGGACTTAAACAACTCAGTGCGATCTCGATGTCGAGTATGATTTGTAGACCGTGCAGAAATGTACTTTTTCTTCTTTACAAACTCAATTAGATTTCCACTTTTTTTTCTCTCAGCTGAAACTCTTTTTTATCATTTTGTTAACCTTGCAAGGATGAAGGTCGTTGTTCTGTTACTGACTCTTGGGAGTTCTGTACGTTGAAACACGAGTTACAAAAATGAAAACAGGTTGAAAAAGCATTGTTCAGTTTTGCAAAGTCACTGAATACATTTCACAAAACGATTCGTGCTAAAGTTACATGTAGGAAGAAAGGACAGGAAGCGCAATACTTTGTGACTACCATAAAGATAGGCGAGGTACTAATTCCATCAAATCCTACATGAAAAACAATTTGTCAGAAAAACGACAGTTGCCTGTCGGCGAAGCGATTAGGTTAACAAATAAGGCGCCGAGTAAAATTCGACGTATTTACGTGCCCTAATAGTGTGCCTACAGTTGTAAAATGATTAATTACATTGGAGAGAAGCCTTCTTAGCGGAAATGGCACCAATTACTGGGCCATGGCTAAGTGCTTCAAAACGAATCATGAGGTCGCGTATCACTTCAGGTCCACTGATATCAGACAGGCGAGATCAGTGGGAAGACAGAAAACCGCTTGATTTTTACATGTCTCTGTGATATAACAGGTCTTGTAAAGTCTGTGTTAATGGCTTGGACCCACATATTACGATAGGCTCCTTGAGAACCTTTGACATACGTAAGTAAGATGCACTAGTTGCGTATTATTAGAGCCATACAGGTAGACTACGGTAAACTACTCTGTGTTGGACAAGATCTTCATAACGTTGTTGCCTCAGAAAATACTTGTCAATAAAAACAGTGAGAAAAGTGAAGGTAAAGATCATTCTTAAAAGCTTTCCGACCCATATTCTCCATTGTCTATAGTCAAGTATGATAAACAATTCTTTTAAGAGCGAGGCGAGATAAAGACGATACCTGTTTTTACTGTCTTTTCGGTAAAAAAAAAAAGTTATATTAAGCCGCCAAAAAAGCTACCGCCAAAAGGTACCGTACTACTTCCAAAATATTGCATAGGCTCGGATTCAACAGAAAGAGTGGCTGTCGTTGGATTTTAAATGACAACTTCATTTTCTGACCATACAAGTTGAACATGCTTCCCTGACGATGTTGGAATAGCCAGTCTTTATATTGCTATGAGTTGTATACCACATTTGAAAAGTACAATCACCCACAACAAGAGATGCCAAGAGTTGATGCTTACTGTGTTGTAACGTAACTCTGACTTTTTGAAGATTTTGTGCATAAGTTTTTAATAGTGGTTATTTAAGAGAATTCCAGAGGTATGTTTTCCCGTGTTCTTCTTCTTTTCCCAAGTTGATAGTTAACAAGCGTTTGTCACTTTTATGCCGTGGCAATGTTTAGCCGAGGTAAATGCAATCGGCTGAGCTATGTAAGAGTAGGCAAACCCCGCAGCAAAAATGCCCAGCGACCAAAGTAATGCGGTGAAATGAAACAAAAATAAGTAGAAACAACAAACAACTTATGAATAACCTTGGGAATAACCTTGGGGGTCATTTGTTAAGAGCACTATAATGTAACTGTAATGTAAACTAGATAACTGCAGAAATTCTCGAGCGCTCATTGGCTAATTTTTTATTGTCAATAAGCGGACGGACACATGAATTTACAATTTAAAATGCGATGCGTCAACGAGCGAGAGCGGGAGAGAGCTATCGCCTCGTGAATCCACAGTTACTTTGACAATGTTATGACGAAATTCGTGATCAATAAAAGGGCAGACGCATGAAAAACTGATGTCAATTTGTTAATTAACACAGATGTGATTCTGGAAAGTCAAGAGGAGAAAGGAAGACGCAAGCCAAGGCGCATGCGCACATGTTTCACGCCTCGACAACTTCAAGTATTGGAGCAAACATTTGCCAAGACGCATTATCCAGATGTACTATTGAGGGAACAGTTGGCTAACTTTACCAATCTGCCAGAATCAAGAATACAGGTATCCGAGACGCTAATAATCAGACAGAAGTAAAATAACAAAGTAGACTCTGGAAAAAAAAATCTGTATTACAACTGTTTATAGTGTCTTAAACAACACCAGGGACTGAGAAATATTGCAAACATAGGCGTAATCATTAGCCTGTGGGGAGCAGGAGAAAAGAGCTACCTCGAGAAATCGTGCTTAATTGATAACAAAAACAACAGCAGTTTATTTGTACCAAACTAAAAAAGAACTATTTTAACAAAATTATGATCTAATTACTAAAGATTGGTAACTGGGCTCCACTGCCTTCAGGTCGGGTGTCTATTGTAAATTACAATTGGGTAATATATTCCATCACGTAAATGAAATTAACACAGAAATTCAAAATTAACAAAAAGAGCTATAACTGGGCTTCAACAATGTCCTTGGAAACTGAGTAATCTTGTGAACAAGTGTTTACAGATGAGGTGCATTTCAGACTTCTAATAATTTTGTGACATTTACAAAACCTTAGGTTTAGCATTCGTTGTAACGTAAAAGGTCGATCATAAGTATACGTAGGCTTTCTTGCGGCTCTCTAATCCTCTTACAAATCTTGTGGCTTTCTTAAGGTATGGTTCAAGAACCGCAGGGCAAAGTATCGAAAATACGAAAAGTCTGGAGTAGAGATGGTTTCAAAAACAAGCCTTCCCTCATTCCTCAGACCCGACAGCTCGGGAAGGATGACGTGTGGAAGCTCACCGCTCCCTAATCGCTCCTTCTTTCAAACTCCAAGAAGTCCAGTTTTGTCACCGGTTCCAAGAAATCCAAACATGGACCGACTACGCGATCACACCCACCACCTTCCAAGCGTGTCTACTCTCCTTCCGCCGGTTCGTGAAATCCTTCCTCATAACATGATACCCACAACTTTTCACTCATTACCTTGCACACCTGAATCGCATCGACAACCATTTCCGACGTACACCCTCAGGCACTTCACGGACGTGCCTCCTTTTGGTTACAATTAAAACAAACTGAAAAAGGATACGAATGGTATCCATATGACTTAGCGGTGTTTAGTATTTAACTAAGGAGGTTAGGTCGCACTACCTATGGTGAGTCTGTCTGTTCGATTCCAGTTTATTTACTCTAACCACAATTTCAGAGATAATAAATACAAAAGAAACCTTGATTTATGGCTACATTCAAAAGTTAATTTAAACTAGTCTTGAAATCTACTTTTACCTGAAACAATTAGAAAAAGACACAAAAAATAATCATTAACAAGCCAAAAAAAGATACGGGTGGTCAAAAGTGGACAAGGTTGAATTTATTGAACTTGGCAAAATGTCCCAATATCTAACTGCCTGTTACAAACATTTTTATAGAATCATACGGCCTCTGTTGCTCGGAAATAATCCTTGTTCACACGTAGCTAAGACCTAATGAGCATTTCGGGGTCATTTTCTGCAGCTCTTTATAAATCGAAAGAAGCGTCAAGACTAGCCTGGTCAAGAAATGTGGTTTTAAAATATGCCATAAATCTACCGCTGTTATTGAAACTATTCATTATTTGCTATCAGCGCGCCATCTGGTTAATTTATTTATGGAGCCGAGGGGCTCATTTTTCTGTTTAAAACCAACAACCATTGTTTAGAAACAAAAGAGCCCAGTGTAGCAATTACAGCCGCGCCCATTGTAGCTCAGCTTAGCTCTAGAGCGGAAAAAAAAAAAACATTAGTGTGGGTTTATAATCATACTGACACTGCGCACGAAGTACAATTCAACCCCTTCAGTCGATTGATTCATAACGATATTTCAAGGAAAGCATGTTTCCCCGGCTTATGGCAACAAGAAAAGACCGTTTTAGAACAATTTATTCGGCAAGGTCCCAAAAAATAGTTCTAAATTAAAATTAAATCAGATGATCATCCCAACCATCCACACCATGTTATCAATTCTTGCTCAAGTTTTGCACCCAGAAAATATTACCTTGATCCCTGATGTGAGGGACTGTCTGTGTGGCCCTGAGAAGGTTGCTCAGCTTGCTTGAAAATCGAACCACTTTTAGTGTTTCACAGTTGCTACATAATACGTTACTTCAAGCATAAAGTACGTTTTCAAAGTAAGTTGTGAATAAAAGAGGAACTAGTTGAGAAAGAAAAGAAAAGAAATCATATCAACATTTCAGAATCTATTTTGTCTATTTTGTCTATTTGTCCCAACATGGATTCTGCTAATTTACGTAAGGGTTCATTTTAAATTTTTGTTGAAAATTTCAGTCAGACTTTCCAGCCACTATTACAGTAGAATTTCTCGACACCCCACCCAACCGCGCTCCTTTCGGCTTGATCATGACCTAGCCCCCTTTAATATACGCAAAATACGCTTAGCCACTTTGTACTTTAATTTTGATCAAGGACTCTGTATATTATTGATATTTTTGGAAAGATAATATTAATCAAATTTTTATTACACCTATATCTCATAATTACTGTGCTACAAGGAAAATTCTCATTATTCAGACGTGCTTTGAACACGCTTATGTTACTTTTTTCGTAGTCTGTATTTACGGTTCATGCGTTGTGTACTTTCAATATACAGTATTTTATAGTTAAATTTATTCAATATATATATAACTATTTATACGATGATCCATTCCATAGATTTCGATTACCGTGTAAAAACAAGAGTTTCAAAACTTGGCTGATTAAAAATACTGTTACCGTTTGAGTCTATTGAGTTATTTAACAATTATTCAATGTGATCCATCGCACTTTGGCAAATTAAGTCATAGCTATTAGTATATTGCGATTAGATTATTTGATTGATGTAAAATACGAATTTTATGCCAACCTTTTAAGCTCTGACCGGGTATAAAGAGATATAACTGTGCCTGTTGTACAGCGTCCTTAAAGACTTCTGATGTTGATCTGCTGTGCTTGGTGTGTTTCACATGGTTTCAGGCATCGATTTATGATCAAAACAAAATATTTGGCGAATAAAATTAAGTGAAGAACAAGTAGTTCTATCGAGTAGTGTAGACCGCACGGCAGAATTCAGTTTAAAATTGTCAAGAAATTTCATAATTACCCAAAACGAAGTTTGTTTCTGGAGAAGCGATTATGCATTTTTCGTAAAACTTGAGAAGCTTGGTCTTAAAACCATCGACATGAAACTCTTCACTTGAGCTTAATAGACCAGGTGACACCCTAGATCAAATGGAAACGAAATAATTTCGGAATTTTTGACAAGTTTAAAGCATCTTTACCCTCCTGCTAGAAAGAACAATAAAACAAATTTGCATTGTCATTTTTCTTTTACTTTGTCGATGATGTTTTCTCAGAAGCACGCAGACCAGTTCGGCAAAGTTTTATTACCTTCGTTTGTTAGAGTGTTGGTGTCAATAACACACAAACAACAGGTGCTGTGACGATAATTTAATTTATTTATACACACACAAAGAATTGAAACTACCCACGGTTTTGTTTTGGTGAAGTTAATTGGAACGGAGGCTGTAAACACTGACTCATGCCCTGAGGCGCCGGTTTGTGCCATAATTTGATTTTACACTTGACTGACAACTGAGGACCAATAACTAATAACAGCCAATGAGAATGTTCCATTGCTGGTCCAATTATGTGAGTATTTGACCGGCTAAAGCATCTACTGACGGTAATGTTTCAATCTTATATATAGTTGTGTAATAAATATCTTATCAACCAAGCTTCCTCGGAAGAGTGCAAGGAGAATAACAGCATTTCGTGTTTCTGTACGAACTCAGTCTCTGCTGTAGTGCTCCTGTGATTGATTAACGAGATATATAACTTCAAGAGGCTGCCAGCTTACAAAAAGCTTCAAGAATAATGTTTTTCAAATAGGATACTTCGTACTTAGATTGAATGATGAGAATTTTCATTTAGATAACTAGGCAAGCTTCAAAGAAGAACGTGTTTTGACCCAGTGGGAGTCTTTTAAGTCAGATACATACAATATTCATTAACCGTAGGAGGGAAGTAAATATTTCGAACAGTGAGTTAGTTATTAAAAGTACTGATTTTACCTAACCTTCTTGATATATAGTTTACTGCTAATAGTTTACTTTGCCAAGTTATGTTTACCATTTAAATTGGCATATTGATAACTGTAAGATATTTCTTTTCTTTTCATTTCGTCAACTTTGTGGATTTATCTTATCATCTCATAAATCAGCCACCTTTTGCTCGTCGAAAACAATCCCTTTGAAGATCTTAATTAATTTTGTTTCTTCCAATAACGATCTGAACAAGAACACATGACGGTCATGGTTCATGATAAACAATTAACTTGCACAATGAAATCATTTTCTGGTTAAGCAATCATGGTCATTCTTCAATGAGGACACGATGCAAACTCGAAGACGAGATGATGGATTTCTTTCTTGTAAGCCATGGATAAAATCTGCCAATATTCAAGGTAGGTATAAAGCAAATTCCAGTTGTAGGCGTTTTATTTCGTAACGATAAACGCCAGTATTCTAGGATAAACAAGTTGATTGTTCTGCTGAAATCAGACTATAATAACTTCCCTTTTGCAGTATCGTGATGAAACGTAAGGGTTCATGTAAAGCATTAGTCTACACACTGTTAACGAAATCGCCAGAAAGAAGTGATGATTTAGTTAAAATCATCGAGTAGTTAGCTTCGGCATGGTGCCAATCATAAGTTTGCAATTTACAATAGACCACTACTTGCGCCGAACCATTGTTCTGCTAAGAAGTTGAAGGTCTCGGCTTGATCCTTACTTACCCTCCACACTCGTCCCTGTTAAGTTATTCGGCTTTGGAGAACAATTTGATAAGAAGTCAACATCGTAAACCGACTTTTGTGAAATGGACGGCGTTTAGCCAGAACAGGATATAAATGAAACTCAATCGAAAACGTAAATAATTAGAAAAGAGAAAGGGTCTTACGGGATGTCCAAATTGACAAACCATTTCTGGTGGTCTGAAAATCAAGCTATTTGACTTAGTGTGAAAATGTGTACTGATAACTTCGCATTAAACTTAACTCACGGGACAAGTGTAATCAATATTTTCGCCCATTTAATTAAATCTGCATATACGTTCCTTAGTCATTGTTTCAAATTGTGAACCTTCACTTGTCCGTCCGTCAGTTCGTTTGTGTGTTCTATCCTAGGGGGAGGAAACCTGGAATTCAATCTATAAGAGGGAACAGAAATAGGGAGGGTTGAGGAGGGGCTGCCTGATTAAAAAAAAGAAAAAAAAAAACAGATACTGTAATTAACAAATAGATTCCATTTTGCCGTGCCGTTCAGTAATAAATCATAATGAGGTCGAAATGTGGTAAGACCAAAACAGAGGCACACGAGCCGGTAGGCGAGTGTATCGCTGAACTATTACTGATCTATTACTGAACAGACGCACGGCAACATGAAATCTAATTTTTTATATAATGATAAAGAAAGAAAAAAAAAACATGTTAATGACGTCATCTATGCGTCTGTCCTCCAGTAGATCATAAGTAAGAGCAGGGTTCTCTCTAGTTTCCAGCACAACAGGTAAGGGACCTTTTTCAAACCGGTAAAGCATTTGGTTAATGTTGGACGTTCTGCAAAGGATAAGCGACAATTTGAACTTATGCACCACGTTGGTTGAGCTAACGTCAGCGCTGTCCCTCTAAGTATAAAAATGACCTTCACACAATCAAGTTTTCTTTTTTCTCTCTCTAGCCTTACTGCCTGCTTGTGTTCTTCTAAATTGCCATGCTCTGATATTGCGGCCTTCCTGTAACGTGTACCGGGCGCAGTGGCATATTTCACATTTTTGCCTGTTTTAATATGCTTTTTTTTTACAAAGACAACAAAACATTCCGTCGCCCTCTTTACATGTAAATGTCAGCCACCATACACTACTTTTACAGCAGAATACAATGTCATTATCGATCCAGTCATGCTTGAAAACATGGGGCTTTGATGGCAACTGCCTGCTTATTTCATTGGAAGATAGCATCTTCGGCTGTATTTTGCACATAATATATGATGGTGTAAAACATGGGGTTGGCTACCAAAAGCGTCTTCAAAAATGCGTAAATGCTGCTTTTCTGAAATACGAGAGGGTTTAACTGTTTTTAATTGATGCTACTTCCAATGACAATTTTGACGGTGTCGTCTCTTTGGGTGGTAATTGGTTGTTATCTTCCGGAGGTGATGCGCTAACTGACTCGGACGTTTCTACTGATTTATCGGTCGAGGGTGGTTCAGTTATCACTCGCTCTTCTGTTGATCGCAAAGGCACATTTGCAGCTTCAGACGGCTGGTCATTCT
>Ga0126338_10001019_pt1 | contig 17211 bp, 4 predicted proteins | sample OrbCmetagenome_2_FD_92529 | JGI IMG/M metagenome (GOLD analysis project Ga0126338, IMG submission 92529) | Coral microbial communities from Petempiche,Puerto Morelos, Mexico - Orbicella C C metagenome | ecosystem: Host-associated > Invertebrates > Cnidaria > Coral | place: Petempiche,Puerto... | reverse complement strand
CGATTTTCCGTGCTTTTCTTAAAGCTTGACCGAAATCAAAAATTCTTGTTTTCTCTTGCTATCTCTTTAACTGTGCGATAGAAATGTTATGCAAATGATTTTAAAAACCCAGACATTTTTGTCTCTGGTGTTAACATTGACATGATTGTTTTCTGATAAGTAAGTAATGACAGCATCGTGCATAATACACTTATCTGCTTGACGAGTTTTCTTTCTGTAAACTCCTATTATTTTCATACTATAAATGGTCGATCACTTAGCTTGGATGTTGTTGCCTTTACGACAGGCAAACGGACTGAAAAAAATCTTTTAACATAAGAGGAGCCCACTATTCGCGAGGTATTTATACTGACGATATTTGGCTCCTTGGCGTTGGGATTGGCGGCTTTCCTTGCGAGCGACTGGCCAATCGTTGTACTGCTTCGTTGTGCATAAATGCCTGGCTTGTATCTCCAGAGATATTTTGATATGGCAGCGTAGCTGATCTCGCGGATCCCAGAGCGAGGTTTACATAGGGAGGCATTCCCACTCTCCGGCTCATTTCCCCATTCGACTTTGGGTAGCTTGAGCCGACTGCGGAAGTAAGATCCGTGGAAAAAGTTGTAGGTCTTTCGTGAGAGGATGGCAAATTGACATAAGGGACGTGAACGCGACCACCTTCAGCTCGTTCTCTTTTCACAGCTTCGGTCAGCTCCATCCATTCATCGTCGGACCAGTTTATTTCTAGAATTGCCTTCCTCAGATTATTTTTGGCCTCCCTTTCCGTCAGCTCCTCGCCGAAGGCGTCTGTGAAATAGTTCTGACAGCTCGGGCATATTTTGTTGAATTCCTCATGGCGTGGTTCTCTATCGTCGCTTTCTCTTCTGCCAGTACCACGACCGCTGTCACTCTGGCAACTATAGCCAAGCGGCCTAACTGATTCTGAATCATTCGCGTTGCTGGCAGGGCGTGTAGGTCCGTCGTTGGGTATCCCATGTCCTTCGCTGGTTTCGCCGCGGCAAGGATCACTGTCTCCGTGTTCCAATGGATTCTGGTATTGCCAGGCTCTGGAGCTTTCTCTAAATCCGAAGTGATGTGGCTCAGGCAACCCCAAAGCTTCTTGATCTTCCGGTGTGTTCGCCGGTGTGAAAGGTAGCGTCTTGTCTGGAATCTGGCTGTCTTGTGTTTCGACCTCTCTTTGATTCTTTGGCCAGTCTTTTCCACCATCGTTAGAGCTCTTTTGTTGGCCATTTGCGAACTCTCTGTTGCTGTCGGATGTAGGGGCCGTTTCCACACCCCTTGGTCGCTGGCTTTCTAGGCGAGATATGTGGACTAGCGCTTTCGTTAATTTCTCTTGTGTTTGCAGGTACTTTGTAATGCTACTCATGCACTCAAAGTCATCATCTCGTGGGCTAGATATTAGAATGTCTTCACACGAAGCTGCGTGTCTCGGTGGAATTTTCATGGATTTGCTTTTTGTTTTCAACACTTGCCCTTTGTCCTTTTTCGCGGACTTGCTCCCATCCTGACGAAACCACCTTGGTTTCCGAGTCAAGGAATGGAAAAAATTCTTCTTTGGGTTGTCTACGTTTGTGCGACTAAATTCCCCTTCGCTATTTCCTTCAGGACTTTTCAATTCTCCTTGCTGAACACTGCCTGCACTTTCGACATTGCTTTGTTGACACCGATACACATTTGAGGGGTAGTCATCAGATAGCTCTTCAGGATAACTGAGGTCGAGGTTTATATTGGTGCTATTTTCCTCGTTCTCGTCGCTTTGTTCAGGGGAGGACCTATCGCACTTCTGCTGCTCTCTTTTTGTAGCTTTTTCGCTGGTTTCTGTGCTGAAATTTTGGCTCAAATCGTTTTCCATGGAAAGCAAAGGCTTCCTCGGCAGGTGGGGTTCATGCACCTCGTCCGCTGTTTGAGATCTGATTCTCGGAAAACTGCGGGACAGTTGACACGGTGTCTGCGTCGGTTGGAAGGACTCAACTAAGCTTTGTTTAGGTCTGCTGTCCGTATTGACTCCTGCTACCAAAGTCAAATTTGCATTTACTTCAACTTCTGGTTCGTAAGCAGCTTTCTCGCTTTCAGATAAATTGTCACCTAAGATGTGCATCTTGGAAGATGAAGTTACGTCAGGCTGCCAAAGTGTGTTTTTGCTGGACTGATCGGGAGGCCAAAATAAGCCTTGATCATGAAGGTCATTCTGTAAACAGTATGTTGGTGCTTCCTGTTTACCGGGTATTTCGAAAGAAGTCCATTTCTTTTCACTTTCCCGCTTACTTTCGTTATCGTGAACTTGATTCTTTTTGGAGGAAACATGACATTGTGTCGCAATCAAGGTCATCTTTGGTGGAAGAGGAGGTGCCTCGTTTTCCGAGAAACTATCTGACTGGATTCCGTCGCATTTAAATGTAGGCTGTTGCTTTTGAGCTGTGGAGTGAAGCCCCAGGCGAAAGAAGTCTTGTTTTTGTGCTCTTGCATCTCCCCTTCCGGTCGTTACCACTCTTTGTTTTCTGGTGAAAGGGAAAGAGACAAACTGTAACATTTCCAAACCGTACCTCTTCACGGGGTCGCTTGTAAAATAAACACAGTCCTCGCTCAACCTGCTGTGCAGGACTTCGTCATTCTCTATTGCGTTCACAAGTTGTTTGTATTCAGCTCCACTGGAAGAGAGAAAGTCCTTCTGAGGCATGAATTGGGCAACAGAAATATCCAAAGTACTCGGTAACATTAAAATGCTGTTCCCTTTACGACGAGAAATTGCGAAAACTGTATCCCCTTCAATTTCGCGCTCGAGGTGAATATTTCCAATTGTATCAATCGGCAATGGTGTACCATGATTGCAAACGTTATCCACCGTAGTTCGCTCCAAAGCCACCACACGCACCTCGACCGGAAGTGCAGATTCTTTTAGAACTTCGTCAATGGAAAAGATTCCATATTTAGAGAGAACCTGAAACTTTCCTTCCACGCTTGCTGGCAAATCGACGTACACGGGATCTTTTAAGCTCACGAGGAGACAACGGACATCACATCCGTTAGAATACGGACGCTCCCGACTTAACTGCAATACGTCTCCAGCGAGAAGGCCGAACGATGTGATATTTTCAAGAACACGGATGTAACGAGAGGGAAGTGCTACCATTGGGTCCAATGTGCTGAACTCCTCACGGGAAGCATCTGGAACCAACATCTCCACTTTCAAGTCGCACGTTCGAGAGAAGCAAAGTCCTCGTCCGTTGCTTACTTTGCGTGCCAATATTTTCTTTTTTCTTTCCACTTTGAAGATGATCAGGACCTCTCCTGTCTCGACGCTTTGATCCGCTGATGTTCCATGAAAACCCTGTCCAACTTTGACAATCTGAGGAAGCTTGGTTCCGTGAAGTGCGATGAAATCGTCAAGTCGATGACAACGCATCTCGCGGCTAATTGTTGTTGGTGCTTTTGCCATTCTTGTTTATTTGTGATGTGCTGTTTCTTGCACACAGTATAACACGATGACCACTAAATGATTTGTTGTTTACAAACTGTTAAAGGCTACCCACTTAAGTTGCTTTTGTTTCGGAGCAATGTAAGTTGTTTTGGTTTCGAAGCCAGTCATGCAGTCCTCGGCGGCTTTGTTTTGTCTTTGTACGCAAATCTCTGCCGTGTCTTTATATAGATAGCGCGCTGCGGGGGAGAAGTCAAATTCTTGGAAACTTTAGAGTTTAGGGTCATAAGGAATATGAAAATATTTCTATTGCTGTCTCTGTGGCCATTAGTTGTTATTTGAGTCATTTCAGCAGTATTAACGTCTTGAAGACCCTATTCCAAAACTTCAATCCTTTGATTAGCCTACTGAACATAAGTACAAGATTTCTCGTCCGTGGAGTGTGTAGTTTTGATAGATCCCAAAGCTTAGTGCAGCAGTCCAATGGCCGGAAGTGCATTCGATTCCAAGAACCGATGTCATTTATCAATTCAAGTGTAAATGTTTCGTAAGAAGAACAAATTGCCCTTGTTGAATGTTTCTAATTCAAACAAAGGAAATTAAGCTCAAAGAAAAACAAATAAACATTTATTGAAGCGAAAACTGCCAAAGGTCACGCAATTTCTCGTGAACGGGCAATATAAACACTGTCAAGGAATACTGCTGATAAGAATATCAACTAGCGGATGTTATCTTGATGTAACTCGAAATTCTCATAACTGAAATTTCAAAAAATGTAAGGGAATCAGTAAGGAGAATTCGTATGTATTTCGAAATTGTGACCGTGAAGGTTGATAGGTTTGTTTAATTTCCTTCATGAAGAGTGTTCCGCTTTAGGATTTTGAGGTAGAAATTGCAATGCACTTGAGTAAGAGAAGTTCAACTATTGCTGATGTTGTTTTTCCTTCTTTTTTTCCCACGCGTAAGTGTCTTAGTGCTTTTTATACGGAGTTACACAATAATCTGTTCACAAAGCGAGCGCACGATTGCGCGAGAGCGTAAAACGCGAGAGCGAACTTTGGCGTGCGTTCAAAAGAGTGAAGTGTAGGGGCGTCTGAGATCCCGCGGGTATATTTTTCTCAGTCGTTAGCAGGAAACGTTTGGAACCTTGGGCGTTTATCTTTTTGGGGGATCTACAGGAAAATACACCCTGGACTATGTCTTAAATTACAAAGAAATCCTGTAGATAGTTCGGCCAGATCAGCTGCCATAATAAACAACGGAACCTGAAACAAAGTTGAAACGGAAGTTGAAACGGAAGTTCAACATTAAATTGATGGCATAATGCAAATTCGAAGTAAAAAACTCTCTCTCTCGGTGTTGTAACTGAACGGGAAATAGAGATAGCACTTCCTTGTGCGGTTCGATTCAACTTCGCGGTAAGAAGCAGAACACGGAAATAGAGAGCAGGCTCTTTCTACAGCCGTTTTTTTTACTTTTTGTCTTGGCATGTGTACACTCTCGATCTCTCATATTTTTATGACTACCTAGAGTGTGAGATTGAGTAAACTTTCGTGAACACGATAAGGACATCCCTACTGAGAATACACTTATTTTACTATATTTAGCAGCTTGCTCCACTTGCTTTTGCTTCCACCTTTATGTGTAGTCCTAGACTACTTCCTTAATGTAAACAATTAGAATGTGCAGTTCAGGTGAACCTAGAATGCTAGAACGCGTTTATGAAACGACGAAAAATTCCTGGAGAATAAAAACATGGTAATACTTTTAACACTAACCAATGACAAGAAAAACGCCGATTCCAATGTATTACTAGTAAATACGTAAACCTGGAAATTTGGTTTAAACTGAATAGCACATTCTCAACCAAGACATCTAAGACAAATTTGTCCATCTCAAGATAGCGATAAGCTTTTCTATACAGTACAAAACACTTTCTTTTTCATTTTTTTGTGGCTAGCTGACAAGCGTTGTGACATGACAATTACGTATTGACAGCAATCATGTACATTTATTGTTTGGTAACTTTCAACTGCCCTATAAAGAAATTACAACTCTTGTATTTTGCTCCATTATTTTAGTCTTCGAACGAAAAATAATAGAAGGTGGCAAGCCCTATAATGCTGTATGTTTCTGCTGTACAAAAGAAATTGAGAATTTTTCGGATAAGTCGCCAAACGATTCCGTAACATTTCAGCACCTATGCCAGTGGAATTAAGTCCTGTGCAGTGATATTAATCTGTACATAGTTTTACGGCTGAATCATCTCTTCCACCTGTAATACTGGGTGTCCTCGTATTAATAGGGGCTGATACGAAATGGTTATTTTTATAACGATCATATCATATGCATGCATTACAATCACAAATCGATGGCCGATTTCATCTCCAGGTTCTGTGAGTACAGTTTGTTTTCGTTTTGAGGAAACACTGGACGTTTCGTGACACTCCACTTCCGCTTTAATTGTTATGTTTTCATAATTTGCGGATGTCTTTTTTTTCTGTCATTCTGTGTCACGCAACGAAGAAGCCCGTTTTTTCGGTGGAAGGGGTGGCGGTTCCTCGATACAACCGACAGCGTTTGGAGGACCCTTACAGATAGATTTTTTCATTAGGAAAGTCTCTATTTCGGCAGTGACTGCCTTAAATGTGGCTTGTTGATTTCCTTTTGCCTTAATCATTGCAAGCCCTTTATCGCTCTCCTGCGTGTCGACATTCACGTGAACATTTTCTTCTACATCGTTCGGGTTGTCAAGCTACAGATAGTGTAATGTCAACGTTTCGTCCCTGTGTGTCTCAAACTCCTCAGTGTTGTAGTAAATCGAGTTGATTCCATCATCTTCATCTTCTATGTCATTACCACTTTGTTGTTGCCTTTCCACATTCACGTAATGATCGTGGAACTCTTTTTCACTGGTCACTTTTTCAAATGAATAATTGACTCCTGTTTGTTTGTTAACGTATACTCTGTCGTGACATTCTTCGTAGTCATCGTTGTCGTCTGAATCGTCGAGTTCTTTGACACTGGTGAGAGAGCACTTTTGATGGTAACTCACATTACCAGGGACAACTTTCTTAGGCGCAAATGAAGATAGACTAGGCTTTTTGTTTTCGAAATCCTCTGCTTCAAGCGAAGGTAGACTGGGGTTTTTCTGCATTTCGGTTTCATAATAATCTCCTCCGTTCAACGAGACACTCTCAGGTCTAGTTTTAGCATGGGTGCCTCTTTGGGAATGGTTACAGAACTCTCCAGATGAATCGAGGCGATTATGATTCTCGTCCAAGGAGTCGGCTTTGTCCATATGTGGTGGCGCATGCCTATTGCGATCAGATGTTGGTAGTTGCTGTGTCTGGCTTTCAGCTGTAAGGCTTTGTCCTGTCACGGCGACCTGTTTTTCTAAATCGGCTTTTTTCGCAAGAGCTTCACTTAACTGTTTCCTGAGTTTAAGAAAATGTTCGATGTCTGTAAAATCCATCCAGTCCTCATCTCGGCGGCCAGATATTATAATGCCCCTTTGATTCATCGGACAAGTCGCGATCTCCGCCCGGCTTGGTCTTGTATCAGAGGAACCTTGGGTGGTTTTGCTCCTAGGACTCTTCAAGGGGCGTTCGATTTTTGCTTTTTCCTGACTCACTGCATTTTCCTTACTTTGATTTTTTCCCTGCGATGATTCATGTTGTTCTTCTATCTCTTCATAAGGGCAGTCTTCGTCGCTACTTTCCTCTTCAAGATGCTTAATTGCTTCATCTCCATTTTCTCTACCTGCCTTTCGAAGTTGTGAATTCTCCACTTCTTCAGAACCCCCTGTTTCATCAGGCTGAATAAGATCCTCTTTATGGGAATTCTCTCGGCCACTCCGCCTTCCATCCATTTCCATTTTCTCATTGCTTTCCATATCTACATAAGGTCTTCCATTCACCCCTGGGTTTTCCATGTCAATGTAGGCTTTCCTCTCATCTGGTGGGTACATCAAGGATAAGTCAAGATGTCTAACGCTATCTTGTTTAAAAACGAGTCCATCATCCTTCGCGTCGCTGTACAGACCCTCGTCCATAATAGTGTTTGGCCTGAAGGCTTTCTCATCGACTGCTCTCCAGTCAGTCACATCAACTACTAGATACGCCGGAAAACCAAATTGATTAGGTCCTGGACACCTTGGAGGTAGTGGTGGTGGACGTTCTTCCCTCGATACGTCGTCATCTTCTTCATCCTCGATACTCCTTACCCTTAGGAACTCCGGTCTAGGTGGTAATTCAGGGCAGGTGTCCTCGGCGTCATCTCCAGAGAACGGGCCAGTCCATTCAGCAAGATTTCTGTCTTGTGATTGTGCTTGCGTCACACATTTGTTGACGTTTTCTTGGTTCCTTTTCAATGCTGCATTAAGTCGCTTTCTTGGCTTGGGTACTGGTCGACTCTGCTCATTTGCTTGCGTAGTGTCCTTGGGTATTGTCGACCGTGATGTTCCAGTGGATAACTTGGGTGGAAGAACAGGTACTGCGTCTGTGCCTTCGTCCACGGCTTTTCGAGCCTCGGTTCCTAGGGAATTATTAAAACTCTCGTCAGTCTCACAATTTTCATAGTCAGCTGCATGTTGTTCAGAAAACCAGCCAGGTTTGGACGCTGATTGGGGACATGACATGGTTAACTTTTTTCTATTTATAGCTGTCTGTTCCGCTGTTTTGGTTTGTTTTGCTTTAGACGATAACTCCACTTTGCGCCCTTTAGTTGGCTGTGGAATTGAAATTGAAGGAGGCTGAAGTGACTCGAAATTAAAACGCCTGACAGGACATACTTTAAAGTAGAAAGAATTACTTGCTATTATGTCGAGTCGTTTTAAAGTTCTTTCACTCGCCGCAAGAGTCTGTCTGCATTCTTTGATCCTCTTGCTTGTATCCGCCGTGACTTTAAATCCGAAACTAACGTTAATGTCCAGTGTTCTCGGGAACAGGTTTAATGATAACGGGTCATCAACTGAAGCTGCGAAGATCATTTCCACTTCGGTTTCGTGCTCTAGATGAATGTTTTCCAAACTTGACAGTGGATTCGAAAGGCATGCACCATTATTGGCGCGAGACGGGAGAACAAATCGAATATTTACTGGCAGTTGATACTGCGCTAGAACCTCTTCTAAGTAGTATTCCCTCGCATCCAAGAGCGGCTGAAATCTCCCCTGTAGTTCCAATGGCAGTGAAACCTCCCTGGAATCATACAAGTCAACTACTTTACATTTCGCGAAGTTCGGAAAAGGCTGGTTGCTCAGCAGTTGAAGTGTAGTCTCTGAAGATATTTGAAGGGATGCAAGGTCTTCGAGAACGCGGAAATACTGTGTCTGATGAGCATTAAACAAATGTCGTACTCTTTTATATTCTCCGTGGTGTTCAAGTGGAAGAAGCTGAACTTTATTTTTCGTATTCCGTGGCACACATATCTCTTGATTGAGCTGATCAAATGCAATTATCGTGTTCTGCCTCTCAATTTTGTAGATAACGAGTATCTGGTCTCCTTCCAACGTATCCTCAGCGTTGGTTCCACAAAAGCCTTCCACAACCTTAACTGTGCATGGGAGTCTTGAGCCATGGCGCTGAAGAAATGCTTCGAGGTCCACCGGAGTGCTGGCGTCCCTTGTAGAGTCCATACTTCAATATCTAGTAAATTGTTTGTGAGCTAAGACATTGCCGGATGTTTTAGGCTCCAGCGATCATCTGATCATGATAAGAACAATAGAGAACTGTCTAATACAAAAAAGAAAGTCGGGTGAACTGAAAGGTCACGCTTGTGGTGTGAAATCGCATAAATTAGATACAGAAAACAGAAATGACTGCGCCGGTTGAGCTGCTTGTGAATTGTTTAGAATTCAACATGAGTGGTTTGGTTACAGCGTTGCTTTCACTGCCAGCTAGATGTTACCGCTACATGCGATGATGATTTAATCATCTCGAGCAGAAAGCAGGGTGTTGTTATCGCCATCTAGTAGAGTGGGTGTTTAGTCTGCACGTATCCGTAATTTTTACCCTTGTGCGTCATATCCCGAAACTCGATCACAGTTGAATAACATCTTGAACGCGAATAAAGCTGTTCTAACCGGCGGAAATTTGGTCAACAAATGTAATACCCATTGAGACTAATCTCGCTGATCAGTTTAGCTGGACATAGTACGGTGGAGAAACAATTGCAAGTTAATGCTTCTGTCTATTTTTGTAATAGATACTTGACAAAATGCCAAAACTTTTAGGCTGTGAGGGCGGCTGTGACACAGGCTTCAAAAATTTCTTTTTGTCTCGTTTCAATAGGTGGGATATGGAGTCACCAAGGCATGGGTAACTTAGGCTTCAACTGGTTCATATTGCATCCTGTATCACAGCGATAACGGTTTCCCAAGACCGCCAAGTTTGTTGTTTTTTGAAAGGCTGCGTAGCTTGCGGCTCCCCTCGCTGCATGATCATGGCAAAAAAATGTTGTCAAAGCAGCAAAAACAAGGAGAAAAGCTGGAGGATTACTTGAGCTATCGCGTGACATTGTAGCCAAAGCGTACAAAACACACCCTTGATGGCGGACACTGATCTTCAAAAACACTTGAAGACGTCAAGTTTAGGCTTATTTGTCAAGGAACAGCATTTCAGTCTATTTATATAACCTTGCGAAAAGGTGTCAAGCTATATTGGGTTGTTTTCACTCTTCAGGTGAATTTCTCGAATTCTATTCACGCTAAAGGAGGGCCCTGAAAGGGGGGAGGCTGAAATCCCGTTTTCGAGCCGACAATTTGCCCAAATCCCATTTCTCAGCATAGGGCAGGCCCAAATTTCCAATTTTGTGATTCCCAGTCCCAGTGATCCAGTGAAAAATACGCGAATCCCAGTTCCATCTAACCAGTTTAGGCCTGTTCTAAAACACTTCCTGGGATCAAGTAATCGGCTGCGTTGTTTTGGCTATAAATATAACGAGTCAAAATAACCTTCGTACCCAAAAGCTCGTATCGGAAATATTTCGTGAATGGTTAAGTGGTCTGTCAAACAACAAAATATAGCGGATTCCTTTTGCAAAACTTATTAATTCTGTATTCGTCCTGGGTTCGAAGAAATACAGGTCAAAACATGGGAGTCCGTGACATTGTTTTACTCTGGGATTGTTTCACTCTCTTTAGAAGAAGTTCTTTGAACCCCATTTACACGGCTAAAAAGTCGAAACGGCAAGTTAAACTTTATTGAGGCACGACACCCCGAATTTTCAACGTGCAAATTTATCAGTCCCAACAGTGCATAACTGAACTTTTAGGGGCCGAGGTAGTCTGGGCACTGACAATCGAGGCATCGTGCCAAAAATCAAGTTTGTGTAAAAATTCCGTTTATTATCAATCGTGTTCGAAGATCAGGCAGGAACAAGGAAAGGAGAAGCAGGATTTAATAGTCTTATTTGGCAACTTCGTTTCGCTGCCAAAAGAAAAATGTAATTTAACTCGCAGTAGATTGTTCAGTTATTAAAAAAGCTATAACTTGTGCGAAGAAAAGAGAAGATCTCTATTCCGAACACTTGCCGTATTTCCGCTTTCAACCATTTTGAAAGTTGTGCCGTTCTGAGACTTCTGACATACCTCGAATAATACAATTTTAGCCCCCGTTCGATGACAAGCTGTCGTCAATCTAAGAATGAGCACAAACGTGAAACGTCGTTGGGCGTTTCTCGGAGCTGGCAGGCATTCCCTCGCGTGACCGGAATTGGAAATACTCTTTGTTTGTAGGGGATCGGGAACGTTTGCGCGCAGGCTATTCCAAGTCATGATGTTGTGATTATGGCCCTGACCCAAGAACAAATGTGAAACACGTGACAAATGACGTGCGCTATAGCTGCAAATAGCCATTATTTTTTGTGTTTTTCTCCGAATGTCGCCAATTTATTAAAGATTTCGACCTGTTTCGTTCGTGTATCGTCAGCGATTCTTTTCGTTTCGAGAATATTTCACATTTTGCACTTTTAAGCGCAATGAACAATACTGCTTAAGCACTTCCCGCGGGGAAAATACCGATGAAAAAGTCAGGCCCAACAGGAGAACAAGCTTCTCTTTTGGGGTGTGTAAATGGAAAGTGTCGTGCTGAAATGATTTGGGCACAGTGACGAAATTTAATTGAGGTGCCGTGTCAATATTTTAGACCGTGAAAATGGGAATCCACTTTCTGTACATCAAGTTCAAATATGTAGTACTCCTTTCTAAAAATAAAACAAAACGCAACGGTGGAAATATCTCAGCACTTATGTCTTCCTACTAAGACAAAAATAATTCAATAAACCTCGTTCATTGTTGGTCGTGAATTTGACTGTCGTTTTCTCGAGCCCAGCTAAGACTGCATGCGTGATACGTACGATTCCGGCCTTCACAGGAAACTGATCGAAACTGAGATATTGGGTCTGCTGGGAGGTGTCTACGAGTAGGTTAGTTGACGGCTATGTGTTCTCGCAACTTTCAAGCTTATGAAGTGCGGTTGTAACTCCCTCTTTACTCTAAGGAGGTTCATCGCTCATTTTCGAGTTGACTTTCCATTTCACTCCCTTCGTGTGACAGCGAGACCGTTCATATCTCGTGAGCGAAATGTCACAGTCGTCGCTATGTCCTCAGACGTAATTCATAAATCTCTCCTTATGTATCCTGCGGAGATCAGAAGGATTTTGGGTATGTTTAAAATTCCGTTTAGAGACCGTATGATAACAAAGATAAGGCAATTCTTTTCTGATCACTGATGTAACATAATAAACTGAAACAAGGAAGTACACCGCCTTTGTTTATTTTTACAATACACTGTACAGTGGGCACATACTTAAAACGTTTACGAGTGGATCTAAAAATTAACGTCCGTTGAGTGAGTAATATCATCGTTTATTTCCTCTCTTCTATAAGTAGTCTCGGAACTGTACAAGTTCACAATTTTCAGAAACCTTTCATTGATATTTCAAAACGACGCAAAGGTCTTTTTTGTTGTTACTCCAAAAGTTTTGAAATTTTACAAAAATCTTTGGAATTTGCTTCGATTGAATAGAATGTAAAACAAGTGAATACTTTTTGCGCTTGAAAGGGTCAACAGCAGGAGCTGAATCTTATGAAAGTCGTCTATAACAGGTCAAATATCTCTCGAGTTGCAAATGTTGTTTCTGGACGATTTCGAATCTTCTGGAACATTGTTTAGAAATGTCTACGTGATAATTGTCAATTAGAAATCAATATTGACATGACATGATCCTCTTCGTGCCTAAGTGACACAGAAGGCTGCAACTGGAAATTGGAAACCGATATTGACGATGTATATTTTTATTCAAAGTTTAGAAATGTAAACAAACCGCAACAACTATTGCAAAAGAACATAATCAGACTCGAATCAATGTTCATGATTAAAAATTCCAAGTGGCACGAGGCGTACCAGTTGGTTTTTTACAAATTAAAAGCAGTGGGACTCAACCGACAACAAAATGGAGTAATATGCGACACTCAAATCCGGGACCACCGGATTCCAACTTCTCTAATCACACTTCCACGCTTCCTTACATAACTTTCGATAATCGTTTTTTACAAAGATATTAACTTTTGCAAAACAACTTATCTTTTAAAAACAAAATGTTAAATGTTGAATGTTTATAGTGGTCGATGCGCTTAGCTACTACTAGCTAGTTCTCAGGCATGCCACTTAGACTGAAAGAAAGAGACGTTTCAAATAAACAGTCCCTAAAATGATAAACACCTCATTCCTCCTTGACAAAGTAAAAGGAAGTCAAGTGTGTATAACAGTATAACATATCACGATCAGCATAGCAACAAAGATGCATCACGCTAGTGTAAAAACCCGCTGTAACCATGCGTTGTTGGCAGAATCTATATCAAAGTTCTAGAGATGTGTCACTGCTAGCTTCTATAGCTGTGGCCTCCAGCCATCGATTACTTTAAGAAGTTTTAAACGATGAAAACGATCCATTCCAAACGACTCCAGAGCTTCTTCGTCCAAACACACAAGCATGCTGCCATCAACCTGATGCTCGCTGAAAATCTTCTCAAACTGTTGCATGTTCAAACCTCTTAGACACTCAAGAACTTCAGGGACTCTCAGTGTGCTTAGGTCCTGCGGAATGATTAAATTGGACTTCGAGGTTTCTTTCATCGTTGCCTGGAACTCTTCTGGTGTTTTTGGCCCCTGTTCCGTTCCAGGCCGCGACGCTGTGCCGAGCGTTTTAGTGCCTGAAGCAGGTTGAATTTCCTTTTTATTTGGTAGAGGCAAATCGCTTTCTTCTTGAGACGTTTTGGAGAAAGGATGGTGCTTAACCCTTGGGGAGGGAATAGGTTGGCAACCTTTGGAGCTTGCAATGCTGTCAGTTTGTTTGATACGTGAAGGAAGTGGTGGTGGGTCTTCGGTCATATTCGTTGATACATCGGGTTCAACTGTAGCTGTAGGATTACGGAATGGTTGCTGTTGGGTTTTGATATTCGCGTATTTCTCACTTCTTTGAGAAGGTTCAGGGATTGCTTTCTTTTTCACGGTGCCGGTCGATAGAGCCTTGTTGCCAATAGCGCCACGACTTCCGTTTGATTCTGCCTTAGCGCCCACCGGAAGATCGCCACCCGACAAATGAGATTCCCCTGAACAACTTCCCTGTTGTGAAGGAAGTGGTGGAAGTGCATCTGCGCTTGAACGTGTTACCTTCGGGGCAAGCAGCACGTTTGGGTTTGCGGTCTCTGTTTCCTCAGAACCATAAAAAGGCGAGCTCTTCGTCGATGAAGACGACAATGGCGGTAGCAGATTCAGTTGCTGGCTAGCACAACCTTTGAAGACAACACTGTATACGTCACTTGACGCACTTTCATTTTCTATCACTGTTTCCTTTCTACCGAATGTCTTCATTTTCACGCGTGGCATTAAGGTCGGTGAGGTTTTCGCAATCTGCAACGAAACCATTTCGGCTGTAAATTGAGAGGTTTCAGGATCACTCGAGGTCTGACCCTGCACTTGTACCAAGTTTTCTAGATTCTGTTTCGATACCTGACGAGTGTTCGGGTCGCTTCGTCTTCTTCTTTCCATTAGCGATGGAGTACTTTTCACCTCTTCAGGTTTCGCACTAACATTAATTTCGTCGTAAAAGTTTTCTTTACTGTCCGTGAACATCGTTTGCAGTTGTAAGGCGCTCGTAGTCCTCTGTAATAAAACAGTTCCTTGTCGTGGCAGTGTCACACTTTGGCTTCTGAGCACTTTTTTAGAAGGAGCTGGTGAATAAGTGTTCTGGCGAGCTCCTAGCCCACCCAACCGTGCGATTGACATGCACTTGTCACTGATTTCACTGTTCCTTTTCCCTGTCTTTCCCCTTGTTTGCTGAGGTGAACCTAGCACCGACTTCATGCCAGACATGTCTTCATACTGAGTTTCGTCGTCGAGAAATTCTCTGTCATCATTACCTGCTTCGTTGTTTAGGTTCGAAGAGGTAGCTTTCATTGTCATAGGCACAACGCTAATCGGTAGCGTATTGGGAAATGAAAACTTTGATGTCACACCCTGAACTTCCGTTGTAGCCGTTACAAACGTGTCTACCAGAATCCCCTTCAGTTTAACAACACCCTCTGGCAACGTAGTGATAGAGTCCGGTCTTGAAGGACAAGGCAGTTCCCCTTGTTCAGCTTTGTCGTCGTTTGTACTTGTATCAATAAACCTCACATGGACGGGCAGTTTGGTCTTCTTTACAAACTTGGCAAGGGGCATTTCTTCGCCGTCCCAAAGCGCTACAACTTTAGCTTGGCAACTCGCCGGGACTTTTAACAGAGTCTTGCCCTTATCGTGGACTCTTTTGAAAGCCACAAAGTTTTCACGGCACTTTTTCTTTTCTATCTTAAGCTTGTCGCCATTCTTGATGACAGCTTCGTAATCTGGGTCGGTCTCAATCACACGCACAATCTTTACAGTCGAGCTATCATGGACCAGGTCTTGTAGTATGAACTTCTGTTGAAATCTCTCTTCCGCTACCCGTTCAACGGTACACGGGTAGTCAAGCGGGATTCGAGTTTCTTCGCCTTGGGCATTTTCATACAACACCGTTTCGACACTTTCGACCGTCAGCAGGTTGTAAACACCATCTGCACCAATGGTTGTGCGCTGATTTTCATCATAATAACCCTCACGTATCTTCACATGTTGAGGAAGAGTAAACGTGTCGAGAAAATCCCTTAGCGAGTATGTAGTGTCACCTTCTGAAACCGAATGAATCATTTGAACGTCGGACATTTGTGGAGTTAAGTACCTGTTATTCTCAGTAATATGGCCGTCTATCTAGACCAGAGTCACTTCAATCACTGAACCTTCGCTCGAGGACTTCTAAGCGTTGCTGTGTGCAGGGACAAACTCAATGGATCTACTTCGTCCTCCCATTTAAATTATCTAATCGCAACTTCCGTTCGAAATGAAACTGGTTTCGTTTCACGTTCAATGCCGAATCATCTTAAAAACAACAATGTTTTCTTTCTTGATTTCGTCTTTATTAAACAAATATGATATCGTTTCGAAACTGAAGTATGCTAATGAAGTTTTTTCGAAACCGACTCTTTTCGTCGTGGAAAATGTTGTGCGCTTCACTTGACAAAGCTGTAAGAAACGATCGATGAAGTGGCTCGCTCTTTTAAAAAATAACGTAGGTGAAGTCTGCATACGAGCCAAGTGGCTCATCAGGCCGGAGCTTATCCCGGTTTCTGTAGCGTGAAATGACTAGGAGTATTTCTACTCCCTCTGGATGGGATGCTAGTCCATCGCAGGGTTACCCCCCGCATTAAATTTGCCGGTATCCATTTATACACCTGGGTGGAGAGAGGCACTGTGAGAGTAAAGTGTCTTGCCCAAGAAAACAACACAATGTCCCCGGCCAGGGCTCGAACCCAGACCGCTCGCTTTGGAATCAAGCGCACTAACCATGGATCTACTGCGCCTCCCACCTTTCAGAGACTAGGTTCCATTAAATGGTATTAAAAAGGAGAATGGAGTCAGATTTATCAACTTTTTATTTTTATTGACTTTGCTATCGTCACTTTTTTTTTCTTTTTCATCATTTTAATCATTTCTGTTTTAACTTATTATGGCTTATTATAGCTCATTACCGAGTATTAATCTCAAGTCTACTTTTGATATACAGTTTTTGAAAGATGAAAGAATTTCCCTGAATTTCCCTATGTCCATCCATCTATCTTTATCTCATTTTTAAGAGAGTTACATTACATATATATACTTTATCTGATGAGGTGGGTTTGAATTAAGGTCGGCCAAAGGGCTGATGTAGACCTACTACAATAAATAACGTAGAAGCTAAAAATACAAACATGAAAGAATAAGAGGATAAAATGCGTACAGGAAAATTACACATAGAAAATATGTGGCTTAGTTGTGACTAAGACTAAGATTTATAATTAAAACACCACAGGCGATTGAAGTACGCTCAGACCTAGTTAGAAAAAAAACGTATTAAAATAGTAATATTAGACTAATAAATAAAATCATCCTTTTTCATGGCGAATAAAGGAGCTTCCTTATTAAAAGTAAACTTAGCAGTGTCAGGCGTGTTTCCGTAAAATCTGCTAAAATCTGCTAAAATGTAACAAGTCTATTTGAAAAGTTCCAAATTACAGGACCTCTGTACTGTAAGGTGTTCCGTCCAATATCCGACTTAAACCGGATGATGTTGAATTGGTTTTGTACGCGAGACGACCTAGAGGTTATTATTATTATTTTTTTTTTTTTTTTTTTTTTTTTTTTTTTTTTTTTTTTTTTTTTTTTTTTTTTTTATTTTTTTTT
>Ga0126338_10001016_pt1:0-12500 | contig 17220 bp, 10 predicted proteins | sample OrbCmetagenome_2_FD_92529 | JGI IMG/M metagenome (GOLD analysis project Ga0126338, IMG submission 92529) | Coral microbial communities from Petempiche,Puerto Morelos, Mexico - Orbicella C C metagenome | ecosystem: Host-associated > Invertebrates > Cnidaria > Coral | place... | reverse complement strand
GTATCCTTTTTATGGAAAGAACTTTTGGTATATGTCTTTCAATATCCCATTGGAATAAAGAGGAAATGGAAAGAAAAAGAAATATTCCTTACTTCTACGAAATCAACGCTAGCTAAGGTATAGCTTGGGAGGCGAAAAATTGCTTAAGTTGATATGGGCGCCTAAATTTTGTTCTTTTCTGCCTTTAAGATTTGGTTTCGATTGACTGACAAAACACTCATGCGCACCGGTTTGCTTTCACCTATCACTGTAATTGACTTTAATTGCTCTAACCAATCAGAACAAGCAGACTTTTGTCTCGACCAATCAGAGTCCAAACTATCCTTGGTTTACGTGTTTTGGTAACCGATGCCAACCGCGGGAATCATTTACCCGCGTTTAGAAACACATGGATTTTGATTGGTTCGTTGTTTATTTAGGGGTGCGGCGATGGGTCAGGTTTGGCCTGATTTTATTAAGGTGGTTTTATTTTAACGCAAGTCATTGAAACACCGCTCAGTTTACCTCAGTCAAGCATCTTCCCGTAGTTTCACTTAACTGCTGGCAGATATCGATATTTTGGAGGAATTTGCACATCTCTACAGTGACGATACATTTAACCTTGATCTAGTTCCTCATTCCACGACTGGCTCGAGGTAAGCTTCACACCCGCCATTTCGTTGGTCACGTAAGTGATTCAGACGAGTTGCCAATTGGATCGTCACGCAAGCGATACGGACAAATTGCAATCGGTTTGTCACGCAAGTAATGAGTTTGTCGGAAGTAGCTGGAACTAGTTTTTTGGCGAATTTTCGTGGAAGCACTGAAAGAGGTTCATTCTTTATATCCGAACACATGATGCGACAGGACACTGAGTGCTTCAGCTGTTAGGCAAATTGTCCGTGGGGAAAGGGGTCAAGAGTTCTCTCCCATAGATGCTACTTAAGAAATGTAAAACATTTTCGTGTTTTTTTTCGAGGTATAGAAACACGAGTGGAAGTTTGGGAGAACGAGAAATGCTGTGGGAACACGAGCTGATAGGCGAGTGTTTCCATAGCTATTTCGAGTTCTCCCAAACTTACATGTTTTCTATCTTTTCTAGAAAGCAGTCAAAAAAAATTTTAACAACGTGGCTACGACAACTTTTCTTTGTTTTTTATCGCGTTTAAGTAGAATTCTACTAGCGTTTATAGAAATACGATTTTTAACCAATCAGCGCGCGTATTTTCTTTGGGCTATTTTTTTAAGAGAGATTTTGGTTTCGAATAGGTTCATAGATTTTGCCAGTTTAGTCAAATTGACTTTGTTAGTTAAATCTATCACTGGATGTTTTTCATTGCCATGGAAACCCCTTAGAAATTAACGTTTTATACGTGATCCATTCTACCTTTCAGTAGGGCGGTGACACGAGGGGTTAACAAAGGAGCTAAGGAAGACTTCCGTGCCGCTCTGGAGAGACAAGTTGCGCGCAGTGATGACAGCTTCGAGCCATTACTCAGAGCTTTCTTCCAAAATGAAAGAGAATCACTCATTCTAAACTGACCAACACTTGCATGCAAGATGAAACCTTAGGTTCAAGTTATATAGTTTCGGGAGTGACTGTAAATAAATAATTCTTTCTAAATCTAAATCTAAATATTATTACGTCGGCAACATCCAGAGGACATCACGCCAACTCAACTCTTCATTAATATTGCCAAATTTTACATTGGCCACAAAGACCGTCTTGCACCTGGTTTGGTTTTGTCTTTGCTCAGCAGTAAAAAACTCTGTCATCGAGGCCTAGCAATCAGAAGGAAGCTGTTGTTTTCTTGGCCAATCAGGAGCGAAGACCGAAACCAATTATGATGGTTTCCTCAGCTTTTCCTGCGCTTAGCGGTAGTACGGGTTCACATGGAACTCTGTGGACATGCCAAAAATATATCGACAATTTGGGCCGTCGGATTTAAACCGTCGCAATCAACCCCAAGGGCCTAGGTCACGCAATTTTAGGCAATTTGAGCACTGATCAAATGGTCATAGAATTAACTAAAATATCACAAAAACGGCTCAAAACTATAGAAGATCTCAAACAAAACACAGGAAAGCCAAGAAGAGACATGGATGGACAAAACTGGAGAGGATTACAATGCATTGCATTTGGGTAAATTTGAAAAACGTCGGTCCACCTTTTTTCAAATTTATATCAGTTTATATCAAAATGTCATTTACACAGCCGGAAAATCATTCTCAGTTGTTATGTGGCCGTGATTTTGCAAACGAAAGACTTTTGCTCTGCTAATTTGACGTTTAGAGCTCACAATTAACAAAATTAAACAAAATTACCTAAAATAGCGTGACCTAGCCCCTTTAATCATTCTTGTTCTTTTTTTTATTCGTTTATTATTGTCACCTTGGTGAAAAAAGTAAAACTAACGGGAGTAACGTCCTTTTGTTAAGAAGTCACGTGATATATGTCATGTGACGTCACATTGTCTTCGTTCAGTGTCAAAGTCGCCACTTTAAGAACGAGGAGAAACCTGGGGCAAGTCTCATCTAGCAGTGGCTTGTGGACCGTTACTGGGGACAAAACAAACGAGTAGAAGCTATGTTGTTCCCAGTCACGATCCCAAAAAGGTGAGACTCGCCCCAGATTCTCGTTCCTTAAGTGGCGAATAGAAATTCACTCCTTCGTTAGTGACAATCCATAGAGCGTCAGTACGTTTAATGTTCCCTTCCCTCACTATCAGAAGGCGAGGCCCTCCATAAATTTATCCTTTACTTAGTTAAAAAGCTTTTAAATCCATCATTTGCCGAGTTACTCGAAAGCTTTCTCAAGAGACAGTTTACCGGGAGCCTCGATTTCATGCATAGAGAGAGATGAACAGTGGCCGGGTGAAGAAAGAAGCCATCAAGGCAACTTTAAAAAGAGTGTTTGTCAACAGGAATTAATAGGAAATTAAGTTGACAGCTTGCCTGCTAGAATCTAGTGAGCCTAAATTTAACAAAAGAAAATTTGAATAGTTTCCACCTAAGATTTCTTGGAAAAAACTTTGCAATCTTCTAATCTTGTCAATCTTGTCAGCGATGTACGGACGCGATGACATCTTAAATATTGTAACTACAAAGTCAAAAAAAATAAAATTTTCTTAAAATGTTGTATGAAGAATGTAACTTCTCGCATCTTATGGTACATGTGGTTCAGTAACAAACTATCTAAAATATTTATTGAGTAAACGTATTTTGTAACGGAAACATACAAGGATGCTAGAATGTTTACAATTATTATAAAATTGGAAACAATTTTTCGTAGATGCTCATGTTCGTACAAGCATTTCTTTGAAAATAACTTCCATAAAAAAACTTCCAAGTTTGGGATTGAAGTATTCATTGACATATGGCTGCACAGAGTCGGAGATTTAGACTATTCTAAAAGGAGAAAATGAAAGCTTTACCTGCCTACGCCTACTTCGATATATCGGCTACGAACTCGGCAAAACTTATTTTGAGACTGGATAACCCCAAGGCATTGTTCTGGTGAAGACGGGAGAGTATCTTTCCTCAATGAAAAAAACATTTGGTGATAACTCCAGTTAATCAATGATAAATCAACGTTGTTGTTTCAGTTAAATGTTTTGGCTGACTGGCCATTTCCTTAAGGCGCTCACTTGACAATTTTTCGTGAAACTTGTGTCGGGATGAAAGAAACACAAACAAGTACTATAACCACATTTCCTTGAATAAACCACGGCCTCGGATATGTAGCGTCAACCCTACTGAGCTAACCCTCAGTGAACAACGTGAACAACGTTACGTTGTGTTTATTCAAAATACTTTCCCTCACACTCTTGCTTTTACTCTTTAGACCAGAGTTATAAAAGAGAAACCGCCGAACTTGCTTGTATTTGAATTTTAAAATTTCGTGGGCAATTTGACACTGTTAGTATCGTAAACACAACCAACTACGAGCTAGAGGACTTGTTGTGTATGCGTACATGACGAAACTGTGCTTTTCCGTATTTCCCGGTCAGAGACTGGGACTAGCACGCCGCGCGAGCGAGTAAACACGACGTTTTCAGGCCATAGGTCTTTCCTGGTAATTGCAGGATGCTATTCCTCGTCGCTACAGGGTATAATGACATCTTCGTGCAGTTAATGTAAGCGACAACATCATAACCCAGATTCACCCGAAGACGTAATCAAATTCTTTATTGTCCCTCTTCGGGGAAAACGAATTCTCGAGAATTCGAAGAAAGGAAATGGAAACGATGAAGGTTTAGACCGGCGACCAATTCTTCCAATTTTTCAATAACCCGAGCGGGCAGATGTTACAGACCAGCCACTGGTGAATATTGGAATAACTGATCGAAGCAACTGCCAAACAAATTTTGACGGGTCTTCCAGGCTGGTCTAAGTATCGATATTTGCAGTCTCGGATGCAACTTTGGCTAACTTTTATTCCGGACTGTGTTCGCTCTTGTTCATTTCCATATCATATCTAAACAGTCATTCTAAAGTAAAATTAAATGGTAAAAGATTAATGGAATTCACTCACCCATACAGGGTTGGTTTAGTAAATATAAACTTGTCCCACGGGATGCGTTTTGAGATAACGGATGCGCGGGAGGAGAACAATGAAAATCGAAAAAAGCAGCAGGCCTTACCGAATAATAGCATTGCCGCGGTGAGGTTGCTTTAGGAAACAAACCTCATTGTAAACTAGGGAAAAACGACATTGTGTTTTTCTACTGGAAAGGCGGAAATGCTGGCAATCTTAGATGCCCTCCTGAAGCCTCGAAGTGGTATTTGGTGCTCTGAAAGCAAATTTATCAAGTAGAAAAGAAGGACTTGCTCGTTTTATTTTATTTTATTATTTTTTTTAACGCGTCGCGTCCACGTCCCACATTATGTAGCTGGACTGACCTTATTCAAGTTTGGAGAGAGCATCTCGTTTTCGTTCAGTTCTCTTTTTTTTTTTTGCCGTGGGCTTTGGTGAGACATCGCTGAAGAGAACAGTTATCTGTTTACTTGGTTTGTTAACTCCACCGTTTTGTTTTTATATTAACACCGGATTGAGGACCGTAAATTTCCACGCTTCCCGTTTCGCTCTCTGCCTGTGGCATCTATCCGTGTTTGCGATTACGATTTAGGGATTACAAAATTCAGAATGACAACGCGGGAGGAATCTGTCTTGGTTTCTCAAAGAAAGTAGATCTAGATTAGCTTTATAAGCTTGTTGAGTTCATTTATCACTACTGGGAAAGTAGTTACTTGATTTTGCCGAATGCATTGAAATCTCTCTTGATCAGTGTCATTCCAAATGCAGACAGAACGTGTAAGAATCGTTGCTCAATCTGGGTACGATTTCGATTTTTCACACGATCGATCGATAGCACAAACGGGAGGGGGGGGACGCATCACTGTTTTGGACGCGTTCTCGGCGTTTAGTTGTGCATATTGACACTACTAGGGGCAAAACCGTGAAAATGAAATTACCCCCTCAACCGTTAACTTATAAACTAATATCCTTGCCGTCTTTACACCCATGTTTATTATTGCAAAACTCAGGAAGATACCTTTTCCCACGCTTCATGCGGTCTTCCAAGAGCGGACTAGGTGGTAACCGGTTCCTTGCGCCAATCGCATTGCTGGGAAAACCCCGCGCGTTAAACAGGAATGACTTCTACTAGTTAGGACTGAGTTAAATACGTTACGAAAACGACATTATGTAAAAATGTGCTAGAGAGTACTTTCAAGACATGAATGATCAAAGAATGATTCGCATTAGATACGAGACTTAACGAATGCAAGCTGTGATCGATTAGAAGACATCTATTTGTGGCGCCATATTGTTGTCGTAATCATTTCCATCCTCCCGCGAAAGGCGGCGTGTGAAAGTTTTCAATCATTCATACAATCCCCTTAAAATCACTTGCTTGACCTTTCCTGGAAATTTGAAGTCTGATACTGCTACTGTTACGTTTGATTTAACTTTCAATGTACGCTAAATCATTGGAATCAACCGCGAGTCCCGCGAAAACACTTCAAGCGACTTGCGCGATAACCGGACATTTGGGGAATACCCTTGAGGCCTGGTCACTCAATCGGCAGAAAGTGAAGTTGGCATCCCCCATGCGATAGTTTTGTCTCCGACTGACGTTTGAATTTTTCATTTGATTTTCGTCATAGTACCAGCCAGGCTCTGGAAAAGTGGAGGCTACAACAAAACGATGTCAAGTTCGTCAAAAACTATTTGTTTATTCCGTTTTCTCCCATAATCGTGTGCGGTCGTGGAAGCACGTGTGGAGAGATGTGTACTCATGCGCAAACAGCAGCAAGATGGCGCGAATGAAATATCCTGGAACTAACAAGGCCCGATGTGTGCCGGAGAAGAAGAAAAAATTCAGCATGTCGAAAGGGATGAAAACACAGCAACTAGAAAAAATGCCGAAGAGTTCAGTAATCAGACCAGTTTTCATCAGCCTTCGGAGATATCGCGAAATATTTGGAGATTCCGATGAAGAGGTGCTTCATACAGTTCACCAATGCATACTTCAGTGTTTTGTTTATGCGACTCTTCGTCTCTTTCATTAATCGAATTTGATTGCCTTCTTATCTTTTGATTTCCTTGGGTTTTAGGAAGAAGAATTCTATGGCTTTCGAGCAGAGGAGCTGGGTCTTAAGGCGTATCGCTCGTTTTCTGTCAAAGACTATCTGGATGGCAGCGAAAGAGTGAGCTATAGAAAAGATGGCGCTCGCGATCTACATTCACGATATTCGGTTGGTAATTCGGCTAAAGTATCCACAGCTGAATCCTCTCAGCGTAAAAGTAACACAAAGGAAACAGAAAGCAAGCCAGTTGGTACGTCCTCGAGTCCAAACGTTTACGCGAAGCAGTACAGAAAAAGGGATTCGTACGAAAGAAGATTCGCGCGAACTGAATTCGACAAGACTTGTCTGTCACCGAATGTGAAATCAACAACTCAAGTCAGGGCGAATTTTGTACCGCGAGTCCAGAAACCTGTGCAACGAGAGGGCAGCAATCGTCACTTTCCGGTTAACACATACGAGGTCAATTTATTTCCTTACAGTAAAAAGAAAACGGTGCCTTTGGCGAAACAATTGCTGGCAAAAGCGAAGGAGGGCCAGCGAATTCGGAAGCAAAGAAAGTTGGACGCGGTAAACAAAGATAGCCAACAAGTGCGATCGCGATTTGGACGAGTTGTAAAGAGTAAAAAGTTAGATTACGACGATGTTACATCCCCGAAATACAAAGGCAAGGGACATGACGCGAAAACTGGGCCATCAAGTCATCGAGGAGCACACAAAAGGCCTTTAGAAGATGGCGAATGTCCCCCTAAAAAAACCCTGCGAGTGGCGGAGGTAAAATTGGAAAAAATGGATTTACCAGGCGATCAAAGAGTCTACGTGAATAATCCAGGTATCTAAATTGTTTATAGAAACTGAACGATTTTTTTTGCCTATGGTTTTTTTTTTCCAATGCATTTGTGCGAGCTGTAGGCAGTTCATTGCGTATGTGTTCTTGAGATTCAGAAGCACTGTAGGCAATGGACACAAATGGATGTTGACTCCCCCCTCCCTCCCCAATCATTCCCTAAACGCGATCAAAATCTAATATTACTCTATTAACAATTTAATTGCATTCTAAACCAGACATTTTGTGATCTGAAATAAAATAATTATCTAGTATATTTTGTCTTGTTTTACCACTAAACTCTCAGAACCAAAGTCATAAGGAATAAGCTTTCACTTAGGAGAATTGAGTTTTGTAGCCACAGCTGGGCAACATGCAGAATGCAAACTGAATCTGTGACATTTGGCAGGCTTCAGGAGTTCAATTTAAATTTACTAACTGCTTTCACACAGCAGAAACAGAAAAAAAAATGCTGTCTATATCAGTTATACCTCTGTCTGTGATATAATGGCTGTATACATTAAATCAGTCAAACATGATTTGTGACAATTTTAGTGGCTTTAATTCATATATTTTACATGCAGTTTCCCAGGTAACAGTTAATTTGTGTGGTTGTATAGAACTCAGCATTTATAAGGGATTTCAAACATATTTGCCTTATTTAGCGTGATTTGACGACACTTGATGTAAAATGACATTAAATCACAAATAATGATAATAACCATAAGCAGTAAATTCAAGTTGGAAAATCGGTTTTTAATTGAATGATATTTAGTATTAAAAACTTGCAAGTCTCCAGGAAAAATGGTGAAAAAAATATCTTTGTAGTTTATTAATTAATGAACTAAGTAAACATAGTTGCAAAAAAGGGCTTCAAAGAGATTTTAATCAATTATTTCCCTGTAGGAATGTGATGGTTTAACAACTAAGCAATCTACATTTTTAACTTGTGAATTGCGACAGCAAATTACTAGTTTTATGTTACATTTAACTCACTATCTCTTTTCTGATTGGCCGAAAGTGCACAGTGAATTTTCAAAATCAGCACCTGTGACATCATCAAGCTGCAGATTATACAATAATCATGTCAAGGACACTCAAGGTCATGGGTAATCATGTCATGTATGACCGCAGTGCATGATTTCTAAGGGTAATCACATAAAGTTCACAGGCTTTGTGTTGCTTGCTGTCAGTGAAAAAGCAAAAACACGACTTCCATTTTTTTTTGTTCAAATAAAACAATTATTAGATTCAGTTTCTGTGATATCCAGAATAATCAAGGTCTCAGTAAGGGTTATCAGCTGAAGGCGAAGGCTTCAGCTGACAGAAACCTCATCCAATAATTGTTTAGAAATGTGTGATCAGATAATAATTGTATTTATATCCTCATGGAATCAGGGATGTGTGACTGTGAACTTTGGACTGATAATCAGGATAGATCAGTCTGATAAACCAAGTATCAGATTTATTTTCTTGGCTTTGCAACCTCTTTAGTTGTTTTATGTACTGTGCCAGAAAATATCCATGCCCTTCCCACGGTATGTCTTTTAGTTTGAAATCCCCCCTCCCAATCCCCTGGAAATTCCAGTCTAGCTTCATTCTGTCCTTTTAAAATTTTGGCTGTTGAACCCCCCCGCCCTCCCCTTGGGGTGGGTATGGATATTTTCTGGAACCGGTCAATTTCTCTCTTGCATAGCAGATGTAGTTATTTTAAAATTTAAATTTATCATTCAACAGAGTCACCCACAGGCTTTGAAATCCAGCCTCTCAGTGCCACAGAAGCAAAGGTAGGAACAGATATCCATAATAATCTCTGTGTACTATTCCTTTGTGTTGTGAATACAATCTTCATTGCGTGTTTGACCAACTGCTTAACTAGACCTTGATTATGTAAACACAACATTTCAAGCATGCCATAACTGCTGAAAAACATGGCTCCTAGGTTGACTTCAAGAGAAACTGTTGTGCTACATTGGCAGGCAAACAAACAAAATGCTTATTTAATAACTGATTGTCAATAACTGACAATCAATTGAGCATTTCATTTGCCTCTTATAATTATTATAAGATAATAAAGATAAATTAACTGTCAAAATTTCAAATTTTCTAAAATTTTCTGATTTTTTATTGCAGTTAATTTATTTAATATTATCTTCAAGTTGATAATCAATTAAGTATATGTACACCATTTAAACAAAGACTTGGACTCTAACAGATATTTTGTAAGTCAACAAAACACTCTTTATCGGTATTTGCTTATGGAAATTCAGATTTAATAGTCTGAAATACTTTTTTTTTAAAATGATACTTATGCATGACTGCACTCAAGCTTTACAGCATTTTGGTCACAATACAAACAAGCACTAACAGCTTCACTGATGTAGCTAAGAGCTGGCTGCCAGCTGATTTTATTGCCTGAAAGAGAGGTTATCACCACCTGAAATTTCACTTGAAAATAAAGACTCAGTCCAAGTAAGACCAGAAAAAGCAGCTGGCTTGTTTAAGTGTTTTCTTAAATACTTCACCCATTCTGCTTGCTTGGAGCTACAGTGCAATACAAAGTGACCTCAAAGTGACCTCACGGCTCATTTCATTTTGGGAATCTTGCATTGTAATGTGTTTCCTGTCTACTGCTCTGAGACTTGTAACAACCTGGGTACTCTCTGTTATGGCTGAGTTCCAAATTCCGCACTAAATCAACGCATTTATCTTAGCTACAACAAAACATGTACTATATCATGTGTGATCTTTCTGGCTTGAAAAATATAACCTGAATGAAAACTCTGTACTCTCCCAAAATGAGAAGTTACGCTACATGTACTGTGCTACCAGCTTGATGCTCAATATTGTTTTAAAAGTTTGTTTTATCTAAGTAATGGATTTCTTTCTGTAGTTTACTGGTAATCATTCTATCAACTAGGATACAACTTTGTTTATTCTTTCGCAGTCTAATTTTGAATTCACGGACGTGTCACATCAAGATCCTTCCATGGATATGGCGCCTCAGTATTGCTCTCTCACCAGGAAAGTCCGTATCAAAAATGCGAACAGAATAAAAAATGTCATGAAGGCAAGGAATCGTTATCAGCAGGCAAAATTCCCTGGTCGTGGACAGAGGGCAAAAACTGTTAGAACTTCCAATTCATCACAAGCTTCATCACTCAATGAAGTTATTGGGAATGATTTAGACAATAACCATATAAAGAAATCTGCGAGAATTAAACTTAAGAAAAAACCTAAAGAATTGTCTGCAAACAAATGCAGGGAAGAAGACTTAGAGGACCAAGCTAGTGATACCTCGTCAATTTCAGAGGTTTCAACTTTAGGTAGTGATGTTTCCAATAGAAAAACTAACAGATATGTGTTTAAATCAAAACGCTTGCAAGAGTTGCAAGAGAAAATGGACAGCGAAACAATGGAGGATGTATCACTGGCAGAAGAAACTAGTTCAGGAGATTTAAGTAGAAGAAATTCTAAGGATCAGAAGCCAGAGGAAAGTGAAGCCCGTGTTAATTCGGAAAATGAAAGGAACAGCCATCCAAGATCAAGAAGACAGAGTCAAGACCAAGAGGAAAATCATACAAATGAAGATCAAGATTCTGAAGGACCGGCAGTACCAAAGAAGAAAAAACGAGTAAGTGGGAAAAAGACTTCTTTACCTAGGCTGCAATCGTTGAAAAATGATGATGAAATTCCCAGCTCAAGTGAGGATGAGGAGAGCTGTAAGCCACTTGCACAGATCAAGAAATATATCAAGAAAGAACAAGTAAAAGAGGCACAGGAACCCCAAGAGAGAGTTGTGAAAAAAGTTATCAAGGTGGTAAAGAAAATAAGAACAAAGAGTGGGGAGACAAAAACAAAGGTTGTGAAAATCATCAAAAAGATTGGTGTAAGAAAGAAAGCAAAGGATGCCTGTAAAGTGGTTCCAGGAAGGAGGCGGAGCCGCTGCGGCAGCTGTAGAGGGTGCAGAATTACAGATGATTGTGGTGTTTGTCGCTGGTGCAAGTAAGTTTGTGTATTTGTTTTGGCAGAAAGTTTTATGTTGAGGAGTTCTAGGGTTTTTGTCCAAGGCTACTTGTACAAGTAGAAATCAATTTTAATTGTGTTCTTTTTAATGTCACTAGTCAGTGTTGGGTAGACATGCTGCAATATGTGCTTGTTTATCTTAATATATGGAACCAACCTAGATTTTCTGTTCCTTGTGAATCAGTGTTCCAGAGAAGAATTTTGGTTTAAAACCCAACAAGATCACCTAACTGCATATCCCTCCAAAAATTGTTAGAAAACTTATTGACTCCAAGTGCCTTTAACAAGTGTAGTCAAACCTGTTATACATATATAACATGGTGGATATGAAGGAAAAGTGTTTGTGTTAAGCCATGGAAAACATTGCTTTGATGGAATAATGTTTGTTTTTTAAACATCTGCATTTACTTTACAGGGACAAGCCAAAGTTTGGTGGACCAGGCACTAGCAAACAGTCATGTGTGTAAGTACTTGTATGCCTTAGATTGGTCAATTGATCAATACTATATGATATTATACTATATCATTCTTAATCATACTTTGATAATTGCTAAACAGTATTTATATTCTTGTAGACAGAACAAATCTCTTCCTTCAATTCCAAAATTAAAACGATTCACCAGCTTGAGACAATGATCGGAAAATCAAAAAATAAATTAAAAGCTCACAATATGAAATGGGGCAGGTACAAAATCTTGTGTTGTTGCTGCGCTCTACTAGTATCATATCTAAAAGTAGAAGAGAGTTAAGAGGAGCTGAGGTGTGTGTATGTAAATGTATGATGTGCCGTGTCTGTTTGTTTATGAGTTATGTGTTTATAAGAAAATTGGTAAGTAACTTCAAATCAATAAAAGTATATTGATAAAATACAAAAAATACTATATTATTATACTGTATTATAGCAAAATAAAAAGCAGAGGGATGGTGGCCTCATAGTTAGTGCACTCATCACCTGGAGACATTCTGATAAGCCTTAGAGAGTAAAACAACTCAAAAGTAAAGTCATTCATTTTAATTTCAGGAAACGCAAGTGCATTAACCCACAGCCTCCAAAACCACCAGGTGAAACTACTAAGAGAGC
>Ga0126338_10001015_pt1 | contig 17223 bp, 9 predicted proteins | sample OrbCmetagenome_2_FD_92529 | JGI IMG/M metagenome (GOLD analysis project Ga0126338, IMG submission 92529) | Coral microbial communities from Petempiche,Puerto Morelos, Mexico - Orbicella C C metagenome | ecosystem: Host-associated > Invertebrates > Cnidaria > Coral | place: Petempiche,Puerto... | reverse complement strand
AGTTATGTCGAATTTGAACACATCCGTCACTGCGTTCCCAGCAATGTGTCCAGCGGCTTGGGCAAACTTCCACTCAAGTATGTTTGGCTCGATGGTATAGAGAACACGTCCTGGCCAACAGACCCATATCTACCCACTGGTGAAGCATTGAATGGATCGCAGGCCTACTCCCAAATCATGTCGTATTTCACAACAAATGCCATGACCCCCGGGGAAGTTCATGAACTCGGCAAAAAGCAACTCAGCATTCTCTATCCCATGGTAAGTCTTATTACATATGGATTTCTAGATTGTTGTCGAATCTGTATCTGCACCATCTTGAATCTGTATCTGCACCATCATGAATCTGTGTCTGAACCATCTTGAATCTGTATCTGTTCCATCTTGAATTTGTATCTGCTCCATCTTGAATCTCTTCCTGACCATCTAGTATCTGTAACTGCACAATGCTGTACGTATATCTACACCATCGTGAATTTGTAACTGCATCATCTTTAATCTATATTAGGCAAAAACGAAACGATACGATATGTGACGATATGATCCAGACTTTGTTCAGAGGGGTAACACGAAATAATTGATTACACTAATGATCTTGTGCTACTCCTCACAGAAACACGATAAAAATTAAATATCAATTCTGCAAAATTACACTAAAAATTATATATTAAAATCTAAAATCTTCCATGAGGTTAATGAAAAAGTATGCCCAATCTTTGAAAAATATTATTATTACTTTGAAGTTAAAAAAAGTGTTTCTTACGCTTTTCGTAAAAGCACTGAGAGAGGGGGAACTCTCTAGAATAGCTAGTTGCAGCCTGTTCCATAGCATGCAAGTAACAACCGAAAACGTTTTCTCTCCCTCTCTTTCCAGGGCATACTATTCTTCATAATCTCTTTTTTTGTTGTTAGGTTGTGGAAGTCGCAAGGCAAGTGACTGGAGAACCAGACAATCAAACCGCTGTAGCGAAATTCAGAGCTAAGCTGAATTCGTCTGAAAGTTACTTTAACACCGAACCAATCCCTAAAAACGAGTCCGATGAAGAGGCACACAAAAAATGCAGTGATATTGAAGGAGCGAAGAAATATTGTCCTAAGCGCTGGGCTGCCCTTGAGTTGTGGATGGCGGAATCAAGAAAGGCAAGTTTCGTCCTTTTGATAATCCCCCGCTCGTGTGAGGGCCCTTTTTATTATATCGACACGAAGGCTTTACTGGAAAATACACCACTCATACGAAAATACACAAAATTCATGCGAAACTACATCCGAGACTCAAGTGGCATCAATATCTTCACCAGTGAAGATATTGATGACTTCACTGATATCATGTTTGACCCTGGCCTTAAACAGTACTTAAATTTGTTGGTGTATGATCGAAACATCTTCGAATCTTTCTCGGACGTCTTCGGAAATTTTCGGGTAATGTTCGGAACATTTCGGAAACTGTACGGAAATGTCCGTGAGACCTTCGGGCAACTTTTGGAGAATCTTCCGAAATCTTCGCAAAATCGTAAAAAATATCGTTATTTAATAGTATGTTTATATAATCAACAAAATTATACATGGTTGCTTGAAGGTCGTTGTAGATATGGAATTACTCCTCTCGTATTCAACTTTATATCTCACTCGTTCGTTGTGCTCACTTGAGAGATATCGAGTTGAACACTCGAAGAGAAATTCCATATCTACGCGTGTCCATGTATTATTCTCAATATCTGAACTGTCCCAAATGCCTTGGAAGTGGGCTGTGTTGTCTTTGAAGAGCTCACTATAAGCAGAACAGTTGATTTTTTTTTTGCTACTATTTCAGGTCATGAGTTTGCTTGCACCCAAGACTATTCCACTGTTCCACTTTACTGGAGATAAAGCTACCACACCCATCTGTCCAGTTGATATGCAGCCTAACCTGAACCCATCGAGTGGAGCTCAAAGTTACCAAAGTGCTGGCGCAGATTGCACACGAAGTGCAAAATACAACCTTCCATTTTTCCTGGAAAATCTGGGTCCCAGATTCTCTGAATGGAGCGTCAATGCTCATGAGGCGAGGCCTGGACACCATACGCAGGTTAGCGTGTTACTAGACTTAGTTTATTAAATAATTTTCTACTAACGCAATTAAGTATTACCCTTTATACCATGCCGTAGAAAATACAGCCAATCAGAATACAGGAACGCCGTTGTATATTCGACGGTATTACATCCAACCTTCCCATCGTACGCTGCGTTTTATGTCATATTGACAGTGTTGGCCACTGTATTTTCTATGGCATGGTATAAAATAGTTATGCAATGCTCTCCCGTGGTATACCATGGAATATCCCACGTGTCTCTTATATTTCCTTGGTATTCACAGTCGCCTAAAGACTCGTGTGTATATCGAGAAAATGTAATTGACTCGTGGGATATTCCATGGTATACCATTCAAATGTGTTGCATAACTAGTTATATCTTGCAGATTCACTGTGGGAAGCAGATTACATTTTATGTATCTGAAATTTCTTGCCACCTCAGTACATTTAAGAGGCACAAGAATTCAACGGCAGAGTTATCTACAACAACAACAACCACCACCTTTTTATTATAACATTATATGTAATATATCAAACACGAGAGATGGTGTTTCATCGGGATATCTAAACATCGAGAAAAGAGTTGAAAATACGACGCGCAGCGGAGTATTTTTGACGAAATTCGAGGTGTTTGGATAGCCGATGAAACACTATCTAGAGTGTTTGATATATCTTCTCAATGGAAACGAAAACTAAGGAGTAAACAGACGAGTAAAATCGTCAAAATCTATGCTAATTAAGACCGGGTATCCAAACCTCCCTCACGGTTTTTATTTTCTTTGTTTTAACTTGATGAATTATTAATGAGAAGTAACATTATAAGTTCCTATATTGAAAGGGTTATTTTACTATAAAAATTTAACGGCAATTACACAACGAGTCAACGAGTTGCGGTAGTGTAACTCACCGTTCACTCACCAAAAGAGGCTGAAAGCGGATTTAATTGTTCGCGGATGTGCAACTGTTCGCTAAATAATAATTAGATTTTTCGCTCTCGACATCTACGAGGTGATCGTTGATGAGGCCAAAAAGTTGCGAAGCTTATTGGTTCTCTTAGTGAGGTCAACTCGCTAATAAAACCCAATAACCCGCAGGTAAATGTTTCTCGTAACGAAAGGAAAACTATTCCAAACGTTTTGACTGAAAAATATATAGAGCGGTTTTCATTTGAGTATCGAAAGCCATTCGCATTTGGTTTGGTTTCGCATTACTGTGACGCTAAGCAATTGACTTTAAAAAACACGTGCCACTTTGTCTTCTAATCGTGACTCGCTTGCACACGTTTTCCCGCGCTTTATGTCGGGTACATGCATTGCTTTGAGTTCTGATTGATTCCCTGGATTTGTCTGTATAATTTTTAATTGGCCAGAATGATTACCTCAGTTTTGCTATGAAAATTGCTCTATAACATTGAACAACATATAGAAACACAAGTCGAAGTTTGGGAAAACACAAGAGGAAGTTTGGGAGAACGAGAAATGCTGTGGGAACACAAGCCCCTGTAACTCGATAGAAACTCGGCGAGCATGTTTTCTATTTCTTTTAGAAAACACCTCGACAAAAAAAATCGTACTATCATTACATTTTAAAACAGCTCGTGCTAGTTCTGTGTTCCTATCAAGTTAGCGTACTAAACCTGCCTGGATTTGGTGATCAACGAAACTGTGCCTCGTCGGTTCCATGCTCATAGAAAACTCGTTCTCAGAATTATTCCTAACGTTCCTCTTCTCCTGTAACAGGTTCAAGGTAACATAGAACATTTCCGTGACAGCTGCGGCGGAGTGATTAGTTGGCTTGACAGCGTCACCTATTACACGGCGTTTACAGAAGGCTGGGCTCTATACGCTGAGAATCCGCTCATAGCTGAAGATACAGACACTTACAAGTATGAGCCCATGCAGAAGTTTGGAATGCTGAAGTGGCAGGTAAGGAGAGAATGCGCCAGTCTAGGCTATTGTTTACTCGTTTTTCATCCACTGAAGAAGGGCTAATCCTGAAACATTTTGCAACCAGCTGCTATTTGACAATTTAAAGTGCTTTCAGCCTCATATTTTAGTTTATCATTTTAGTGTCACGCATCATTAAGTTTTAGCTCATTTCTACTGATTCTTTATTGTTTACTTATCTTGCTACATGTTACGTTGCTTTAGGTTATGCTATATTACGTTACGTTACGTTACATTATGTTTTGTTACGTTACGTTCCATAGAGATTGTAAGAGGAGTTTTCCACCGTCATCAAAAATGTACTGAAGATCGTCCATCAAATTGTACCAGCTTGTTGTCTAAAACGCGAACAGCCAACGAGACTGCTAAGATTATTTAATAATATAAGAATATATCTGGATAGCTTTCTACAGAAAGAGGCAACTTCTGTGTTTATGCAAAGTGACGCCATATATCATGCCTCGTCAACTCAATGCAGATGTTTTTATGTTTTAATTCTCTTAATTATTGTTTTGTTTTACTGCAACACCATCACTCTTAAAGGAGCTAGTCAGGGTTTACGCATCCTGAAAAGGTGTAATCCGTGTCAGTCTTCTCCATCCTTAACCGTCCTTGTTTCTTTATAGTTTATTATTATCCCTCTCGTGTTTTTCTATCTTAGCAACTACTATTTTCAGGTTCCCTTCAATTTAAACGTAATTTCGTACGTGCCCAAATAACTTAAAATACTGACTGAGCTCCTTTAAGAACGGAATTGTGGTCGCAGTTATCTCTTATTTTGTTCCGAAAACGACTGTTTTCCTTGTAATTATCTCGCACTCTTCTTAATGTAGGTGTGGCGAGCTCTTCGCTTAATCGTGGACACTGGCTTGCACTATTTTGGTTTCACAAGAGACACGGCCCTGGAGTACTTTAGTAAATACGCGTGGGACGATACAGACCTTGCCAAGAAGGAGGTGAGAAAATAGCTCTAAGTCTATAATTACAGCAACAAATTTCCACTTTTTACCTAGTGAGCATTACACTTGAACACCATCCATTCATTTGTAGTCCGCGAGAGTTGAAAAAAAAAATGACCCAGCAATTCACAGCTCTTTACTAAAAGTACAATCAACGACTCGCAGCGAGAAGGGAGGGAGCGGGGGTCATATTTGTTGTGATTTCATGCCCGGGAGAAACTCCATATATCAGGGACGGCGGAGCCGGGGGGGCTGCGGGGGGCTAACTCTTCCCCCCCCTCCCCCCAATTTCAAGCAAAAACTCTATAAAATAATAATTTTACAAATATCTCCAGACCCCCTACAAGTTAGCGCCTCTGGCGCTCGCTTGTAAGCCCCTCCTCCCCCTCCCTCCCTCCCCTGTATACTTTCGTTCCGCTATCCCCGTATATTTACGTGATTAGTGATTTAAGATCGCAGTTAATTATCCCTAAGATGGTTTCGTTTCCACACACTAAACACTTTCTACAGACCAAACAGTTTCTACAAAACAACAATAAACAACTAGACATGAGTAAGGCTGATCGGCGGATTACTGAGAAGTTGAACAATAATACAGGTCCCAGTACTTCTCGACATAGCCGAGTATGTTGAATTATTCTAATCAGCTAGACGTTAAAATAGGTCAGAACGTATTGGCACAGCAGCGAACTTGATTAAGAATAAGTTCAAATCCCAGTGGACTCTAAATTAACCTACCAGGATGTGTGAAATCATTTCATTTCTCACTAAAATCCATCCATTCAGTTTACGTTGGTTTATATGTTGTCCTCTTCACATCTGTTGTTAATCAATTTTTGAACATATCCCAGCAATGTTCTTCTATAACCTCGTTAGGTGACTCGGTACCAGAGCGACCCCGGACAAGCGACCGCTTACATGATTGGTCAGTTGGAGATAAAGAAAGCCAGAAGTTATTCTAAGGGAGCCCTAGGGAATGATTTCAGTCTAAGAGACTTTCACTACCAGGTGCGTTTGCTTTTACTTGCACTCTCTTTTAGCGACTTTTCAAAGTAAGAGAGAGGGATCAATAGATCAGAAAGCTTGTTTGTCAACTAAGTTCATGTCATAGATGTGCAACACAGCTACGAACGGGGTCCAAGACGGGGAAAATAGGGAAAGAGTGGTGGGGTTCGGAGATGGATCGCAGGGCGTAATTGCAATGTACTATGAAGATCTGTGGAGCTCATTTAAACAACGAAAACACCCACTGCAATCCTATGTATCAAGCCTTGTGGGGCAAACGAAATCCAAGGCCCGGTGTGTTTGCTTAGAAGGAAATCTTAGCAGAATAGGCGGCGGTGTTATCAGTTTTAATTTTCAAGCTAAATTCACTGTTCATGTTCTTTAGGTTCTTGCCCAGGGATCCTCGCCACTTGCTTACTTATCCGATCACGTGAAAAAGTACGTGGCTTGCGTCAAGGATAAGGCAAAAGAAGGTTGTGACGTCATCCTGAATCCATCAAAGAAAACCGAGGCAAAGAAAAGAAGCAGTGAAGTCCGCTGGCAAAAACAACCAAAACCCATTGTACACTATATATGAAGCTTTGTTGATGAATACTGGTATCGCTAAGACAGTGCACTCTAGTTTGTTTAACTGTGATTTCAGCTGAGCTAGGGTTACATTCAGCAGAACGTAATGAACATTACTGATTGATTGATTGATTGGTTGGTTGATTGATTGATTGATTGATTGATTGATTGATTGATTGGTTGGTTGGTTGATTGGTTGGTTGGTTGATTGATTGATTGATTGATTGGTTGATTGATTGGTTGATTGTTTGATTGATTGATTGATAGAATGATTAATGATTCATTGATTGATTGATACGCTGATTAACTTAATAACTAGTTGATTGATTGATTGATTGATTGATTGATTGACTGATAGAATTAAAGAGCACAAAATTTAGTTTGTACAGCTGCATGTTTTCGTTATAGCTCTGTAAACTAACGCACGATGGTGACCTCAACTAGGTATTAAACAAAAGATAAAAACGTTTTGTAGTCCACAATTTTTGACAACACAGTAAGGATAAATGAATCTAATTTGCCAACTCCGTCACCAATGTCTTTCTGCGCGTCCTTTTTAGTATGACCATCCACCATACATAAGATCAAAGGAATGGCACTCTCCTAGGACTGAATTGTAATAAGGTGTTGCGAACTAAATACAGTAAAGACACGAACCAATCAAATGATCTCTTTGAACCACACGCGCGTTGGGAAAAAAAATTATACATTTACATTGCAAATCACATTGCTGCTTCACGTTCGTTGTATACCATGCACGTTCAATGTTTCAACTGGTATAAATTTTCCTTTTTCCTCGCCACTGCGTATGAAAAAGTTTCAGGCATTCAGTTTGTTGCTGCGCTTCTGTCTGGAGTTGTTATGGAACTGCAACGATGCAAAATTTGCAAGCACAAAAATCAAGATGTATTCTCCGTCAAGATAGATTTTGAGTCTACTCGACAAGGTAATGTTAAGAACAAGTATTGTATACTGTTATTTGCATTGTAGAGGTGTTAGTTCACGTTTCATCATGCAAAGCGTTGAACAAAACCCGTTAGCAATCTAATGACACGTCAAAATAAGAACCTTTCAATGATGATCTCCAGCGCAGTGAAGGGCATGACGAATTACTTCTCTTAAACTCTTGATCTTACGCAGTTGTGCAGAGCTATTGCACAGAGACAATTTTAACAGCAACCTCTGGCTTTACACACATAACGGTACAAAATACCCTGAATTTGCTTGACAGAATGCCAAAAACATCTTCACTGGTGCGTCGTGTTCTGGAAAACCTGCAGTTGAAGATCCTTTTTTCAACTGAGAGATTTCCTTTGTTATTTTCTAGTGGAAAAGCAGCTAGATAAAAAAAGGTACCGGCTTGTTGGTGTAACTCCCATTGAAAAATTTGTCTGTTGACTCGGGAAGCAAGGTAATTGTATAAGAACTAGTAGTGTATACTGTTTTTTTGTTTTCTAAAGGTCTTAAGTAACTTTTTATCTCGAAAAGCGCTGAGAAAAATCCGTTCTAATAAGAACCTTTCAATGAGTATTCCCAGCAAACTGAAGGATAACATGAATTCATTTGGCTTAAGTTGTTTTTTTTTAATGGCAGAAAAATTCAAAGGAAAGATGATTTCGACGGTCAAATGTTTTACCCAGTTAGTTATCGGCGAAACGGCTGTACACTTTCTCCACCGTTATCGATTTAATATTGATTACTGTAAAACATATTCAAGGTGGAAAAAGGTATTAACCTATAAATTTCACCTATAAATTCGGTTTAACAATAGTAACCCGCCGTCTTAGCAAACCTTTTATAGCTGCAAAAGCTCAGGCCAAAGTTTAGTTCTGTGCCATATTAAGTCCAATAAATATCAAATAAAACCATCATAAAAATTTTAAATAATTTATCATTTAAATAAAGCCTTTTTCAAGTCACTTAGATAAATGCGCCACAGTTGGATACTTGCGGGACACTTAGAAAAGTGCGCCACACTTGGATAAATGCGCCTAACGTGGAAAAAAGCAGCACAGGTGGATAAATGCACCGCACTTAAGAAAATGCGGCACACCTGGAAACATGCCGCACATCTGGATAAATGCGCCACACTTGGAAAAATGCGCCACACTTAAAAAAATGCGCCACACTTGGATAAATGCGGCACACTTGGGAAAATGCAGCACACTTAGAAAAATGCAGGACACTTGGAAAAATGCGGCACACATGGAAAAATGCGCCAAACTTGGTTGATAGACTTGTTATAAATCACACGTTTAAAACGCTTGGTGTTCCATTGGCTCTGATGTCTTCACATTGGTTAGCAGGTAATTTTTAGGCCTTAAAAGGAATAAAGGCATGACTAGTAAGGCATTTTACGGAAGCTTACAGTGAATACCCTTTATTAAAAAGCATTTTCGCATCAAACTTGCTTCAAACAGACGAAAAGAGGATTGTACAAAAAAAAATCTTTTCGGCCTGAAAAAAGGAAAAAACGGGGTCCCCCGACTGGCGTCGAGAGTATATATGCCGATATATGCCGATATGCCGATATGCCGATATATGCCGAGCGTATATAGTCCGATAAAGTTCTAATAAAACCGTCATGAAAAATTTTAAATAATTTTTCATTTTAAGAAAGCGTTTTTCAAGTCGGTTGATAAACTTGTTATAAATCAAACGTTTAAAACGCTTGGTGTTCCATTCGCTCTGGTATCTTCATATTGGTTAGTAGGTAATATTAGGGTTTAAAAAGAATGAAGGCAAGACTAGTCAGGCATTTTACGGAAGCTTACATTTAATACCCTTTACTAAATATCATTTTCACATCAAACTTACTTCAAACGGAAGAAGAGAGGACTGTACAAAAAAAATATCTATTGAGTTAAAAGGAAAAAGAAAAAAGGAAACAAGCGGAGTCCCACGACTGGCGTCGAACGTATATATGCCCCCTCCGACCGCACAGCAGGTCAGATGCGTAAGCCATTGGGCTACCGGGGGACTCCTTGACAAGGTTAAAAAATTTACCAGTTCAATACGTCAAACAACACTATAGATGTTACTGGCAAAGTCATTTTGCTTTAACCAATATGGATTAAGAAATATTTTCAGACCTGAAACAGATTAGCGTCTTGATAACTTATTGCTACTCTAAGGATTCCCGTTCTTTTAACAATAGTAACTCGCCGTCTTTGCAAACCTTTCATAACTGCCAAAGCTTCAGCCAAAGTTTAGTTCTGTGCCATATTAGGTCCAACAAAAATCAAATAAAAAAATCATAAAAAAATTTTAAATGATTTTTCATTTAATAAAGCCTTTCTTAGTCAGTTGGATAAAAGCGCCACAATTGGATACTTGCGTCAGAGTTGCAAAAGTGCGCCACGCTTGCATAAATGCGCCTCCCTTGGAAAAATAATGCACACTTGCAAAAATGCGCCACACTTAAGAAAATGCGGCACACTCGAAAAAATGCGCCACACTTAAGAAAATGCTGCACACTTAGAAAGATGCGCTACACTTAAGAAAATGCGGCACACTTGGAAAGATACGCCACACTTAAGAAAATGCGGCACACTTGGATAAATGCGCCACACTTAAGAAAATGCGGCACACTTGGAAAAATGCGCCACACTTAAAAAATGCGGAACACTTGGAAAAATGCGTCACACTTAGGAAAATGCGGCACACTTGGAAAAATGTGCCACAGTCAAGAAAATGCGGCACACTTGGAAAACTGCGCCACACTTAAGAAAATGCGCCTCACTTCAAAAAATGCGCCACACTTAAGAAAATGCGGCACACTTGATAAAATGTGCCACAGTCAAGAAAATGCGGCACACTTGGAAAAATGGGCCAGACTTAACAATATGTTGCACACTTAGAAAAATGCGCCACACTTAGGAAAATGCAGCACACTTGGAAAAATGCGTCACACTTAAGAAAATACGCCTCACTTCAAAAAATGCGCTACACTTAAGAAAATGCGGCACACTTCGAAAACTGCGCCACACCTAAGAAAATGCGGCACACTTCGAAAAATGCGCCACAGTTAAGAAAATGCGGCACACTTGGAAAAATGCGCCATACTTAAGAAAATGCGGCACACTTGGAAAAATATGCCACACTTAAGAAAATGCGGCACACTTGGAAAAATGCGGCACACTTAAGAAAATGCGCCACACTTCGAAAAACTGCGCCACAGTTAAGAAAATGCGGCACACTTGGAAAAATGCGCCATACTTAAGAAAATGCAGCACACTTGGAAAAATGCGCCACACTTGAGAAAATGCGGCACACTTGGAAAAATGTGCCACAGTCAAGAAAATGCGGCACACTTGGAAAACTGCGCCACACTTAAGAAAATGCGCCTCACTTCAAAAAATGCGCCACACCTAAGAAAATGCGGCACACCTCGAAAAATGCGCCACAATTAAGAAAATGCGGCACACTTGGAAAAATGTGGCACACTTAAGAAAATGCGGCACACTTGGAAAAATGTGCCACAGTCAAGAAAATGCGGCACACTTGGAAAAATGTGGCACACTTAAGAAAATGCGGCACACTTGGAAAAATGTGCCACAGTCAAGAAAATGCGGCACACTTCGAAAAATGTGCCACAGTCAAGAAAATGCGGCACACTTGGAAAAATGCGCCACACTTAAAAAAATGCGGCATACTTGGAAAAATGTGCCACACTTAAGAAAATGCGGCACACTTGAAAAAATGTGCCACAGTCAAGAAAATGCGGCACACTTGGAAAAATGGGCCAGACTTAACAATATGTTGCACATTTAGAAAAATGTGCTACACTTAAAAAAATGCAGCACACTTGGAAAAATGCTTCACACTTAAGAAAATTCGCCTCACTTGGAAAAATGCGCCACACTTAAGAAAATGCACCTCACTTCAAAAACTGCGGCACACTTAAGAAAATGCGGCACACTTCGAAAAATGCGCCACAGTTAAGAAAATGCGGCACATTTGGAAAAATGCGCCACACTTAAGAAAATGCGGCACACTTGCAAAAATGCGCCACACTTAAAAATTGCGGCGCACTTTGAAAAATACGCCACACTTAGGAAAATGCGGCACACTTGGAAAACTGCGCCACAGTTAAGAAAATGCGGCACACTTGGATAAATGCGCCACACTTAAGAAAATGTGGCACAGTTGAAAAAATGCGTCACACTTAAGAAAATGCGGCACACTTGGAAAAATGCGCCACACTTAAAAATTGCGGCGCACTTGGAAAAATACGCCACACTTAGGAAAATGCGGCACACTTGGAAAAATGCGCCACACTTGAAAAAATGCGGCGCACTTGGAAAAATACGCCACACTTAGGAAAATGCGGCCCTCTTGGAAAAATGCGCCACACTTAAAAAAATGCGCCTCACTTGGAAAAATGCGCCACACTTAAGAAAATGCGACACAGAAGAAAATGCGGCACACTTGGAAGAATGCGGCACAGTTGGAAGAATGCGTCACACTTAAAAAAAAATGCGGCACACTTGGAAAAATGCGCCACACTTAAGAAAATGCGGCACACTTGGAAAAATGCGCCACACTTAAAAAAATGTGCCTCACTTGGAAAAATGCGCCACACTTAAGAAAAAACGACACACAAGAAAATGCGGCAAACTTGGAAAAATGTGCCACACTTAAGAATATGCGGCACACTTGGAAAAATGCACCACACTTCAAAAAATGCGCCACAGTTAAGAAAATGCGGCACAGTTGGAAAAATGCGCCACACTTAAGAAAATGCGGCACAGTTGGAAAAATGCACCACACTTAAGAAAATGCTGCACACTTGGATAAATGCGCCACACTTGGAAAAATGGTGTACACCTGGAAACATGCACCACACTTGGAAAAATGTGGCACACTTAAAAAATGCGGCACACTTGGAAAAATGCGCACACTTAAAAAAAAACGGCACACTTGGATAAATGCGCCACACTTGGTTGATAAACTTGCTATAAATCACATGTTTAAAACACTTGGTGTTCCATTGGTTCTGGTATCTTTATATTGGTTACTAGATAATTTTTAGCGGTTAAAAAGAATGAAGGCATGACAAGTCAGGAATTTTACGGCAGTTTAAAGTGTATACTCATTATTAAAAAGCATTTTCGCATAAAACTTAGTTCAAACTGAAGAAAAGAGGATTGCACAAAAAAAAAAAGAAAAAAAAAAAAGAAACAATTAAGTTGAAAGGAAAAAGAAAAAAAGAATAAAAGCGGAGTCCCCCGACTGGCGACGAGCGTATATAGCTACTCTAAGGATTTCCGTTCTCCTAAGAATAGTAAGTCGTCGTCTTAGCAAACCTTAAATAGCTGCCAAAGCTTAGGCCAAAGTTTAGTTTTGTGCCACATCAAGTCCGATTAAGTTCAAATAAAACCATCACGAAAAATTTTCAATCATTTTTCATTTCAATAAAGCCTTTTTCAAGTCGCTTGATAAACTGGTTATAAATTACATGTTTAAAACGCTTGGTGTTCCATTGGCTCTGGTATCTTCATATTGGTTAGTAGGTCATTTTTAGGGCTTAAAAAGAATGAAGGCATGACCAGTCAGGCATTTTACGGAAGATTAGAGTTGATACCCTTTCTTAAAAAGCATTTTCACGTCAAACTTACTTCAAACGGAAGAAAAGAGGATTGTACAAAAAAAAAACAATATCTATTCAGGTTGAAAGGAAAAAGAAAAAAAGAACAAAAGCGGAGTCCCCCGACGGGCGTCGAGCGTATATATGCCCTTCCGACCGCACAGCACGTCGGATGCGTAACCCATTGGGCTACCTAGGGACTCCTTGACAAGGTTAGAAAATTTAATAGCTAAATACGTCAAACAACAATATAGGTCTTACTGGCAAACTACTTTTACTTTAACCAATATGGATTAACAAATATTTCAGACCTGAAACAGATTGGCGTCTCGATAACTTATAGCTACTCTAAGGATTTCCGTTCTTCTAACAATAGTAACTCGCCGTCTTAGCAAACCTTTCATTGCTGCCAAAGCTTAGGCCAAAATTTAGTTCTTTGCCACATTACGTCCGATCAAGTTCAAATAAAACCATTTTTTTTAGGAATTTCTAGCAATATTTCATTTCAATAAAGCCTTTTTCAAGTCGGTTGATAAACTTGTTATAAATCACATGTTTAAAACGCTTGGTGTTCCAGTGGCTCTGGTATCTTCATATTGGTGGATACCGTTTCTTAAAAAGCGTTTTGATAGCAACCTTACGTTACACGGAACAAAACAAGTTTATAAAAAAAAAACCACTGGTCCTCGGAAACAGGTGGTTTCACTTGAAGAATTACGAGACGTTAACAACAACTCAACAATACCAGCGGAGAATGATCCTGGTACAACTTACAGCATGGAAACAACGTTAAAGAGGAAGATTATTAAGAGCAACGACTTAAACAAAAAGCCAAGGAAGTCAAACGTATGTAAGAGGAGGCAGAAAACTTTATTTAAGGACTATACGTAGTACAAGAGTCAAACAGCGGAAGAAAGACAGACTGTTCAAAATTTAATGTCACACTATTTTGTTACTGTTTTTTTCAGTAATAAAATTTTATTAGCCCGTACAAATCTGTCATTCTTTGCACAGGGTACAATCTTTACAATTATCACATAATTGAGACAATGAAAATAGACAGTGTGCAGACTTCAGTAAACAGTGTCCGTAAAGCAGGATTGACAATTTATGAGAGTGACTCGGGACACAGAAAAGTGTCCGTTGTCCGTATTAGCCGGTGTCCGTATAAAGCGGGTTAATTTTAGAGAAATTATGAGCTTGTTGTCGGGACAAACGAGACTGTCTGTTATAAGCGGGTGTCCGTAGAGCGTGGTTGCACTGTATAATCAAGGCAAATTACACAAAGCATTTGTACATTGGTCTTTCACTGACACACATGCCGGTAAATACAGGAGTTGCGCACCGTAAAAGAGCTCACCATTCCCAGACACAAAGAGGACGCCATGATGATGATGTCACGAGAGTCCTCACGAAATTTTTTTTTAAAATATATTAGTCTCAGTCGCAATGCATTATAGGAAGAAATTTATTCATCCTCTGGTGGATAGCTCAGTTTGTTTTGTTCATCTTACAATAGTAGTTCGCCTGAGAACTGACTTGGCCGATGATTTTAGAGCATGATGAGCATTGAAACTTCAAAAAACAAAAGACCAAGTAAAATATCTTATTACATACAAGTTTCCTATTGAGCAGCTTCTTTCCCAAAACAAAACAGTTTGGATTACAAGAATGTTTTTTCTTGTAAAGAAAGGTAATTAGCTCCGTAATGTGGAAATGGTATTTTAAATATGGTATATTTTACAAATCAGACATCAAAATGAAGAGAACATTTCAATCACCCCTCACCCCTTAAAAGGTTCCTTATGTTAATGTTGGCAAAAGATATTGCAAGTCCAGACTCAATTTAAGATTTCTGAGGAAAACCAATGGAAGTGAACAATTAAAAAAATACAGATTTCACCACAAAGCTGCTCAATAGGAATCTTGTAAGGAGAAGGAACTAGGTTTTCATGAGCAAATAAGTGGCTTCTGTGAAGTCAAATTTACTGTAATGATTGTGTCCGACTGCCTTAGTGGTACACCAAAATGCCTGTACATATGCCAAAAAAGTGTAAAATCAATTTCCTTTGGGAAGAAAAATAAATTGTCGTTAGAATGCTATAGGAATGTTTTGCATTTAAGACACGATACGATACGATACGAGCATCCTAGAATTTGAAAATGAGAATTTTTAATGAGCACCCCAAAATGTCTGTAAACATGTAAAAAAGAAATAAAATGTTAAATAAGTTTTGACTTTATTTTTAATTGAAATACTTTTTAGCTTATTTTCTGCCTGGGTTTTGGTAATTTCATTGTCTGTTTCTGAATTGGAAAATGCTGTAATTGCAAAAATGAACTTTTTCAGGCAATTTTGAACAAAATGTCGGTTCGTGTTTGTTTTATCTCTGTATGCATGAAAATAAAATAAAAGTTATCAACCTTAATATTTTTAATTCATCAGAAAGAGATTTCCCAGTAATCGAGTTTCAATTAATTTGGAGTAATAATGATTGCTACTGGCAAAATTTCCCGGCTCTAATATAATAAAGGGGAATATATTTTGGTTTCAAAATAATTAGTACCATATATAATTCATGGAACATGCGGCAATAAAGTCTTAGAATACCCCTAGAGGGAATTTGCAAGCAAGCCACTTATTTGCCGATGAACAACACCCACACAACACACTGGTCAGTTCAATACTCTGTTTATATGGGTCCTAGTTACATGTGCATCAAAGTGGTATTGGAATTTATGTCTGTTTAAAGCTCTTCAAATGCAACTAGACACAGTGTAAATTTGAAGGTCAGTAATTGCTATTTTAGTTATCTGCATATCCTGAGTTTTTAAGCTATTAATTGAGTTACTGAGTAATTGTTTGATTGATTTAATGAGTTTGATTGATTGATTGATTGATTGATTGATTGATTGACTGATTGAATGATTGATTGACTTGGGAATTTCCCTTTAACTATGATCAAAAAAGAGATCTTTGAAAAAGACAGAAAATAAATAGAGCTACTTCCCAATTTGCTCATTGACTTAAATAACAGCTGCAAAGGAGACTGTGAAGCCACATGTGCACATGTAACTAGGAAATAAACAGAGAGAATTTTTCATCTCAATTGGCCCACAGCAATGTGTCGACAATTTTGTTAAATTGGAATTTGAAAATATTGGTTTTGCAAGAGTGAGGGAAACCGGAGTACCCGGAGAAAAACGCTCAGGGCAAGGTGCACCTAATGTTTACCTTGAGTAATCAAAGAATTTTTCATCTCAATTGTCCCACAGCAATGTGTCGCCAGTTTTGTTAATTGAAATTCGGAAATATTGGTTTTTCAGGAGTGAGGGAAACCGGAGTACCCAGAGAAAAACCCCCAGAGCAAGGTGCACCGTGCAATCTCAGCTACTGGTAATATCTCATATACCGTAATATATCTATAATTCAACTTCTGAAAGTTTGTCATCCAAGGCTTGAATTTTATCCACTGTCCTTGATCCCCAGTTGTCAGTCCTCGGTCCTCAGTCGTCGGTCCTCAGTCCTATCCTTGCTCCTTGGTGCTATGTCATGAGTCCTGGGTCCATGGTCCTTGATCTTGTGCTCTATGTCTCTAGCAACTTGCCCGCAAATCCAATATGTATGTAGTAAGTATTTTGTACAGGACGTTTGCTAAATATGCATGAAAAATAAATATTTTCTCTTAAAATTTTGCTTTAGCAGTCTTGAGAATTTCACAACCTCCTAAAGGATTACCCAAGAAACATTTATATCACACCAAAACAAACTAATTCCTTATGCAATCAATCAATGATATTCCTTGGTGGGATAGATGATTCTGAACCGGACATTAACTCTGAAGCCAGAGGCAAGAAATTCTGAATGAGTCCAAGGAATATTATTAACCCAGGAATCAATAAGCTTGAATTGAGCAACTTAAATGCTCTGAACTGGGTGGGGGGGGGGGGGGGAATTTTAATAAAATAAAGCCCCTGCTTTGCCTTTGGGTCTCCTTTTTATAACAAAAAAAAAAAAAAACTTTTTTATTTGATTAGAATCTTAAGTTCTGTATTTTCGGGCTTATCGCGTTGTACGAACACCCTGT
>Ga0126338_10001014_pt1 | contig 17225 bp, 10 predicted proteins | sample OrbCmetagenome_2_FD_92529 | JGI IMG/M metagenome (GOLD analysis project Ga0126338, IMG submission 92529) | Coral microbial communities from Petempiche,Puerto Morelos, Mexico - Orbicella C C metagenome | ecosystem: Host-associated > Invertebrates > Cnidaria > Coral | place: Petempiche,Puerto... | reverse complement strand
TACTTGAATTGTTGTTGGATTCCTTCTTTCCTTTTAGTATGAAATGCCAACTGGGCTTCAGAATCTTGGAAACACCTGTTACATGAATGCAACTGTGCAATGTTTGCGCAATGTCCCGGAACTAAAGGATTCACTTGTAAAGTATGGCAGTTTTTCTCAAGCATTCTTGTTAATTTGATCCTTATCATGCATTGGATATTTTTTAATATGCTGCTTCTTTACTGGAAATTGTATTCCTTTAGACCACTGTTTAAAAGCAAATAAATCTTGTGGCATTTTTATGTATCAGATACAACACTCTTGGAAGCCCAACAGACTCAGCACACTCAGTTACAGCGGCACTCAGAGATCTCTACAAAATCATGGACAAAACACCAGATTCTTTGCCGCCCATTATTTTTCTGCAGGTTTGGGCAATTCTTTTGTATCAACAGGTTGCACAGTTAGTTGGGTAATTGGGAACTACATGTTGTAAATTTTGCAAAACTTTATGTTTTTTGGACAAGTCTTGTTCCTTGTGATACTCTTCACATTTAAATTGAAGCTTTTTGTGGGAAATTCAAGGGAGTAATGTGTGTCACACACATGTAGTATAACTTAAGACTTTTTGGAAGAAAAGGTATTAATATGTCATCAACTTGATCAACTGCAGAACAACAGCTTCTCAAGCAGAAAGGATTTAGAATTGATACTTCAAGGATTTGAGTAACTGTGTCACATAGTGCAGTATCAAACCTTGTGCATTGTCTGTTGACTTGTTAGCATTTCTGTAGCGCAACATGTTTCCATGTATCATGGGATGTGTCAGGGTCTTGCAGGATGAGGGTGTTAGAGTGCCCCAGGTTTGTTACCCAACTGATCAGTACTTGGGGTCTTAAATATAACTAGGGATGAAGATTCTGCTGTTGTTGAAATGTTTAGATCTTTACAAAGTCAAAATCACTCCATTTTTTGTTGTGTACCTGTACACTTCTAAAAGAACTAGAAAAAAACTCATTTTAAATGGCTGTTTTTACCTCTCTTTTATAGATACTACACAGGGTCTTTCCTCAGTTTGCGGAGAAAACAGAACAAGGAATATACATGCAACAGGTAAAAATAATTTATTCTTTTATGGCAGATGGAAGTCAATGCTAAATTCTGCTGACTTATGTTTAAAGCTATGTTTATAACAGAGAAATTGCTATAAACTATACATGTAGATATATCTATGGTATACACTTTGTTTAAAATCATGCTGCTGCTTCTGTAAGTGACAAGAGAGCGGGTGAAAGAACACTGATTTACATAAGGGGTATGAAAACTAATCACATGTGACTTGACTGAAACAGTTTGCGTGTCTGTTAATGATATGTGTAGGATGCAAATGAATGCTGGACACAGATTGTTCGAATGCTGCAGCAGAAGTTACCAGCTATAAAACCTGAAGAAAACGAAGACCATGGTGGAGCTAGTGCTGCTGCTGCTGCTAAAGGATTCATTGATCAATATTTTGGTGAGTGAACATGTTGGACATAGAGGATATTTATTACATGGCAGGGCAAAGATACAAATTTTTTCTTTGAGTATTGAAAAATATATGAGTGAGCATAGCGAATGAGTGAAACATTTTTCAATACAAGAAGAGAAATTTTGTATCTCTGAGTGGTCATGTAATGTTCTATTTATTATATCAACATCAATGAAATACCAAACAATTTAACTTTCACTGCGAAAAGTGTGCAATATATTATGCAACCATAGCAACGGTGATCTCTTGCCATGTGAAGATAACATGTTATTTTCACTTGTAAAGATATCATGCTTTTGCACAAAAGCTAGCCCAGAGATGGCTATTACTGTAGGATGTGCGTATGTGCATCAAGCATTGATATTTTATGAGAACAAAAAGAGGACTGAGTTCTTTGTTGTTTTTGTTTTCTACAGGAATTGAGTCTGAATCAGTGTATCCTTTGGGCTATATTCTCTTATTAAAATGGGTAGTAATTAAAGTCTTTTTGTTGTTGTATTATAAAGGAGTAGGGATAGCTATTTTTATTCTACATTTATCAGTGTTTTACTTCTTAACTGTGGTTTAGCATGAAGTGTACAGAGGCCCCAGATGAGCCAGAAACCAAGTCCAATGAAACGCTTTTTCAACTGAGTTGTTTTATCTCGCAAGGTTTGTGATGATTAATAGGCCCTTTGCACAATCTGGTCACATGGTACAAAATCACACATGCTGGTGCGTAAGTTGCACAGTGGGACTTCCAAAACAATGCAACTCGTACCAGTCCACCTGGACCTGCCTTTGTTTTGGAAGTCCCGCTGCACAACTTGCGCACCAGTATGGGTGATTTTATACCATGTGACCAGATCGTGCAAAGGGCCTATTTAGAGGACTTCAGTCTGCACATAGCAAAACAGATGAATCAAACAACCCTGCTGTTATTAACTCTCTAAGGGTCTACATATAATATAAAATTTAAGGTATTCATACTTTTCTTCATAGTACTCAGCCAGATAATTTTGGTGATAATAAAATATTTATTTGTCTCTAATATTTCATGACAAGTTTCAATATCCCTTCAGTGATCCATTTCTTCATGACCCATGTGCTTGACTTTGTATCAATATTGAAATGAAGTGTTGCTTACTGTTCTCTTCTGATTTTCAGATGTGAAGTACCTGCACACTGGTCTTAAAAGTGTAAGTCGAAACGTCCTTTATTAATTTCGTTAATCTTTGTATTGAAAATATTCCCTCAAGCCTTTCTTATTCAATTCTCTCTAATAGTGTCAAAAAAAATTCTTGGACTCTCTTCCTGCAAACATTTGGTCTTTTGTTTGTTTGTTTTTTACTTTCTCTTTATTTCTTGCATGTTTTTATGATGGTATTAATTTGCCTTTATTCTTTAGCGTCTTGAGGAAAGTATCGAAAAACGCTCGCCAACACTTGGCCGAGACGCAGTGTACACCAAGACAGTAAGTCTATCTATATAATAAATCCATCCTTCATGTTTAATTCTAGCTAATCTTTTAAATTCCTTAGTTGTCTTACAGCATTTCGTTTGATGACCTAATTAAACCATGACGTTCTGGTAAGGCGAAAAAGGAACGATCTTTGGCTTGTAGATGTGCGGAAAAAAGAAGGTTTCAAGTTTTTGCACATTGTCTCGTTCTAATTAGCTATGTGCATCGGATCTTAATGCAAATAACTTACTAATGGGCCGTAAAAGTATTTATATATAAGGCTTAAAATGCTCTTAAAAGTGTCAAATTTTTTCCTGATAAACTAATCGTTTCGGGATTAGCCCTTCTTCAGTGGAAGAAGGGCTAAGCCCAAAACGTTTAGTTTATCAGACCAAATTTGACACTTTTCAGAGCATTTTGAGCCTTATATACAACTTTTCGGCAGTGTCACGCATCGTATGAGTTTTTTGCTCATTCCTACTGAGTAAAAGTATCTTTTCGATGAGGAAGAGATTACTGTACATTTTTTCAAGTCACCAAACGTTTTACAACCTGTTTATACTATATTCTTGAATTGACAACGTTTCTGATATTTGGAACATTTTTCACCGTGCTAAGTACTCAACTAACTTGATTTGTATTGTTTCCTTGCTCCTCAGTCCAAGCTGAGTCGTCTCCCTGCTTACTTGACTGTCCAGTTTGTCAGGTTTTATTTTAAGGAGAAAGACGCTATTAATGCCAAAATTCTCAAGGTAGGGTAAGGCTCTTAGGGCTTGAAGGTTTTATTCTTTGTTTTTCCTGATCTAATTTATTGGGTAAGAGTAGTGTTTCCTAACTTAAGAGAGTATTTATCAGTCATGTTATTATCATTTCGCTTAGAGACCTTAAAGATAGTCACGAATTCTTGCGATTCGCTCTAATCAGTTGGAGCAAAGATCTTGTCGTTTCAACCAATCAGATGCTAGCTCAAAGCCTGCTCTGATTCGACTTTCCTGCCCTTTATATAGCCTACGGGAGCATCCGGTTTTTTCGGCTCTTGTTTTTCGCAGGGTGAAACAAGATGCTCTCACAGGTGACTCTTAAGTTGTTCAGTACAGTGTTGATTTGAGTTCAGTTTTGATAAAGACGCGTTGTGTTTCCTTTATTTGTACAACAGGATGTTAAGTTTCCAATGTCCCTGGATGTGTTTGACTTGTGCAGTGAAGAACTACAGCAAAAGTTGATGCCTGCAAGAACGAAATTTAAAGAAATAGAGGACAAGAAAGTGGAAGAGGCTGCGGTGAGACAAGCAAACGTGATCCTCAGAAAACAAAACAGCTTCCGCAAAACAGATCTGTTGAATCTTTCCGTGTTCAAAATAGCCATTCTCTGTGCTGGTTAACATACATTTTGATGGATGTTAGTTGTAAGAAGTTGGTTGCATCCATGTTTGATGTTTTTGTTTCATTCTTACCACATTGCACCCCGCCAAACTACGTTTAGATTTTCAAGTTACTAATAGCTAATACTCCTTCATTTTAATAGTTTCATTCCTTATACAATGTTCACCACATTGCCACTGTTTCCCACCTTGTATTTTTGTTTTATGAGCGTGTGTTATACTTTGTTTGTTTTTTTAATTTCAGAATCGTAAAAAGGAAGGAGCAAAGGAACCGATGGACGTTGACAAGAAGACAAGACTAGAACCGTTCTCATTTCCTGATGGTCAGAATGTTACAACTTTGCGTAAATTTTAACAGAAATTAATAGGTCCAGTCCTTTAAAGCCGTCGTGACACTGGGATATAGGTGTTCAAGTGGACGTTTTCGTATCGTTTTTCTCCGTTCGAACGCCGCACAAAAAACGACGCGTTCAGTCAGTGCACTTTCGGAAAGTGGTAACCTGTGGACACAATAGAAAGTTGTCATACAAGCGTTTCAAAAATCTCTCTTTTCACCGTTAGGTCTTACCATCATTTAAGTGTGGATGAGATGCGAAAAGGAATTAAGAACTCTTCATTAGTAAACGAGCTCCATTTTTGTCACTGTTTATGAAATATGGTTTGTTATTTTCTTTGAAGATATTGGTTCAAACAACAGTGGATATTACGAACTGACCGCAGTGCTGACTCATCAAGGACGGTCGTCGTCCTCGGGACATTACCTGGCATGGATAAGAAGGAAAGGAGGTAACAGCGTTTGCTGTAGTCTGTCTAACACACGAAGAGCTCTCAAATTGATATGTTTGATATTGCTTGATATTTTACCTGCCTCTCTAGCAACTTACTCTAGAGAGAGTAAGCGACCAGAGAACGTGACTTGTATCTTATTGACCCAAACCACAAAACGTATAGCATATTTTTTCCAAACGAGCTACAAGTCAGAGCTTTTCGCCCGTCGATTTTCTGTTCTTGACACTAAGGATTGTTGGGTGTATTACAAAAAGGTGTTGCGGAAGATTTATGATTTTTTTCTATCCCATATTCCTGTCTTCCTTTCAATCAATGATCCTCAAGACAAAACGAACGACAGGGAAACAAGAAAGATTACAATACTTGGTGCTTTGTGTTGCAGATGAGTGGGTAAAGTGCGATGATGACAACATGTCGACCACCACAACAGAACAGATTCTGAAACTCTCCGGTGGAGGTACGTTCTCTAATTCACCCCAGCATATTTCGTCACAGCGTCCCAAATTCTCGCGCGGTCACTGGCTAGTTTTCATCGTCAATGTGCGGACAGACACATGAACGTATAATTTATAACCCTACACAGAATGGCCCCTGGATGAACAGAACACAGGGTTTTAAATTTTTACTCACCAGTTTATAAGCTATATATAACACAAATGGAAAGTGGAACAAACAGTGGAAAGCTTAACCTCCAGTCAGCAAAGTGCTGGAGTGTAGACAGTTGTAACTTCCTCAAGTCTTCTAAGTTATTTCCCCAGCACTATGAGCCGACACCGTCCGAACATGCTGGATCAGACAAGATTTTACGATAACTGCAGACATTCTCACGCGCTCATTGGCTAATTTTCATCGTTAATGTGCAGACAGACACATGAATTTATAATTTATGCAATGCGTCAACGAGCGAGAGCGGACAATTTGACAATTTGTTATCGTAAAAAATAAATTGACGACAGTTTTAATGCATCTGTCCTGTTATTGACAATGACTTTCGTCAGTCTCTGCTTTTTAAATAGGCCATTTCTGTGTTACCTTGTGCCTCTGCACAAACCATTCATATGAAATGGTTAGACAGGTTTATTTTCGTGCAAATCAAACTCCTTTTGCACGAAGAGTCGTTTTGAAATAGAGGCACAAAGCAACTCGGAAATGGCCTACCATATTATCTACAATAATTGTATTTTCTTTTTAGGTGACTGGCATTGTGCATATGTTTTACTTTACCGACCCCGTCAGCTGGAAGTTGAGGATGACCAATGAACACCAGGGACATACACAGCAAGAAAATGGAATTCTGTTATTAACAAGATGATACGCTAACTTACGGCAAAACAAATGCGTGAAATGTTTAAACGCTCAAAAGCGTTTTCAATCAAAGTTTAATAAAAAGACTTGAACTGAGCTATGTGAGTTTTAAGTTGTGAATTTCTAGTCACGTTATTGTAGTTTCTTTCCGCTCTCCTCTGTTCCGCACTATCTCAGTCAGTTGGTCCTGGATCAAGTCCAAATCTTTGATTTCATTACTACATTTCGGTGGATAGCCTGTGTACATCCGCCCCCACCCCTAAAAAAAACGATTTCCCTCAATTTTTTTGAGGGAAGGGGGCGAATGTATACAGGCTGCTCGGTGGAGCGAATGGGAGAAATAAATGTCGTTGTTGTTGTTGCACGCACGCCTTGAGTGCCGTTCAATTTTACCACAAACGCACTAAGCTCAAGTCTCGAGAAGAGCGCGACATTGATTCTCGCGTTGTGCGAGTCTGAACTATTACGCAGACGCTCTTTGGGCTCGTCACGCAATCGTTTTCCCTCATGTGAGGGAGGAAGATTGCATGACGACCCCAAAGAATGTCTGCGAGTAGGAGGCTAATTGTAGCTTACGCGAGGAACCCGCTTTATGAGAAGTTGTATGGGGAACGAAATATAGTTGATTTATAACGTTGAATATTCCGAAATACGAACATTCTACAAGTAAGACTAATAAAACTAACTTTTCCATGTGTGACCCTTGTGGTTTTTGGTGATTTCTACCATTTTGGGCTTTCTTTGCCATAGACCATTACTGTTACTAGTATCATACAGATTCCTGAGATTCATAAGACGGAGTTAAGGCTGCCGAATTCGACCGGAGGATACATCAAAAAGAAAGAGGAGAAGGCATGCACTTAGGATGCCACCCGTGACCGTTCTTGCTGGTGGTCTGTAGAATCTTTTTCTTTCGTTTTCTTTCCTTGTGCCCCTGAACATGCAATTCAATTGAGGTCTGCATGGTCCTCGTCGTCGATAATGCAATTTGTCACGCCAGTATCTCTCCCTCTTCTCTGCTTCAGTCTTAACTCTTTCCTGAGTGAGTTGTTTCAGCAATAGACCTTATCACGGTTTTCGATGCCATCTTGACGAGTATGCAAGGCGGTCAGAAATTACAGTGTTTGTATGGAAATCCGAAGGCAAATAACTTTTTCCAAAATTGAATTTTACACAATTTGTGAATCGCAACGTTAAAATCGCGGGGGGAAAGGGGGGGGGGAGTACTCCAATATATGGGCTATGTAGGTATATGCGGCCCCAAAGGGTATGGTTTTTCAGCCGTTTTGGTCATAAATAGGGCATCGATTTTGGCCATTTTGGTCTTAAATAGGGTATGGTTTTTGCACTCTAGTCTTAAAGAAGGTATGTTGTTTGGAAGAAGCTACTTTTTCATCATTATCGATAAGACCATCAACAAAAGCCCTTCAAAAATTATGTTTGGGGCAACTGTGTCAGCCGCAACGGTCATAGATAGGGTATCGAATTTTTGGTCTGGTCATAAATAGGGTAGGGGAAAATCGCAGATTTTAGTCATAAATAGGGTAAGGGGCCGGTTTGGAAGCGGGCTCACACCCCCACCAATTTTTTCTGGGAGAACCCCCTCGGGGGTAAAATACTAGGTAGAAGATTGTATTCACCAATTTTGTAGGATGTAGCTTGGCTAGAAGATTTTCCATACATTTATCTTTAAATTTGGCTGGTTAGACGGACGTCTAGACGCGGTTTTGCGCGAAAAAAATTACAGAGTTTTGACAAAGCACAAGTGAAAATTATGTCAGAAATCCTTTGTTTGATTTGCATTTTGCAAAATGTAGAATGACTTCTTTTTAATGTAAGCCAATCAACGTCTTACCTCTAGAACATTCTGACCTTTCCTAATTGACTGCAAAAATATTGCAGTTTTTGCACTCCACTCTTAGTTTAACCAAACAAAATTGTTCATTATCTTATATTTTATTAATTCACACCAACTGTTTTAAACCTAGAAGTTTCAGTTACACAAAAAAGTTAGAAAGCTTTTAAAAACAGCTATATTATACCCCTTTGTTGTTGATTGAAAATAACATTAATTTCTTGTAAGTTTATGTACATAACAGAAAGACATGATAACAATAATATAAAAAACATTTATCTGAAACAAATTTTCCAAAATATATGTCTGGAAACCGAGTTTTTGCCAATAATAAAGCCCTTTTTTAAAAAAAGAAAAAAGAAAGAAAGATAGATAGATAGATGTCTTTCTTTTATAAGCTATTGAACGAGCGGACAAGGCAGTAATCCCACGGGAACGTCTTAAATTTTTGCAGCTGTAGTTTTTTTATTTCTTCTGTTAGAATTCCCGGAGAGTTTTTTTTAGTTCAGTTTTTGTTCGAAGACGCTTGTGCTGTGTGTTTGTACAAGGTAATAAAACTGCGAAAAAAGCTTAGCTTGTTCTAATTGTATCAGGTTTTTAAGACAAAGTGCAACTATGGCGCAACAACTCAAAGGTTCTCTCCGAAAAAGATCGATTTGCAACTGAATCTTGTTTGAGGTAAGACAACTTGGTAATTTAGAGAACTTAATTTGTTCACCTTCGATGCACCGTATCGAAGCAAAGATTGCGATATAACTTATGTTTTTATTGTTTGTGGAAAAATAACTCAGATAACTCAGCGAAATTATAGTCGAACCTCCACTAGAGGTTACCTCTTTCACTGCAAAGCAATAGCTAAGATTTTTCATCCTGAACGTGTGTTAATCGATCCGCATAATTTTTATTCCACGTGAAACGTTTGTCTATAATGACCAGGCTGTTAAACTGGACAGAACTTTGATGTAAGCGTAGATCAATGTTTTGGGCTGAAAATGTAACTTTAGTTGCCTGTGTTTACACAGACTACCTCAGTACGTAGTGAAAATGTTTTGCTTCGAAACTCGAGTGAGGTTTAGCTCGAAACACCCTGTTTGATACTCTGAGAATTGTTTTGGCGCTTACATGATCATTTCAAGTTCCTCTCCCCTAGCTCATCACCGAATATTTCAAAACCCACTTCCTGTCCACTTCTATTGACAGTTCAAACAGGGCAGGATTGTTCAAAGCCCAATTAAGCTAACCCAGGATTAGCGAGAAATAATATTATTTTATTTAACTTTTCGATGAGGTTTCCTGTTTATGTTGTGTGCTGTTTGTCCTTTAGTTTTGAGCTTAAGTAATCTCTAACTGCTCAAAACATAACCAGTGATATACATTTTTATACCAGAAAAATCAATTCTTGGGGCATCTTTTAATTCTGCCATAGTGCTAACCGACCGGCCCTCAGATGATTTTCAATTAACCGGTGCTTGCGCGTTACCTTCTGCTAATTTAACTTTAAAATTTAGAAGGAAGGTTCCTGAATTACTTCATGTTATGCTTAGCATGGCTACCAGTCGCCAAGGGATCGTTATTTGTTGTGCCTGATTGATAACTACAAATAGCGAAAAAGAAAAAGAAAAACTATCTGTCCTTCTTTTCGAGTGAATTAGCTTAATCGCACTCTAAAAAAAACTTGTTTAATAAATAAGATCATTAAAATAAAACCTCACTATCTGAAACAATAACATAACAATATTTTTGTACTGTGCTGTTCTTCAGGAGCATAATGGCGCAAGGTGGACGCCTTATTTTCACATTCATCCTGCAGTGCATTACGGTGTCCTTGGCCAATCAGAATCATCTTGTGCCAATTTTTATCTCGGAAATAGGTAAGCCCTTCATCACTCTGACGAGTAATCCCAATTTCAAAAGGAGAAGCTCTGGAAACGAGGTTGCGAAAGGGCCAACCTCGTTCTCAGGACTTTTCCCTTTGAAATTGGAAGGGGCGGTTAAAACCCTGGGAAAGAAATTGGCCCTTTCGATTGGAATCTCACGTAAGGTAACCTAAGGAGGCAAACGATGCTTTGAAGTGTCCACAAACGTGTTACGTGAAAAAAAAAACAATGACGAAAGAGTCTGCTGCGTTCTCGTGCTCGTCTTCGCAACGGTTGCTCGGATTATTTTCTTATTGGCTGATAAGAATCAGAGAACTTACTGAGTATTTTAACGACGATTTGTTGCATCAGTGTTTAATTAATTATTTTAGTCCAAGTGGCTTTCGTCTTATTGTGGTAAGAACAACAAAGTGGCATACACGGCGATAGCCGAGGGTATCACTGATGTTCTTTCCACGTTCTGACGCTCTTCTGTTATCAGTTACCGAACAGCGCACGGCAAAATGGAATCCACTTGTTTTATACAATACACAAACAAAAAATGGTAATGACGCTATCTATGCGTCTGTCCTCCAATTGATCATAAGTAAGAACCAATTAAAAATGCGACAATAATTGGACATATTATATCAATTAAATTTGACACTGTTCATCAAAGTTGACCTTTCTGCCATAGGTACTTTTCTTCGCACAGACCACGAAGAGGCGCAAGAAAGCTCTGTATTTGCGTGCGTGAAGCGATGTGTGTCGGCTAGTGACTGCAAGTCGATTAATTATAAAAAACAGGGCAGTGGAAATAATTGCTTTTTAAATAAAAAGAGCCGAAAAGAAGCAGGCGAGACAGCAATTGAGGCTAACCAAGACTTTGTGTATTACAACATTGATTATCACACTCAGCGAAGTGAGGAGCCTGAGTTTGGAACCTCAAACATTAATATGGTGAGTAGAACAACGAGAAAAAGAATTTGTTTCCAGTCCTTTATTTATTTATTTTTTTGGGAAAATATTGTTAAGCGATCTCTCTGCCGCTACTTAAGGTTCCCACTTCATTAAAAGAAAATTTCTAAAAGAAACTTTTTGCCTGAAGTTAGGACCAAGGCTGAGAGAAATTCTTCGGGAATCCTTAAAATGTTATGATTACCAAAGGTTGGAAAACTTTATCTGAGGTAACATCCACTTACGTATTTTCACAAATGTTAACGCAATCATGACATCTTCAATTCTTGCTTTAAGCCCACTGTACCACCAGTCGTGACTGTGGGCGCATGTGACTCCAGTCCCTGTCAAAACGGCGGAACATGTGTTGAACTCATTAGTGAAAACGGCTATCACTGCAACTGTACTGAGACGTTCACTGGCACAAGATGTGAGGTCGAGCAGCCCATATGTGAGTATCACTCTTTACGTTTATGCTTGTTTAGAGCTCATTATTCATTCCCGCATTAAAATTCAAGAAGCAAAACAGGGAGAGGGAGGGATAGAACTAATTAGATTGCAAAACAGACGTATTTTTGCGAGCTAGAGCGGTCTTCGAACGAAAGCTCTGGGGCAAGTGTCAAAAACGTGAGTGACACTGGGGAGGACTAATAGACCAGGCCACTTCCAAAACCATAATGGTTTATAACTTACCAGTCTGCGAAAAAAAGTATCATGTAATGGAAAATCTTGGTCTCCGAGACTAGCCTGCGCTTGCAATCTTCTTGGAGTTGCTAAGCAACTCTGACTGATTACGCCCCGAAGGCGTGACACCTTTCGGAGTACAGTGTATACTCTACTCGTACGCTCGCCTCATTCTTAGACAGGACAATTAAAGCAGGTGACTTTTAGAGGGTTTTAACGAACTCGAGATTAGCATTTGAAATGCTGCGTGATTACCTGCGATGGGAATATCCTTATACGATGCTGGTAAGTGCAGCGTGCTGCTAATTGCTTCATGTTTGCAATTAATTCTATATAGCAGTTGGAGAATTGGAGTACCAGCCAGTAATGATGTCGGGGGAAGATCCTTCACCAGCAGCAAGTCCATGTGACTCTAACCCCTGTAAAAACGGTGGAGGGTGCACTGAGAATGGCGGTGGCTTCCAATGCAGCTGTTCCAGTGATTTTACAGGCGCTCAATGCGAGCAGCCCGTCAGTGAGTACTAGCTTTACTCTTTCAACCTCGTTTTAGTGTCAAGGGTAATATTTTCTTCGTTTTTGTTGTATCCTGAATGAGGGTACAATGACGCTAGGAAACCAGTGAAAAGCGAGGATGAAATGGATTGCAGATTAGAGTACCTTGAAAACGAATCTTCCCTAAGTTTTTAGTTACGTGGCAACAAAGCGTAACGGTTTCTTTAGAAACAGATCTTCGAATGACACGATGTCTCAAATCTGTACCCTCTGGTCCTTTTCATTTAGCGCGAACTGGGTCGAGGAAACTGGAGGACCTGACTTAAGTTGAAGGAGACGAGGGGGGAGGGAGGTGGTGTCATCGCTCCTCGTTTCAGATTAGAGGAAGAAGTCCACCTCATCATCCCTTATCATATATTTAATATAAACACCAAATCATGCGAAATGTCCATTTTCTCAATGCAATAAATCTTGCCACTCAAAAATTACCAATGCCCAGAATTTGAGAATTTAACAGAAACGCATAATCCATCCAAGACTTGAGCCTAAAGATCTGACTGAGAATGTCAAAGTGACTACACCATCAAGCGATCTGTCCCGAGAGAGATAAAGTATACTCACTTAAACAAGTTATACTGGTATGTGATGCCCAAAGGATATGGTTTTTGAGCTTCTTTGATGTTTAAAATGAGTCGTACAGTTTGCCCCTATGGTCTGAAATTATGGGTATTCCGAGTAGGTATAGGTTTTGCAGAAACCACAAGAGCGTATTCAAATGACGAATCTAACACTCTTTAGTTTTCAATTAGTATAAAACAGAAAAATGAGAAACACTGAAAAGGAAATTTAACCTCTTACTCGGTGGTTAAGAATTGATAAGGTTCATTCTTTTCCGTGATTTAAAACTCAAAAAAGGAGTATTTATTGAAAGAGGAGGGGAAACTGTCTTGAAAATTTAGACGCAAACGGCAAGTGTATGCATAAACTAAATGCATGAATGACCAGCGTGATTTAAGTCAGTGCAGGAATCGAACAAGAGAAATTCCTCCTATTGCAGCTATAGTTGCTTATTTCTTCCTCATTCACTCCTAGAAGGGGTACGAATAATGACATGTTAGGATTGGAGTACCGGCTGACACGCCCGCACTAACAATTTCAAGAAATAATCTCACCCTAACCCCGCCCCCCTCCCCCATTGCTGCACATACCCGTATAATTTATGAGTACATTAAATTCAGGCCCTTCTTTCGCCATGCAATACTAGGCTCTCTAAGGTAGTGTACCACTGTCTCGAGGCAAGACTACGGAAGTCGCTGTAAATCAATGTTGTTATTTTTGTCTCCCAGCTGAGGACTTTGAGCTTATCTTCGGAGAAACAGAATCTCTGATCAACCGCGTGACATATGTTCTCTCTGACACGTGGTTTGAAACAATCGTTATATGCGCTTGGATTTTTACGCCGGTTATAGCGGATGACCAGACCATGACCGTTATCAGTATGATAACCGAAAATGGTGGTGGAGTAAAGAGAGTTCTTACAGTGCAAATCAGCGGACTGGGTGGATTCCACATTATATTTGGAACTCAGCGGTATGTTACTAGAATTTAAATACGTACTTTTGAATCAGTTCTTTGTGAGCGATCTGTCATTATCACCATCATTGTCGTCGTCGTCATCATTCTTGTCGCCATCGTCAACATCATCATCATCATCATTATCAACGTCATCATCATCGTTATCATCATCATCATCGCCATCGCCATCGTCTTCATCATCGTCGTCATCGTCAAACTCGTCATCGTTATAACCATCACCTCGCTACACAATATCATTACTACTGCCACCATTACTATCAAAAGACAAAATTAGCAAGTGCTGTTTTTTTACCAAAGGAGCGACCATCCAGGTCATTTCTCGGCCACGTCACCTAAAGACAGCTGGGTGTATCTTTGTGTACGTTTCTATACAAGTGTCCAACCTAATATGCAGGCGATCGTAAATGCAGATTTCAACTCCAAGGTTTCAAGAAACGATTTTCCATTCGATAACGTCAAGATTACTAAAGTTGTCGTCGGGGCGAATCAGGGCATCGATAAAATCCTACTCACTACAGATCCTTTTGAAGGAAAAATTTCAAGCCTGAATATCTGGCAAGGCCAGCTAGACGACTGGAATATGGATCAGTGGTACAATGGTAATAAGCAACAAAACCCCAAAGTGAAATGGAAAGTATTTGCTGATCCTGCCAACCGATTTGGCAACGTTCACTTTGTCAGCTTCTCATCTGCTTTAAGAGGTGAGTAGAACTGTCAGCAACCAGTATGACAATTCAAAGGTGTGATGATCAATCCATAGTTAGCTAAGCGGATTAGAAATAACGCGCCAGACGAGGTCATAAATTCAGCGGTGTCTGTACACTGGAAAACTGGAAAACCGGTTTAACAGGTTAGTTATACTCCAGTTTTCCCGAGCAGGCGCAGCACAAATCAGAATTCGACGGAAGTTTGGTTAATGGAGAGATAAAATATTGAATAATACATTTGTTTTTTAACATTTTAGTGTGTACTATGACTGCAGATTTTAAGCTGTCGACTGCTCTTTGAAATCCCATGAGGGCAAAGAATAGCTGGCAATGTAACGCGGATTTTGATCCCGTGAACAGCCCAACTAAAACATCTTCGAAGCGCGTGTCGTAAAGTTATCAGCACGTGTTGTAACATTATCAGCCCGGGTCGCAACATTATCAAAGCGTATTGTAACATTTATCAGCGGGAGGAATGGATACCGTATCTAAAAATAACTTGAGAGGTGTTACATTGAGATTAATGCCTTTACAGGAGACTACTCTCATTCCCTCCGGCTCATTACCCCCGGGGATTATTGACTAAATGAAGTACGTTACGGTAACTCATCAATTTCTCTTCCTGTTGTCTTTCAGTATGGCGGAACGTCAATGAAAGTGAACTAGTAATAAGCAAGTCAAGCAATGTTACTGTGAACCTTTCAACTGATGACAAAGGAGTCGTTGTGGAAATCTCACAGCTCTATCTATTCAAGTGCCCTGATCAAGACTCGTACCCAGTAGATGGCGCACTCATCTCTGTACCGGGAAACTGGAAACGAATCTCATTCCGGCAAACCTTTATGGAGACCCAAGAGTGCTATGCGATTTTTGGCAGCGTCCCGTCCTGGTGAGCATTTCGATCCTTATAATAAGTAGTTATCGTTTCTGTGTGAAAGAAATAAAAACGTCAACCGTGCAAAAGAAACTCGCCCTGTTTAATCATTTTGGTTTTAAATTTGACTGACGCTACTAAACGTTTTCAGATATATGTCGCTTTGGATTGGCTTTTCTGCGCTTGGTGATTGGGTAAAAAACACGCGTCTCCTTTCCAACAGTCCAACCAATCAGATTCAAAACCAAAACCAGCTGACACTAGGCACACATGGCTGCCCGCGTTTGGCGCTGGTCACTTGTATTTCTTTTGAGCTCTTGTTGGCTCATTGTGTTGCTTTCGTTTGTTGTGATTGGTCATTGTGATTGCCTTGATTTTGGGGTTCACGGTCTTCAGCCGGCAGTGCTATCGGCCAGTTACGGACACCTTTCTCTCCTGCCGAAGTTGTCCGTTTGCGAAAGTTTCCAATGTGTGGGTACGGATGATTGATACGGATTAGAATGGCCAAAAAGTTGATTTTGGTCTACATTTTAGGTTCAATTTCCTTTCGAAGTTTTTAGGTAAGCTTCCCAAGTACATACATGTTTTGCTATTTGGTTTCATGTAGTTTGAATGCAAATCAACCGGTAAAGCTCCGTCCCTTTCTTTCACCATGGCAATCAAGCTGTTGTTTGATTAGCACATAATTATTTTCATTTTTCGTTTCTAGGGTCTCTGGCATATCTTTTAATGATCCAGGTACTGAAGAATTCGATCCTTATCAAGATGAACTTTGGCAAGAACAATTCCTTGGTGATAACGGTAATGACCCACTGTTTTCAGTGTAAATACTTAATTTGGTCAATTGTGTAGATCCCACGGAAAATTTTATTCCTCGTTCAAAAAGCTAGTAAACAAGGAGTTAGGTCCAGACAGATTGAGTTACCTCCATGGCCCAGCGAGGAGAGGGGCATGTACAAGGGGGAAGGTAAAGCCGCCCTACCATGCATGACCTACCAAGGAGCCTGGTCACTGGCTACCTTCTAGGCTTATACCGGCTTTTTTATGAGGGAGGATCCCCAGCAGGGGCCCCTGAGCACATGGGCAGACTTTTTTAATACCCTTAACGCAAGGAAATGTTGCAAGTGTGGAATTAGGCCTTCTCAGCGGGTAACAGGCGAGGAACCGAGAATATACCATGGCAAAGGTGCGTGTGTTATTGTTGAGGGCTCAAAGAAACGTTGTGATGAACATAAACCGCCAACTCGGCTGAACCCAAGCTGCTCTCAACTCGAGTCCAACTTGAGCAGTAGGCCCGCATTGCCGAAGCTAATCCTAGTTTCTTCATACCATGAAGTACTACTGCTCCCCGTGGATGGGATGGTAGCAGCTTGTCAGTCGTTACCCCACCCCATAGCAATTGTCAGGTTTTCGTAACTGATTGCCGGAAGCCATTCGTAGTTCAAATGCTGGATGGAGAAACGCACTGGACACACATGTAACCCAACAACCCAACATTGCGCTTACCACATGACACCATCGCCTTCAGCTGAATACTTCCAGTCCTTGGTTCGCGAGCGAACTAGCCGGCACTTTGCGCTTCCCAATTTGTGACTCACTCATAAACGTTTCGAGAGAATCTAGAGAGCAAAAAGAACTTGTTTATACTCCACGTAAAGAATACAAAAGCAAAAACCGACACAACGTAGAATGATTTTTTGAGGGTGTACTATATTTCGGCTGGCCAAACCAGCCTTCTTCAGGTACAATGGAAGATTTTACATTGGTGCGTGTTTTTA
>Ga0126338_10001013_pt1 | contig 17232 bp, 16 predicted proteins | sample OrbCmetagenome_2_FD_92529 | JGI IMG/M metagenome (GOLD analysis project Ga0126338, IMG submission 92529) | Coral microbial communities from Petempiche,Puerto Morelos, Mexico - Orbicella C C metagenome | ecosystem: Host-associated > Invertebrates > Cnidaria > Coral | place: Petempiche,Puerto... | reverse complement strand
GCGTAAGCTTACAACTAGCGTGAGCAGATCTTATTATTCATTCCCAGCGCGAGATTGAAGTCTTGTTTTCGACCCTGAAAAACCCACCTTTTCCGTTAGCTCAGAACATAAAACTACATATAAGCGCCCTGGTTCGTATTCCCTGCCTTATTCCCCGCCATCGCTGTGAAAAATACGCAAGAGAATCTCCCAACTCTCGTAATTTGATCACGCAACGTGACAACATCCACGCGAGAGCCCCCGACATGTGCGTAAATCCGCGCGGATATATGACGTCAGGATGGCGCAATTTGTTCTAAAAATAGAAAAATTGTCCCATATCATAGGTGCGCGCGAATCCCAAGACTTACGGTCTCCGTCCCCGATTACGGCTCCTGTTAAAATCTGTTAACAGGTAGGTTCTTTGACTAGATTGCGACGGAAGAGAGGGATTTGGACGACCTTTTTTAATTTTACTTTTGAAGTTACAAATGATGTGCGTAGTGTATTAAAAAATCTCACCTGAGAAGAGCCCGCACATTCCACCAGTTATGTTATCAAAAACATCGTATAACCTCTCAGAGAATGACTGATCTGAAAAAAAACAAAAACAAAAAAACACAGAAAAGCTTTTCAAAAACTGTGAAAAAGAAACATGGGATAAGTTACTCATTGGAGACAGGATAAACATCATGGTTACAGGACGAATCTTGCGTTTTTTGTTCAAACTGTTGCCTACTTGTTGTTTCTGGCTCTGGTGCGTCAGCTTGTGGTTCTCCTTACAGTAAGATAAATAAAGAGAGAAAAACAAAGTAAAACTGTTCGGGAATATCTCCCGGCGCTGGTTCACAATCAAAGGACTGTATCTTTCGATAGATGCGTTTATTTCTCTTCCAATATCTTTTACAACGTTACACTCTCAATGTCCATTCCGTTCTGAATTAAAGCATCAATGGCTTATACTTTCCAAGGAATTTAATTACAAAAATATTGTGGTAAAATTCTTGAGTTGCTAAATTCTATTGTATTTCATAGCCCTAATTAGCTTATAATTATCCTTTGTTACCCTTAAATATAATTAAATCAGTACGTGACCTATTGCTTATGCAATCTGTACCTAAGCGTCACGCTATGGCATAAACAATTCGCATTGCGTGATTTGAAAAATTGACTATTATCAGACAAAAACATTCAATCTGAGTTTCTCTTCAAAACTAACAGGTTGGCTGAATACCGTCGAATATACAACGGCTTTCCTGTATTCTGATTAGTTGTATTTTCTATGGCACGGATACAAGACGAATCTTGTGTATTCCGTTTAAACTGTTGCTTACTTGTTGTTTCTACCTCTGGTGCGTCAGCTTGTGGTTCCCCTTACAGTAAGATAAATAAAGAGAGAAAAACAAGGTAAAACATTTAATCTGAGTATCTCTTCAAAACTATTTACAACGAACTATAAATGCCACCTGTTTGAAACTGACGGACAGACAGACAGATACACAAATAGACAGACAGCCAGCCAATCTTGAACATGTTTTCAACTTGGCGTTTTCATGAAGTTTCCGAAAATAAAAAGAATTAGTTATTTCCATTTTTCTTTGGTAGATAGATCTGTGAGTGGGCTATGCGAAAACAATTGGATGGACTCGCTCTCGGCTTCTTCAATCTCTGATGGGTGTCCAGTACAGACCAATACAGGCGATGGAGATGGACAGGTCTTCGGTCTTGTTCTACACAAGGCACCAAGCCGACATTCACACGTAGCATTGACCTGGGCCCCAAGTGGAAAAAGGAAAACGATCAAGACGAAGAGAAACATGGAGAAGAGCAGTGGAAAGAGAACCCACTGAGAGAGAATTTCAATCGTGGGCCGCAGCTGTAGCAGTGGCCAAGAAAAGGGACACTGGGGCAACTCATTCCTAGCCGTACCCCCACCTGGGGGAAAGGAACTTAACTATATACCGGACCAGTGAATAGCTCTTTTAGCACGTGCTGTTTACGGTAGCTTCTGGAACTCTGGATATCCTTTGTTAGACACCTTAGTTCAAAACAAAATGGCTTCCTTTTTTGCTTAGAAAACAAAAGGAGAATATTTATTTTTCCAAACATGGGTCACCAAAACATGAACCATATTTTGTGACATAATGGTATTCATGTGTTATTTTGACTTTATTGACTGGAATTAGACCAAATTCCACAAGTGGATGATACCACTTAATAACTGGCTTCAGCATCAAAATACTTTCACTTCTTAAGGACGTCCGCGCGAAAATTTTCCAACATTGTATTTTTTTGTGAGACTTTTGCCACTGTAAGATGATGAGTTAGTTATGTCAGAAATGTAAAAAAAAATGGGGGGTCACCGACTTCGTTTTTGAGAGAACATACCCGGAAGAACACCTTAAATCTGAAAAAATTGGGCTTCGTTAGCGAATAAGGCCATAGTGTCTGTAAGCCCTTAAATATTGCAATTAGATCTTTGAAGGGAAATGTTCTCTGCCAAATATTGTTTAAGTGGACCTATTAAGTGAATTTAGTCAACTGGTAAGGTTCCTTAAAGAACAAGTTCGCATTTAGCGACCATAGTTTCACGCGCCTTGCAGTCGCAAGATGGCAGGATTCGATGTCCCGTGGACAGAATTCTTGAATTTTTTTCAACTTCCCACACTGATTTTTTGTTCATTTTTGGACAATGTGGAGATAATTGTAAAATAAAATCTGTTTCTGGTAAGAAAAGTAGGGGTCACCGAACGTCCAAGATGGTTAAATCCAGGCAAAGCTATAGCAATGACCATGTGCTCTCTCATTGTTCATTTTAGTACTTAGCGCACGCTTGATGCATGACGTGAAGTGTGAATTTGCGCGTGCAGTAAGGATGCGCAGAAACAAGTAGCGCGAACGTCCTTATTGCACACTCATTGCATATCTAGAGTGTTGTGCGCAAGACAGAAAAACATGTGCTCGCCCGCCATGGAGGACAGTTGAAATACAGAGTTGTGTTCTACCAAATGTTTTGGCTTATTGCTTTATGTTACAATATTTTGGCGACGAGGATGGCCAAGATCACATCCATACTACCGTTCGATCCCTTCGAACAGACCGGCAGCATGGGTCCCCGCTGGGACAGATGGAAAACACGACTACAATATTACATCGATGCCCATGGAATCACTGTGGACAATCGCAAACGAGCGTTGCTACTTCACCTTGCCGGGCCGGCTGTCCAAGACATCTTTGTTACCTTATCTGGCATTGGAACTAGCTACATGGAGGCGCTTACCACGCTGAACACTCACTTCACTCCTCAGAAGAGTTTACAGTTGGAACGACACACCTTTCGCCAGGCTCATCAAACGCCCAATGAATCGATTTCTCAATACATGACACGTCTACGTTGACTGGGATTAAATACTCGCTCGACGAGGCTATTAAGGACCGGCTAATAGAACATTGTCACTCCAACACACTTCGCCGACACCTCCTTTGTGAAAAATCCACTGTTTCTCTCAGTTCCTTGTTAGATATTGCTCACTCCATGGAGTCGGCCAATTTTCAGGCGGCGAACATTGAAAATGCCTCGTCCCAGGAACACTCGGAATTCGCTCTCCAACTAACAACACCAACCCTCAGCGAAGAACAACAAGTGAATTTTACTTCAGACAAACGGCAACAATGTACACATTGCGGTAACCAGTCCAAACCACCAGCCACGAACCCCCAGATGCCCTGCTTTTCGTAAGACATGTTCCCAGTGCGGAACCCTACACCATTTTGGACGTGTGTGTGTGAAAAGAGCCACAAATCCAGGTCACCCAAATGGCAAACAGGCAGGGATACCCAAGGCCCGATATGTTTGTTACTCTTTGGATGAGGATGAAAGTCATGAGGCATTTCAACTCAACCTTAACCAAGAAACGTCAGATATCACAGTTACCATCGAAGGCACCCCAGTCAAAGTTTGCATTGACTCTGGTGCCACAGCGAACACCATTGACTACGCAACATATGAGGCGGTCAGTGCTGCAAAAACAGTATCCTTAAAACCCACAAATGTGAAACTTCGCCCTTATGGAGAAGATAACCTTGCACCAATTCCCCTTGCCGGATCGTATTTCGGACTGATGAACACTCCATCCGGGCAGACGGATCTGACAAAGTTCCTGGTGCTCAAAGCACGGAATACTGGTTGTCTCCTGAGTCGTGAAACCTCAACCCGGCTGGGAATGTTACATATTGCTGCTTCTACCACTACTGAACATCCACCTGTACATGGTGAATACCAGTCCCTTTTACAGAAGTTCCCAGCAGTGTTTAGTGGCAAGATCGGGAAACTAAAAGATTACCAACTCGAGGCTCTTTGCCGTACACACCACCCATACCCAACATCTGAAGAAATTCTACAAGGCCTAAACGGACCCAAGTTCTGTTCCAAAATTGATCTCAGAGAATGTTATCACCAAATTGAACTGGCTGAATCATCTCACCACCTGACAACATTAAAAACACACATTGGCCTCCGCCGTTACAAACGTCTGCCATATGGAGCATCAGTAGGCTCTGAGATATTCCAACATGTAATTGGGCAGGTCCTTGAGGGATGCCATAATGTGAGGAACATTGCTGACGACATTCTCGTACATGGTACCAGTAAAGAGGAGCATGACAGATCCTTAGAAAATGTACTGCTACGTCTCCAAGAGAAAAACCTCACAGACAACCAAGCCAAGTGTCTATTTGGAATTACTGTGAACTGGACTATTATGGATTCCACATCTCAGCACAAGGTGTATCCCCAGACAAGGATCGTATATAGGCAATCAAGCAAATGCAACCGCCCAGCACAGCCACAAAAACAAGAAGCTTTCTTGGATTAGTAAATGCCGTGGCCCGTTTCGTTTCAAACCTTGCTACTATGACAGAGCCTATACAAAGAATGACACAAGAACCATCCATGGTTGTGGGGCCCGGAGCAATCTGAAGCCTTTAACAAACTGCCTGACCTCATATCTAGCGACACTGTTCTGGCCCATTTTGACCCCTCCCTCCCCACCCAGGTACGTCATGACGCCTGCAAGATTGGAATCAGTGGTGCCTTGACTCAGACACACCCTGATGGTTCTATACGACCTGTTACATATGCAAGCTGTAGTCTGTCACCCATTGAACAGCGCTATAGCCAAACTGAAAGAGAAGCCTTATCCGGAGTGTGGGCATGTGAGAGGTTTCATTTTTACATCCATGGCAGTCCGTTTCACTTAGTGGGAGATCACAAACCTCTGGAAGTTCTCCTCAATGGCCGTGGGAACCCTTCACCAAGAATCGAACGTTGGCGGTTACGGCTTCAAAACTACAGCCCACACATTGTTTATCAACCTGGCATCGCGCAAACCTGTCACAACCAACACCCCCAGAGATCCCGTTGAGGAATATGTTAACTCCGTTATAGTTGACTCCCTTCCTTCAGCCATCACTCTTCAAGAGCTTCTTCTCACTTCCGAATGTGACCCTACTTTGAAAACCATCAAGGAGGCCCTGGACACTGGGAACTGGTCAGCTGCACCAAAGCCCTTTGCAAATCGAAAGGACGAACTTTGCCAGAAACGTGGGATTATTCTGCGGAACAATCGTATTATTATCCCCGATGCACTGCGTCCTCGCATTCTTCAGTTAGCACACAAGGGCACCAAGGCATCACCAAAGTTAAACAGCATCTCAGACAAAGAGTCTGGTGAACTGGCATAGATATTCAAGCTGAGAGATATTTACGCGAATGCCTCGGTTGCCAAATCGTGGGCCCCACTCCTCCCCCAGAGCCCCTCCAAATGACAGATACATCTAAACAAGTATGGCTCACAGTCCATGTTGACTACTATGGCCCATTCCCATCCGGAGAATCTCTTTGTCGCTGTTGATGAAACATCAAAGTAGCCCAAGGTCCACATCACACGCTCAAGTTCGGCAGCCACAGCCATTCGACACCTTACCCAAATGTTTGCAACACATGGTATTCCTGAAGTCATTACATCTGACAATGTCCCTTTCGGGTCAGAGGAGTTTACCGCATGGTGTAAACAATTAGGCATTAAGCATCGCAAAATTATGCCCCTGTGGCCAGCTGCCAATGGCCAAGTGGAATGGTTCGACAAAACCCTGGAGAAGACCATTCGCATTGCTTTGGTAGAAGGGGAAAACTGGCGTTCTGAACTGTTTGTGTTCTTAATGAATTACCGAAATACCCCCTATTCCTCCACTGGGGTATCGCCCACATCCCTGATGATGAATCGTCATATCAGAACCAAGATTCCCTGCTTGGATCTCTCTCGCCCACCTAAGCTCCTCCAAATCGCACGTTCCAATGACAATCTGAGAAAGTCAAAGGCAAAGTCATACATGGATAAATGACACAAAGCAACACCTTCAGACATTTGTCAGGGAGATCAAGTGCTGCTGCTTCAGAAACGTCAAAACAAGTTAACCACAAGATATGACCCTAGACCCTTTGCTGTTGTCAGAAAAAAGGGAGTCAGCATTGAACTTGCGAGAGGAGGGACACGGTTGTTTAGAAACGTATCCATGGTCAAGAAAGTGATTCCCGGCACAGCAAGGAACACCGAACCCATCAGAAGACCTACCCAAGGAGGGAGCATCCCCAGTCATGGGAACATTACCTTAGAGAACACTGACCATCTTGGCAGGCCTTTCCGAGAATGCCGTGTTCCCATTTGAGCTAGAACATTTCTAAGAAACTGTGCTTACTCAAATTCTATCGTGAGCCTAGTTGAGCTTAGTCATGCTACCTTCTGTTACCTGTCCATACCTTCATAGGAAAGGGGGGATATTGTATACGCATTGCGTATCTAGAGTGTTGTGTGCATGACAGAAAAACATGTGCTCGCCCGCCATGGAGGATAGTTGAAATACAGAGTTGTGTTCTACCAAATGTTTTGGCTTGTTGCTTTATATTACAATAGTCCTTAATTACGGTGTGTCTGTAGACAAATATCAGTGCATGTTTTCACGCCACAAGGAAGTTATTCTCTATATGTACCTGGATTAAGGAGCGCTCTTGGTTGATCATCTACAACTCTTGCTAGCGAACAAATAAACAAGTTAAGACAAGATATTGTTATAATAATCTGCTAAAGGGCCAATAACTAAAATCAGCTACTCAAAAAACGGATATATCAATGATCCAACATTTTCTAAGTATTGGACCAGGTCAAATTTCCACAGTTTTTCTTTAACAATAAATTAATCTTAACATGTAATGCACTTCTACTTACTAAACAGTCCGCACCCTTAGTTAATCTGATATACGTCAGTCTTACAAAAATTTCAGACAATTTTAATTTCGGACAAAAAAAGAAGTAGTATATAAAGGATTAACCAAATACCATTTTCGCAGAGGGAGCCTTATTTCACCTTATCAAAGCCCCCACCATCAAGACCGGCCCTCACAGGCTCGGGCCGGTTGAACCTGGGGGCTTTGAAGTGGCGACCACTGGAACGAACCGGTTCAAACTGGTTTCAACCACCCCGCGAGGGACAAAAAACATTCATGGGGCGCGGGGTACTACTCACAACAAAGGAGTGCGCCATATTAGAAACGCGTGAGCCGGTTGTTATACCGCGCGAGCAGGGATGAGTCGAGCGCCAAACAAGTGCGGGCGGCTGAAGTGGGGCCGGAAAGAAAGCTGCAGAAAGCGTTGTTACAGGCCGTATTGCGGGCAGCACAACTACCAGCTGAAAAAAGGAATGAAAATTCCAGAGCCTTGCAGAGTTTGCGGAGTCGGTCTTCTGTGCGACTACCGTCTCTGCAAGCCCTGCGGCGGTAACGTGCTAAACCAACGTCTTATCCGCAAGCGTGAAAAAGCGAAAAAAGTTTTTGAACTTGTTTTGCTCGAGCTCAAAGAAAGAAACACACCAGTTAGAGAAATGAAACCTTGTGTTATAACGTAAGGAGCAATGGCTTCCAACACCCAAGAAAGACTGGAAGAAGCACTCGCAAAAATTGATCCGGCGGTATTGCGTTATTTCGATCAAATTCTTGCAGAAAACGTGCCAGCGGTAAGAAAGGTTCTCCAGAACGTGCTGGAAGAATTTCTCAAGAAACGCAGGTGCATCTGCAAAAGCCACTTCTTCGAAAGCCTTACCTGCCAAGAGCCCCACCACGGCAAAGAAGGTTAAGAAGAGGGCAAGCGCTCCTGAGGGAGTTCGACCCCTTCCCTGCGCGGAGAATCAGAAAAGTGACAGACTACCAGAACGAGATTCTGGATCTGTTCGACGATGCAGAGAAAGAAGGGGAAGAGAGCACAGACTGGCATTTCATTCGATGGCGCTTCATCAGAGGTCTGGGGAGAAACCTAACACCAGACTTTATGGCGAAGATATGCGAAAGAGTAAGCACGTCGTTCTATCTTCGGCACATATTCGCGTACCAGTTGCAGAACATTGAGGATGGAACTGTGATCATGTACTACTCGAACCCCAAGGGCTCACAGTGGTTCAACAAACTGGAAGACACGGAAAAATGGCTTATCACCCAGGAAGAACTGCGTCTCGACAATGAAAGAGTTGAAAGGCCCAGCACGAAATGGGTTTTTGAAAACTTTTTCAACGTTGACGTGAAGCTTGTGCTTGACAGGCAGCCGTTGGTGGGAACAGGGCCTTTGCCGGACTGGCTGCGCAACCTTGCCCATAGCCGGGCGATGGTGGCGTTGGACACATATAACAACAACCTGTGCCTATGGCGGTGCATCGCTGTGCACTGAGGGGCTCGCACAGACCGTTGCACAAAAGAAGCCCGAAGTCTCGCCAAGAGTTTCTACAAACTCAAGAGCATTCCAGAAAACTTCGCAAGAACTTCTCTTGATGAGTTGGAAAAGGTCGAAGCCCATCTGAATGAGGGCTTACCCGTCGCATCTTGGCTTGGAATTCGTGTCTACGAGCCTGAGCGTCCGGAAAACAGAGAAGTGGTTTGGCACCTCAGAATAAACCCGAACCCTAAACTCAAAAAGATTTTGACGATAGGTGTCTATGAAGGCCACGCTTTCTTGATAAAAGACATTGCAAAGCTCGCAAAAACCTATGCAGGCACACAATACGGGCAGAGGTTCACACAATCTTGTCATCTGCAACGCCACCATCAAACCTGCAGCGCGGGACAAACGGTAATCTTTTGCCCTGGGACAAAAGTGGAAGCCCCGGAGACAGGTTTCGAGAGAGCTATGTACCAAAAAGGCTCAGCGTCGGTGCAAGCGATTTTGTGGATGGAGCGAGAAGCAAAGCGACGGGGAATTCACATCCACCACGCAATGTGCGGGCATGGGGGTGAGAAATGGCTTCCGCAAGAAGGCGGGAAAATGAAGTCTTCTCCTGTCGACGGATATCACCACAAAATGAGGACAGTGTTCCAATACCACGGTTGTCACTTCCATGGATGTCCAAAATGTTATCAAAACCAACAGGAGGTCATAACAAACGGTAAAACAGCCAAACAACTATACCAAGCCACAGTGGACCGTACCGCATTTCTGCGAAAGAGCGGCTACAAAGTTATCGAGGCCTGGGCTTGCAAAGTTGGGTTTCTTAAGGGGGAACTCCCGAGGAAGCAAATGAAAACTTACCCGCACGCGATCTTGTACGATTTCGAGGCGTATGGCGACAAAAATTATCGGAAAGAGCCGACAGGCACGTTAACGCTAGAAAGCGCTCACGTGCCGATCTCTGTGAGCGTCGGGGACACTCTTGAAAGAGAACCCACCCACATCTGCGAAAGAAACCCCGTGGAGCTGGTCCGCAAGTTCTTGAAAGAGCTGGAGAGACGCGAGAAAACCATCCAGGACCAGGTAAGAGCGGAGTTTGTGCCAGAAGACATGCACTTGCTGACAAAAAACCAGCACCAAAAAATTAATGAATGGTGCAACCAGGTCCCTGTCGTGGGCTTCAACTCAGGCTCGTACGACTTGAATCTGATCAAAAACCACTTCACCAGCACTCTCACCAAAGTATCAAAAAAAGTCAAAGTGGCCAAGAAGGGGAACAAAACCATGTTCCTGCTCTCCTGGGGGGGCCGTTTCTTCGATATTATCAACTACCTTGGCCCAGGGACAAGCTACGACAAATGGATGCAAGCCTACGGATGCAAGGCAGTGAAATCTTGGTTCCCCTACGAATGGTTTGACGTGCCCGAAAAGCTCAATTACCCCGGGCTCCCTGAATACGAGGCCTGGTATTCGAAGTTGAAGGGCGGCTACGTTCTCAGGCGGGAAGAGTGGGAGGGGTGCAAGCGGCTGTTCAAAGAAAAGGGCATGCGCACATTCAAAGACTGGCTGCATTACTACAACAATCTTGATGTGGAGCCCGGCCTCGAGGCGCTCCAAAAGATGAAAAGCTTCTACACCGAGAGAGGAATCGACATTCTGAAAGACGCGGTGAGCCTGCCAGGGGTGAATTTGCATTATTTGCTCCGAGGGGTGATCGAACGGGGCGCCGATCTTTACAGCCCGCGCAAAGGAGCGTATGGGATGTTGAAAAGGGCGGTTGTCGGGCGGCCGAGCTTGGTTTTCACAAGGTACCACGAAGTGGGCGTCACAGGGATAAGGTCGCATCAGTTCCAAGAACCGCGTCTTTCCAAAAAAATTCTAGGTTTTGACGCCAGCACTCTCTTTCTCTCGACCATGCTGAGAGAAATGCCATGCGGGAAGCAAAGGGTCAAGTACTACACTGATGACCGCCAAGCGGAAGCGGCTGAAGTTCTGATTCGCCGGTTGAAAGCCGGGGAGTGGTTCGGCTTTGCCGAAGTTTGCATAGAGATCTCAGAACGTTTGCGGCCAATGTTCGAGGAGATGTGCCCTTTCTTTTACAACGAAAGGGTTCCTGCCGAAGCTGTTCCGAAACATATGGAAGAGTACTTGGCAAGAACGGGCAGAAAGCGCGGAGACGGAAAAAAGCTTGTGGAGGCGCTGTCTGCAGAATGGATGCTGGTGTACGCCCCTCTGCTGCAGTGGTACGTGAACAATGGGGCGGCTGTCATGAAGGTTTCTAGAACAATCGACTACGAAGCGGGGAAGATCTTCATGTGGTTCGTGGAGCAGGTGACGGAGGCGTGCCGGACAGGAGACACGGACAGAAGCAAGGCGCTGCTCGCTGAAGTGTTCAAACTGCTCAGAAACAGCGCTTACGGGAAACTGATCGAAGCGCTGGAGTGGCAAACAAACGTGGTATACACAAAAGACAAGGTTGTCGACAGAGCGCTGCGGAGCGTGTATTTCGAAGACCTTTACGAGATCGGGGAGGTCTACGAGCTGGAAAGCCGCAAGCCCCGGATCACGATCAGGCGGCCGTTCCAGATCGGAATCGCCGTCTACCAGCTGGAGAAGCTGCGGATGCTGGAATTTTACTACGACTTTCTCGACAAGTACGTCGACAGAAGAGATTTCCAGCTGATCCAGATGGACACGGACAGCTACTACATGGCGATCTCAGGCGAGCGGCTCAAGGACATCATCCGGCCAGAGCTGAAGGCAGAATTAGAGACGGAAAAAAATCAGTGGCTGGCTTGGGACAAGTGGAGCGGCCGGACCCCGGGTCTCTTCAAGCTTGAGTTCAAGGGCCTCCGGATGATTGCCCTTTGCTTGAAGTGTTATTACGCCGACGATGGGGAAGGGGGCGAAAAAAAGAAGTTCAGCACAAAGGGGATGTTGAAATGGCAGAACGAGGTGTCATGGCAGCGTTTTAAGGAAGCGCTGGAAGAAAGCAAGGACATGGCCACCAACAGAGGTTTCAGGATGTGGGACGGGCAGATGGTCACTTACGAGCAGCAGAAGCTGGGGCTGAGCGCTTATTACGACAAGCGGTGGGTGCTGCCCGATGGGATACACACTGACCCAATCGAATATCACGTCTAGTTCACGTCAGCTGGAGGAAGAGTAGTGTTCGGAGGAACAACAAGCAGCTCTTCACGAACAAAGCCGCGCTTGGGACCGTCATGCAGATAGTAGAGAACGGGTTGATCGGGTTTGGAAAAAGACCTTTCAATGCCGAAAACTTTCAAAGACCAGATTGGATCCGTGGCCCTTTTAACGCCCCCTTCTAGCTCGCCAGGCTGGTAGAGATAACGAACTTGGACAAGAGAGGGGAGGATTTTTTCGCTTTTCTGACAGGCCTCGTGTAAGGTGTCCACAGCCTCGCGTAAACAGATTTTTCTTTCATGGCGACGGTGGGTTTCTTGCTGATAAGGCTTGTGACCTCGTTCTTCAAAGCCAAAACAACTTCAGGAAGTCTTTTCACCCAGGTGGTGGACTGCTTGCCCTCAGGGAGAAGCATCTCCACGGTGTACTGGTGCAGCATTTCGGGCCATTCGAGAGGCGAGCGCTTGTAAATCTTCTGAAAGGCCTGGGCAACTTCATCAGAATTCTTCTAAGTCAGGGGTTTGGCATCTTTGAAGTGGCTGGTCACGTCAACAACGGTCAGCACATATTTGAGAGCTTTGCGGCCACGAGGGAGCTTGTCGTGCAGCAGAAAAAGAAGTTCTGCCTGATGGACCTTCTTGGGCATGGGAACGTCGAATTTTGGCGGAGGGATCCACTTCGGCGCGGGGAGGAATATCTGCCAGAGCGCTTGCCGGATCAGCCACTTTTTTGCGGCATCTTCAGGTACCTTGGCGGCCTCGGCTAATTTTTTGATCGCAGCGATTCCTGTCCAGTAGCCCCCGGGCCAGAGTAACTCTTCACAAGTTTGGCGTCCATATGACAAAGACGCAAAAAAGTTTAATGGAACCGGAAGGCCGCGTAGCCCAAAGCGAGCGCCCCGGCACCCACGAACACGAGTTCACCGTTTTTCTGCTGCTCGCTCAGCTGATAGAAATCTCAGAACTTGGGCTCCTTGGGCGGTGCCACCTGCGCACCGGCATGCACCTGGTTGTAGAGTTTGAAGGCGTAGTCTGTGTTGGTGAAGTTCTGCTTGGCCTGCTCCTTTGTTTGCACGTTGGCCGTGATCCAGTCGAGTGCAATGCTGCCCGCCATGACGGTGGTGAACTTCATGTAATTCATAAAGCTGCTGCTGGGATCGGAAGTGAAATTCTCTTTCACAACCTTTTTTGCGGCCCAGTCGATGCCCGCGGCTAATCCCGTGAGAGTTGCGGCATCAATGACAGTCTTGACAAACTTGTTGTCGGACATGGCGCGCTTGATATAAGGAGAGTGAAAGTTTAAAACAAAATTAATCTCTCTTGCCGGACTCCGCCGCGCATTCTTCCAAGATTTTTTGTTCTATTCCGATCTCTTGTCTCACCTCTTGTTTTATTTTTCTCCGTCTTTCTCTGTCTTGAGCGGCCTTATCGGCAAACATTTCGTGTGCAAGCAGTTTCACCGCTCTGTAAGCCTTTTCGGTGAAATCGCCTCAAAAAAGCGTAATCCCTCCGATTGCTGTTGTATAGATGAGAACCTGCGCAATGCTCGGGCTCGGCATCGTGAGTTATAAATCATGCGCAAATGTTTAAAGCATTTTTTTTAATCCTCTTGGCCATGTCGCGCGAGCAGGTTCTGGCTCAACACTCGCAGGCTTCGGCATTTTAATTTTGTCGAATGCGGCATTGGCCGTAGCCTTCAGATCTTCACGTTTGTAATAGATCCCGAGCAGGGAAATGCCAATGCCGCCAATACCGATCCACTGGTTGGCACTGAGGCCGCCGCTCTTTGGGCTTTTGACTTCTGTAGTTGGAGTTGGCTCAGGGGATGGCTCAGGGGCCTCTGGGGCGGCTTTCACCTTATTTTCTGCGCGATAAGCCTCGGCTGCTTTCTTCTGTTCTTCCCGGGCCAGACGCATTCTTTCAGCAACCAGTTTTCCGGCAGCCACACGCTTGGGGTTTTTTATGTGCTGCGTGTTTGCAGTCAGAGTTGTCGCTTGCTGTGTGACATCGGCGGCAGGCGCTGCCTTGGTATCGACCTGTGGCGTAGTGACGGCGGCAGGAGTGCTCTTGCATTGTTCGGTTGACATTCTGAACCGAACCATATTATAAGCAAATGAAAAAAGTTTAATTGTTACAATTTGTCGGCAAGCCTCAGCAGTTGTTGACGATTGGTGACCAGTCATTCTGCAGTTGTTGACGAATCCTGACAAGTTATTTTGCAGTTGCTGAGTCGGGTACTTCATCAATGACCTCAAGCGGATCGCTAGAAGGGTGGCTCGGCTCCGGCAACTGTCGACTGAAATCAACATGTTTCGTGGTGATCAACGCCACGTTGGCCGCGGCAAGAAACCGGCCGCACTTTAAAGCAAGGTTGCCCGGCAGCCTGGAGAGCTCTGTGTTCAAGATGTAGTCGTTTCTGAGCTCTTTCTGATAAGTGTCGATGTCTGATTTTGACGGTCATTCCGACCACTTTGGTTGCAAGAAAAATGAAGCTGTCGATCAGGCTTTCCGTTGTCTTTGAGCCCACGTACGTCTCGTAGCGTTTGGTGAATTTCTCGACCTCTTTGTCACTCAGGCGCTTCACCTGCTCGTCAGTCACCTGCACTCCAATGGCGTCTTTGGCTTTGCCTGTGGACACCAGCATGGCCAGCTGCTCGCGAAGAGTAGGAATGTCAGGTCCAGGGGCGGTTGGAACAAGGCCATCTGCAGGACCACTCGACGGCTCGGGCTCAGTTTGAAGAATGTTCATAAAGTCTGCTAAGGCAGCGTCTTCCCCAGCCATTGTGCAAGGCCATATGCAGCTTGCATTTTTTTATTCGAATAACTTTACCCCGTACGGGAAGCGAAGCGCGAACACAAGATAAGAGAACTTTTGCTCTTTCAGCTTTGAAACCAGACCTTTGTACTAATCCGGGGAGAGTTTGCCGGCGTAATCCTCGAAGATGGCTTTCATCGTCTTGCCCGAGGGGATGTTAAAGAGGACGATCGCCGCCACATTGTCCCAGAAAGAAGATGTTATGCCGGTCAACTTCTGGGTCAGCGCCCAAACGCTGATGCCCATATGCCGGGCAGAAAACGCGAGATTCTCCAGCTCGCCTGTACGCCCTTTCACGTCTTTGGAGGCCGCGTAGTCGTCGAGGATTATGAGCGTGTTGGTACCCACGAAAAGCCATCTCACGAGCTTCAACCACCTTTCCACGTTGTGCTGCTCGCAGACTATCACATCCATTCTTGGATCATTTTCGCCAAGCCGGTGGTAAGTCTTGTTGTGCGTGAACGTCAGGCAGATGAGCACGATGTAGTCGAACTTTCTGCAGGGGGCTGTAGAGCTGGTCCACCACAAACCTCGATTTGCCAGAATTAGTTGGCCCCACGATGAGAGCGTTGAAGGGTATCTTGCTCAAGTCCATGTTATATTGACCCCTGTACATCCACCATCTGATTTTCCATAATATTGAACTGGGTGTCAGCGATGACGAATACGTGGCATTTCATGTCGCCTGAGCCTTCGGTTTTCCGCTCAATTTCCAGCTGGACCCCGTCTGTACTGTTCACAATCCGCATGCCGCTGCCATGCATTTCTCGGTTAACCATGGAGCGCATATCAATCACAAGCCCTAACCTATCACCGGTGTAAAACTTTGTCATATCCATGTGCTCCATTTTATTTTTTTCTTTCACAAACATGTTGCAGGCCTCTTCCCACATGTCCGTGCCTTCGATGCCGCTGTTGTAAAGCATGTTGGTCTAGCCATTGACCGTTACGCTGACTTTCGTCAGATCGGGGAAGATGAATTTTTCTGAATCTCTTTGGCCAGCAGTATACGGCTCTACAAACAGGAGGAGGAGGGCTTTCAGTGACGTTCTTTGGGCGTTCACTTTGATGGTGAGCCTCGCGTCAACACCTTTTTTGAACACATGTCAACACATGGTCGAAAAGGAACTCTTTGCCGTTGTAGTAAATGCTCTGCGCCTCGTCTGCCAGAGTCTTTCTGCGGATCATTTTGTACTCGAGCTGTATGTTTTTTAGCTTGTATTTCAGCTTGGTTGTGTCAGACCCTTTGACCACGTGTTTAGCTTCGGCAAGTTTTACTTTGAACATGAGGTCGTTGAAAAGGACCTGGGGGTAGAAAACGCCATGGTACGTTAAGATCTGATGGTAAAGCCTGATCCGGTACTTTTTTCCATATACCTCGTTCAGGTTGTTTTCAGCGTCGATGCCCGAGGTTTTCTTGTCTCCCGCGTCTGATCTGATCTTGCATAGGTCCTCGCTCTGAATCCCTTCGAGAATCCTGTTGTCACGCTCTTCCTGCGAAAGGAAAAGGTCTTCAAAAGTTTTGTAGATGTCGTACCCAACCGTGTCTTGCAGAGTTGTTCCCGCAAACTTCACGACCAGCCTGTCAACGAGCGCTCGCGTGATGTTCTGGACAAGGAAATTGTTGGCCTCCCCTCCAGAAAGGTCGATGTCAAAGACAAGAGCTAGCAAGCCGGGCACCAGAACCTCGTTCTCGTTCAGCTTGGGCACGTAAACATACAGCGAATTGCCGGGGTCGGCTTCAGAGGGGTTAAAGGTGATTCACTTGACTGCGTGCTCCGCCTTCATGGCGTGTACTGTCTTTTCGCTGTACCTTGGGCGAAGGTTCTCTGGAACAACTGGCATTGTGTATAAAACACCGGCGATTATTTCTAATTTGAAAAATAACAGGCTTTAAATATATTGCCATGGCGGAAGGCGGTGGCGAATTTGGCTACGAAGACCCGGACCTTGACAATCGGCTTGACCACGATGATTCTGATGATATACAAGAGGTCAACAGAACCCAACCTTTTCAGCCAGGTGCGGCGTCCACTCCCTACCAACCTGGCGACCCCTACCACGGGGGCGAACAAAACAGACATGAGTACTTCTTATCCTGACACTTCTTATCAGGAAGAAACCCCTTTGCTTGGAAGAACACCTTCAATCAGTGATCTTCAGAAAGAAAGCTATTTGCGGCAAAAACTCAAAAAAGCTGTTGATACGATTAAAGACTAATTCGCTAAAGCGAACTTTGAAAAACTCGGAATCAGAAGAGGCACTGAGAAACTTGAGGGAAAAATTGTTGCTGTGGTGCGGGGACCCAAAAGAGATATCGAGTACAAGATTCTAAAAGAAGACAAGTCAGGCTTAATGAAAAGTTTTAAGGAAAGATTCAAAAATGAACTTGGGCCAGAGTCTGGTGAAATAATAAAAGAAGACCGAGATACAATCAGAGAACAACGCCAAAGACTGAAAGAAGCTGAAAAACAACTTCAACAGGCGGAAAAATTATCTGCGCAAAGAGAAAAAGAAAAGAGAGAAG
>Ga0126338_10001012_pt1 | contig 17248 bp, 13 predicted proteins | sample OrbCmetagenome_2_FD_92529 | JGI IMG/M metagenome (GOLD analysis project Ga0126338, IMG submission 92529) | Coral microbial communities from Petempiche,Puerto Morelos, Mexico - Orbicella C C metagenome | ecosystem: Host-associated > Invertebrates > Cnidaria > Coral | place: Petempiche,Puerto... | reverse complement strand
TCTATGCGTTAAATTTAGAATACGAGAACAATAAAAATATTTTAATGGCATCCAATTTGCATTTATAAGTACTGTTTCGTCTTCCATGTCTCTTGGTAGTTTATGGATAAGTCTTGCTGCTCTCAGGTGGATTAGTTCTAGATCTTTCATCAAATAATCTGAGCAAGAGCCCCACACAGCCATACCATATAAGACGCTTGGGATGAAACTGGTAAGATGAGAGACCCTGGGAACGAGGTTACTTAACTTGAAGTGACGTTACTGTGGTTAACACACCTAAAGTTTCGCATTCCGATCCTCTGACGGGAAGCTATATAATGTACATTCACTTTATTTTGAAGCATGCTAGCAGAGTGGCTTCAGTCTTTCTTAGATAAGGCGACTCTGACAGCCCTCGACTTGTTTGATTTGCGAATCAGTTAAAACTGGATGCATGGGAAGCATACGTCACTGTATTCGCCGCAGATTCTTTTTGCGCCCTCATTACTTTGTAAACACACCAGCAAGACCGGAAGACAGGAGGATAAACACATCGAAGCAACTCTGCTAACAAGGTACCCCAATTTATTTTGCGTCAGGGAAGACTTCTCCTAAAAGACCTAAAATGTCGCAGACGTTATCTCCTCAAGTAAAAACCGATGACTTTCGCCCGCCAGACGACTCATCCTTGATTCTCAGTGATTCCACCTTTTTCCTGTGTTTCACCGTTGCCGGCTTTACGCTTGCCCTACTCATTACTGTAAGCAGCTCTGTTTTGTTAGTGACGATTTTCAGGGAAAGCAGACGTCTCCTTGAAAAGCCTCCATCTTTGCTCATTACCAATCTGTGCGTTTCCGATCTCGTGGTTGGGTTGATTGCCGGCAACCTCGGCGCTGTACAAGCTCTTTACCGATATCAGCAATGGCCAGTTCCTGACGAACTGGATGTAGTTGTTCGTGTTTTTCTTAGTTTGACGCTGTTTGTTAGAAGTGGGACAATTGTGGCACTGTCGTACGATCGCTACATCGCCGTGGCACACCCTTTCCAATACAGATTGACGATCACAAAGCCAAGATATAAGATTTTTATCGCTTTGCTGTGGGTGGTTTCTTCAATCCTCTGCGTTCTCCAGCTTGCAAGCATTCCGGAGAAGATAATTTCCATTATCTACGCTCACACGCATGCCTCAATGCCCATGATGTTGTTAACTGTCATTTACTTCAAACTTTTCCGAGCTTTGACCAAAAGGAAACGGGAGTTAAGAGCCGTCGAGATCAGGAATAAAGCAACTTGGGATCGGCAGAGAAAGATGGTAGCGACAATTCTGATAGTACTGACTATGTTTTACGGGACTGTTTTTCCAGCGTTTATTTCATTACATCTTCGGTACTTCTGCAAATCTTGTGAACAATCTTTGACGTTTAAGAAGCTGGAGATAATTTTTTTCTGGTTTCTCTTTTTGACCTCAGCCGTGAATCCCTTTGTCTATGCTTGGAGAGAGCCGAAGTATCGTAGAGGGTTAAAAACTTGCCTTGCTAGAAAAAGAACAACAGTGCGCCCGAATCCGATGAGAGGAGACAACAACAGTGCTGTACCGGTGAGACTAATACATTTGAAGTTATTTTCAAAATGAAAAAGATATACAAATTAGGCTAAAAGAAATAAGAAAAAAAATAATTACTTTAAAAGACTAACTTATATATTATTTATCAGTAAACTGTCTCAAGGGTTGACAGTTCCTGAAACAGAAGCCGACGAATATTGCCGGATGAGTCTTGTCGAGTCTATTGACTGACATATATTGAATGTTGTTTCAGCTTCGAATAAGCTTGTCATAGCAAAGATAAATATCGAATATTGACCAGTAGGTAGTCTAGGAATATTATATGAAAAACCGGCCAGGGTCACGTTTGCTAGTTCAATCTCCAAAACTGTCGGATAGTGTAATTATTGTGTTGTCGGACGTTTTGGAATGTCGTTCATGTTTCGATTCGAAATGTCAAATTTCTGTGATCAGTTGGTATTTTCAAGTGTTCTAAACCTTTTAAAGCTAAAACATTACAACTGAACATTACACGTAAGCTGGAAAACCCATGGCGTAGTTTTACTTTGAAGTAGCACAAACAGGAGCCATAATTAGGGCTCCTGGTACAAACACACAAAGTTGGTACATGTAACGTACTAACGCTCAAAACGTCAGCATTACGAACTCTTCAAGTTGATATTAAAGTAGTTTACCGTTTTCCTCGCCCAAAGACGTTCTTCCTGAGTCTTGCAATGCAGAAACAGTGTACCAATGGTGACCGATTTTCAAGGAAAGGCGTTGTTTCAATACTTTATTGAAAGGCTCCATCTCAACTCATTAATAACCTCGCGTTGAAACACCGTAACGTACCAATTTGATGATTCCATCCCACTTGTGCGCAAAAAAATCTAGAGAAATACTCCGCAGTCACTTCTATAAATAAGGAGAAGGAATTCAAAAACCAAATGGAAATATAATATTATATTACCTTTTTACTTCTAGGCTTTTTTAAATTTGTTTCTTGTCGCTACGTTATTTAGTAATCTATTAAATTTTAGAAAAATTAATACCCTATGTAGTGTAAGTGACAAAAAAAATATTATTGTAGAGGTTCGAACAATTAATGTACAAAAAATAAGAGCATCGTACTGAGTAGACCAGCTGTGATTGTAATCGTGTAATTGTATTTTAATATGTTAATTGTAAGCAGTGCAGGGATAAGAAGCCTTAGTAAGGAGGAAGTAGTAAGTATAGTGCAAGTATATACGAGTATAAGTCCTGCAAGTAGCGTGTTTGTCATGTAAATAAAGTTGTATTAGAAAAAAAGAAAAACAAAATCCTCGGCGTCTCTTGTCTGTTGGTAAGGTTATAGCCGGCAACGTAGTGATTCACTCAAGCCTGGGCGCTATTTTCCCCTTGGTAACTCATGGGAAGAAGGTCGCTCACTGGAGAAGGTCGCCTACTTCCTCTCACCTCGTTTTTTGCTTTACGCAACTCTTTCCGTCTGAAGGTGAGAAGTTTTAATCATCTTGTTCCTTTGTTTCGCGTGCAGTAGACTTTTCCTACTAATTCAGGTGTGCATGACTTACAAGTATCCTACTGTTGGGCTACGTCAACATGAAAATGATTCTAAATAAGCGTATTTGTGTAAACGTTCACACAAATATGTCCAGAGGAGCGATAATGTACTGGGGAGATACGTACATTAAGCAAGTCCTAGCAATATTCTTTTTGTTTCCGATCGGCCGTGAAGTAAAGTCAGTGTAACCAAACAACAAAAGAACGTCTGCAATAACCTTTTCCTTTAATGTCTCACCTTGCCTTTTAAAAACAGTTATCAAAAATTGGATTTTGTTCAAATAAATTATCATTTACATAAATTTTCAAACTGAAACGAGATCAGCCCCTGACTAGGAAGGACTTTTTTTGCCGTGTTTAAGTAGAGAAACATTACGTGAGGCTTAAAGTAAATTCTTTTCTTTAACTGAGAAAATTTCCAACAATTTTGTCCAGAAACAGGGTGCTCATATAAAACTGTCCCTCGTGCAAAAATACCCCCGTTCAATATACCGCAGTCAAACATTCAATTCTCACTTAAACCAGAGGTAAATAACAATCTATGTTATGTTTTATGAACATTATTTACAACTTAGAAAATTGGTCTTCGATTATTTTGGGATTTCTGACCAGCTGTGCGTATCAGGTTAACTGTTCATTGCTCTTTATGATGGACCAGTTTATTCGTTGTAACTGAAACTTCTTCCATGACAAAATAGGCTCGATTACCGGTCGCTGTTCTGAAAGGAGCTCTTCTCTCCCGGGTCGGATTAAAGAGCGCGGCGGAAATCGAACCTTACGACGATACAGCTCCCCACTGGACTGGAACCACGTTAGCGAATTTGTGGCATGCCGCCTCTTTGAATCATCTAGTAGTGTCGTGGAAAAGACAATCCTTTATAACGCACGAGAGTTTCGCCATCCAAGTCACAAAACGGCTGGGCAGGATTCACTGAAGAACGCGTCGTTCGTAGCAGTGTTCCAGTCGCAGTTGAATTATGATATTCCTTTCAAAAGCGAGGCCTCCAGTGTGATATTGAACTCCACAAGAGTCTGTAATAATTCCACCAGAAACTGCACCAGACCGCTGTCCCGAAAGAACGACGGCGTGTCGTACATGTTGGTGGTCGCTGGACAAGTGGATAAGAGCTCGAACCAGTAGTGAAGTAAATGATCTCTGTGAGAGGGGAGGGAAAGGAATGTTGGGATAAGCGAAACAGACTCTTAGTTTACGCCTCGTTGTACACCCTACCCCTGTGATTTATATGCTACATCGAAATAATGTACGAGACCGAGAGGGATTCCTTCTCAAACTCATTTTAATCATGACCGCGACGGTGTTTGGATGTCTGATCCTAATTAGCGCAGAGTTTAACGATTTTATTTTTACTGTTTACTCCTTGGTTGTGGTTTCGATTGATAAGATAAATCCAACACGAAAGAGTGTGTTTGACCACATTTCAAAACAACTCGAACTCAGTCAAATTCACTCCTTTGAGGTCCGGTAATACGGTCAACATTTTTCTTCAACTTTTCTCGCAACATCGTTGCATTGCAAGTTGAAACTTATTGTTGCGCGTATTACCACGTTTGTGACCAACTTGTCTCGCAACAAAATACAGTGTTGCAAGTTGAGGCAACATGTTGCCCAAAGTGGACTCGAATTCTACTTTCTACAACAAATTGTAGTTTTGCTGCTCGTATTACCACTGAAGCTACAACTTGTCTCGCAACAAATTTGAATTCAACGCTTGTGATTGGCTGTCGCGAAGCGCGGCAACGCGGCAAATAAAAAAAAAACATGGCGGACGGTGAATTCGAAGTAGACCAGAACTCTCGGAAAGTCTCAAATTTGCCCTGTACGAAGACCTCGAGGGCTATCATAGTCTTTGGGACACCTCGTTTGTCCCGTCAAAACAAGCAGCAAAATAGGCAAAAGGCTTGGAAGAACTGTCGCAAAAATACACCTTTTCGCCTAGCTATCTGAAACGACACTGAGCTTCATACTGAGAGAACTTCGCTGGCACGGAAAATTAAGAAGAAAATGACGGCCAGAAGTCGAAGTGGAAGTTCGTCGAAACGCTAAATTATATGAAAGAAGGAGCCATCTTTATTTACACACTATTGACCAATTATACGTGTAGAATTCCGCAGACTTGCAAGACTGTATTTTGTTGCGAGAAGAGTTGGTCACAAACGTGGTAATACACGCAACAGAGGGTTTCAACTTGCAATGCAACAATGTTGCGAGACAAGTTGAAGAAAAATGTTGCCTGTATTACGCGTCGTATTTTCAGCTCTCCTCTCGGTGTTTAGAAATTTGATCAAACACGGTCTTTTGTTTTTGATGTATTTATTACATGAAAACTAAGAAAAAATATCGTACTATACAAATCACCAATTGGGGAGTATATGGTGGAAAAAACAATTTGCTTCATCGTGCATAAGATCCTCCAATAGAAAAGAAGAACTTACCGTGCACCCAGGCACACAAAGGACTGGAACTACAAAAAGAGAAAGAAAAAATATCTCACATTTAAATTCTACCACCAAGAAACTCGAACAAGTTAAGTAATGGGCCACGTTCGATATATCAATAACCACAATTTGGTGGTTCTCTCTGTATCTAAGTCTCTTTTGGGAACTGAGGGACAAAAGGAAGTTAACAAATTTGTAATTTTGTCCTGAAACCCTCGGAGCCATGTTAGAGTGTTGATATATCGAACGTGGCAGTCTGAAAAGGACCCTAGACACAAAGCAAGGCTGGCTCCACGTTTTGGTCGAGATGATCAGGTGTTTAATTCTCACAATCTGTCTCGGTGCAAATGAGAAATTAGAACTCAATCAGATTGCGCATGATATAGCTTCTGGAAGGAAGACAGATGAACGAATGCAATTGTAGTTTATGAAAGCAGACAAACCTTGCCGTCTTTGCCGATGGTGTGTGATGCATTGTTTATTCTCGTCACAACAGTGCAAAAAGTTCGCCTCGCCCTCCTCATGTTTTCCACTTGGGTCGAGTCCTCCTCAACGGATGACAGATACTGCTGACCTTTTTCTGCAGGCGGAAAATGCAACAACAACAACAAATCACTTAGACATAGACAGACAAAGACATAGTTTATCTTACTTGGTCGCACACTTAGCCATGCCAACGGTGCGCCCCATCACTTAACAATTTCAATACATTACAATCGAAATTGCTTTTCAATACGGACTCACTGTTATTAGAGACACTGTTTTTAGGCCATGCACGATGACAGAACAATGAAAATTCTGTTTTGTTAGCACTGCACGTCAAGGAATTGAAAAACGACTCACCTAAGATATCCCAGATGAAGAAGTTATTGCGAAAAAGGCGGGACGATCTGAATCCACACTGAAATACCTAGGAACAAATAGTAAAGAGCGTTTAAATCCAAACCCGTACATTAAAATGGCTTCAACAACGACAAGAAAGTGAGCAGTGAGTACTTTTACACCAAAAAATAATGCTAGAAATTTACCTGTTCTAAGGCTTGGCAAAGACCGCCCTCACCACACAACAAATATGTTAGATTCCCTCTCTGAAACAAGGCACAATTAGATGTAAAAGTGGTCAGAGTTAACAAACTTTCCCAGTAGTTGATAAGCATCACTTTTTCATGAGCCGAGAAATTCATACACATTTACGGACACCCACTAGTTTCCTAAGGTAGACGTTGTTCAAAGTTGCGTCCGGGTTCGTGACGCAATCTCTCCTCCTTTTAGAACAATATTGTGTGACGGTCACGCAATATTGTTAGAAAAAGAGGACAGATTGCGTCACGAGACCGGACGAATGCAGATTTCAAAAGGCTATTCAATGCGTCGTTGCATTAACAAGAAGATTGCTCTTGGCTTTAAAATTTCCATTTGGGTATGTTATCCTCTTCCTATGAGCATCTTCTCGCAGACGATAAATCGTATTCCCTTTCCATTTATTATTAGAAAGTACCGCGCCATTATGCCCGATGGTCATTCGGCAGAACGTACGTTGTCACTGCTTTCTGATGCGCGTATTTATTGTTAACAGTAAAAAGTATAAGCAAAGCTAGTGACTTTAGAGACCCGCGTTTAACTCCAGGTCCTGAAGCGTCGCCAACGAGTATTACAGAGGAACCTCTCCTTATACCCACACTTCCATTATTAGCGGACAGTTCACGTGGTCATCAATACAGACACGGACACCCGGCTTTGCTCCTTTGGAGTCTTCTTAAAGAGGTTAATCGTACTACTTTGAGAACACAGCACAGTGACTGAACTTTGAACAGTCGATCCGGAATCAAACGTTTCAATAAGTCGCACGCAAAGCTGTATTCAGCTTCCCACCCACGATTAAGCTCTCAACTAGCTGAATTTGTCTTACAAAGATAAAGAGCATTTAAATTTATCACCGCTGAGTTTCTTTAGGCAGGGCACAAAGTATGAAGATGCAGTGATTAAACAATCAGAAAAAATAAATGCCGGTATGCATACTTACCTCTTTCTCAGGCTTGTAGAAATGTTTCACAATATTGTTCACCGCATCAGCAACGCGCTCCTGTACTTCCGGGATACGTATTTCTATAAAGAAATCAAACCCACAAAATCACTACAACCTTAATCCTTCCTGTTTTTTACCAAGCTCAAAATACTAAAATCTCCTTACACATGGCCATTCATTTCATTTAATGCAAGTTCTAAGAATTTGTAGTTACATCAAGATAGCATCACCAAGTATCCCCAACAACACTTTTCACAACCACAGAGTGTGTTAAGGGGTAGTGCATCATGTAAGCCTGCACAAAACATCCCCGGACCTTCTCTGAGATTCCACTAATTGTTTCTGCGCATCCTTACTGCGCAAGCAAATAATTCACACGCCATGATTTCTGTCCACGGGACATCGAGTCCTGCCATCTTGCGGCTGCAAAGGCTGCAAGGCGCGTGAAACTATGGTCGCTAAATGCGAACTTGTTCTTTAAGGAACCTCACCAGTTGACTAATTTCACTTAATAGGTCCACTTAAACAATATTTGGCAGAGAACATTTCACTTCAAAGATCTAATTGTAATAGTTTTGGGCTTACAGACACTATGGCCTTATTCGCTAACGAAGCCCGATTTTTCAGGTTTAGGGTGTTCTTCCGGTTATGTTCCCTCTAAAACAAAGTCGGTGACCCCCCTTGTTTTTACATTACTGACATAAGTAACTCGTCACCTTACAGTGGTAAAAGTCTCAGAAAAAATCAATGTTGGAAAATTTTCGCGCGAACGTCCTTAAAAGAATTAACAAGCGAGTGACAAAGCAAGGATCCTTACTTTCGCGGTTTTTCCTGGAAAGAACAGGTGAACGTCTTTGTGGAGACAAGCGGCAAACTTCTGCCAGGTTACGGTCTGTCAAACAGAGAACAAAGGAACAAACAGTATGAGTGGCAACCCATAACAACGAGCCGGGGCGGTTGTCAAAGCTGTATTTGTTGTTGTCAGTAGCTAAAAGCACAAAATTTATGACACCTGAAGCACTAAGCAAAAAGATATACTAAAAAAAACCATTGGAACTCTAGCTCACTAAACGGCCGTTCTTATGGACGTTACAAAACAAAGAAAATTGTTGCGTGACAAACCAATTCAAGGCCGGTAGAGATTTTTTAGTAAAGGTCTCCGTGGCTCGTCACGCAATCTTTACTCGTTCCGCAAGAAAATTTAGATCACAATTTCACAGCAAGCTGTCCAAATAAACGTCAACTAAAAGAAAACCATTCAGTGGCTGATCATATTTCTTAAAAAAAGTCCCTTTTGGCCTTGTAAGATCAATGACAGTGGCGTGATTGTTGGTGGTGCAATTCTCGGTAATGCCGTACTTCCTTCCGGTCACGAGCAAGTTTATAAACAAATCGGTCGACCCGTGATTCGAAAAGTCCCCAGTTTTGTTCCAGGTGAGTATTTCCGGCTTAATGGTAACGTGCCACTTTCCGAGAAAAGAGAATCTCATTCTTCGAAAAGGGAAAAGGGGAAAACCGGCTTGGCATTGCATGATATCTTACTTGTGAAAGTGGTTACATAGATTATGTTTGACTATTGTAACCTATAATTAATCCCTTCCTGTACTGTGGGAAAAAATAATATCAGGCCGTGCGTGCGGCACAAAATGCAATTACCTGCTCAATACGTAATCAATTTGTATCAAATTTGAACAGCAAAAAGGTCTTGGATACACCAGTCGTTTAAAAGCATAAAAATCATACCTCCTCGAATACAAGACTTGATTAAATTAAACCTTCCCTAAAATTTTTGCCACTTTTTCCTGTTACACTGCTAACGTCAAACCGTAGCCTAGGGATATACCCCAGCTAGAGGAGGAGTAATATATTTTTCAACGTTTTTCTTTTTTTGTTTTGAATGCTTTTTGATTCAAAAATAATACCTTTCAAATGGTTTATCATATGTACGGTCTTTGGGTATATAATTACCATTTTTACTTTAACAAACATGTGGTCTTTCCCTCAGGACTAAGGCTCTCACCCTTCATTTTCTCAAGCGCCTTTAGAGCGATCCCATCCCATAAGTAAATGATAAGCTTCCCATCAGAGGAAAAAATCAACGCTCTTTGTGTTAGTTTTAGCCAAGAACATTTCGAATTGATTGGAAAAGAATGAATAGGTATGCACGAGATTTCTTAATAAAAAAAAAAAAAAAAATCACCTATTAAACGATAGACAAGGACAGAAAAGACAAGACTCAATGTTTCTTCTTATCCCCTCCCCCAATACTCGTACAGAAAAAACACCTTTGCTTTCTTTGGAAGTAACGCAACAAAGGAAGACCACAGAAAAAGAAAAAGAAACAAAGCACCAATGAAACACATTTGCTCTCATATAATTTAATTTACTATTGTCTCATTTAAAATGTACAAACGTTACAACGTAGCGATACCACTTAAATTAAATTGTAATTGCCTATATTTACAGCTATTTACACGTGTCAAAAGTTTGCATGACATAAAATACTGTACAAATCTAAATAAAAACATATGTAGTAAAAGGGCATACGAATTGCATCATGCAATAAATATTTCCAATAAAAATAGTTTCAGACACTCAGCAAATCTAGAAATATGCTGACTTGAACTGACTTGCCGAGACCGGAATAAAACATGCCGTCACGGTCTAATAACGTGGGGCACCGGAAGTAACAATCTGCAAAAAATTGTACTAACGCTGCACGAATCTGAATTTTTTTCACTTATTCTGAATAATCTTTGAGTGTTTTTTTTTTTCGGAAATTGTTGTTTCTAGAACGTCTCCCGTCCTTTACTGTTCTTTTGTTTTTTTTCCAATAAAAAGTAAGCTTACATTCCAAAGACTATTGGATATAAATTCATTAATCCTCTGCAGCCCACATCGAGGGCGCCAGGAAGGGCGTGATCGCCTTTTGACACAGGTTGCACAACTTTCATACAGCAATCAATCTGTTCTGTTACACGGGATATCGGATCCGGATCAGAGGCATAAGCTATGAACAAGTCCATCTTCTCACATACTAAAATCTTTGTGTGGCTCTACCTCCAAAATTCACAAGTTATCCAACGAGGTTCACCTTCCTTCCATTCAGGAAACCGCACAATCCGTCGCATTCCGTTTCTTTCCTTTGCTCTTTTTGCTCGACACAACGTTGCTATGGGCCAGCGCAATTTGCGCCATCAAAGCGGTGAAAACGCCACTAACGTTCATGTCATATTTGGCCGACGTCTCGGCTAATATACAGTTTTTCCCGCGCGACAGCGTCGAGGCAATCGCGTGGCTAACAATGCGTTTGTCCGTTCCTGACGTCAGATCGCACTTGTTTCCAACCAATACCATCGGAACGTCTTCGGTGCCTTTGGCCTCGTATATTTCTTGCTGCAGTTTCAGTGCCTCGTCAAGCGAAGCAGGGTCTTTTACCGAGTAAACGAGAATGAACGCTTCTCCGTACTGTAATGTCAGTCTTTTCATGGCGGGGAATTGATAAGATCCCGCCGTGTCTAACACTTGCAGCATGGCACTAACACCTCTTCTTAAGTGGATGGGTTTCTCGTACAAATCCTCCACCGTTGGATTGTAGTGATCCGAGAACTCGTTCTTCACAAAGCGCGTGACCAGGGATGTCTTTCCTACACCACCTGCTCCCAAGACAACCACGTTAAAAATGTTTCGGGGAAGCGGTAGCGTATCCACCGAATGTCGCCATTTCTCACCTTGCTTCTTGATTTTTGCTTTCATGCTTGTGGGGGTAAGGGCGCGAAATAACGACGCCACGATTGACAAAACAAACCACTCTACTGTAGCTCTGTTACTAGGTCTCACGTATCTCGTTGACTTGCGAGGTCGGATATTAACGCGGTAAAGCGTTGCATCCTGTATTTATAGGGTTTGTTAAAAAAATATCAGCTGGTCATCACCGTATTTTTGGCAAGTGGTAATTCGACGACGGGAAAAACACTGAAAGGCTATGAAACGTTATACGTACAGAACAAAGGAGTCACAAACAAACCGCAGGCAAATAATGTGTAATCTGAGAGCAGACAGGATCGCAAATCAATTAAATTCGCGAATGGACATATTTAGAAACTGCTCAGAATTCTTTGTGGCTTAATTAATTTTAAATCACTCCCGAAAACGTGCAGAAATTTGCAAAGAAATTGGCTTGTTTCCTACAAGTAAAATACAAGCAACAAAACTTGACCGCTTAAACCTGGCACCTCGTGACACCTTCTTCCGCGTTTAATGACGTCAAAGTGACGTTTATGTTGGCTAGACTTTTTCTTCAGTTACCGGGCAAGCTTGTGCAAACTACCAGCATTGTCACTCTCGGAAAATTAAGCACCAGAAAACATGATATCATTAGTGAAAAATCCACTGTAGACAGATGTTGCATTTAATGTTGGATATGAAAATGCATGGAATGGTGAGAAATATGCCATGATATTTGGCACTGATGTGCTGGTAGATAAGGAGCTTTTTGAGTCGAGATAAATTGTATTTTCCTATTCCGACTAACAACGTCCTCTTTTTTTCCCTCTTAGCGTCTGATTTAACAAAAGTCCCTTGGCTGTGTTAAATGAAACCGCCCTGCAATGAAACGTGGCTCGACCGTACGACGATGTGACACGCGTACTCGACTGACCGTAGATAGAAACGTCTATAACAGTGTTATAAGCCACCGCTTCAAAATACTTGTTGTATAATACTTGAAGGTCATACTACTGACTAAGAGAACATGCGAGGAATGATAATGTTGCCTCAAATCGACCCTAAAGAATGACAATTACTTGTAAATAGTCTACAAAATTTTGTTATCACACTAGAAAACCTTGACCAAATATTCAATACACACATTTTCCACCCTACACTACACAATGACAGAAACTTGAACTTTGTTATTCAGTTTGTTGTCCTTGCGGGCAACTTTGCTCGTATCAGAATTGTTGGTAGCTGCTAAAGTGCATGATTTCGTTTTGTTTACACAGAGCTCTCTTTTCGTGGGATTTCGATGTCATTTAATTGGAATGTTTTTTTATGCTCACGCTTCGTGTCTGAGATTTCGCGCGTTACTTTTTTGTGAATTCCAAATCGGAAGACTTTCTATTCTACTAAGTTGAATTCGTTTGTGAATTAATGGAGAAGTTTACCCTTCATCATTTAATTCTTCTACAGAAACTCAAGAATATGAATTCCATGGTAATAGATGTCCAACAGTAGCAATTAAATAATGAAAGAATGAAGGATGCGAATGCAGCCATAACACTATACTGGAAAAATGACCTGAAAAATTTTTTCAGGTCATTTTCCCAGTAGTGTTATGGCTGCATTCGCATCCCTCATTCTTTCACAAACTCAAGAGACAACAACTGACAACAATTCGAAGCGTTTTAGTAGTGTTACGATTAGAAAATGACAGGATATAATGAACAACTGAAAATGTTAGGGAGCTTTTGTAAAGAGAGCATAACTTGCGCTAAGGAATGCCACTTAGCAGATCAATAAGTAACTCGCGCCAAATTATTGATTGTCCCACTTCAGTGCATACGAACAATAGCCCCTGAACAACGTTGGGGTGTACATTTACATAATCGAATTGATGTGTTCATTGGAACGCGCTTGCGTACTATGAATAAGAAATTTGTATCTCCTAATAAGGTGAGAATCGTTCGTTCTAAAAATAAGAATCATTTTTGTGCCGCAGGCAGTTAACGAGATAAGAACAAGACAGTCAACCAATTTCCCCACCCACGCCCGTTTTCCTGGAAAAAATCGTCTTGGGGACGATTCTCTCCTGGGAAAGAAGCCCTTACCACTTGCGCTCCACACGTGCGAATATATTTGGGTAGACCGCTGTTAAGATACTAAAAAGCTACTGAAAGACACTTTGATTTCCTCCTGGTAAGGAAAACAAGGCTGGGACACATTTTCTTTATATGGCAAAGACACGCGGAACATAGCACCACTTTGCTGTTTTTTCTAGATAAAACGGTGTTTTACAAGTACGGCTTCCATTAATTCATGTGTATCAGAATGAAGTGTTTGATGTGACCGTCTTGGTAGCTCTTAAGGCTGGTTTGTAGTTGCGTATAGAGCTTAAACATAAGCATAAGCACATAAGGAACATACCAAGAGGCAGTAAGATGTTGATAATTAGCAGCTTATATTTGGAACAGGCCCTAAAAATAGGTGCTACTCTACGTTTGGGTATGTTGCTTATGCCCATGTTGCTTACGCCTGTGCTTACGAGCGAGTTAAAACCAGCCTTTAGGGATAACGTAAATTTGAGTTGCGCTCATAAAAAAGAGATTTTAGTACTTTCCAGGGGATTCCGGTGAGTATTCCCGACACAAAATCCTACTATCGCCGGACATTTGCTTTAAACTAACAGAAATGACGGGAATGATAACCTTGATATCTAAACAAAAAATTGGTTAAACCATCTAACTCAGTATAGAAATTAATTTCATCACTGAATCATTTAGCAAACAGGACATCATTTTTACTTCAGTTTCTCACAGGAACTCGTACGCGGACCGGAGCATGACGCATTTTAACGCAAATGTTTTCAATATATTTCCATCCACGGTAACAGTCCTTAGAGATCATGTTTTCTAACTTCCTTCATCTAATTGAACTCTTACTATTTGTTTGTATCTTGTTTTTTGTGAGTGTGTGTTTTATTTTTTTTTCTCTTTGATTATGCATGTTGCAACCTAGGTAAAGCATATTTTTTCATCTACTCGACCATTCTGAGTAGTGTTTTTGCCTGATTAAGATAACTGTTTTCATGCTGTTTTTTCTTGTCTCGTAACTCTGGCAAAATAAAATGTTGTTTCGTTGTTGTTACTAAGTTACTGGGATTTCCTGCGATCTAGACATATGTTTTTTGAAAGGAATACCACCAAAAATAGATAAGAACCTTTTTACACGTGTTATCGGCTTATGCGCATAAATAGAAATCTTAAATCACTATGTAAAACGCAGCTATTAATAAAAAACAAGATCACTACTTTTTTTTCACTGCTTTTGCTTTTTTTCATCCGTTCATATGCTACGATTCAGTTTTTCTTTTCTCTTTCACTACCCTCCCCTACTGCAGGTGATTCAAAATATGGAAACCAGGGCAGCGAGGTAGAACTTCTCTTTGGTAATCCACATTGTCAGAACTACTATGAAAAGAAACGTTTTGCAAACATCACTGGCGAGAGCTGAAAATGCCAGTAAAAAGATTTGGGTTCACAGACTGTGCCTGGCACTGTTCGTGATATTTAAATGAAGGAACTACGTAATGGGTACAAAGATATCTTAAAAATTCTGATCTACACTTTTCCAGCCATCCTTCGCAAATAATTGTTAATAAGTTGTTCTTGTTTGGTTCATTGTTACCCGTTTGCTTGTTTTCTCAATTGGTAAAGTAAAATTTGAAGTTCTCTTCGATTTAAACGTAACTTTCCACTCCGCCATTCACGGTTTAGTATTTCGTCACATTGCATTCTTCTCGGTACACCGTGCTCTGCTTTAGAATTAGAACAAACAAAAGTTATGTAATGTAAAGAAAACAGATATTAGATTTCAAACCAAACTTCATTACGTAACTCCATTGTCAAGTTGATTTCAAAAGCTGTAGCTACAACAATTTGGCAAGAGTGTGGACCTCAGTGCCAGGTTACAACCACAAGGATCTAACTCGTGCAAGACAGTACGAACACATGACTTGTGTCAAATCACCACCCACATCTTCCGCTATTACAACAAAATTCTTGTCGAGAAAAAGAAGATAAAAGGAAAAAAGCAGGTCTCTCCTAAAGCTTGTGAACTTCAGCGGATGTAGAGATGGGCTGATTGTCAACACCTATGCAAGCAAAAGCTCGACTTGGTTTGGTAAAACAAAGAACTCGTGACCGGCTGAAAAAATTGAAACGGAGGTACAAAGAAATTCTTTGATTTAGATTACTTAGACCGAACACATTCCTCGCCAAATTCGTTGACGTGTCCGGCTGAAATAACAAACAAGTCCGCTTTGACTTCTTACGATCTTATCATAAAACGCATGTTCTGGATGTTGCTCCAGCTTATGTGGATTATAATCACCGTTTGTTTACACTGGGCTTATAAGTACTTATTAGCTGCCTTAAAGGTCTAGAGACGTATATTAATTTGAAGACCTTCCGTTCACCATTTGCACGCAATAATAGCCCGCAAAACCAGCCAAGTAACAGTCAAAACAGTAATAAACAGTCTTTGAAAACATTACATTCTTTAAGAGTTAAATCTGCTACTGGATTTCCAATAAGCCCGAGTTAAATTTTCTAACTTTATAAAACAAGAATGTCAAACTTTATACTTTAGCCATATTAACCTGCTCTTCGTTTTAAATCTAACTAAGTAATGGAATTACGAAACACAAAAAATGTCATCATCTAAGTAGGGTGCTAAAGAGTTTCTCTACATAGGTACAAAATAAGGTTCCCGGTTCACTCTGGGAGGGTAGGATTAAATTACTTTTATCCTTTAGTTTTCATGTTGGAAGGGTGGCACATACAGAGGAACAATTAGAATACATTGTGTAAGAGCTACCGTTAAATTTAGCTTCTTTCTATGTTAAAAGAATTTCTTTTGGGGTGGCTTACTATTGCAGTTTTACAGCATACTTAAAGTCTTGCGCACTAGTCATTTAAACAAAATACTACCATACGAACGCTGATTGGTGAAAAGTCCGAAACAAAGAACACCTCACATACCAGTAACTGTTCAAGTGCATTTTTGACATTCGACTTATCACGGAAAACCATTCTACTTTGCGTCATCCATTTAATGAGAGGTGGCTAGATTTTTATGCCACCTATGACTATTGCTGATAAACGGAGCTCAGTCACGGCATTTTGAGCTATTTTTGTCGCGTGAAAAATTCCCTCTAAATTGCCGGACACCTGAAAATAGTAGTTTACTAAAAAAGAAAAACACTAAAGAGATAGCAATAGCCATGAAGGAACAAGGATGGTTAAAGATGGAGAAGATTAACACGGATTACAAACAACGAACTTGAAAAATTTCGGCTTAACTTTACAAGATGCACGAACTGTGACGTAGCTCCTTTAACACAGGCTAAATGTTACCTTCTTCATTCCCTTTGATCTTCATGAGCTCCGCCACAAGAAGCCTCTCTGTACTTCCGTCGTCCATGTTCTTCGCCAGCCAACGCCCACAAGAAAACCTGCCCAAGTCAACCAGAATCATGTTAACATGGAAATACGTAACAGACTTTTCTTCCACGAGCCAAGTAATGGGTATCCCAGGATTCATAAAGAACCATGCTCACCTGTAAATATGTGACGTCACTTCGTTTTTGATGATGATTTGTTCAATGAACCAACCTGGGCTGTAACCTGAAATGAACGGGAAAAGTGACTGAAGTGAATTAAATTGACTTTTAGTTACCTTTGCTTCAGGTTATGGAAATGAAAGGGTGATTCAAAGTAAGGTTAAGACGGCGCCGGAGCTTATCCCGGGTTCTAAGGCATGCACCGATTAGGAGTGTTTTCTTCTCAAGGCCTCAATGCTAGGCTTTGTACTGGTGTTTGAGGCAAATATGCTAATCACTGTGGGCTGTGACAAGGATTTCAAGTGAAGCTAGGTGAACAAGGTTTAATGCAAGACTAATCCCG
>Ga0126338_10001011_pt1 | contig 17251 bp, 7 predicted proteins | sample OrbCmetagenome_2_FD_92529 | JGI IMG/M metagenome (GOLD analysis project Ga0126338, IMG submission 92529) | Coral microbial communities from Petempiche,Puerto Morelos, Mexico - Orbicella C C metagenome | ecosystem: Host-associated > Invertebrates > Cnidaria > Coral | place: Petempiche,Puerto... | reverse complement strand
TGCATTTGAAAAACAGAATATTGGTGACGACAAATTATACTAAAATCGTCACTAAAACGTATATTTCTATACTGTTGGAATTTCATTGCGTTACACAATTTGACACGTACCGAATGAGATAAAGCAACTGTCAAGTTTGCTGCACTCTCAGATGACATTTTAATTTATGTGCTACAAAAACGAAAGCAATTTAGCCTAGTGTATAGTCTTTCCTGAAGAAAAAAAGGTTTTAGACCGGTGGGTCTTCGTTTTAGAACGGTGGGTCTTTGTTTTAGACCGGTGGGTCTTCGTTTTAGACCACAGGGTCTTCATTTTAGACCAGTGGGTCTTCATTTTAGACCAGTGGGTCTTTGTTTTACACCACAGGGTCTTTGTTTTAGACCGGTGGGTCTTCGTTTTAGACCACAGGGTCTTAGGTCTTCGGTCTTCGTTTTTGGGTCTTCGTTTTCGACACATCCCACTTCAACTATAATTCCTGGTGTAACTGGTTAATTTTAATAGAAACTGAAGATTGGAAATCTTTAGGTTTCTTCAATGGCTACAACCATATTGTGTTCATTACAGTCAGTAAGGACTTCTTGTGCCAGTGGCATATTCCAAACTACATTCAGTACTACATAAGATGCTGGACACAAGAATGTATAGAGCTGCAGGTTTTCTGTTTATGGAAGTGTGTGCCAGAACCTGATTGTGTTTTACGTATATGTATTTGCTTTATAATGTATTTATCTTTTTTCTGGTTTAAGCTGAAAGAAAATGGGAAAGTGAAGTTTATTGGGATCACAGGATATCCACTAGAAACCTTTCGGTAAGTATAACTTTTGGCTTTTCATTATTGTTATTATTATTTTTTTGATTTTGCTTTTTGAATGATTGTCAATGTACACTGTTGTTTAATTATGCTGCATCAGGCAAGGGTATCATTTATGTTTGTTTATGAATGATAATGCCTTGAAAACTGCCCACATGGCAGCATTGCCTGAAACTCACAGTCCCAGGGGCCCATTTCTTGAAAGCCCTAGAAACTTTTTGGGCCAGCAAGGCCATTTTTAGATAATTTGTATCTAAAAACAGAGGGGTGTATACACCTGAAACTCCTGGTATGCAGAGAATCTCTGTTCACATTAAGAATATGTAAATAAAACAGCTCTGTAATAACAAGGTTTGAGATTTTGGTACGGCTTTCTGGGTGCAAAAACTTTTCGGGACCTTTGAGAAACAGGTCCCAGGAGTCATAAATAAGTTACAATAATGAGAATAAAAGTCAGTATCAAGAATATCATAACGTGAATAAAGTGTTCAAGTTATCAAGGGTGGTGAAGAGAAATGCCAGTTAAATACTTTAAAAGTCTATTCATGATGAATTCCAAGATGAGCTAGATGTTGAATTGATCAACTGCTAAAGATGGGAAGGTCGACCCAAGCAATTGAGGCCCCCATCTGCTGACAAAGGCCACCTACTCCCAACACACTAACCAGTAACTGCAAGGAAAGTTGCTAATCCCTAACACACCATAAATCCAATGTTAAGTTAGCAACTTTATTGTGCTTCCTGCATTATCAATAGAATCTAATTAGTCTGAAGGAGTCAGGTAATAAATCAAAAACCACTGAGATATATTTGAGCCTGTGACTAATTTTCTTGTTTAGAAAGGTGGTTGAGCATGCAGTTCAAGCATTAATGTTCATTTCAATTTTTTTTTATAATTTCGGTGAATATGCAACTTTCAACTAGTATGTTTGATTCTTCACTTTATTACATCCCATTCCATTTTAAAATCACTGTTGTTCTTTGCAATCTGATTGGCTCTTAGCAGTGCAATTTATTCACAAATTGCACTATTTTTTTGCTCTAAATTGCATCCTTTTCCCAGCCAACGAGAATGGAATAGTAAAACAAACCAAAAAATCAGAATTCTAGCAGGGGTTTTGTAAATGTTTTCAGCAGAAGGGCAACTGGTTTTCACAGGAGGGCAAAACTATTTGAAATGAACTTCTTTATAAGAAAATCTTTCTGCCAAATGGTTAAACCAGGTGGGCAAAATTGTTCTCACACCTGGTCAATTTGCCTGGTGCCCAGTCCTTAATGAAACCCCTGAAATTTCTAGGCTTGTTCAAAAGAGCCAATAAAATAAATAAATAAATAAATTACAATGTTTAGAGAGAGAGCCACATCAGTTTTAGCTGGTTTTCATGCAGGTCCTCTATACAGTGGTCAAATTGAAATTTGGAGAGTTGGTTTTTGTAGAGGGAGGAAATCCGGAGAAACCGGAGAAAAACCCTTGGAGCAAGGACAACAACAACAAACTCAACCCACGTATGTGGCCCTGGGCCGGAATCGAACCGGTGCCACATTGGTGGGAGGTGAGTGCTCTCAGCACCACCCATCCCTGCTCCCCAATCAAATTGCAGGAAAGCCAGATGAGTGTAATTTATTCATGAATTGAACTATTTTTTGCCCTAAATCACATGTTTTTTCACATCATCTTTTTTTGCATAGAAAATGAGATGTAAAAGCATGTCTGGTTGTGCTTTTTAATAAACCATCTAATGGATCAATAATTAGTTCTTATTAACCGAGCTGGAGGTCTGTATGGGAGAATCTTGACCGAGGTCATGAGTACAGACTGAGGTCAAGATTCTCTCATACAGACCGACCTAGCTCGGTTAATAAGATGTTTATTATATGGCAAAGAAGAAAACTTTAATTCGTTTAATGTAACTGGTTTGCTGACATTTTGTTTGCGAATGGTGATGAGCTTAACGTTAACCTACCGAAATTTGCTCGTCCTCTTTACCTTTTTTTTGTCATCAGGCTTTTTGGCACTCCCATAAATGAGTGAGAAGAAAATGAAAGAAAATAGTGAACATTTTTGTATTTTAGTTTGCTACTTTTTCAACGCAAAATGAAACCGGTCTAGATGCCAGTCTAGATGGGAAAATCTAGACCATGGTCAATATCGATTTCAGTCAATCAAATTTGTGAATTCGGTAGTTCCCTGTCCTGTGAGACACAGCCATATAATAAAATATAATAATGGTACTGACTAAACTCCTGTATCTATAGTCAGATTATATACAGTATGAGTATTTTTATGCACGAGAGGTTGATTTTCTCTCAGGAAAGTCTTTTGGTATTGCAATCATGTCTTTACAATTGCCTGGATTGTCACAGAGCACAATTATGTTTTCATTTCACTCATCCATCAGATGGGTACTTTCCAGATTTTGGGCATTCAAACATAAAATCAACTTGTCTGAAAATAGGTGACAAACAAGACGTCGCCTACTACCAAAACAACAACACATAGCTATTTTTAGTAAAAGGTACTTTATCTGCATATTACTTCATTGATCAATAAACAATACTAACTACTTATTAACCTAGAGTGAGGTCTTTTCGGGAAAATCTCAGACCAAGACCTTGTAATGACTGAGTGATAGCAAGGTCGAGGGTTGAGATTTTCCCGTTAAGACCAAACGCTCAAGGTTAATAAGTTGTCTTAATTGGCTTTTTGTTTTGTTTTTGTGGCCATCACAGGAGAATAATGCCCTACAAATAGCCAATCAGAGCACGTGTTATATCAGCTATAAGAACAAACCATATAATAATGAACATTATTATATGGAGAATAGTGTTTTACTGGGAACTAAACCACTCGTAGATTCCATACGCCACTTCATCCAGGACCCGAGTGGCGTATTTTCCATATGTCACCTTTGTGAGTGTAGTATCGTTCAATGAAGTCACGATTCCTGCCTTTTGCTTTTGTTGAATTGGTTTCTTGATATAATAAAAAGAACATTACACGTTGGCTCGAAGATATGAATTTTATGTTCTCGTGGCAAGAACAATATCTCACTCATGAGATATTGTTCTTGCCACTCGAACATAAAATTCATACCTTCTCGCCACCGTGTAATATCCTCTATATATTATTAGTCTGTTAGTGTGGGAGCTGGAATAGGTTTTTCCTAAACTATATACTAGAGAACTAAACAACAAACACTGATTCATTGTTGATTTTGATCGAAATACTGGGAACCAAAAATCCCTGATTTACAGTGAGCAGAACTCTGTTGTGTATTTATAAGTAGCAAATTGTAGTAGCCAATCTCATGCAACTGAGTATTTGAGCTAAGTGATTATCATTAATTTTGTTCTCCGATTTTTTGGGAATAAACAATGTAACCTTTCATCAGAACACCTGATCACAGGATATAAACAATGTTGTGTTGCATTGCCATGTTCACTGTTCTCTTATTTACTTGAAACCATTCCCTCTATAAACTTCTCTTTTCTCTGCAACCAACATATTCAAGCCTATTTAGGTATTCAAGTGTTATGAGAATGTTCAGACTGCATCAAATATGCAAATTTGGCATTGAAATATGACATGTACAGAGAAATGCTGTCAGCTATGAGGGAGAACAAGCGATTTTTTATGCCTTCTGCATTTCCCGAAACAAGTGCTTATGATTGGTATGGCATATGACAGCCACACAAACACTGTTACATCTCAAGAATTTATTCCACGTAGGCTATTACCTCCTGATCTTTTAAGGCTGAGTTTGACACGGTAAATTTTACTTGTCTGGTCAGACGAGTACTTTGTGGGTTATACTTGTCTGAGCCAAAAACAACTTACAAGTCAATTAGACATTCAGACAGGTGAAAGTTTTTTGCCCTGCAGTGATATCCAGACTAGGTACTGATACATGCACTCCACTCTCATGGTACTCCCTAAAATGGCCACCTCTATACAATAGCTCATTTTGCTGTGAGGTGGCTGATTTAGAGAGGGTTAACTGTATTCTTAAAAGAGAGTCACTTTAATTTTTGTAACTTTTTTAATTGCATAGTGATTTTGTTCTGGATGTCTTTGACTTGTTAATTACCTTTTGACTAATCACACAGGACAGTTTTAGAGAGAAGCAAAACAAACATTGACACATTGTTGACTTATTGTCGCTGTTCATTAAATGACACTGGGTTGCTCAATTACATGGAGTTCTTCAAAGTAAGAATAACTTTTTATTAATATTTCCTGATGGTTGCTAACAATTATTTGGGTGACGTTTGACTCAATGGGGAGCTTAATATAATTAACAAACCATATTTAGCAAGGTGACTAGCAAAGTAGCGAACAAAAGTTTTATGAACATGCATGTACCAGGTATCAGCTTCAATGGTAGTACATTTCTTACCTGGCCTAGCCTCTGAAGAAACAACTTGAAATATCCAAATTCTGCTTATTCCAGGGTGCTAGAGCCACATGCAACAGCTAATTTTTTGAAATGATATGGTGTCTTTAACATAATTATATTCATTTGGAGCTGGTTTTTCTATCAATAGATATACACCTTGGCTATCAAGAGATTTCTAATAACGCAAGGTTTTGCAAAACATTTGAGAATGTAAAACAGCAATACATGTACATTATAAAAAATTGAACGACGTTTTGATGACTCCATATCATCGTTATCAAGCTCAATGTATAAGATAGATTTGTTTATTTTATAATTATAGGAAAATAGCATGAAATATCCAATTTCAGTGGTCATGTATTTAAGACCAGTTGGTGTCATAACTGGCAGCTCCCTTAATTTAGTAGGACTATTTAATACTGCATAATGAACTGTTCTTAATATTATGTTAGCTGGAATTTTTTTCTCCTTCACTTCACATGATCATACTCATTGACTACTTTGAGGTCACATGACAGATAACCATACTGTCTTACCTAACATATTTGAACTCTTAACTCTTAAAGACTCCCTCAGCCCTAGACTTAAACACTTAACCCTAAAACTAAAGCTAACCTAACTGGGGTCTGCATGTAGACTTAAAACTGCAACTGTCAATTTTTTTAAAGATTGAGCTTAGGTTAGTTTTTAGGTTTTAAACCAGGTAAGACTCTAGAAAAGTATTAATTTTGTGTAAGCTCTAAATTTAATATGATATGCATTAAATTCTGTTGTTAATGACAAGCTTGTGTGCAGCAATTTAATCTTGGATCTTTTGGCTGTGGTCAGGAATACCCCTTTGTATTGACTTTGTGGGAAATGGACAAGTTATGGCTTGAGGTTTCACAGCATATTTTCTGTTTTCATGTGAAGATGGAAGAGAAATTTGTCCTCAAGGAGATGTATGCAGGCCTTTAAATTCTAAATGTCTTTAATACTGTCTTGTGTTTTATCAGGAACATGGAGTAGGGGTCGTGAATGCCTCCCCCATATCAATGGGCTTGTTGTCAAATCGTGGGCCTCCTTCATGGCATCCAGCTGGACAATGTGTACGTGACAGATGCAAACAAGCTGCTGACTATTGCCAGGTTTGTTATGAGATTAATTAACATATTCACTGGTCCAATTTCCTTATGAATTGGTAATTTGTTGGTAGTATGAGGCTATCAAAGTTGCATGGATCCAGACAGTTCAAAAGCATCTTTCAGAAGTCTTTTGGAAGTCTCTTTCATCCTTGGCAAGGTAAAGCTACAATCAGGGACTAAAGTGTTGAGACACATTTAAAAATGAGATACTTTTAAACAGAGATCCATACATCCCTTGATAGAGGAAACACCTTTTGCCACTAGCCACCCCCACTCCCCAGTCAATGTTGAAACAGGCTTTGTCAATGCTGTCACATGGTAAAAACATCGGAAAATGGAGGGGGGTTGAAATCTGAAGAGTGTAAAATAGGACAAATTACACTTGAAGAGACAACATTTGTTTAAGGGAAGTGTCTCAACTTTTATCCCTGATTGTAGACTCATTGTAGTTCCATCTCATGGCATGACTGCTCCTTGTCTTAAACTATGTGCAGCATTGCTTGCGGTCAAAATTGCAGAGCCAATCTTTGAAGAATTAGACCTGACTAAGTCAGTGACATGATTGTGGGGACCGATTGTGGTGTAGTCTCTGGATATATTACTGTGTCAGTGAAACCCACCACTTAACTGTATGTCTTTGGCAGCTACTAAGTAGAGCACATCACAAAATTTTCATCTCTTCAACAATATTATTACATTACTATATGCTGGCTGTACAATCAGTAGATATTCGGAACCTGAGTGACAGTGTGTGGCATTGTGGCCCCAATTTCCTTCGCCACCAGGAAGCATATGCCAACTTGTATTCCTTCAGAACTTGAAGAGGGTGACATCAGCCATTTTTGTACCTTACCCAGGCTAATTGCATGCACCTCAAATTCCTTGAATTTGAAAATCAAAATTCAAGGCCTTGAAATTCTGTCATTGTATGGCTCCTTGAAAATCCTTGAAATTTGAAAGAAAAAGGAACAAGTTGCCAAAGCACCTGACACAAAACTGTCCTCACTGTGGGAGAACTAACTTTAGGAGGCAGTGTGGCCGAGTGGCTAGGATGCTGTGCTTGAAATCTGGAGGTCACGGGTACAAGTCCCACTCTGACCATTAAGCTAGAGTAATGTTTCCCAGTAGACCATAGTTCAACTCCTCGGTCATTTTTGTAACAGCCAAGTGGTCTGCCTCCTGCCAGTTGAGATTTTTAAGTCTATTATGTTTACTTGATATTTGTTTCTTTTAGTTTAAGTGGCATGCCTGTGAACTAGCTAGGTGTAGCTAAGCACATTGACCACCATAAACAAGAACATTTGAACATTTTTGATATTTTATTTGAACTAACAAAGATGTGGACTTGATCAAATCCGGCATGTATCTCGTAAAACATATATATTTCTTAAACCTGACAACATCCTGGCTAGTAGATTGGGAGGTGTTCCTCTATTACATTTAGCTATGAGGAAAAAGGTGTTAGTTTCTAAAGGAACTGTGTGGCTGTTAGCTATTTATCAACTTGGTTAACTAGTGTAACTGTGAGAACTTTCTGTGAAATTTCTACGTTTCAATATCTTGAAATTCAGTTGATTAATGATCTGCTAGACTGAGAGAATTACCTTATAGATAATACACCTTTCCTTACATGGAATTGCTTTTTGAAGGAACAAGGTGTTGACATCTCAAAGCTTGCTCTTCATTTTACCTTGGGAATAGAAGAAGTTCCTACAACCCTGGTGAGCACTGCAAGCTTTGAAAATCTTCAGAAGAATCTTAATGCTGTTGACCAGACATTAACAGACACTGAGGGAAAGTGTTTGCAGTATATCATAGACAAGTAGGTGATCTTTTTGTGACCTGGTGTTTACATGTATTTATTTACCATGATAAGGTACAATGAGTGGGTTTGTACACATTAATTCTTTAGTTGACAGCCGATGAACTACTTTTCATGTTTATGTTTACATTTTACTAAAGTACAAATGTATTATAATCCTTCTGGTATAATCTACTAATTGTGACAAATTTCACTTCACCTGCATTTACACGAGAAACTTGTGTGGTTTGTGTCTGGCCATATTGAGGCACTCCAAACCATTTTATAACTAGTGCTCTTTCTATCCTAAACGATTCTAAGTGACTGACAGTATTCTGTTATTGCAATTTCTTTTGCAGTATTTTCAAACCAAGTGGTAATCTTTCATGGGAAGGTGTGGAAGTTTCCAGGTACTGGCAGAAAATGAACCAACTAAAGCCTGCTTGTCCTCTGGCAATATCATAACAAGAGCTTGCATCAATGTTCTACATTAATTTGAAGTCTAGGGTCATGTATGTTCATTTAAAAGAGGACAGTTAGTTTTTAAGCTGGATATGGACTGTGTCATCAAATTATTTGACATATGTAAATTACATGAAATGTAAATGAATGTCCTATCTAATTTTAATGTGTGGTCAAAAAACAGATTTGAAAGGATGCGCCCTGCTATGTAATAGGAATCATTTCCAGCACTGGACACAGGATTTGGTCAGTTTTTTTAAAAGTTACACTTAAATAGGCAGTTTTCTTGGGTTAAAGATTTTTGCCAGTATTTAGGGGAGTAGTGTTCTGGAAGATTTTCTTTCTTAGGTTGAAATTTAAATTAACTAATGTGTCTCTGATTGATTTATATCCTTGTTCTTGTTAAATTATATTTACTACTTATCAATGTATATTAGGCAAGGAGGCCCAGGGAAGCCAATAAGGCTTATATGTAAAGGACTACCTTAAATATACCTAAGACTTAACAAAAGAATAAAAATGTTGTCATCAGCACACAGAATGATCATAATTTAGGATAAAGCAGTTAAGCAAAACTATGTTAAGCAATGTTGGAACCCTTTTTAAAGGTTTTTGTGTTTCTAATATGTTCTTTCTTCCTTGTTTGTAAACATCTACCAGTCACGCTGATATAGCTCCACCGATGTATGCTTCACATGCCTGGTTGAATGACCATTCCATTGACTTTGACAATGCATGTGTGATTGACAAGGGAAATTTCCGTGTTAGAAAAACTCTGGAATCCTGGCACACAGCAATTTCGAAGCATGCTGACAATAATGCGAAACAATTACCAAGACAATATTCAATTTTATTTTGAACTTCACATTAGCATTTTTACTCGCACACAAGCATTTCTATTGTTTTTTTATTATAATTTTGTTTTTTCACACTTTCCTCAGTATATATTTTAACTTCCGCGCTTTCTATCTACTACTCGTTAAAGACTACAGACTGGTAGTCGAAAGCTCGTTTTAAACAAATTTTTCACCAGAGATTGTTTTTCTATTTTTCCAAATGTCTTATCCTGGTTACTCATCTATTTTTAAATAAGTTTACTGTTGTCACTCATTATTTTTATTTTCATAAGACTCTTGTAAGTTGTTACATATTATTTTAATTAATATAAATAATGTAAAAATAACATGTAAAGATATAAAAATAGTTTAACTAGAGCTTTATAAACTACACTATTTTCCTGAATTTGCATGTAGTTTTTCAAGAAAACTCCTGCTACCCTTACCTTTATTGAATTATCCCTTGGAGAGAACAGGTACTTTCACCTGAAAGGCTGAGTTGAAAATCAGTTACCCAATTTGCCAAAATACTGTTAAAGCTTTTAAATACAGACAATTAAGGAACTGAGTTGACATTAGAGAGATGTCCACATTGCAAACTGAACTAGATGTTGTTTGAATTCTGGTTTCTCTAGGAGCAAGTGAACTGTGTGTTATACAGGTGTCTGCAAGGGGAGCTCCAACTATACCAAAATATTCTAATCAAATCACCGTGGTCAGATCTTGAATTTCTTGAAAGCCACTGCCTCTTGTAAGCAACCATGGTCACATTTAGAGTCATGGAGGTTAAAAACTAGGAATGTTATACAACCCTAACCACTATTAGATAACATCAGAAATAGCCCCCCAAAAATATTGTTTCTATAATTTAACAATTAGATCATGAGCTTGAGATATCTATCATGCATAGAAATCAAGAGTGAATATTATCCAATTGTTTTAGTATAAATCTACTAGTCATTCAAGACTTTATCTAAATCCTCTTCACAGACAGCTCAAAAATGCAAAGAAGCAGCTGCCATTTTGTTAGAAACTGAACACTGCTATGCTACTCACTATCTGTCACAGAATAGATAGTGAGTAGCATAGCCAATCAGAGAACAGCATTCGTGATAGAATGCTAGTAGATTTATACTAAAACTTGATGGAAACACAGAACTAGCACAAGCTGTTGATGTAATGATAGTGTGAGCAAAGAGAATTTACATTTTGATGATCAAAGTAACCAAGTTGTTTCCTTTTTTCGTTGCAAAATTATGTAAAAGAAGTAGAAAACGTTCTTCGTGTTTCTATCGAGTTTTAGTATAAATCTACTAGTGTTCTATCATGAATACCGCTCTCTGATTGGCTACACTATTCACTATCTATTCTGTGATAGATAGTGAGTAGTATAGCAGTGTGTGCTTGTTAAGAAAATGACGGCCTCTTTTTGGCATTTTGTGAAGAGGAAGTCTGTCAAGAGGATTAAGATAAAGTTTTAAATGACTTGTAGATTTATACTAAAATGATTAGATTATTTGCTCTCGATTTCTATCCGTGATGTCACCCGATATAAATCTTGAGCTCATAATCTAATTGCTTAACTGAAACACCCATGGAAGTTTAAGAAAACTCAAAAAAGTTGTGGAAACACTTGCCTGTCAGCTTGTGTTCCCGCCGCATTTCTTGTTTCTCCAAGCTGCTACTCAAGTTTCTTTTAAACAATTAAACTATGGGCTCAAGATTTCTGGCTGCACCCTCGTCAACTATCACGTATAGAAATTGAGAGCAATTAATCTAATTGTTTTAATTAGTATAAATCTATTAGCTGTTCAGAACTTTATCTAAATCCTCCTCACAGACACTTTGAAAACGCAAAAGAGTGGCCGTAATAATTATTCTTAATAAGTGCACACTTCTAAGCTACTCACTATCTACAACAGAATAGATAGTGAGTATCGTAGCCAATCAGCAAACGGCATTCGTGATAGACGCTAGTAGATTTATACTAAAACTCAATGGAAACATGGTTCAAGTTAACTTTTCTATTTCTTAAATAAAGACCAAGAAATGTGTTTATGAAATCTCCTGGCACTAGATGTATTCTGTGTGTAACTCTGTTCTTCATAAAGACTGACCACTTGTTTAGAGCATAGAAATGAGCATCAATTTGTTGTCGTGTAATCAGATTCAATGCTTTGTAGGTTTGAATCAGAAAATTGTGGGGATCTAGGCATTTAGAGATTTCTGCATGACTCATGCAATCTAGACTACCGGTAGGTGGGTGGACCTCTCAGAAGTGACCCACAATGCGACCAGCTATGTAGACCTGGCATATTTTCAGGTGGTTGCCTTCAGGGGGTTGACCGTATTATATAATACAAATGACATTAAATAGAGCAAATAAATAAATGACCATAGTTCAATGTAACAGACTTAAATCCTTTGTAGGAAAAAAAAAGTTGGCAACTGGTTCATTTACCCATAATTCTTATGCACCGAAACCTTGACCTTTCCATGAAGGATTTTAAGACCAAGCTAAATAAATATTATGTTGATAATTTAACAACGAAAGTATAAATCATAATATTTAAAATATACTTAAAACACAATAAGTGTTGTAAGGTATCTCTTTGGTCCAAGGTGTTTGTTTCCTTCCTCCTTACAGCATACTAAAAGTAAGGTTTTAATTAGTCTAAGTTGATGTGTACTCAGTGTAAATTTTAATTCATAACACACCTCCCATCATGGATTAATCTATCAGAATTGATAAATAATTGTCCAAAAATACTGCCTAATTAATCTGCTGTACTAATGAACCATAGCATGTTTCGTATGGCATCTCAGATGTTCTTGCACTCCAGTTCATCCTTGATCTTGTTGTTTTAGATCATATTGAACTCTTTGCTGTGTGCTGTCACTGCTAACCAGTCAACTGTTTTGTTGTCAGAGATATCAGGTCTTCTGAATTGTTCGATCTTGTCTTGTGCTGAGTACCATGGCAGTTGTTTAGCTATCCGTTCCATAAGAGCACTTTTTGGTGAGCGACCTTTTTTGTACGGCTGCACGAGTGAGACATCAAAGAACAATGTTTAGCTGAAACTGGCAATGATTGGTCCAATAATAAATTCACAGATTTAGTGCCATAACTGTTAAAGGTCTGTATGTGTACATGTATGCATGGTTATTTAAAACACCTGAGCTGAGAATGCTTGTGTAAAAATTAAACTAGGACAAGAGGAAAATTTTTGTTTTTAGTTTTGTGTCAGTTATTTTAATATAGAGGTGTCAAAAATATCAAACGTAAATCATGAAAAGTGTTTAAAAGTATACTAGGGGGTATGACGTAAAGAATGAACAAACAAGCAAATAGAAATAAGTAGGTTGGGGAGTAACTACCTCGATTTACTCTAAAATATCATTTAACCAACAGGGCAAGTAAATTATGTCCTTTTGTCACTTAAGGTAAGGCATACCCCTTTTTGTAAGATGAGTGCACTATCCCAGTCTGGTTCCTGTTCTTTGTATGTTATCATCTGTTTTCTATACCCGTCTTTGGAATTTAAAAACTCCTGATCTTTGTAGGCTGTAAAAAAGATTCGTAAATATCCTGTTGATGCTTCTTATTTATCACTGACAAAACTATACTAAGTTGAGTGTACAATCATATAATATTATTGTTGATAATAATTTAGATCACTTTTGAGATTCAGGTGCATTTCCAAATATTTCTGAAGGTTTAAATTTCAAAAATTCATAAATTTTAAAAGCATGTTCACTCCTATTTGAAGAGCAAGACAGTTCAATTTTACAATTTCAAGGAGTACTATTCTTGATTTAAAATGATAAAAGCTGGGTCATATCTTTGTTGACTCAGAGTACACAAAGGAAGGCTGCATCCTACTGTTATATGAGATGATGTTTGGGAAAATGAGGCAGGTGATACTTACGATCGTATAATACATTTAATGTTCTGGAGTGGAACTTCAGATTACCAGGGTCATGGTCATAATTAGTGGTGAACTCTGGCAAACCATACTTCTTTGGATTCTCCAGCTGGATTGGAATTAAGTCAATAGTTAATGGACCTTTTTTACCGATGCATAAGCATGAGCAAAATCTTTTGCAACCTCATAAAAATATGGGACCCCAAACTTGCCAATTTTTACAGAGAAAGTAAATCAGCAATTCTACAAGCAGTTTTCTGCATATTTTAGCACCAGGTTTGGTGCTATGACTGAAAAAATAATTATTTTAACCCACAATTTTACATAATACTGTAACCCGTGCATCTGACCTTAAGTGTTCATAACTTTATTATATTTTATGTAGTTTTGAAGTGATACATCATATTACAATGCTCTTATTTGAGGATAGATTAAGTCACTTGACCTGTGATTTGTTGTAACATAGTAGTGATAACCATTGCAATTTGCTGGTATAGTGAGAACAACTAAACCACTTGATAGCTGGTCATTCAGCTGGCTCTTTTAAGAATGCTGATGAAGGCTTAATTTCTTCAGTCAAAACCTCAAAACGTCTTGTTAACCTAAGTGATACCAGCTCACTGCTGAAAGAGATATATTTCAAGCATCCCTGCTCCTGTCATAAGGGGTGTTATTGATATGTGAGCCAGTGAGGCTGGCAAGGCATGCGAGCCAGGATTCTTAACCCCAATAAAAAGGCTAACCACAAGCTAAGTTAACTTAGGCTTACCAGAGTGCTATTTAGACTAAATTAAACAGAGGGCTAGCAGGTGAGTTATTTAGGCTATTTTCCAGCTGCCCAGCAAGCAAGCCACACGAGCCAGTAATCCACTGGTTCTATAAGGCAAACCACCAGCTTACTAAGGCAAATCTTTTTTTTTTAGCCTATAAACTGAAATAGCTTGCATCAGTCAGCTTTGCATGACTCGCTGGCTCTCACCTTGTGCAGAGTCCTGTCGCAGGAGAGGACCCCCCCCCCTGCCTAATAACTTCAAAGTTAATGTTAGAACATTCTGTGGAAAAAAACTTTGAAAAAGAAATTACACACGTTACTGCTCTGAAAACTCTAAAATCAGTTCAACTTGGCTTCCCATTTTTGTTATATGAATTATATTGTTATTATAATGCAATTATCTGAAATTAATTAATTAACAATTAAACTGGGTTTACACTATAACAAAATCCAGATATAAGCTTACATGTACGTCTTTTATTTAACAATGGAAGCACTTACTGGTCTGAAATCATCTCCTCTGAAGGCATGAGGTCCTGGTGTCACATAAGGCTCACGGTTGTGAATACCATTCCTGACGTACATAAGTTTAGCTGTGTGAGAGTCGGGAATTCGAAACTGTGTAGAGAAGGGTGCTTTGTCTGACACCGAAGGCTGAAATATTTTTGGCAATTGAATACGTTTGAACTCGATGTGCTGTTTCCTTCTTTCCTTTGCCTTTTTATTCCATTCCTCTTCGTTGTATCCTGGTATCATGGCCTTCCTGCTATTTCGTTTCGGCGGCTTTGGTTGGTAGATTTGAAGTGTGAAGTCAGGGGGGCTGATATCCCATGGAGTTTTCTTCCTCAGTTCTTCTTCACTGCGAACTTTGTCACGCACTCGCTTGGATTCTAAGAAGCAATCGCTTCGAGAAAGAAGCAAATCTTGTGCGGCATTAAATTCACCCTGAGATCGAAAATTAAAACGCAACGCGTCATATCCACTGTTCTTTTGCATTCTTCCTTTCTGTGAAGAACGCCACTTGTTGATTTTTTTGTGAATGGAACGCTCGGAAAATTAATTCTAATTAGTTGTTAAATATGTCTTTTACACCTTGTAGTGCAAAGCTTAGAATACAGAAAAGAAAACAAATACTTGCTCTACGTGGTATATAGAAAGATGGCCAGAAAGATGAAAATTAGTAATGCAGGCCACTATTTATACTGTTAGTGCGTTGCTATGACAATCAGACTGCAATGAATACTGCATTCCTTTTGCTGGCTGCAGACATCTGAACATAGCATATTTGACGTAGTTGATGTGGGTCTGGCGTCCGTTACCACTTGTGGCAGCGTCCCTTTGTAGTCATTGTTCTCTGAGTACAAGGAAAAATATTTGCAGAAGATGGAGGAATTTCATAAACGCTATACTCGAATATGTCGAGAACATCATCTATACCCATTAGAGGTTATTCTAAAACACATTCGAATGTGTTCAGAAGGGAATTTGACTTCTGACGATATGACGAAGTTGGATCTCTCATCGTATAACCTAACTCCAGAAGACTGTAATGCGTTTGTTGATGCTCTTACAGACGATCTCTTCTTTGAAGAGCTATCTTTTTCTGACTGTTTGCTGAGCGAAGAATCAAGCAAAATTCTTCTTCGAGGCTTGATGGAGAACAAGGCTGTCAAAAGATTGAACTTGAAAGGAAACAACATTCGCTCTGGGGCAGCGGAAGTTCTGGGTCAGTTCCTGAAGAAAAATACTTGTGTTCGGAGTCTTCTCGTCGAGTGGAACTCTCTTGGCTTGTGGGATAATGGAATGAGAGCTGTTTGCGAGGGACTAGCCGTCAATCAAGTTTTATTATTTCTCGATATGAGAAACAATCAGATCACACATGAAGGGGCTAGCCAAATCGCCGTTGCACTGAAACGTAACCAGTGTTTAAGAGGTCTAGATTTGCGCTGGAATAACATCGGCCTTCTTGGAGGAAGGGAATTGTTGGAGGCTTTGAAGTACAACAAAAGACTTGTAGGATTAGAACTTACAGGTAAGCAGATTCGGTCTTGTAGGAATGCGATATAAATTTACAAGATGTATAGAAATAACTGGATAACGCAGTTCAAGAGTTTTCATTGGCTAATAAGTCATCATGATATGAGCGATTTTAATCCATCAAATATTTTTGCTTGCATGTAATTGGTCTAAATGCATCATGTGACTGAATATTCCCCATCTAAAACCACGCTCAGTTTTGAAAATTGGGGAATATCACCTGGATATTCCCCAATTTTGGAAACTACTTGTGCTGTGAAAAATATCTGAAGGATAATAAATACAATAGCCTCCATTTAGCCCAAAAATATGCTCCAATATTTGTCCTTGGACATTATCTGTTCCTTTAAGCTCTCGGAACAGATAATGTCTGCAGACAAATATCTGAGGATATTTCTGAGCCAAATGGAAGCTATAGTTTATTTTATACAGTGTAGGACATTCCATATACGTGAAGGTGTAATTTTTTTTTTTGGCTTTTTTATTTTTATTTTAGTTTTCTATATTTTGGGTGTGTTTTTAAGAAAAAAATTATTCCACTTATGCTTGTTGGATATGAGATGATTACAGCCAAGTCAGAGCTATGAGCCTTGTTGACTATTTATCATCTCATCCAATGTGAGCTTGTGGAATGATTGCTGATTTATGATAATCCATCAAATATTTTCGCTTGCACATGATTTGTCTAAACTTATTACATTACTCAACATGCCCCAGCTAAAACTTGGGACTGTTTGAGTGACATTACCCATTTGTGTATATTTAATGCAAAAAATGTTTGAAGGATAATAAATGCAACAGCCCCTATTTTACTTTACAAATATGCTCAGTTATTTACCCTTGGACATTATCTGTTCCTCGAAACTCTCAGTTTTCCACAAGCTTTACTCGCAGAAAACTGCGTGCTTCTCAGAACAGACAGTGTCTGAACAAAATATTATCCGGGCACATTTTCGTGCCAAATGGAGGCTATTGGTTAATATATATAATGGTAATTGGACTGAGAGGAGTGCAAGTTTGGTCTGAAATCATACTTGTGATGTCAAATCAAACTCATGCCGTGCACTCGTTCGATTTTGAAATCA
>Ga0126338_10001010_pt1 | contig 17253 bp, 13 predicted proteins | sample OrbCmetagenome_2_FD_92529 | JGI IMG/M metagenome (GOLD analysis project Ga0126338, IMG submission 92529) | Coral microbial communities from Petempiche,Puerto Morelos, Mexico - Orbicella C C metagenome | ecosystem: Host-associated > Invertebrates > Cnidaria > Coral | place: Petempiche,Puerto... | reverse complement strand
ATTTTTTTTGTTGGGGTGAGGGGAATTTTTGTCGGCGTATTGTATCTTGTGACACTAACAGTGACACTAACGATACAGTACTTTAGTTCGGTTAGATCTTTGAAAAGAAAAGATTTTCCTTTTGCTTTTTTTTTTCTTTTCACGGTTCGGCACACGTGCACGCGATGATGCGACAATAGCAACAATAACAACTTTATTCACTTTTACGCGTTGCAGTAACCTCTCTTGCTTTCTTACATCTAGCTCAACCATCACAGCCTGAGCACGCAGAACGACAGATGTCCAAATTTCACTGAAAATGTCAACGGATTTACACAGAAAATGCCGAATTAGATATTTACCATGGAATGTATTATTCGGCACAAAGGATTTACAGTGGACACGCACCAATTTCCGTATACATCTGATTGGTTCATAAACGATAGTGTTGGGCGTTGTATGTGAGTCGGAACACTCAAACGAAATTTTATCAATGAGAAACTGATTAGTTTTATTGCGGCTTTTTCTCGACTAACTGCAAAATTTGCAAAGGCTAATTTCCCGCTAGAGTGATCAGCTCGTTTTCGATTGTTTCATAAACTTTAATTTACAATCGAATGGGCGAACGTTCAGCTTGCAGATGCGCCGTCCCAGCGGCCGAGCCTGGGAGAAGAGTAGAATACATAAATTCTGACTTCTTATGTAATACCGCCAAAAAGCACCGGCGGTCGAGCAACCTGCTCCGTCTTAGCCCCTCTTGGGGGAACTTATTTGCATTCAAAAGCTAGTGTAAATCCTTGTAGTGTAAACCCTAAATTGCAGTCGCATTCATACGATTACCTAAACTAATTGAGGTCTAATCACCTGAAAACAGTTCTTTTCAAAGCTGAGAATGAAGTAAAAAACGCCCCGAAATAGCGTGCCGAAAAGAATGAAGCCTAAATTTGATTCAAACACCAAAAAAGATTTTCTAATTTTATCAGGATACACGAAGTAAAATGCGCCGTGAAATAGCGTGCCGAATGAAATAGGAGACTTCATTTGAGGTCTTTTTCGTTTTGCACATTTTTATCAGCACTCGGGTTGCTCGCTCGCTTACAATCATAAAGACGAAAAAAGCAAAGACAAAAACTGGCCATGGACAGGCACTGATTGAGGTGCAATCACTGGAAAAGACTTTCAAGGAGGATACACAAGAGAAACTAGGATAACATTATAATATTCTGCTCTGATTATTAATTTAAACTATAACCTAATAAATACCTAATTAACGTCTAAATGTGGCAATTGATTTGTGTATTTGCTTGTTTGATTTTCTTAGCTTGGGTAGGTTCGCTTGCCATGGCACTCATGAATTTTTCTGGTCTCGTATCTGGAGCCCTCGTTAAAAGGTTCGGTTGCCGTGTCACCACTCTACTCGGGGGATTGTTGTGTTCGTTAAGCCTCGGCCTCTCCTCCCTAGCGAAGAACATTCTCATGCTATATCTAACCTACAGTGTCCTGTATGGCCTGGGCACTAGTTGTGTATTGTCTGCAAGCCTCAACATCATCAGCAAGTACTTCAAAAAGAGGCGGTCAATGGCGACTGGGATTGTTACATGCGGGCAAGGAGGAGGGGTCCTTATCCTGGGTCCTCTTTTGCAGACCATGATTGACGCCTTTGGCTGGCAGACCACCTATCAAATAATGGCCGGCGTGGTTCTATCCCTGTGTTTGTCTGGACTCACCTACAGTCCTAATGTAGAGAATGAAGATGCTGATAATGCTGTTGGTAATACGGTTGTGGAAGTAGACGCGAAGACCAGCAATACCGAGGGTGTCCAAAATGAACAAGTTGGACAAGAAGGAGGGGCGGAAACGGGGACTTGTGTGGAAGAGAAGAAAGGATACCATTTTTTCTTAACTGTGTGGAAGGAACCCAAATTCGTGGTCTTGGTCGTATCAGCATCTGTGGTGATGTTTGGTCATTTTGTGCCACAGATTCACTTGGTAAATAGTTTTTAGGACTTTTTCTCGCACCGTACGACGGACGAATACGCGTAGGCACATTTTCCTGCACCCGTGGCTACGAACAAACGCAAGCTCAGTGTTTATCAGTCATCATAGAACGTCTCCTGGGGAAATTTTCTCAAACTTGCGACAATCAGACCAGTACAGTTTAGGATAAAGTTGCTATCAGTCACATTAGATTTTTCCCATGTCTTCAAGTCAGATATCTCCTGTTTCGCTTGACAACAAGTAATACATATTTTTCATGTTTATTTCTAGGTGAGATACTGTGAAGATATCGGAATCACTGCTGACGCAGCATCCAGGCTCTTTGTCTATTATGGAATTGCTTCTTGCGTTGCGAGATTGATATCTGGTCGATTGTGCGACTTCCAGAAAGTCAACACGTTTTACGTCTATCAGGTGGCTGAGCTAGTTGTGGGAACATCAATTTTGGCTGTTACCATGGCTACATCGTATGTCCACCTGATTGTCTTTGTTGTGATATACGGGTTCTGTGATGGTCTGTTTATTACAACACTCAATGTCCTTGTTATAACATGTGTGAGACCCTTAAAAGTTCCTGTCGCTCTTGGGTGGCAGTTGCAAGTGACCTCATTGTTTTTGGCCAGCGGTTCACCAATCGCAGGTACGTTATCCGAGTTGTTAGTTTTAAAAACATTAAGGTGGCTACCTATAGTTTTAAGATCGCACGCGCGCTGAGGACGAAAGCTCAAGTAACCTGCGCGCGCTCGAAGAAAAACGTCCTTCGGTGAAATTTCGTAAAACTTGGCAGATTGGTAGTAAATATTTTATTTTAGTCGGAGCTCGTTTTTCAGGGAAATCTATAAGACCAGTTTTTTCGCAGCGGTAAAAGACGTAAATTTGCAAACATCGAAAAACCTGCCTCTACAAACCCTACTTTTTTCGTGTTTAAAATTCGTGTCCCGCAGGAAGCGACATGCTGTAAAAATTTTGGAAGATTTCACGAAAGGAAATTCAAGAAAATCGCGATTAAAGCCATAAAAAAAGTGAAAAAACAATTTTTTGGGGGGGCATTTCTAATTCAAGACTAAAACCAATGATTTTAACAGAGATGAGAGTAAAACACTATTTAATCATTGCTTATTATATGTAATTAGTTTGAGAGGACTGGATATAAATACGAATGCAAAAACAGCATTCAAAACATAACACTTGCGCGCGCAACGCCATAAATGATTACCCTCCTTAAGTCAATGTCTTTTTAAGAAAAGTAGAGGCGGGGTGATTTCACCCCAAGGTAAATTTTGTTCATTTGGTTTTTAGACAAGGAAAAAAAAAACAATCTATCACGATATAACGATTATAACAACATGAAGATATATTTTTTCGTCTTACAGGTCTCATGGCTGATTCTTTGGGCTCGTACACGCATGCCTTTTACATGTCTGGTGCTGTGGTAATCGCAGGCGCGTGTATACCTTTCCTGTTGCTGTTTATTACTAGGACGAAGGAGTCTCGGGAGACATTACCAGATCTTTGGCACTTCAATGAAGCAATGGACGATATTTCTGTTACTATGGACCCGAGGCTAGGAGAAGAGACTAACACTGATTCACGGTGGAGTTCAATCGTTTTCCCGAGTTCTGTGTAACTTACCGTATGTCTTGACAGGGACTGGAGTTTTCTGTTCTGCGCAGCAGAGGCAGCCGGGCGTGGCATTCGAGACGCTGTGATGTACAAACAAATATCTATTAAAATGCGCGTCGCGAAATACAGAAACAAGCATACCGGTGTATATAATAACCTATATTAAGATATTTTATTCCACGCGAGGGACTCCCATATAAAAAGAATGGGGGTGCTGGTCGGAAATTTTGAAAAAAATAAAAAATAAAAATAAAACCATAATAGGTACCAAGATCCTATTTTGTGGGCGTGGCTTGAAATATTTTCACCACTCAGAGGTATCAATTTTAAAACAACATATTGACTGACACTGTCATAGGTTTTAATAGCGTTAAAGAGATTGATTCGAATACCTTTTACAAGTTGATTAAGGTGCCAAAATCGCTTTTTTTAACCTCTTAAAGGTATGACGAGCACCCCCGTCCTTTTTATATGGGAGTGCCCCCCCCCCGGGCTTTTAGTGCGATGAAGGTAGATACTTAAAAACAACCCCTAAAACATAACATTGCTTCAGAGATGCTTAGCCAAAAACTATTAAGCTTACAAGCTTACTTGGGAAGCCAGTGAGGATTTTATGGCGAGAAAAAAGAGTTGAGAACATGAAAACAAAGTTGTAATCAGCGTGGCCTTCTGTACGCTGAAGGTAGTGCAAACATTGCGCATTTTCTGAATTATACTAGTTTTACTGCTAAAAACCTGGCAAAAGAATAGAAATTAAATCATTATAGGACGTAAATGAATAAATGAGGTTTTGATCGCTTTTGAGAATTCAGAGTTAAGTTGCGACCTAACTGGAGCTTGACCTCGACCGAATATAGATGAGTTACCGTAACCTTCCGAAAGTAACGACCCCCGAAAGATAGCTACTCCCAGAAAGTAACGTCAAAAAGTTATGGCCGTTAATATCCATGAAAGTAGCAAGCCACCCCCACCCCCTCCCAGAAAAAAGTGATGCCCAGGCTCAGTAGTATACACATTTTTCCCTTTAAAAGTCAGTTGAAAGTTCCAGTAACTTGATTTATATGTAAGGCAATCTACAATAAGGGAAGGTTATTGCTTTTGCCACGAAGCGTTGTGAAGTGCCAATTCGTACTTCAGCAGTTAATGTTGCGCCGTGTCAAAACAAAACCCGTAGAATTTTCATCAAGTAGCAGGAACGTACTATAGCAAAGTTTGATTCAGATTAATATCATTTTCAACAGGAAGGTATAAAAAGGAGTGCTTCAAATTTGAATTGAAAACTCGACCGTCGCACTGAGTTAATATTATAGCAGACTAACGTAGCAGTGCGTCATGAAGTAGAAACAGTTAACAGTATCTGACTAGCTTTCCTGCTGACCAATGACAATTCGGTATAGACATGACGAGTTCACCCATGAGGTAGCAACATAGATTTTTAAAATTGGAACGAAGATTTATGTCTCCTGTATTAAGAACTGTTTTTACGAATTTTCATCTTTTATTTCGAAAAAGAGCACAGTCCTACCAAATTTATGTAATGTTTTTTGCTCCCCGAAAGTAACGAGCCCCTAAAGGCTGCTAATTCCGAAAGTAACGAGGGTCGTATGGGCTCGATTTCCGCCGCTCTCTCGTGTCAGTTCTGCGTCCCTTGCTGACCCTTGCTCCTTTCCCGAACAGCGGCTGGTGATCAAGCCTAGGGTCGTTACTTTCGGAAGTTTACAGTACATCATCAAACACAGCTTTTTAATCTGAAAGTTCTCAAAAACGTTCCTAGGGTACAGAGGTATCTTACGAACACAGGTGCCTAATGGCTGAGAACGACAACAGACGGCCCGCGGTGGCTGTAGGGTTGATTCATTTTTGTACGTTTTGCAGACCTATAGTCACGCGTTCTCTGTCGTCTGTATCATGTTATTTTGACAACCGGAACTCTGATATTTCCGGACGGCAACATACCGGCGCAGCACAGGGTCGCCGCTGCGTTGCAAACCACTTCATATTATTTCGGCATTGGGTCGTACCACTTTCAAGTTCACATCGGAGCGCTCGTTCATCTGCCGTGGGAACCAAGGAAACATTTATTAACCCGCAAGGCTATAAAGCGTAATATCTGTACGGTATTTTTATTCTTCTCATGGCTCATGCACAGGATGGCAAATGGTCGTGGCTCGTTTGTTTCTCGGCGACCCTTTCTTGGCTGGCCGCTATGGGATTTGTGTTCAGTTTTGGAGTTTTCTTTCCAGTATTCATGGATTATTTTAATGAATCCCGAGAGAAAACAGGTAAGTGATGAGCTTAACATGTAAATGTCGTCAACATATCATATCAGGGTTGTTAAGAAGAAAAAAGGCACACGAAGGTCTTATCGAAGTGTTTTTTTTTTTTATCTCAGATCAGATGCTTTGTAAATCGCTCTTCTATTTCTTTGCTGATTTTATCTTTGAATTGCCATTCGCGACACTGACAAAAATACCGGTGAAGTACTTAACTTCAGTGATATATTTCAAAGGAACAGCTGGGTTTTATTCTTTATTTGAGTTGTTTATTTTATGAACTTATCTGATTTACCGTGAGTTAAATATTTGTCTTTCCTTATCCTTACCCTTCTGAACTGTAAATTTCCTTAGCGCTTACATCCTTACGTTCGTCACACAAGTTCGTCACGCAATCTTATAAGAAAGAAAGGATTTTTACCAATAGCCCTTTTCCCGGTTAACCTTGCTCATTTGCATTACAATAAAATCTAGCATGTATGTGAGGCAATTTCGGGCTATAGCCCTTTTCACGGTTAATTTTTCTCATTTGCATTGCGATGTAATCCAACGTGGATGCGAGACAATTTGGGGCTAAAACTACAAAATAGCCCGAAATTGCCTCACATACATGCTAGATTTTATTGTAATGCAAATAGGCAAAGGTAACCGTGAAAAGGGCTATTTTGTAGTTTTAGCCCCAAATTGACTCGCATCCACATTGGATTACATTGTAGTGGAAATGAGAAAAATTAACCTTGAAAAGGGCTATTACAAACATCCCAAAAAACGGCGGCGGAGGAGGCTAACCCACAGGTGGCCCAAGTTCACGATGCGAAGAGTAATTTTTTTACTTTTATGCGAACGTTTAGCGAAACGTGACATATACGGCCGACATATATAACGTATATGTCACGTTTCGCTGAACGTTCGCACAAAAGTAAAAAAAAATTATATAAAAACAATAGTCTCCATTTGGCGCGAAAATATGCTCGGATATTTATTCGCGGACATTATCTGTTCCGAGAAGCGAACAGTTTTCCGAGAAGGTAGCTCGAGGATAACTGTGAGCTTTGTTCTGAGAGCGTAGCATGAGGAAAACTGTGAGCTTTGAGGAACAGATCATGTCCAAAGTCAAATGGAGGCTATTGTGTCTATTGTTCTTCAAATATTTTTCGCAACACGCGTAGTTTTGAAAATTGGGGAATATCCTCGGATATTCCCCAATTTTAGCTGGGGAATATTCGGTCACATGACGCGTTTAGACCAATCGCGCGCGAGCGAAAATATTTAATGGATTATAGATATATATACAAAACTCCTGGCATCGTGAGCTTGGGTGGCCTGTGTTTTACCTGGCCTATCTGATTTGTTTTAACTTTGATTGTGACATTTGTGTGTTTTCTTTTAGCTTGGGTAGGTTCGCTTTCAATCGCGCTTATCTTTTTTTCTGGACACGCCTCAGGATTCCTCGTCAACAGGTTTGGCTGCCGCGTCACTACTCTACTGGGGGGATTCTTGTGTGCGTTAAGCCTCGGCGTCTCCTCCCTGGCGAAAAACATTCTCATGCTGTATCTGACCTATAGTGTCCTGTATGGCATGGGCACTAGTTGTGTGTTCTCCGCAAGCCTCAACATCATCAGCAAGTACTTCAAAAAGAGGCGATCAATGGCGACTGGGATTGTTACATGCGGGCAAGGAGGAGGGGTCCTTATCCTGGGCCCTATTTTACAGACCATGATTGACACCCTTGGCTGGCAGACCACCTATCGAATAATGGCCGGCGTGGTTCTCTTTATATGTCTGTCGGGGCTCACCTACAGTCCTAACGTACAGATTGAAGGTGCTGAAAATGCGTCCTTGGAAGTGAAGAGTAAAGGATGCCATATCGATGTTTCAGTTTGGAGGGAGCCAAAATTTGTGGCTGTTGTCGTATCAGCATCTGTCATGATGTTTGGACATTATGTACCACAAATCCATTTGGTAAATACACATATTAATATACAAAGCACATGTATGTTGCAAACGTAAGCGTTGAGTTTAAGCATGAGTACAAAGATTTTAATTTAACGTAATTGACATTTCACCCGCATACCTTTCTAAAGACGTACGGTTGGCAATTAATTGATGTTACAGAGATCAACGCAAGTATATTACATTCTAAAAAACTGATTGTAATCTGCCAACCACCGTCTCTATGACGTGTTAATGTAGGTAATAGTACATTGCTTACTATCATTTTCATTTCGAGCCTTGCAATTTCTTTATGATATAGCCGTCAAAAGGAAACTCTCTACAATTGCACCCTCAATCGGTTAATAAAAAGATCAGCATTTGTGTGTTAATTCCCAGGTGAGATACTGTGAAGATATCGATATTACTGCTGACGCGGCATCCAGGCTCTTCGTCTATTACGGACTCGCTTCCTGCTTCGGGAGACTGGCATCTGGTCGATTGTGTGACTTCAAGAAAGTCAACACGTTTTACGTCTATCAGATGGCTGAGCTAGTGGCGGGAGCATCAATTTTGGCTGTTACCATAGCTGCATCTTATGTTCACATGATTGTCTTTGTCGTGATATACGGGTTCTGTGACGGTGTGTTTATCACAACACTCAATGTTCTCCTTATCACATGCGTTAGCCCTCAAAAAGTCTCTGTTGCTATTGGTTGGGAGATGCAGATCAGCTCGTTGTTTTTGGCCAGCGGTGCACCAGTAGCAGGTGAGTTCTGTCAAAGATGAAATGCACCGCATACATGTGTCTCATAGATGCATCTACAGTATTGATAGATCTTATTACCTGAGAGTCGTGCTTTTTAGTTACGTTTGGCTTGAATTTCTTTGACGCTTTGCAATAAAATACAATCAATACAATCAGTTTATTGGTCAATACACATGATGAGGTTGCCCTTATGTGTGAGCCGGAAGCTAATGCATAAAGAGCTTGACAATTAACGAAAAATTGAAATGAACTTATGAAAATATTAATTAAATATAGAATATTTTTAAGCGAGAAATGTTTCAGGCGCCGCCCATTCTAAGACGAAGAAATCTGAAAACGGGATTTTCACTATAAAAACCCATCCACGCCGTGCCCGAGAAATTTAAAAACGCAGCAATCATCGGTCATTTTGGATTTCTGTTTGAGGAAAACTAGAGTAGGGAAATAAAATGCTTATCTTGACCTCGTTGTTTTCGAAAAGCTCCGTTTTCAAATGTTTTTTGCCCACACTTAAACACAAAGCCAGCGTTTTCAAATTCCTCCGGTTTGAAGAGCGATTTTCGAAAAGTTCCATTTTCGCCGTGACGGATTAGTGTGGACGGAAGGCCTAACCGTAGAAGTAAAGTTGTGTTTTCAAATTTCTCTGGCGTAGTGTGGACGTGGTATCAGAACCTGGTTAATGTTCAGAGAGTTTATTACATAATATGATGAAACTTCCATCATAAATATTCTTGTTCTTCGGTCATTTCAATTTCAGAGGGAAAAGAAAACAAACAGCAGTTACAAACATTACAAATAGACAACGCATGGTCTAAAAAACTTAACTGGTCTTGACTGTATTAACTTGACGTTTCGTATGTTACAACATACACCTTCACAAGAGACGGTTATAACTATAACAAGAAGTTATAAATTTAAATTCAAAAATAAAGCCAGGCACTGGTGACAAGCTAAAAACGAAACGTCAAAACATGCGAAACATGCGTTGTCTATTTGTAATATTTGTAACCGCTGTTTGTTGCACTTTCCTTGTGAAACTTGGTTTCCTCGGCTTTGAATATCGAATTTGAACAAATCTTGAACACCTTCTGAAAATCAGCAACAGCAACAACAACAATTAGATGACAGAGAGTCAGGACCATTCATGAAGTAGAATATCGAAGAAAGGAGTGAAAATATATATGCTTCTAGTTCACAAAGAACACTGAATGGCTCATTTTGTCTCACAGGTCTTATGGCTGACTCTTTGGGTTCCTACACGCACGCGTTTTACATGGCTGGCTCAGTAGTGATCGCTGGCGCATGTATTCCTTTCCTGTTGCTGTGTATGAAGAAAAGAGAGCCTGTGCGCGACCGCTGGGCTACCCTTGGTCCAAATGAAGAATTGGCCGAAGCACCTGATTGGAGGAGATCTATTGTTTACATGATTGAAGAAAAGGCCACGTGATCTGTGGGGCACATTTGCAAACATATTGAACAGCTCATTTATTTTATAAATCCGGCATGGTTATAGTTGCATTTAGACTTTATTCCAGACTTCGAACAGTCTTCGCTGTGCCAATGCATAAGTTTCTTTATTTTAAACTTTCCTTTAATTAGTAAGTGTTAAACTACAGGTTTTCACTTATATAAGATTCAAACTTTAATCTAAATCATTGCAGTCAAAGGGCATTTTTGACAAAAAACAACAACAACAGCCAATGAAGGTTAAGTACGCTTGTTCCTTAGATTTCCATTGGAGTTACTTTGTTTAATGGTAACTTTTTAAACTTTTTAGAATATTTTATTCAGTTTAAGTTTGTTTGATAAATACCTTATTGGTATTTATTTTCGCGGGCACTTAATTTCGCGAAAAAATGGTCGGCATATTTCGCGGGTCTTTATTTTCGCGATTTTTTGGGTGCAAAATTATTTTCTTAGGGAATTAATTTTCGCCAAAAATGAAAAAAAAAACAAAAAACAAAAAAAACACTTGTTATTTCGAGAATTTTATTAGTATTTTACACTTCTTATTGCTGAAAATCATCAGCTCATAACAAAACCAAAGTATAGAAACCGCATGGTGTACCATAGGCATAGAGACATTATGCTTATGCTTAACGTTGTTTGCAATTGTACAATACATATTTACATTGTAGCCGTGAATTAGCCTAGAGTTATGTATACCATTGGCATAAAGTTCTTGGGCCTCTAATCAATTTCTAGGGTGAGCTCAAGGTCAGTGAACGGGTCTTCTGGAGGGAGATCCGTTAGTCCATCTAAGAGGCCAGAGATCCCGGCTTTCTTCCATCCTTTCGCGATTTGTCGTACACCAACAGGACTACTCAGGTGGCTGTAAAGGTCCACGAGTCAGACTGCCTGAAGCTAAGTAGTTTTAGGACTGTTAGTCGCAGATCCTCATTAATATCAGTGCTGTCGCCTCCCGATTCTATCTGCTGCTTTACTTGACTGTTAAACTATTGTTTATCATCTGTAGGCATTCCATAGAGCTTTTACACATTGTACACAATACGTAGACATGTTTTTCTTCATTAAATTGAGAAAACAAGAAATATAGGGGGGTTTTAAAATTCGCGACATTAAAGTTCGCGGGAATTTTTTTTCGCGTCGCTTTAAGTTCGCGATTTTTTTTTTAAATCGCGAAAATCGCGAAATTAAAGCGACACGAAAATTAGTACCAATAAGGTAAATGGAATATAGAAACACTTGAAATATACGCCAACAAACCAGGTTGCGCTCTCTGTACGTGCGCTTTCTGGCAGGAAAAATCGATGCATTTTTGAACATTCTCGTCCCTAGAGATCGTCGTCACAGTTCTTGGTGCTGACTCAAAGAAGCGTAGGCCCTGAGAACGAAATTGCATGCTGAGCTATTTTGGTTATCTTAACAGCGACTGCATTTACGTTCCATAAAAGTAGTACACAAGAAATGGTAATTAAGATATTTAGTAAAGATCTACCAGCGCTCTAACACGAATGCCGTTTCTTATTGGCTACACCACTCACTATTTATTCTGTTGGAGATAGTCAGTAGCCTAGCAGAGTTAGGTTGTTAACAAACTCGCGGCAGCTTCCTTGCGTTTTCGAAATGTCTGTGAAGAGGATTTAAATACCAGATTTATAGTTAAACAATTAAATTATTCGCTCTCGATTTCTATGCGCGATAGTAAACGAGGGCGCGATAGAAATCGAAAGCGAACAATCTAATTGTTGAACAGCGCCAACATTATACGTATATTCTAAAGCGCTTAATTAACAATGCGCGCGCACTAAACGCTTTGCTCCATTTACGACGTCACCCAAAATTAAACAGAGACACAATACCAGCTGATCAAGGATCATGAGGTTTCGAATTGAAAATGCCATCGTCACTTCGCTGTTTCTATTTTGTATGTTCATCACCTTATCAGCTAAAGCCCAATGTAAGTGCAGTTCGTCTTGGTAACCATTCAGCTTTTCTCCGCTTTTTATTTCACGCATTTCTTTTGTAAAGCTATAAAGCGCATTGTCTACTTTTCTTTCCAGTCTGCGGTCAGCCGCTTGGAATGGCTCGATATGGTGATGCGCTCCCTGATAGTAAGATTAAGGCCTCAAGCGAGGACCTGCGCTTTCCTGCATCAAGAGGAAGGCTGAAGGATTCGGGTTGGGCTCCTAGGAGCACAGAAAAAGATCCGTACCCATATCTACGAATCGACCTGGTCGATCTATACCTTGTTTGTGGAGTTGAAGTTCAGGGCTGTTCAGACTTTAAGGGAAAACCAGCCTGGGTAACAACATACAGAGTGCAAGTCTCGCCTGAAAAAAACTTCTGGGACTCGTGGAATTACCTCAAGGTGTGGTTTTATTCTGATACAAGATATTCATAATAAGAAAAAACGATGAACCTTGGTGACTTAAGAAAAATAATTATCCAGTGACTTAAGAAAAATAATTATCCACAAGTGTCTCAGAGTCAACTTTCTTAATGCGGATTTAGGAAGCTCAGTCACGGTAATTTGAGTTATTTTGGCCACGGCAAAATTACCTTTAATCGAAAGAAACCTGAAAATATCAGTTTACTACGATAGCAAAACACCAAAGAGATAATGGTAAACCATAAAGGAACAAGGATGGCTAAGGATGGAGAAGATTAACACCGATTGCAAAAGAAGACGCGAACAATTTAGTCTAAACGTTTGAAGATGCGCAAACCGTTACGTAGCTCCTTTAAGGTCTTAGTTTCCTGTTAAGACTTGACTGACAGATTTGACACGTGTACTAGACTCCCTTCACCGTAAAGGTATAAATATTTCCTTGCGGGTCACTTGACAGTTGTAATTGACTCCACTTTAGGGCTTGTAGTCTATAGTGTTGACTTCAGTTGATTTACTGTATTGGCGAATAACTCCTGAAATGGGCTAGCAGCTAGTGAACGTTATTGCTAATCCATGGCAGAGAAAATAGCAAACATTAGAAGATGTTCAACTGTTTGAAAGCAAGTTGTGTTAAAGCAACTGAAATGTTTAAGCAAAGAGGAAAGAAAGGATATCTTCTGTTATCACAATTCACCATCTTAAGGAGATACCACGCCAATGTTCCGCTTGGTTTTCTTTTTGTAGCCAGAGTTTTATGGTGGCAAATCCGCCAAAGAGACTGTCTACAGCGAAGCTATGGAAAGAAAAGTCGGACAGTACGTCAAGATATTTCCAGAGTCTTTCAAGAACTGGCCTTGCATGAAGGTGGAACTGTATGGGGAGAGTTATATAAGTAAGTACTAGGATGAAACAAACCGGGCGAAGCTTACATACCTAAGTGCCCGGATGAGCCTTACATACATAAGTGCCCGGATAGGCTCTACAAAGGTGGGCACCTTAATAAGTCTTAGACAGGGAAGTTCCCGGATTAGCTTAGCATTAGTAAATACCCGGTTGAACCTTACAGACACAAGTACCCGGACGAGCTTTGCATAAGTAGAATTCCAGATAAGCTTCACAGCTTCACATAACTATTTAAGTGCCCGGATGAGTGCTTCATGAGTAAGTACCCGGATGGACACAGTATAGGTAATTCCCCTTATAAGTATTTGAGCCTATGGATTGCACTTTGTCATCATATTTGCTTCAAACATGCTAACTGGTCTTAACCTGATGTTGAAATCATAAGCTGAGCCCTGTCACTAGAGAATTAGTCACGTGGCTTGGGAAATTTCTAACATCAGTCACGTGTTTTTCCAGGTGGTAAGGTACCTGTGTTCACGCTGCATATGCCGGACATTTTGATGTACGTGGAGGGCAAAGTTGATAAAGTGCATGGTAGCAGTGTTACCGTCAAAGCTCTAGGACTGGCTCCAAACATACACAAGACAGATGTTTTCAACCTTCGGCCGAATTACACTCAGGTATCTTATCGCGATTGCTCATTTATTTTATTTTTAGATATTTTCCATGGTCTGCTCCGGCTGTGATATTGTTAAAATCCAATTTAAAAAAAGTCAGACTGAACCGCTTAATTTATTTCTCAAAATGTGTTAATCTTTGCTTTGCGGTTTCTACTCTTTCTTCCAAACCCGAGTAAATGGGATATTAAGGTATCATGGTAGGTGAATTATCACGAAAAATGCGAAAAATTTATACAAAAGCAAACAATTGTGAAATACTTGTGAAATGTTCGTGGCTAGTCTGACGCGGCGTTTCGTCTCGGCCAAGAGACTCTTAAGAGACCTTTAGAATTCATAGGCAAACTCGTAAAGCATCGCGCCCAGAGTCCCGTTCGCAAATTCTTGATGTTGAAAGTCTGGCCCTCTATCGCAGAAGAGGATTCCCAACCACACATTCGCGAATTAAAGTATTTGACAATTGTTTGCTTTTGTATAAATTTAACTCATGAAAGTACGGTTGGCAATCCTTCTGCGATAGAGTAGCCTGCGTAGCAAGCGTTTCCGTGGGGTTTGGGAGCAAAGCAAGACCGATGAACGGGATTTTCGGTGTTTTGCCTGCGCGGAAAATGGGGCGAGTGCCAAAAAAAAGCGTTTGTAAAGCTTTGTAAACATTTTGCGTATTTCACGTTCAAACATCTAAAGTAACGTTCCAGTTCAAGCCCTACATCTAAATTCTTGACCTTTTGAGGGAGCGGGGATAAATAATCCGTTGTAAACCTGTGAGCGTGAACTCCACTACGAAGTGATGTGCTGATGATGGACGTGGATGTTTACTTCCGTGTGAGCAAGATTGCGGTCATCACAGTGTAATATTTCATTCCAGCATATTTTTTTTGCGTGTAGTGGTGTAGTATCAACGGGATAAACTGAAGTATTTCTGTATTTCTGGACTCCATGATGGGTTACCTTTTTGAACAGCTTCGTGACCCTTTTGTGTGCACTTAAATCACAATTATAGCACGTTTTATAGTGAGTACATTAAGTAAGGCGCTTTTCAGTTCAATCAAGGATTTGGCTTCTCACGTAATAGCTTGTTACTACAAGAGGTCTGCTTCAGTTACAGACAAAGCATTTGGCATTATTTAGAATCATCACCATCTCTTTGGTCTATATTTGAAACTAATAATTTACGTTTTTGTTTCTTCATAATCACCCTCAGACTTTTGTTTTGATCTTCTAGACTTAACTGCTTAACTAATGGGCCCATCAAGTAATTGTGGTGGAGACTGTGCAGGAAATTTGACTTAACTATCTCATGTTGCTATCCTTTTTGTAGTCCCTGGTACTAATTTTTTTGCCGCCTCTGAAACAGTTTCCAAACAGTTCATGCTCCTCTTTTGCACCAAGAATTGCCATTTGAAACAAGTACTGTTAAAGACTGCAGTCATCTGAATTTATTTGAACCTTCCTTATTGTCTTACTTAACTATCATGTCATTATAGAAAAAAGCCAAATTTGACATATTAAAATCCTTACCCATCTCTTTGCCTTATAAGAGGAATAAATCAAATATCCCTTGCGCTTGATACATCTTCTTGTTATTCTTCAAAGCCTTGGAGCCAAGTATCAACATTGGCCAATTTCAACATTGTCGACTGATTCTGTTGACTCAGGTTTGTCCAAGTAAAGCGGCCTTCACACGGCAAACTTAAGTTGGCAAACTCGTGTTGGCAAACTTCAAAAAGTTGGCAAACTCGTACCTTCACACGTCAGACTCGTGTCAAATCACAACACACGGTAATTTGCAACATGGCCGACTTAGTGCAGTGGCACTTACGTAGAACAGTGAAACAGAAGAAGAGAAGAAAAGAAACAGAAAGCGGTGGAGAAATAGAAAGGTTTGGACGAAACCCAGTTTGTCCACTAGCTCCTCCATTTTCTTTTGTTTGTTTTTAGGTATCTTGTAGACTTCAGATGAAACGTCCCACACAGCCGGACAATAGTGAACCCCTTCGATAAATTCAAAAGTGGCCTCATGTTCATCTTGAATTGCGTCCGCCATTTTGTGAAGTGTCACGCAGATAAATCACGTGAATAGAGCCCGTGTTTTGATTGGTTGACAGTCAACAACACATGTTTGCCAATCGTTCAAACGTCAGATACTAGTTTACCAACTCGAAAAAGTTGGCGAGAATAGAGACAAGTTCTATTTGCCGCCAACAGTTTGCCAACGTGTTTGCCGACTGTTTTTGTGCCGTTCACACACACCAACTTGAGTTTGCCAACACGAGTTTGCCAACTTTAGTTTGCCTTGTGAAGTGCCGCTTAAAAGGTACTTTTTGGACGAATGACCATTTTTTCTGTCAACCTCATTACGAGCTAGCACACACAGTAACATGGCTCATTTGCGTTCTCTGGGTCTATTTCATATCTCCCTTTGCAGATGAGTGTATGGCAGCCCTATTTTAATATCCATAGGTATGACACAGTTTTCTTCCCGGCACCACACAAATAAAAGTGATGCTTACCATTAGTACAAATTTTGCCAAAGCATGTAAGTAGAAGCTGCTTTCTTGTAGTCCACGGGTCAAGAAATTGTAAAATTCTTGTTAATAAAACACCTCAACCTCGCAAAAGTTCACGGTAAGTCTGTGCCCAGCAATTTCATTTTGGGCATTCTCATGCAGAAGCAGGAATGCTTTCACATTTGAGAGTTCAAACTAGTACTGAACAGTAAGGAATGGAGGTTTCCAACAACTTTACTATCACTGAATTATTGAAATATGCAAATCTAGTAGTTATTTTCAGTGTTGTTGAATGATCTGTAACTGCCTTCAAGATTCATGATTTCAATCATTTAGAAAGTCTTCAAACTCAACGCATTAGAGGTAAATTCATGAAGTAAATGCGGTGTTTCAAAAGTAAGTTAAGACGGAGAAATCTTCAGACAGAAACTTATTTAATTGAACCTCAAGTTTAAATATACAACTCTGAACAGTTGAGAAATACTTTAAAGACTTACATTCGGGGGCTCCGCGATATACCGGGGATATATGATAGCAGACATGGAACAGATCGACATCGATATCCCAATTCCATAGAAATTAGAGAACAATAAATGTAAAGGAAATCTTCTCCTTCGTCGGTGTGAAGATGGGCGGTAATGAACTTTAAAATTTCCACAGTAAAATAAAAGTTTCAGCTTCGTTATCCTCCTGACACAGCAACCAAGAATGTGAAATTCATCACGCTCAGCAGGAAAATTTCAGCCTGAAACTTGTAGCTAATCTGACACACTGGTGGCCCTTCATTCTGAGTAGTCCT
>Ga0126338_10001009_pt1:5000-17254 | contig 17254 bp, 16 predicted proteins | sample OrbCmetagenome_2_FD_92529 | JGI IMG/M metagenome (GOLD analysis project Ga0126338, IMG submission 92529) | Coral microbial communities from Petempiche,Puerto Morelos, Mexico - Orbicella C C metagenome | ecosystem: Host-associated > Invertebrates > Cnidaria > Coral | place... | reverse complement strand
TACGCCGGAGAAATTTGAAAACGCAGCAATCACCGGTGCCAGAAACGCTTGAGTACACCCTTGACGTTTTGGATTAAAAATGTTTTCAGTCCACACTAAAACGCAAAGCCAGCGTTTTTCAAATTCACCTAAGTTAGCTATAAACTACTGATTAATTAACGACCACTGCGGGGGTAAAATGACTCGCAGTGCGAGCTTTCAACAAGCGACTACGGATTCAAATGCCAGTTGTTTTGTGCTGGAAATTACTCCGCCATTTGCTCACCAGATGACTTGCTTTACTGGTCACGTTATCTAGTCGTGGATATTTTTAGATGCTGGACGAGTTTGTCTGTCTCACTCTCCACTGAGGTCAGGAAATCACTATAGCCCTCGACTCGCTAGGGTAATTCTAAAGGCAAGGAGACGTATAATGAAATGTGGATTTAGTCTCGTCGACAGTTCTTTGCCTATGAATTACTGTGTACATGTACATAACGCATTCAGTTTTTTGTCAGAACTCGTTACTTTATCAGTAGTAACGATCAAAACAGCATTTCCCCAGAATTCTTTGTTGTTATGTTTAGTTTTCACGAAACAGCGTCAATCATTAGAGTTGCCCGTCACTAATGCTTCACCTCCTTTTCATGTAATCAATTTTACAAAGCAATAATGTGACAAACAAATGTGATTTTTAATTTCTTTAATGTGAATCGCGTTTTCTTACAAATATCTCTAAGTTTACAGAAGCTGGAAAAAAATGATGGCGGCTGTGCATTTCACGATAATAACTTGCGGACGTAACACACCCAACAGGCACATCGAAAGCCATACTTTGATGAAATTTGTCCCCGTACTAACCACATCGTGTTTTCTGTGCACTTGTATGAGCAATTTAGGGGTTAAACGCTCCATGACTGAGTTATGGCTAAATTCATGTGCCAATGGTATGGTGGATTACAGCACATCCGAATCCATGTGTTAGCCATGATGGTCTCCTCAGATGTGCTAAATTCCGCTCTAACTTTTAAAATTTTAATCTACATTTCGCAGTCGATCCTTGTTTTTTGTCTGTTGCAAAGACAAGCATGCTTCTTAAACAAATACTGCTTAGTCTATCTACAGCATTAGATTTTACCGTACCCCACGTCGCTAAAAGTAAAACGTTCCTAACAAATTTTGCTACAAAGCTAACGTAAAAGTTAACAGACGATTACTCGCTTGTTTGTCCGTTTATCCGTTTGTTTGTTTGCTTGTTTGCTTCTTTGGTCAGTTAGTCATACAGAGCCCATTCATGAACCTTTTGTCGTTGTTGTTTTTGTAATTGTTGTTGTCGTTGCTGTTTTGTATTTGATTGAGAATTAATCTACTTTTGCTAGGCCGTCCGTCCGTCCGTCTTTCCGTCAGTCAATGCGTCAGTCACGTGGTCTGTTTACACTAAGTTAGTCAGTCGACCGACTGTACGTCCGTCCGTCCATTCGTTAGTCACGTGGTCTGTTCACTAGTAAGTTAGTCGGCGACCGACTGTCCGTCCTTCCGTCCGTCTGTCGTCCGTCCGTTCATCCGTTAGTCACGTGGTCTTTTCACTGGTAAGTTAGTTAGCCGATTATTGAAAATGCAAGTTATAAGTTTGCATTTTCTTGGCTCCTTTTCAGTCGTTAATCTGGTTTCTGCTCCGGTCCTTAACCAAGCTTTCAGTACAAAATTACAGCAGCAACTAACAACAAACTAACGTAGAAGCTGCTCGCCATATGTGAGACCGCGGTGCTTTCTGGATCAATGGAACCAGTGGTTGGTTTCAGCGATGCGTCTGTTTCGAGTTAAAAACATAATCACCGGTTGGTATGTCACCGCCAGATTGATCGTTAAATAGGGTTAAGGGTGTGTTATCGGTGATGCGTCACAAGCAAAGATAAATGACAATTAATGTACAGTTGAACCCCGCTATTTCGAAGTCAGCTCAGGGGAAACGGAAAGTAGTTCGCAGTAGCGGGAGTTTGAAATAACTGATAGTAAATGAATGAAGGGCAAATCCAAAGGAAACGGTTTTGAGTTCGAAATAACGGGGAATTCGAATTAGCGGGGTCCAGCTGTACTTAAATGGAACGCAACGCAAATTTGTCGATTGACGAAAATGAAGAAAATCCGAGAACTGAAAGCAAAATAAATTCAGAATCTTCAAAGACTCGGTAAGAGAACTTCGAAAAGTCCTCTTTCATTGGTTAAATTCCGAGTCCATGAACAACTCTTCATAATTTTGCTCAATTTTGTCAGATGACCAATAAATTCACTTTTCACAGAAACAAAATTTACTTTGCGGATAAAACAGTTATTATACAAGTGCTCTTCATCCCATAATACTTACCATGAACGGTGTAAAGTGCCTCCATACCACCAGTCATGTGATCGTTCACGTGACAGTGAAGCAACCAGACTCCCACACTGTCTGGAATCATCTCCACAGTTGCAAAGACTCCGGGAAAGAGATCGTACACGTCCTCACGATGGTAGCCAATTGCAACAGATTTCTGTCAAAGTATTTGGAAATAAAAATGAAGCGAATAGGAATCAACTCACAAATTAATTACATAATTTCAATTTATAGTCTACTGTGCAATTTTCACTTGACTTATTTAGTATATTTGAAAGCGAATATCTCAAACAAAATCATTCTAATTCTGAAAAAAAACATCAGTAGTGATGGTGTTATTGGTATTATCCTCTCAGTTTGTTTATTAACAAGACATTGCTATAACACCCAAAATAAACCTGTAGAAACAATAGCTTCGGTTGTACAACAAAAGTATGTCTTTTTGTACAGACTTCTACGCCGGTAAATAACATGCACATATCACCTAATGTTACTTACATGAATAAATGTTTGTCCGTGAAAGTGAACGGTGTGCATATCAACCTCATTTCCCATACCAACGAGATAAAAGTCCACTTGCTCTGCCTGATACATTTCCAAACCTTTCAAATTGCCAAACACAAAGCCGTTGATTCCATGCATCTTGTTGCTCTCCTGAAAGTCCTCGTCTACCTTGAGGTTGTCCTTATTTCCAGGATTCGTGCAATATTTGTCGATGTTCTCGTCCAAGTACCAGCTTTCATTTTCATCAAGGACGGTGAACATCAGCGCAAATTCTCGATGGACATCTTTTCTTGTATTTGCCTCCGTCAGCGTATCCTGCTTTGAATAATAACAAACAATTGTTACACAACTAAGTTAGTTCAGAGGGCCAATAACTAAAATCAACCAATCAGATTGCTCCATAGCCAGTCCAGTATTCTCCTAGTTTTGGACCGGGCACTGTCCCGAATGATCCCGCACGATCACTCTTATAGATTTCTGTCGTTTTATGGCTTACTTTTCTGGAAGAACTTGCTTTCACATAAAAGATTCTTTTTCTTCTTCTTCCAACTCCCTTTCCCTTCTGTTTTTATAACATCAGACTTGAGTATACGCCTAGTCGGCTATGTATCAGAATTGCGCTTCTGAAGTTTGGGATGTTTTTTTCCAGTCCGTAATCGTAGCACTTTTTCTTAACATTTTCAGTAGTGTAATACTTGCTAATCACTTCCGAGCTAGCCAATCAGCGCGCGCGAAAAGCCCCATTTGTGTGAAATATACTGATGTAAAAAAAAAAAAACAAGGCAGATCTAGATTATGTGGGACATATTAGTAAGGCATTTCTGTTTACGAGTGTTTCCTTAGTTAACAAAGTAACACTCCTATTACATTCTGTAGAGGCGACCTCAGTGTTGCCATTGAGGGGTTACACAAGGAAGCACGTAAGAGACCATTTTCGTATTCTCGGTATTGGACTGGAACTAGCTTGCAACTGAGGCTAATACAGGGAGTGTTTTCAAATGCAAATGACATGAATCTCTTTTTAATGATATTCCCCCGCATGAGCCTCCATTTCAAGCTAGTTCCAGTCCAATACCGAGAATACAAAAACGCTTTATTCACAGAGGTTGTTTAAGTCTGAGTTCGAGGCTGGTGGTTTAACGTAAAATCTTCGATGAGGCACTCGAGCAGTTTCCGATGATCATCATCCAATCAAATACCAATCCTCTGAATTTAATGCCAGGGGGGTACCCTGTGATGGACTAGTCTCCCTTCCAGGGGGGGTTAAAAATACTCCTAGTCGCTTCATGCTACAAAAACTGGGATAAGCTCAGGTCTGATGGGTCAGTGAACTCGAACGCTGACTTGACCTTTGCCCTTTTACGTCAGAGAGGCTAAACAGTGGCATGTTTAACCTCACTGAATTCAGCCATAATCACGAAACTCTATCGACTAAGATAGTAAGTCTGACCTTCTTGCAGATGACCAGCGGTCCTACCAGTCCACTGTTGGTGTCTTTTATTGGGTTGACGTCAGAATAATAGGCCCACGTAACACACTTTGGACCATTCGCCCCGGGACCCGCGCGTTCAGGGACCTTCCAGGTGTACTTATAAATCTTTCCGGGCTCAATTGCGTTATCAATTTTATCTTTACCCGTTGTATCGTCGTTGTAATCGGAGCCCTCGTTTTGTTTGCTAAAAGACGGAGATGGAGGAAAAAATGAGAAGATTAAAAGAGCTCAATCACGGTATTTTATGTTATTTTGGCCACGAACAAAATCACCTTTAAATTGAAGGAAACCTAAAAAAAAGTAGTTTACTAAGATAGAAAAACACCAACGAGATAATAACAAAGAATAAAGGAATAAGGATGGTTAAGGATGGAGAAGATTGACACGGATTACAAACAAAGAAATTGAAAAGTTTAGCCTGAGCTTTTCAAGATGCGCAAAACGTGGCGTAGCTCCTTTAACATACTGCACAGACCTCTGTATGTATTTTTTTTTTTAATACAACCAGCCCGATCATTACAATAGTTAGAGGACTTTTAGAGTCAACCTGTTAATTAAGGATGAAGTCAACATTCGTTGCCATGGCAACATCCAAATAAGTGAGGCGCACACTATTTTTGACGTTTTGACTCTGAAAACGTTTCTAATTACTGGGCGAAAATTGAACTTTTCGCGATGTATTTCAACCCTCATTTTCTCCTATAGAATGTATGTCCTATCTAGCAAACTTATTATCCATGTGTTTGATTTTTAAGACGTTTTCAACTGATTTCGCGCACAAAATAACAGCGACCCTCAGTATCACGATACTCCTTAGACCTTCATTCCAAACAACGCTTAATTTCAAGTTTTCCTTTACTTTGTTCCAAGCCGCATCAAGGTGCAGGCTCTGGAATCTTAACCCGCTTAGATGCGAAAAGCCTTCACAAATTTTAACCTGTAAACCTCTAGCTTAATTAGGGCCGCAGGGAGGCGCGGTGGCCTCATGGTTAGTGCGCTCGTCTTCGGATCGAGCGGTCTGGGTTCGAGGTTAGACCGGGGACTTCGCGTTGTATTCTTGGGCAAGACACTTTACTCTCACAGAACTATCTCCACCCAGGTGTATAAATGAGTACCGGCGAATTTAATGCTGGAGATAACCCTGCGATGGACTAGCATCCCATCCAGGAGGAAGTAGAAGTATTCCTAGTCGCTTCGTGCTACTGAAACCGGGATAAGCTCCGGCCTGATTGGGCTCTTGGCTCGTATGTTAACTTTACCTTTAGGGTTGCAGACATAATCGGGTCCTGTTGTTAATTCTTCTTAGGGACGGACTATTATTTTTTGAGGGGGAGGGGGATTGGGATCTGGGACATTTCCTCACCTTTAAGTTGTGTATGATCTTTCTTGGTGGGCAATAGCTTGTGCAAACACAGGACCTGGTTAGTTGAAAGTCGAGTTTTTTCAGTGTCCCCATTGCTCCCCATGCGAAATTTCTTTTTCAGCCGTTTTAGCTGTGCAAGAATTTTTTTGGAAATTTCCCAATCCGCCCCCCCCCCCCCCCACCCCCCGCCCCCTCAAGAAAGTAATGGTCCGTCCCTTAGGTTCAATGGCAGCCCTCGTTCCCAGGGTAGAGGATACCTTGGTACATGGCTTATCACACAGGCAATTTACTAAAGACCTTTTACGTACCTGTAAAACAGCCCGTGTGGATGCATAGAAAACTTCCTGGAAGCATTGTTTTTAAACGTCACCTCGATCGTGTCTCCGATTTCAGCGTGCAGTATCGGACCCAGTACCCCCAGGTGACGTTCAGCCGCGGTCCTAGTTTTTCTCTTCGTAAACTCAGCACTAGTGTATTCACGGTAAACCACCTTCTTGTACTTTGGACCAATTCGCTTTTCGCCACGCACGGTGAACGTTGAAGCTTCTCTAAAAGAAGGATGACATAGATGAAATAAATTAAAATATGGTAAACCTGGTAACGCAAGGTTTACTCAAGGTGTAAGGAAAAAAACTACACAACCACTATCCTCGAGTCACCTGACCATCAGTAAATTGGGTTTGTGTTATTTGTTTTTGGTTTTGAACATGTGAAGACGTCACAGACCTTACTGAACATTTTAATAATGTACGTATCAGATGGTTTATCCAACCAATAAACGATAAGAAAAAGGTCGATTGTTTATTACAATATTATTAGATGTTTTACCCAACATCATTTTTAATCACGATATCTTTAGTCTCCGCGCGAGATCAGCAATTTTAGCACCCAATCAGCAATACCCCTGCTCACTCTCAGCCACAGCCAAAACTTGAATAGACTGCCCCGTTGAGATATCTCCTACAGCTAAGTTCGTCTGTCCACAGCCGTTTCACATTTTTAACTATAGCCACGCGAGGGAAGCGAGAACGAGCAAAGAAGCGCGAGAGCGAAAGCCCCCACCCCCTTTACTTCACTCGTTCAATCCCTACTTTTTTTACTTCACTCGCGCCCTCGACCATCTCAGAGAAAATAGAGGGTCTGTAAAAAGACTAGAGCTAAGCTGTCTCCTAGAACTGATTCGTTGAATTCCAATACAGCATTTTCGGAATAATTATTGACGCGCCGAGCCTAAGTTCGTGATATATTGGCCCAGGAATCATGAATTTAAATTAACAGCACTACAACGCAAGTGAAGTAAGTGAAAGTAAGCCTAAACCTTTCATTCTCGGGTCAAACCTAAACCGTCAACTAAAAACCCATAGTATGGAGAAAAAAGAAGTACCTATTTCTTGATAGTTCAAATAACTGGGGATAAACGCTTCTCTCAGTCACTCGTGGTCATTTTGTACATCGTCACGCAACCTCTCTCCTCTCAAAAAGGTTACTTGCGTGACCATTATCACTCTTTAGATGGTCACACGACGCTTATTCTTCCATATCAAAGCGTTGCATGACCATCCAAAGACAGTTTTCATAACAAAGACGTGAGAACTTATACTGACTCGCTCTCGCTAAGCGTTACATCATCTATGAGGTCTCTTCCACTTGGTGCGTAGTCCCATTCCAGCTCAACCGCCGCTATATAGTACCGACGAACCTTCCCAGGTGGCATCGTGGTCGGCGTCTTCCCACAAGCCTTCACGGTGTATTTCGCGAGCATCCCAGCAGAGTAATGATCATTGGTTCTGCAGACTATTGCCCATTCTCCCAAGTTATCTGGAGTCATTCCCAACGTTGCGAAGACTCCTGAAATGAGATAGACAATAAATACATGTAAGGGTTTCTTTGTTTTAACGCTGTCGAGTGACACCCGCGTGTCATCAAATAATTATTAGAGAGCTTAAAACCACGACGGCAACGGCAAGGAGAACGACACCAAACAAAAGGTTTAATTAGTAGGACAATGGCTGTGCACATGCGTTACAAATCTTTGTACATTTCTTTGCCGTCCTCTGCACAACAACAACAAGAAATGAATATAAGTTCCCCGTATTTTGGAGAACGCGAAAGACGGCGGCTAGTGTTTCGTGTTTTCATTTGGAATTGAACGCTGTCGTTACATATTTAGCTTGAGCAAGTTCTGAGACCAATAGGCTCAGTGAAAAGATCTAGACATCTGGGAAATTCGAAGGTAAAATATAAATTCATACAAAAAATATTTTGATAAAATATAAATTCATATAAATTCATTCCGAAAATGTGAGCAACAAGTAAAATGAAGGCAGGTATTATCCGCCCTGTAGTTATTTTTTCACATATCTACGAGGGATTAAAAGTAGGAACTGCGTGCTTGTAGTCTAACCCCACCCCCACCTCCTTCACCATTCCCCACTTACGAAACAGTCGCAATCCGTTTTGAGAAAATAAGACATGTTTCCGTACAAGATACAACTCAAAACAAGCAGATGGTCCCAGAGGCCTTTCTATGTTTTGTCTATGTTACCTGGTAGAAGGCTAACAGTATCTTTCATATTGCCATTGTATGTAAACGTGTTTCCATAGAAGTAAGCCGTGTGCATGTCCACTTCGTTTCCTAAGCCAATCAAATGCCAAGAAACTCTGTCACCCAAGCACAACTCCAAACCAGGCAGGTTAGCGTACAGATATCCATTAATACCGTGCATTTTGTTGCTTTCCAGATAGTCCTCGTCCTCTGAAATATCGAGAAACATAACACAGTCAACTTCTTTAATACGGGCACCAAAGGGGACAGCTGAGTGCTTGTGTCAGTATATATCATGGAGGCAGTCTTTACTATAGATCCTGGTTTCTCTGGAATTATGTGAACTGGCTGTAATATAGATGTCGGTATTATTGAGGTGTCCGTAGGGAAAGGTTCCAGTATTAATAATTAAAACAGGACAGATCATCTTTTACAAGTGATGAACTATACTGGGAATCCGTCTCACGTTGTTTTGATTCTAAGCGACGGTTTTATGCAATTTTTTCCGGACCACTCTGGCAAGTTTATCATCGTACGTCAAAGCCATTGGGACCGTTTTTTCTGAAGTAAAATTATTGAGAACCTTCAAAAGCACCCTCCACTCAAAGTTTCTGGTTGTTTAGGTGGTGGGTGGTTGGTTAGTACGTTTCTCTGTTTGCGTGAAAAAAAAACTGGCTTAAATCAAGAAATATGTGTTAATTGACCGCCTTCACAACACGCAACGTCTTCAAGCAAACGTTAGTCCCACTTGGGTCGTCACACAACGCTTCTTACCAGTAGAGGACAAGCGTTGCGTGACGACAGAACTAACGGCTGAGAAAGAGACTAAGTACTAGTCTAAGTGTGTCCTAGATACCAAGGTACGGGAGCGCTGGAGATTAAACGCCGCCAGATCCGATCGCTAGGACATGTCTTTACACTGAACGAGGATCGTATCCCCAAGACTACCCTCAGAAGGACACCAGCTGGAAGAAGGAAGTAAGGGCGGCCCAGAACAACTTGGAGACGGACTGTGATGGCCGAGCTAAAAGGGATGCCTTATATAGGCTTAACATGGGGCTAGGCAAAACATTCTGCAGAGGACCGGGAAACGAATCGTTGACGCCTTATGTCCCACCCGGGATGAAGAGGACTAAGTAAGTAAGAAGTAAGTAAGGTACAGGAGCAACTTCCGACTACTAACTCTTAACGACTACTCTTGTGTCCACATGAGCCCCGAGCCTTTAGCCACGGATCTATTGATTACCGACAAGGGATTGCAGCGGTGATAGGAAAACTAGTCATCGTAACTGCTTACGTTGGTCAACGATCACCAGCGATCACTGAAGATTTAAAAGATCACTTAAAATCGCTGACGATCAGTGACGATCGTAGACGTTCACTAGCAATCAATGACAATCCCCAACGATCAGTGACGAAAGCCTTTCGTCACTCGTCACCGATCGTCACCGATCGTCAGTGACGATCGGTGACGGCCACTCACGATGACTGATGATCATGGCTGATCGTTGACGATCACGTACGACGAATGCCGATTACTGACGATCGTTAACGATCATGGTGGCAAAAAAAGTCTCTAACATACCAACTATCTGATTTGGGTTATTCGCTTTTTTCTTGTTTTCATCATGATACCAAGACTCGCTCTCATCTGTCACGGTGAAGAGCAGCACAAATTCTTTGTCAATGTTCTTCTGCGTGTTGTCATCTTTCAATGTTCCCTTCTTACACGTTAGCAATGGACCAAACAGACCTGCCAAAAAAACCAAATTGCAAATGTGTTTAACACACAAAGTAACTGACCATTCCTCTAAACTAATGTTAATTAAATTACAAAGTTCTTCCTTCCATCAATGGAAACGCAGGGGAATCTCTTTGCGAAGTGAAAATCAAAATATAACGCAAGTATTGCGCGATTAACTCGACTCGTTTAGGCTTTTAGTTTAAGACTGAAATACATTTTATTACTAATCATACCAAAAACGGTCGACGTGCAATGTGTACGAGAACAATTCACCTCCGTGGCTCACGTTCTCTGCCGCAGAATGCAGGACTTCAATTCATGTTGAAGCCTAGCCTGCTAACAGGTTCCCGGCGAGGACGGGAAAAAAACGGCGAGCTAAGCGAGCGGACGAGCGCGAAACTGAAGAATTCGGAGAGCGAAAAGATCGGAGCGGGACGGGGGAGCCCGTAAAATGTGCCTATCCGCCCTTGGTGAATACATGCTCCCTCGCTTCGTTCGCCAAATTCATTTTTTTCGCGCTCGCTGGAGCCTTTTCGCAGGCGAATTGAAGCCTTGCCTGTCTATTAAACGAGCGAAATTTAATAGTGAATTATGAAAACTATGAACGAGTAGGAATTTCGAACTCGTGCCTTCATCTTTTCTCACTTCCCAAGGAGTGAAAAAACCTTAGTACTACATTAAAGTTAGTTTAAATAAACCATTTTCGATATATTAATTCTAACTTGGTTACGAGGCTTAGCGGAACAAAACAAAAGAACTAAATTATTCATTCCTAAACCTCAATACGATTTCTTTTGTTTTATTCCCTCAAGCCTCGGAGCCAAGTTAGAACTTTTAATATATCGAACTTGGCTTATTCAAAGAGTATATTCCAGAATTAACTGAGAGTAGGTATTTCAATTCTTGACAACTTTTCCGGCGCTCTAGATTCATTTCCAGCCAAATAAGGACTCACCCGAATACGTGTCCTTCACTGGATCAAGACTGGAATAGTACACCCACGTGATGCACTGTGCGTCATTTTTGGTGGGACCCACTTCCTTGGGCACTGTCCAGCGATAGGTGTACATCTGGCCTGGTCGCACAATATCGTCGGCTTTTTGGGCCCCGGATGTACCATCCTGGTACCAGGCTCCCTCGTTTGACTTATTGAAGAACACTCCGTGTGGTTGTATACTGTAGTTGTAGGAAGCCTGCGCAAGGAATAAAATCAAAAGTAAAACAAACGAACAAAAATATTGCTTATTAGAGCTTTTTTAAAAACAAAAACCAACAACCAGCGCATGACACAGTTCATATTATGTGCACGCTCTGATTGGCAAGAACAGACCGTTTTACTTATAAAAAAAAAAACACACACACACACACACACACATACACCCAGAGAAAGAAAGTTAATGGTCGGCATTGGGTCAAGATGAACCGTGCCGCCGCGGAGCGTATCTCAGATACCGTAGCCTGAAGCGACTAGGAGTATTTCTATCCCTCCCCCCCGATGGAGTGCTGGTCCGTCGCAGGGTTATCCCCCAGCATTAAATTCACCAGTACCCATTTATACACCTGGGTGGAGAGAAGCACTGTGAGAGTAAAATGTCTTTCCCAAGAACACAACGCAATGACCCTGGCTAGGGCTCGAACCCAGAGCTCTTGATCCTCTTGAGCCATGAGGCCATCGCACTTCTTAGTCAAACACGAAAATCCTACTTTTATTGTTTTCGTGCACGTACAACATCTGTATCATAAAGCATACAATGAAACCAAAGCCACAGAACCTACATTGTTCTTGAAGACTACTTCGATCACATCGCCAACTTCGGCTCGAATAACCGGGCCGAGGAATCCAAGATACTCCGGTTTTCCCTTTTTTGTTGTAAAGGTGCCGTCAGTGTACTCCTCGTAAGATGCTTTCAGGTACGTTCCTCCAATCCTGTGATCACCTTGAGCAAAGAAAACTGCCGAGTCGCTAAAACGAGAAAGGAAACAGGCAATTTACGGGAATGTGCGAGAGACAAAGGGTCTCTTAGTAAAGACGATCAGATAAATTTTGAGATGCTGTGGAAAGAAGGTGTTTGTGTGTTTGTTTGTTTGTTTGTTTGTTTGTATTAATTGTAAAGCAATCGGGCAAACCAAACAGGAAAGAAGCAAACGGACGCTTAAAAATTCTTCATGGGCGTCGATTTCTAAGAATAAAACCCCATTTTGTCCCATCCACTATCATACTGGCCTTATGAAGGAACAGTTAGCGGTCACTATAGA
>Ga0126338_10001008_pt1 | contig 17260 bp, 4 predicted proteins | sample OrbCmetagenome_2_FD_92529 | JGI IMG/M metagenome (GOLD analysis project Ga0126338, IMG submission 92529) | Coral microbial communities from Petempiche,Puerto Morelos, Mexico - Orbicella C C metagenome | ecosystem: Host-associated > Invertebrates > Cnidaria > Coral | place: Petempiche,Puerto... | reverse complement strand
TTACAATCTGATTGGCTGAGTTACCCTTTCACAATCGTCCATTAGTGTGCAGTGTATTTAGTTCGTGCGATTTTGTTAAGGCGTGAAGATTAATACGACGTTGAGAAATGATTGGAAATCGTTATTTGAAGGCAATTTGGTAAGAATTCCACTAAAACATTTAGGTTATGAGCTCGTAATTCCTATGAGGTGCACGACAGGCTCGGAAGCCAAAGCTCACAAAATGAGCGTCTGTGTACATGTATTGGGCTCGTCTCCGGATCGAGCGGTCTGGGTTCAAGCCCTGTGTTGTGTTCTTGGGCGAGACACTTTACTCTCACAGTGTCTCTCTCTCCACCGGGTACCGGCGAGCTTAATGCTGGGGGTAACCCTGCGATGGGCTAGCATCCCATCCAGGGGGGAGTAGAAATACTCCTGGTCCCTTCATGCTGCAGAAACCGGGATAAGCTCCGGCCTGATGGGCCACTTGGCTTGTATACTGACTTGAAACATGCGTTAGAATCCCGCGGGGGTACTCCCAGAAAAGTTGGACGGGGGTGTGCGGCCCACTTCCTAAAACCTTTACCCTATTTATGACCAAAATATGCGATTTTCGCCACCCCGCGTACGACCGTTGCGGCTGGCACAGTTGCCCTAAATATAAGGCTATCAAGGGCTTTTGTTGACGGTCTTATTGATAATGATGAAAAAGTAGCTTCTTCTAAGAAACATACCCAATTCAAGACCAGAGTGCTAAAACCATACCCTATTTAAGACCAAAATGGCCAAAATCGATACCCTATTTATGATCAAAACGGCTGAAAAACCCTACCCTTTGGGGCCGCACATACCTATACAGCTCACATAAGGGAGTACTCCCCCCCCCCGCCCCCCTGGGATTAGAACTGAGGTAACGCAACAATCAAACTACAAGGATTTGTATGGGGAAAATGGTCACCAGCCTGTAGGGGCCTGTTTCCTTGTTCTTCGTGAGGTTTCTTGGCTAATTTATGGCTTTGACCTCTATATATCCTTTCCTAAATTTGACTAATTGTAAAACACTCTCTTTAACAGTTAGATTATGAGCCCGGGGAGGTTACTCCCTAACATGGGCTATATAGATAAGAGCGGGCCCAAAGGGTATGGCTTTTTAGCCGTTTTGGTCAAAAATAGGGTATCAGTTTTGTTCAGTTTGTTCTCAAATAGGATATGGTTTTTGAATTGGGTCAGATTGGGTATGCTTTTTGGAAGAAGCTACCGGCTTTTCGTCATTATCTATCAGACCATCATCAAAAGCCCTTCACAATGCCTTTGAATGAATTAGGAAACTAATTATAAGGCAGGTTTCAAACATGATGTCAATTTAAGGATCAGGTCTTAAAAAGGGTATCGAATTTTTGGCCAGGTCATAAATAGGGAAGGGAAAATCACAGAGTTTGGTCTAAATAGGGTAAGGGTTTTCGGAAGCGGGCCACACACCCCCACTTGCGTGTAATTTGTCTAGGAGTACCCTCTGGAATTATGACCGAGATTTCGTGTTAATTATCTGAAATTTATATACACAAGATTAAATTAAAATACAATCACTATGAAATTACAATAAAATACAATAAAAAATTGCAATAACTTAAGAACTTAAAAATTTACCTAAGAGTTTATTTCCTAATTTTTTTTGGAAAATAAAAAACAGATTCACATAAGTTTAAAAGTATTGTCTAAATCATTCCATAACGAAACTGAGTGATATAAAAAGGTCCTTTGTCCTGCAGCGCTCTAGAAATCTCACTCATAATCTACATACTTGTTAATAAGGGTTGCACTATAATGAAAACATGAGTAATCATCGTAGTTATACATACAACTTAAGCAGTTGATTTCACAACTGCTCAAGTTGTGTGTGTAACTGCGATGATCAATCATGTCTTCAACTCTTCATATCTATCCCCCGCGTTCTTGGGCAAGACACTTTACTCTCACAGTGCCTCTCTCCACCCAGGTATATAAATGACTCTGCAATGGACTAACATCCCATCGGGGGGGAAGGGGGGAAGGGGGGAAGGGGGGAAGGGGTAGAGATGCTCCTAAAGTTTCATGTTACGAGAACCGGGATAAGCTCCGGCCTGATGGACCACTTAGCTCGTATGCAGAATTTAAACCTTTACCTTACTACAAATGCTGAAATTGTCTCTAAATTGGTTTTATTTTTAGGATGTTTTCCATTCATGCTCTAATCTAAAAACGGTGAAAGGCGAACGGCGAATGGCAAACGTCTAACCTCAAACTGCAGTTACTGGAGTCACTGATAATGACAAGCCGTATAAGAAAAAATATACAAACTGGTATATCTCCTGATGTCCCCTAGGAAAAGGCGCGAACTGTTTGTCAGTGCTGTTAGGGCCTGCTAATATCAGCCCGGTTGACCGGGCTGGCGCGGTGACTGAGATCTTGCTTCATTCCTATTTCCTTTATAAAAATTTCGATGTCTTGATATGAAAAGGCAGTCCAGCCCGGTCACCGAGACACCGAGATCTCGGCAACCGGGATGAAAATTTTCCCATATGAACACACCAGCCGGGGTGACCGGGACAAACTTTCTTTTTTAAATTTGACAATTTGTAGCTTCCATTTTGGTGTTGTTTCTTGAATTTCATCCCGGTCGACCGGGTTGAAATTTCCTATATGAACAGACAACAAAATTTGTCCCGGTTACCGAGTTCATATATATGAATGGGCCCTTGGTCAGAAAAGATTGAAATCACTGCGGGTAAATTCTCCCCTCCCCTCCCCCACCACCCCTTCTAAACGAGTACAATGCAAGAAACATTAACTGTATTTGATTTTTTTTTTTTTTAATAGAAATGTACTGTATTTCTACAGCTCGTACTCCAGTCGCGTCTAACAAGCTCAAAGCCTACAGGCGAGAAAGGGAAAAGTTATTTACAATTTTTTCATTTACTTTTCTAACTATACACACTGATTCGTTATTTTTTAGAAATCTACTTTCACTTCCAAAGGGACCGTAAAAAACCTACATTCTCTCTTTCTCTCTCGTTAGAAATATATTTATAAAGAATATATAAATTTAGCAAGCGCTTCTGAACGGGGCGGTTTTAAAATGACTGCTTATCATTTCTCAAGCTCTGATTGGTCTTAAAAAAGAACAAAAACTAATCAATTTGACTTGGAAACTATCGCGAGTTCTTTGACTGTTGAGCCCTCCTAACTTGTTTAACTAGGTTCGTGGTGGTTAAGCGATAACTTGTTTAACCAGTTTCGTGGTTTGCAAGTCTTCTGAAAACCGCCCCGTCAAAAGAGAACTTTAGTTTTGCATCTGAGAACACACACTGCGCCCGCGTGTAACATCTCAAAGTGAAATAATGGAATATCTTCCAACATTTTGAGTGTCGGCCTGAACAAGAGGTTCCGTGTTTTCAAGGGACTCAGTGGGCAGGCCGCTTTCTAATGGAGGCAACATTCCGCATATCTGAGCGCGTTTATAAGAAGATGTTCGAAAGACTTGTTTATGTGGATTTTGTTTGTAAGATGGAGTACGCCGCAGCGGATTGTGTCTCGCGTCGATGTGAAGTTGTTGGAGTTGATGATGCAAAGGAAGAGGATACGGAGCCTGATTATCCGGTTGAAAACTAGTTTTTTGTTCCACAACCGACTCCATTCTCCTGCCAGTTCTTTCCTGTTCATTGACAGCCATGAGTTCCTCATAGTGTTTTTGTAGCTCTTCCCGCATTTGCTCGTAGACAAAGTGTTGTTTGTATTCGGAGTGAACCGCCTGCTGGTCCGTAAGTTCAGAGGGCGACAGAGATTTTTGGTACTGTTCTTGCAGTTTCTGATGCTCCTGTTGCAGTTTTCTTATTCTATTGTGCGTTGTTGCCACCCGTAAGTTCTGTTGAAACGCAAGCGCTACGGCATTACCGTCCGACGCACGCCGACCGAGTGGCACGTGAAAATTTGACCTGGGATCGTGTAGGTGTACTCCAGAGCCTCTATGTAACATGAATTGTGAACTGGACGCCGAGGAGCCATTAGTTGGTCCGCAGTGTGAAACCACAATAGCTGGTTTCATTTGAAACGTGGGCATGTTCGATTCTTCAAGCACTTCCTCTGAACTACCGCGCGCCAACCACAGTGGATGGTGCGCGGGTACAACTAACGGTTCCTTGGGCATAGTATGAACAGTATGCCGCCTAACTTTGGGCTTTTCTTCGTCAGTGTCCTCGCTTTCCATGTTTTCTACCGCAGAAGAGTCCGTTTCTCTACTAACACTGTTGTCTAATGATAGCGCCGGCCCTATCATTTGACGCGGCGAGATCGACCGCGCCTTGAGTCCGGGCTCGCGTATCGGTGACAGTTCTTTTACGCACTCCGTGGCGATTTCCCGCCTTATCTCAGGCGGCGTTGGAATGCGCTCATGCAGTTCGTTGATGGCGTATTGTAAAGGAATATAAGGTCGAGCTGGTTGTGCCGGGACCGTGCGCTGCGCTGCGCGACTGGGTACCACAACAACATTATTCCTACTCCCTCGTACAACAGCGGCCTCCGCGATGCCACTTGGCCGACGAAGTCTGGTCTCTAGTTGAGTTTGTAGTGGGTAACTAGCCCTGTGCTGCCGCAACCGATCCACAAGTAAGAAATAAATAGCAGTGTGATGGTCATACGCGTTTTCAGCTAGAGCCTGGAAAGGAAAGACAATGTCTCAGTTAGAGTCCGTTGAAACCATCTATCTTCAAATCATCTCTTTTCAGAACACACTAGAGCAGCGCAGGGGTTCAAACTAAATGAGACTTCTCCCTTCATTTCCACACGATTCGTCCACTACACAATTGGGAAAAATCATAATAAATTTCTTAATTTGTATAAGGCATTAGCACTCAAATGGTTCTATGCCTCAAAAACAGGTTCTTGTCTAGTTTCCCATGTCATGACTGTCCCGTCCCGAATGACTGTCCCTGTCCCGTCACTCGGGACGGGATTCCCGTCCCACATGACGCGCTCTTAGCGTGAAGGTTTCTCCCATGGGGAAAGATTAGGAAGTATTAGTACCGTTTTCGTTCTTTCGATATCGATGCCCAGTCCGTGCATGAGTTCGAGAGCTTGTTCGTTGTACTCATCCAGAATTTTCTCTCCCTCCAAATTTTCTTCGTCATTGTAGGAGAGGATGGTTTTTACAGCAGGATCTGCTTGCATCCATTTGTGTTTCTTGATCTGTTCGATAGTGTAACGCTGGTTTGGGTCTTTGACAAGCATGTGTCGAATCAAGTGTTCGCATTCTGTGGAGGAAATGAGAACTGGACATTAAAATTGTCCAAGCTAAACATGAGATTTGCGGCTACTGCAAATTTGATAAAGCTGGAAACTCCAAGTAACTACCTTTATGTGGACATAACATAGAAAGGGCAAAAAAAGAATAACAATAGCAACCGATACGAAGACGAGGAGAAATCTTCGTAGCGTCCGAAGTGAATCCGAACTTTAACATCCAATCACAAAATAGAGCGAGCACTCAGCAGCATGTCACTGGGTTGCTCAGCAACAAAACACACGTGGGATCGAAAAGGACTGTTTGAACATGCTTGGGTCGCTGCGACGTTTTGCGAGGTCTTTTTTGTTCGCAATTTGCCATAATTTCACGCTCTGTGAGTATTCTGCCGTTCGTCCTGAAGTTTTAATTCAACTGGTTGCTGTTAGTAACAGTATAACAGCGAAAACAGGTAAGTTTGACTAGTGGACCGTCTCGATCCATTTTGTTTTTCAACACGATCCACGATTTCTGTAAAAAACGAGACGCGATCTCAAAAAACTTTTGTAAAATGAAACAAATTTGTCCAATTCCAGTTAAGCTTACCCGTGGACATAAAGAAAGGGATCCTGAATCGGCCTTCCAACACTCTGTCTCGAAGGGCTGGGAGAGTTCCACCATCAAACGGCAACGCACGGCAGATAAGTACGTACAGAACAACACCCAAACTCTGTCAAAATCAATACGGTCGGATTGTTTAGTTTATGATAATTTTCAACAATCTCCACTTAATACTGAAACAAACTCAAACACAACAGTGTTGACAATTTAAGAAACTTATCATTTATGGTTCAAGCTATGTCACTACTTCTTGTAACACCTACCCAAATGTCCAACTGTGGACCATGGTAGAGTTTTCCTTCAAAGACCTCAGGGGCAGCATAAGGGGGACTGCCACACCACGTATTTAAAGGACTCCCAGGGGTGTAGTAGTTGCCAAAACCAAAGTCTGAAAGACAAAGGTCACAGACAATTAATACTATTTCCCTAGAAACCTATACAAGCAGTATAGTGCTATTGAGTAATTAGTTGATATTAGACTGGTCTATTTCCAAGATCTTGCATGGTCACTCAGTTTTGTTGCAAAAATTTTGTTACATCCATATGAGAAGACAGGCTACCCAGTCGTAACTAAGAAGTTAAATTTTCAACCAAAATCACAGACAGCCCAAGCATAATATACATGTAAAATTTTGTACAGGGATAAGGAACTGAAAAAGTCACCTACTGTGTCTTATTATAACACCATGGCTTACATTAACAAAATTCGCTCAAATCTTGTTTAAAGATCCCAGGATGAGAAGGACAGACACCAAACAATGTTTAAACATCTTTATTTGGTGAATTACTCGTACGTTTATCGATTTCAATTTCACCTCCAAATCTCCGTACAAACTCTTACGTTACGCTTGGGTCACCTATGTTGAGAATTCAGTAACGGGGCTGGAAATCTTTCCGATATGAACACTCTAGCCAGGTTACTAGGACAAAACTAACTTTGCTTCACCACCAGGGTGGCATGACTGCTACAACTAAAAGCTACGTAATTTTGTGCCATTCTTTCACCCCAACTTCTCCAGCCATCTTACCTGCGATTTTTATGTTTAAACTCTGGTCTAGAAGAAGATTTTCAGCCTAAAACAAAAATGAAACAAGATAATTAGGTACTCATTTGTATGGCTTTTATTTTACTATCACATGTACAACTTTGGAGAACATGTTTGGCAAGGTAACAAGATATGTACATGCAAACTGATTGATTTCAATCCAATTTTAATGTTTGTGCGGTCAAGACAGCGTCCCATAGAAACATGTTTTGAACACTATGAAAATAGTACTGTACGTCCAGAGGTGTATTGCAGAGATCACAATTGAATCTACCATACATAAGGTATGTGTAGTTTGAATCCAAGCAGAGCAAACTAACAAACAAAAAGACATCATTTAAGCTTTGAGGCCAACGACACAGAGGAAGGGAGAATCCATTTTGACAAGTGAGATTTAATCAGACAGTGAAAGAAAAATCCAAGCTGTTTTCATTTAAGCAAAGATTTGGTGAACATGTAAGTGCCCCTTGAAATGTAAATTATTGTGCTATTAATGAATTGCATTCTGGAAATGGACACATACACTATAAAAAACAATTTAACTCTAAATTAGTAAGTATGTTTTGCTTTAACAACAACAATTTACCTTTAAGTCACGATGCACCACATGCCTTTTGTGGCAATACTCCACTGCACTTAAAATCTGCGCAAACTTTTTCCGTGCCTCTTTCTCAGGCAGAGCACCATGTGACAAATAATCTGTTAGTCAAGCATACAGATTGATTATTTATTTGACCACATGTCTGGATCTGACCTATGAACAGACATCTAATATTTTTTCAACCTAAAACTGGACAGTGAAGAAAAATAGAAAAGTCTTTATACAGTTAATCTGAATCTAGATTTCTTCTGCATCAAGAGCTTAAAAAAAAATCGAAAGAGATGCACGTAACTCCTATACATGTAGCTGTCAGTAATATTGCATATGCACATAAACTTATTTGTAGATGTACATGTAAGTTCTGTGGATAAGATGAAGTTCAATTTTTCTATGGACTGTGTACACATATTTCACTGGCTGCCACTATTTCCAGTTTCCAGATGACAACTTACAATAAACTGAATTTTTTAGCAAAATGATTTCAAATAAACGTTTTTGCATATTTACATTGACTGGCAAACACTCTTCTTCACAATCAAATAAAAAGACAAGGTTTACATATTTTCATCACTGAGTGATTATTTGCATTTCCCAAGGCACAATGAAAATTATGTTATCACAGCAACGTTTAACATTTAAAAGCAATGAAAAAATACTTAAATAAACAGCCAATTAAAAAAACTTTTAAACAAATTTAATGAACGCAAAGCAGTTTTTGACACCCTCCAACTGTGATAATGTGATAGTTTTTTGAGGAAGATAATCAGACTTCCTCTTAACATTGACCTCTCTAGTTTTATCAGAGTCGATTGTGTTCCATCTTTGTGATTCATCACAACAATTTCATACTGGATGCAAAGAGAAAAGTTACTTGAATTGGTAAAAATACTTCAAAAATAATCAGAAAAGAATCGTGCACTGTGGCTTCTCTTGAAATGTACAAGAATTTTCCATGGAAATTGTACTTAACTACATAATGAGTTTGTCCCCTATTTTCCATTAAAATAATTCGCAAAATGCAAAAATTCAAAGGAACTGAGCTTAGTTCAGATGACAACAACAAAACCCTAAAGGAACAGATATACCATGGATCAGAGACCTTTATGAGGGCCTCCGGAACTTAAACCCATTGAAAACTAGAAACACATCCAATAGAACCAGAATCTTGAAAATTTGAAGGACGTTTCATTCAAAGACTCTTTGACTAAGTAACCAACGTTTGTTTTCATTAGAACTGCTGTCACTTGTATTTTCTCGCTTCAATGCATTACCGGCGAATAGGCGCCATGTTGGCAAGATGGAATATTTTAAGCTTTATGGTGGCAGCCGGCACGAAACGAAACCCAAAAGCAAAACATTGATCGATTTGAAAATCGATAAAAACGAATAAGAAAACAAGACGTGATGATAAATGTGATATTTCATAGTGTACCCAAACTAATACGTCACGCATACCAAGATATGGGTGAATATTGACTGAGCCGCCACATAGCAGAACTCGAATTCACCGGAAAACACACGGCCTTTCGATGTTTCGCCGAATTCCGAAGCCTGTATTCGTAGCATTGATTTCAGAGAACACTCCTAAAGCTGAAGAACGTAAAGAGTATCGTTCAACAGAATGATCAATCGCCAAGGAACAAGGAATAACATAACGGACGGGATACAATCACGCTTTCCTACAAATTAGAAATCACTAGCGATATTAGCATAAGGGGGTCTTTAAAAACATGACACTTACTAAACATTTCTCCGTTGCTGGCGTATTCCGTGACAAGATACAACATACTTTTCGTTTCCATCACCTTTCGAGGAGAAAAACACAAAGAGGAAAATTAGCTTTGCAAGATGAGTCGGTGAAATAAGCATGACATCAAAGGGCTTGAAGCTATGTCACAAATGAGGCCTTGGCTGTTACTAATACAATGCAGCGGTGAAGTTTGCCGATGCATTCAAGCGCTGCTAAAGGCACTTCTGTTATAGAATACAGCGAGTGCATTGTGTTGGCTTACCTGGTATAGTTTGACGATATGCGGATGGTGAAGTAGTTTCATTATCTGTATTTCGCGATGTACTTTCTTGAGGTTCGTTTCATCCAACTGAGTTTTGTCGATGATCTTAATGGCGACCTGGGCAAACGGAGAGAAAGGCAAAAGATTTCAGTGAAATTTGCGTTCGCCAAGTGCACCATGTTCGGCTTTCGCACGAACGCAGCATCGAACATCAACGAGTAACATTGTTCGATCGATCTCTTTCACGGTGCACAAAAACAGCTTCGATTCGCTCACCTGGCTTTTTGTGACGCGGTGTCTTGCTAGCTTCACCACCGCGAAGTTGCCTTTGCCGATGGTCTTCTCGATGTCGTAGAATCCAACTTTAATCGCCCTCTTTGTGCATTCCGTCGCCATTTTAGGCCCTGCATCCGAAGAGATGCGCCTGTGAAGGCGAAATACAATGCGTTTGAGCGACAAGATTCACAAGGAAACGCGTTATTCATTTGACAAAGACATTTCGCCTCCAGTCTATGCATGCTTTTCATATGCAAGACGTAGCCAATGACGTCATCGGACGTAATTGATGCCACGAACGCGTAAGGTTGGCATGGGGATAGGACGGGTCAGCGAGCACAAAGGAAAGGTGACGTCAAAGTTGTTGTACTCTGACAAAGAACCTTTCGAGGTTTGATCTCCCTCGTTTGTTAGTGAAACTGACCGCACAATTCGCTTTAATTACAAACTTAATCGATGTTTTCTTGCTATTTTGCTGTGAGAAACCAGCGCGAGACTAAAGCGGTTTTCTGTGCGGAAACTGTCCGAGCCGATCCCTTTTGATCCCGATACATAAATGACCAAACAGGTCGATTTTCAGGATTTTCAATCTGTCAGATTGAGTCCCGAAAATGGCTGAAATTAAATGTTAGATGTCACAGTACTTTGTTACTTGCTAACCTAAGGCCTTGCTAAACATTAGAAAAATTGAAATTTCCTATTGTTATGCGGAGCAGAACTGCGTGGCGAGCGGTGTGTTAGGCAGTGCACTAACATTACATACCGAAGAAAGTGTCAAAAGCTCCAAATGTTTGTGTTTAAGGGAAAACAAAAAATTAAGAAAAAACTTTTAAGAGTGCTTTGTTGAACAGTCCCTCAAAGCGGTCAGCTTAATCTATTCAAGCTAACAAGAGCCGAAACCGCACGTAAATTGCGATCACAAGGGTTTTTCCGGACAAAAATATATTTATAGGAAAAATGTGCGGTAATTCAAGCGAATTTACGTTGTAAACAGGAAAAGGCAGGCAAGCTGATGAAAAGATATGTCGGGTGAGCTTGAGGGATACAGATTTTTTAAATAACTGTCGAAATATGGCCACAGAACAAGCTGAAGACGACTTCGATTTTCCTCTATGTCGTCATATGTTTGTAATTTTATGATAGTTTTGTGTTTTTGCATTAAGATGAAAGCCTGCTAGCGAGGTCAGCGCTGCCAATACTGGTTTGTTTTCGCTGTTTTAAACCTGATAAAGTTGAACAGCTACGTTCAAGAATAAGGCCACCGATTTCCGATAACTTGGCACGTCTTACCAATTTTAAGAAATGCGACTCTGCCTTTTCAACGATCGATGCAAGAAAAAGGCCATGAAATTATAAGATCGCGCGCGAAAATCCATTAAAAAGTCACACTACATCAAATATTGCCTCAAGCTCACCTGAAGGTTTCGTTTTGCACAATCTTGACGGCTTTTTCGCAAAGCTCGATGCAAAATGCGTTTCAACGAACTATGGGACTGAATGAGCTCGCTACTGTTCCCTGTTGGGTTTGCAACGTCGAAATTTTGCATTTTAATTTAAAACAACAAATCGCTAAAACACAGTCACATCCGAAGACTTGATGACGTCACGGTGAAGGTTCTGGCGTCTTGTGGAAAGATCCATAAGGCCAACTGCGCGTTCACGATTTGTTACATAACGTGCAAAGCGGTTGTGAAATAAATTTCCAGCTTAGAAATTGCTGCCAGACTGTGGCAAAATAAACATCGTCTCCATTAACGATCGACGGGCGCAATAACTTTCAGATATTTTGAATTGCAAAAAAGGGCGTAATAAATTAAATTTTATTACGAAATATTTCGGCGGGGTACCGTAAGTTACAAAGCGGAATTTCTCCTGTGCAGTTCGAAGACACTGTCAGCAAGAAATTGGGAATCAAGAAAACCATCGAACTTGTGCAGAATTTGTTCTTCGTGTGTCGCCAAATTATTACCGACTACTGTTGAACACGGTTCGGAAGGTGATAAACTGCTCAGTTATAAACAACCTTCTCCATCTTTATTAATTTATCACCTTCCCCAGCTGTTTGGAATTAAGAGTCAACAAGTATCAAGTGTTCCAAACTCCAATCTTGTTATCCGTCAGCGCGTCAACATTTCGTGATTGGCTCTGATTCTTTTCAAGAAGGGTGCGAGTATACTCCAAATTGCGGCTGCAAGAGCGGAAAACAGTTGCAAAAAAATCGCTATGAAATATCACTTTGAAATTTTGATTTACCTCGTACTTAGGAACCTTCTAAATCTGTTGCTTCTCGCAGCGTTTTCTGTGTAAAAGAAGGTCAACATTTAGAGAGCTCTGTTCAATTTGTCCCTCGACTGCGGAACATAGCAGACTGTGACTGGGCAGGTGATGTCCGGGTCATTTATTTCGAAACCAAGCGGTGCCTGTGCGTTGTAAATATACACTTACGTACGCTATTTTTAGTTCTCAGTTTGTTAGAAAGGTCAACTTGCTCTCAACACGGGTGACTGGCCATATCAAGACAAGCTGCGGTGTGATTTGAAGCGTATTCGCCGAAAACCTCCCACACTAATTTGCGGTGAGTCACGTTTTTTCAAGCGGACCTCGTTCGTGCAATTGTGAATTATCAAACAGTCTACGCTCGATTTGCGCTGCTCTCCCATGTCTGCTCTACCGTCCTCTCCGAGAAAAGAATTCGGTGAGGAGAGCGGGCTTCTTTCCCGAACAGCGGCTGGTAATCGAGCCTACAATCAGTTGCGTTTCCAGACAGAAAGATTTCCTTCACGTTATGCGAATCCTAGAAATCGAATTCTATGCTTTTGGTATTTGTATTTGAAATCTCCAAGTCATTGCAACAGGGACGTGTTGAAGTTAGCACCGACCACGCACCGTTTATAATGGGCACCTGACTCCAACATGATGTAAATGCACGTGATATCCCACACAGGCTAACTGATTTTAGTGTTAATTGACTATAACTTGTTTTAAACGGCCATGAATCAATATTTCGTCCTCTTCTTGATCGCATTGCGTGGCTGCCTCAGTACAAGTGCTCACGTCTTCGACAGGAACCGGTACGTCAGTTCACTATCCGTGTTTCACGCGTGGCTTCCTCGCAGAATTCATCGCGCGAGTAAATACGTCTGTTGGTGTGCTCTGTTTGGAACTGAGTTTTATATCTTGTTTGAAAAGGGATAAAACGACAAATTCAATTCAATTCATTCGATTCATTCTGTTTTTATATTCAATAAATAAAATTGGCTGTAAGAAATGAAGCTAAATGAGGCAGCGGAATTTTTCGAGTTCAGTCGCTCTACGTAATCCGCGTCAATCTCTCTCAGTCCTACTTGTTTCTAACTTTGCTGTTGTTTACGTACCTTGCAAAGCTGTTATTTTAAGGTTTCCTTTGATTACGATAAGTCCAGCTTTTTCCACAAAAGGGATCTATTTTCTTTCATCTGTCCTTTAACCGTGGGCGACTTTGAATCGAATCCAACAGGGTTGATGATTAATACATGTGCCACAGGAATAGGTTGCAAGCGCTAAAAGCAATCGACTGTGTTTCTCGCCAAGAAAAATACCTACGCCTCCTTGGTTTTCGAAGACGTCAAAACATTAAGAAGGATTAATCGACTGTGGGTTTTGTGTGGCCCTATTTCCCCAGGAAAAAGAAAAAAAGAGTCTTGGCGGAAGCTACTTTTCATTTCATCACGTCGAGTTAGTGCAACATTTTCTGGGAAAACCCCGATAACGGCTGATTGTTTTTCTTGTGAAACCGTCAGAACGAGCGCTGACTTCAACAGGAAAACGGAACACTCTGTGTTCACAGCAAAGGAAATTTACCGGCAAGTCATGAGCTAGATAAGACAAAATCCACTTGATGTTTTGGCATAAACTTCCGCATAGATCTAAAAGCCCTATTCATTTTCGTTTGGTTGATTTTTTGCCTTTCCTCATTACAGCGGGTTTTGAGCAATTAAGTCATATTCGTATGTCTAGAAATGCTACATTTATAGAAACAAATTTGACTTTATAATGATGTTAGCTGAACCTTCAAACGTCCGTCGCTTTTTAACACTTTGTTTCTTCGTATGTTTAGAAATATTTTATCGCAGTTTTTATATTGAAATATATAGAAAAGGGAAATGAAAAACGCTCTATTTATTTAATAACATGCTTTGTAGTGATTGCCTTAATTTTTTGTCCGTGATAGCTCTAAGAATTTTAAGCTTGGTGATTTCCTTTATTCTCATAACGTGGGGAGAGTATAGATTTTGATGATACTATGTTGCTTGGGCGGTTTTTCATCTCGATTTTACACCTGTTGGGAAAGAACTGACAAATGTCGTGATTTTCCAAAGCATTCATTGCTCTGCAAGGTTCGCTTTTACAAAGCAAACGAATGAAAAACCTGACTAAAAGGATCCTTATATGTCAACAGACTTTTTTCATAGAAATATGTATAAAAAATCACACACAATATAATTACACCCTGAAGGACCAAAACGTGTTTAGACTGCGAACTACAGGACTAACATACTCACTGTAACTAACTCTTTGTAAACAGAGCAACTATGACTAAAATTTAAGGAAACTGAAAACTTTGGTAATTATTTACTTTATATCGGCAAATTTGCTTCGGAAATGCTTCGAATTTACCGAACTTTACATGCTTTCGATTTCAAGTGGTTAATATTCGTGCCTGTAGCTATATTTATAAATAGCTAGCCAGAGGATGAATGGATGATCTCGCATGGATGGCCTCTCTGTCACGCACGTGTGCTCTTAGTCACGTCATAAGCTCTTTACTTCATGCACGGAAGGTCACGATAGTATTACGAAAGCTTTCCGAACTCTCCCGAACAGATGGACAAGGCACGAACGAGTTACGTGCGTGATGTTCCGTGACGCATTAGATCACTTCAATCGTCTCACTCTCAGCTTGACATGTTTTCACTTACGCAACCTAATTTGAATTCGGCGAAATTTCCAAAACTACTCACGAATTTGTACAAATCATGTTTAGCTGAATGTATTTTGCCACAGCGTACCGTTTTAAGCAGGTTTAACCTTTAGATGAAACACGGTTTCAGGATTCTGGAGGTATTTTGAACAAGAAAAACTATTTAGCGACGCAGAATGCCTTTTGAATAATAAAAGAAACAAAAATATAGGAAGTTGTTTTTGAAACGCTGACAATTTCTTCCGAATTTGATATATTACTTCCTCAAGCCTGAGACTATCATCTCTTGACTTCCTGTAGAAGTAAAACTTCTTGGAACCTGTTCGCCGCGCAAAATTGAAATTTTTTTCTATCATTTTATCATAATATTTTGACAAATTATTTCTATGCAAATTTCAATTTCTCTCCAACACGATAGCTGTGTAATTGATGTGATGGTCGAATATTTATCGTTGTTATAACAAAGCTCTTGATTAAGTCACTTAACGCATTGCAAATTTTACAAATTATTATGTTTTTGTCAATTTGCTTATTTGTTTACATTTGGTTTGTGTGGTTGAAGAAAAGGTGGAAAAAAGCAATTGAAAATTATTTCAGTACAAGATGATATTAACTGTCTACGTTTCTGAAAAATCTCCATACTGTTTTAGATATTTTTTTCCTACCTTTTGCGTCGAAAAAATATCGTATTTTCTTTTTCTTTTTCTTGTGGCTTTTTCCGATAAAAAAGGGAAACAGGTAAATCATTGCTTGAGATGTACGCAATGTTATTTTGATAACAATGAAAGTGTTTCAGCGTTTTTAAAAGCTATAACGTGTATAACACCTCCAACAGTGCCCTGCATTCATTCGGTAATGACGTTTGCAAGGAGTCTTTTTCTTCCAGCTCTTGCGATTGATTAATATTTAGCGCCTTAACGCGTAACAGGGTAAGCCAGTTGACGTAACGGCAGCCTCCGCGCTCTAAATTCTTATTGGTTATCACTGAACGAGCGCACGTTCTCCTCATGCAAAGCTTAACGATGACAGAAAAAGTGATTACAAGATTGTATAGGAGGTGCAAAGATCAGGTTTTCGCAATCTCTCGAGACCTGTCTCCTGTATGGTACAGCAATTTATTATTGTACTCCTAAATTGAAACGTGCCCGACTGCTATTCGAAATAAATGTTACCATTACATGCTGTGTATTAAACTACTCGTCCGAGTCGTCGTAGAAAATACTAAATAAAAAAAATGTATAAATATATACACATGATAAATTTTTTGCGCCTCCAGACAGTTACTGTACGAGACTGAATAAAATTTACGCTATATTGATTCGATAGATTCAAATTAATTTTAAGTGATAAAGTCGATGCTCCGAGGTAGCCCTTGAGTGATTTTACTTATCAAGCTTCCGCGCTAAGTCAGTAAGATTTTCTTCACAGCAGATTACGCAGAAAACATTACAGACACGGAAACAATTAGTTTTCCAGCAACGTCAGAAAATGCAAATTTTTTTTTCACAGTGCTGAGAACAATGATAAAAAAGAGCAGAAAAGTAGATATGGTAAAAAGTATTAAGCATTGCGAAATGACTATTTACACTGCTTGCTCCACATTTTCGGATCGCTTGTTACCGATGAAATATTGTGCTTGAAAATAAACAGCAATATCGAGCGCAGATGTGGGTTTCCTTTACGTAAACGGAATCAAAACATTTATTTTATTTTATTTTATTTTTTTTTTTTGAAAATAAGACAGGAGCTGGCGCCTGATGAAAATATATATCCAAAAAAATTTTGCACCTTTTTTCTTGGTATTTTTTACATCGTTTTTTCTTCGCAGTTGATTCAGAATGTATCGAAAAAATAGAGTGAATCGGAAATGTGGAAACTGTGTACAAAGCCGATAGCAACGGCGTCGCCAAATTCGATTGATCAACCTCTTTATTTATATAAAATTCACCACAAGGGCGATTTTAAACAAAATTTACGTCTGGTATCTCCTGGACGGTTGCCTACTGTTTATGTACAATATGAATGAAGCGTTTTCAATATTTTTCTCTCCTCTAAAAGCTGAAAAAATTTTAGCTTTGTAACAAAGCACGTACACCGTATCAGCGCTTTTGACAAATGGTTTGTCTAGATTCCCACATAGAAAGTGTTACCATGAAGAAAGATTTAGAGAACGCTTACGCGCTATTGATCATGAAGCAGATTGAAAATTATTTCGTACTCACAAATAGGGACTTGTGTCCATAAGTTCCTGAGTCTCAGCCACGACCATGGTTGCATTAGACGACGCAAACGCGACCTTCACTGTTGTATTTCTTCCAACGTTTAGCTGTCGTTCACCATATGCAAAATACAGTTTTCTGTTCATCAAAGACTATAATCCGGTCCCACGTCATTCAAAACAAAAGCTGACGTCATCCACTTCTCACTACGTCATGTAAACTTGAGTCAAAATCCATGCTTTCCGCTGTAAAATCTTCGAGTACTTTTCAACGTTGCGCAATGACATTTTCA
>Ga0126338_10001006_pt1 | contig 17276 bp, 6 predicted proteins | sample OrbCmetagenome_2_FD_92529 | JGI IMG/M metagenome (GOLD analysis project Ga0126338, IMG submission 92529) | Coral microbial communities from Petempiche,Puerto Morelos, Mexico - Orbicella C C metagenome | ecosystem: Host-associated > Invertebrates > Cnidaria > Coral | place: Petempiche,Puerto... | reverse complement strand
CATTATTTTTGTACATGTTCTCACCTTCCTCTGATATAAATCCATGCCATTCCTTATTTTTTGATCGGGATCATTTGCGGTCCAATATGGGGATCATTTCCGGTCCGGGATCATTTGCGGTCCGGGATCGTTTGCGGTCCTGGGATCATTTCCGGACCCGTACAGCGCCCTACGAGTAATGTCCGCAAAAAACCAAAAAGTGCAAGAAACATGAAAATGGAGGCAAGAAGTCACGCGCTTTTTTTCGCACTTTTTTTTGTCACGTTATATGGGCCATAAGCAAAAGAGCGACTATTCGTTGTCTAAACACGTGGCAAGTGTTATTACAATTCACGATAGGTATTACAATTTACGGCAAGCCGGTTATTATAATTCACGAAAGGACGTGGTATGACGTTATCACACTGGATTGATGAAAGCACGCCATCATTGCCGGCAGATCAAAGATCGGAATGCGGTAACAATCTTGGTAGCAGCAGATTAATCATACTATTTTTTGACTGTCTTGTTGTAACTCTGAGTATTCATGCATTGCGCTTTGATCTCAACAGCGTTAGAAATGCAGCTTGCTTATACTCGTCGCTGCTGTGGAGTCATTGTGTGCGAGCGCCATAATGTTATGATTAAAGTCAACGAAACAAGGGAGAACGATTCGCGTCAGGATGAAATTTTCGCTCATTTATGTTCTCGCCTGACTAACAAGGGTGGCGGCTGAATTAACGCGCGTTTGAATTAATCATGAATAGACGAACAATCTGACTAACTTGAATATGTAAATAGCTAGCATTTTTAAAACTTTACCTTATATTTTATACAACGCGGAACAAATCAGAGTCAGAGGGGTGGACTACACTAGGTGAGCAGAGCAATCAGGGGTATGCATCATAAAGACAAGCTTTTATGTTGACCAATCAGATAACAGTTTTTCTGACAAGTATTGTCATCTTACTTCCGAAATAGATCAATTTTGACATTTTTAAGGTGTGCCATCACATTTAGCATTGAAAGGTCCCTTGAGTTGTTCAGTTTGCGTCGTATCGCCCTAGTTGGGTTCGCAGAGTCACAACCACGAGGCGACTAGCAAAGCGGAAAAAAACGAAGAAACATGTCGAATTTACAGAGTTTGGTGATTGTCGTGTTTCTAATGTTCTCGCCACTTGGTAAGTGAACTTACGTTGTACATTTCGTATTTGCTAAATGCGCAATACCCAAAAACAAGTTTAATTCGTGCAAGTCGGATGTAAGTCTCTCGGTGGTCTTGCATCATCATCAGGCAAGCTAGACCTCGTGGCGCTTTTTACTTTCAGTTAGAGTGTCCTTAGCTTCGTTCTCAATTCAAGAACTTTGAGGAAACTTAGCGTGAATCTGTTCACTTTTTCAGTTTGCAAAACTTTCTAGTTTTCTCGCGAAACAAACATGCAATGGAAGCAACATTCACTCAGATTTTCCTAATGACTGACATGTAGCAGTTTATTTCCTTAATGTACTTCAAGGCTAAAAGGAAAGAAACAGTTTTAAATTAACTGGATGTCTTGTTAGACCACTTTTTATAGGTCATCCCGATCGATCACTATCCACTATCACAGGTTAACACGTCAACTGCACAAAATATTTCAAAACGGATCGAAGCATTCAATATCATGCCATGTGAGGGCGTTAAATACCATGTCGCAAATAAACCATGCTGAATTGCACGTTTGAGTCTTAAAGAATCATTAATTGCTAAAGCAAAGCATGCTGTAGCAAAACTAGACAAGAAGCCGAAACGTTGTTTAATTTGTTTGAAACAGATTATTTCAGATAAACACCGTACGTTGAATGAGCTGAAGACAGCTTCAATTAATCGAATAACAGTAAAGTAAACTCACCAGCGCGGTTGCAAGTATTCAAACTATACGTTAGTGCAACTCGAAGTCCAATTTCCATATATAGTTATTTTACTTTCCCTGTAACCGTTTTTTTTTCTGGCAGTGGTAGCAATCTGACTGCTTCGGAAGAGTAAATGTCTTGGACCAATTAATCCAACTTTTTACTCCTACTGTCATAAATTGCTCTAATCTAACTATTGAGCACTCTAAAAGCCTGCTATTTAGTTATTTTATACAATATTTAACAGTTTTTCCAGAAGCATAAGAGCCAGTCTTGCCCTTGGTAGTTTTTTGATGACTCATACCACGAGGTCTAAATTTTCCGGTTTCGAAAACACATTTCGTGCAGAAATATTTCACATAGTTACATGTGCTGACAATCGTGACCGTTATTTTTCGGATTGCTTGCATACACAAATTCGGGATTCCACCCCTTGAATTCAAATTTTTTCGTTTTTTTGTTTAGTTGGTTACTGTTATCCCTACGGTAATTAATCAGTGCTCCTAGAGATAACATGGCCTGATAGATGTTCCCTTCGGGATTGGATGAGTGACTGAGGGAAAGGAGGAAGGGGCGTCAGGGGTGAAAGGGAGGGAAATATACTGATCCTCGACGACTGGTGTAGCAGGGTTTATTGGCGGTGAAGCGCACAACTCTAAGTGTTGCATGGTAGCCCTCATTTCTTTCTCCCTTCTTCAAGAACAGAACCTGCCAGCAAGCTAAATATGAATACAACTTTTCAACAATACTTCTTAGCTTCCTTCCACCCTTGAAGCGAAAATTGAACAATAGAAACGAAAGCCTCGGAACTATAGAAAGTGTTTGTACAGGCTGTGATAAGAATACAAGCAATGTGTTGAAAACTGGTAACCACACATTTATAATTTTATCTCGCTTTTTCTTCAATCATGCAGTGTTTTCCCGTGAATGTTATCAGTGCCTTAGCACCCACTCTTGGAAAGACTGCGATGACAAGCGATACAAGGTCAGGTGCCTAAATTCGCAGCGGTGCATTAAAGCCAGCGGTCACAGTTCTACTGAAGAAGCTTATGTGAAAGGCTGCGCGGCTACCTGCTCAGCATCTGACATTCCTGTCTGCAATGAGCCTGGTGTCAAGTGTAACGTGGACTGCTGTTCCTCAGACTACTGCAACGGTGCCCCTGGTCATATGGTCAGCAGTCTTCTCTTGATGGCTTGCGTTCCAATTGCCACTGGAGTTATCTACTTGTTCGGTTATTAGGTTGCTTTTAAGTAATTTTGGATTTTCATCCAATTTCATTTAGTAGAATGCAGTTATTAGACGCGGAACAATCAAGTTAGGATGTTGAATTATCATTTAGGAGTTTCTAAGAACTGTAATGTAAATTACTCTCATGCGTCGTTTTATAAGCGATAATTTGAGCTTGTCGATACGTATAACGTGACTGATGAAAGCTCCATGTAATATTAAATAAAATTTCAAATGTTGTTGCTTAATTTCAATGACTTTTTTATCTTCTGTTGCTTGTATTGTATGTTAAAGATGCTGAAAACAATAGTGTTAAGCCGTATATATACGCTAGAATTATTCCTAAGATTCGAATTTTTGAAGGGATCAGTTCCACTCATTCCCAAATAAAACCTTTGCCCTATTGTAGGCCGTGGAGGCGCGCTGGCCTCATGGTTAGTGCGCTTTAGTCCGGATCGAGCGGTTTGGGTTCGAGCCCTAGCCGAGGACATTGTGTTGTGATCTTAGACCAGACACTTTACTCTCCCAGTGCCTTTCTCTCCAGGTGAATTTAATGCTGTGGTTAACCTGCGTTGAACCTAGCATCCTATCCAGGGGGAGCAGAAATACTCTTAGTCACTTCATGCTACAGAAACCGGAATACGCTCCGGCCTGATGGGCCACTTGGCTCGTATGTAGGCCTTACATTTTTTACCTCTGCCTGTCTTAGACCAAACTGGGACTAGGTTTTGTTAATGACATGCACACGGGCCCTCGTGGAAAAATCTTTTTCGGGTCAGTTCTCTATCACTCATGATCTTCTCACAGCATGATGAGTAAAAGTCTAAAAAAAACTTTTTCTACGATCTCGTTGCAAGTGAAACCCTATTGCTGAGTAGAAACTGAGAATTAAGGCATCTATCAGGCCCTAGTTTTTGCGAAAACAGCTCGAAAACTATATTCTGTGGTTGCAAAACATATCTATATATAGCGTATAACTTTTATTGCTGGTTTTCAGTGTCACGCAATTCAAAATAGATCAAAATAAAAATCAAAACCGGTCGATAGATAAAGTCCAGAATCTGGGAAATGAAAGAAGAAAGAAGGTAAATATGCAAAGACAGCTTTTCTTGCGCGAGATATGCGGATGAATTTTTTACCCAAACTTATAGAGATTTGTATGGAGACGCCATGCTGGTGCCCATCCGTTTGGGCACCAACATGGCGGCCGGAAACCAACATCCGGCACTGCGTTTGGCTACAAAAGCGTGAATTTATCCCCCGAGGAACTCTAAAACATTAAAATAATACTTTTTCTAAGACAAAACCAAAACCCATTTTTGTCCGTTTTCGGCGGGGCGGAGAGATATTGATGCAGAATCTTTTTTCAGTGTAAATCGACATTTCCATTTAACACTGGCGTGCTTGCCAAATGTTGTTTTTGTTTGTCCAGAATAATTTTTTGCCAGCCTTTTTCCCTTTAGTCTTGACTATTTATTATTTCTTTCATCATAAGAGTGAGTTTAGTAAATTAGCTTGGGTCAAAACAGATGTTATGAAAAGCTCACCAATGCCGTTCAGCTAACCTTATTCCTGCTGTTTAAACTGAAATCGATCTTATGCAAAATAAGCCGTTTTGTTTGACCACATGCCTTTTTTTAGGCAATTAACTAAGAGGATCGGTTTATTGCTTTGTTCTGTTGTCAAGTGAACTGCTTGTCATAATTTTCACTGAACACTCAGAAGTTGTTTCTTCCCTTTCGAACTCAACACGTCTTCCTCGCCGAACATGCCTACCGTGACTTGTGGTGGTGAATTCCAGTTCTTGGAATTCCTGATATTTTTCGTCGTATTCGTCGTTGGGTTGACAAGCAACGTCCTCTTTATTTTACTGAGTTGTGAAGAGCTGGTGAATTTAAAAGGCTGCCCAGTTCTGATCTACAATGGCCATCTTTTGCACTACTCTATTGCAAACCTTATCCTCTTGATCCGTATGCCACTCGACGTTATCAGCTTCACTTCAGGAGGTTCTTGGTTTTTCGGGGAGCATTTCTGCAGGTAAACCCACACGCGTTAAAAAGAAAAACTATATTTAAAAACTGGTATGAAGTTTGAACACAAACGCCCCTTCAAATTCTAACCCCTCGTGCGCTAAAATGCCTGCGCAATAATAAGAATTTTTTTCTTTACGTTTCCTTCTTTTGAGTTGTTCTCATATTTTCCAAGGAGTCTTTTTAAATGTGGAGTAACACATGCGAATCGCTAAGCGGAAAAACTGTCTTGTAATTATCAGTACTGGAATAAGACAAAAACCGTTTTTGCATATTGTATTTTGAATACTTTATTCGCGGCACTTTTATTCGATTCGCAAGCGATTGACTTTTTTTTCAAACTGCAGGAGTAAACTTTTATGGCTATAAAGCTGCAGGGAACAACGAGAAAGTTTTGACTACACTAATCACCAGTTAGACACAAGTTAATGAACTTCTCGTCTGGGAAGATCCAAAAAATTTGCATAACTCCAGCCAACATTTGACGGACTGGAATAATGTTCTAAGAATAGCTGCCGATAACAACTAGCAGCTGGTTAGGGTTTTTTAACGAAGAACCTTTTTGCCTATGACTCGACCAATCGCTCACGCTTCTTCAGCTTTGTTTTTCCGGGAGTTTACCTCTAGATGAACAGCCGTGCGGTTTAATCGAGTCTCATTGGGAGGTTACCTTCGACGATTGGTTGACGACTAAAATATATAGCTTTTTGACGGGTTGATGGTTAGATTTTTGGTTGTGTGACGGCTGACAGTATTTTTTTCTTGTTTGACGGTTGACGGCTCTCTTATTTAACGATGAAGGTTAATTTTTAGGCCAGATACCGAAATTGAGACCCTATTTTAGACGAATCCTGGCTTCACAGACAAAGAAGTGTAATCTTCAGCGGTCAACTTACTGAAAAGAGGTCATAATGAGATGGTCAATACACGGATAGTTCGATTGATGACCGAACGAATAGCTCCCAGTAAAGGGATTCAAGGACACAATGTCTTCTCCGAATTTTATAGATCTGCGGTGTAATTAAAGAGGATGAATACCAACTCATCCGTATGCCCCCTCGTGTTCGGATCAGCATTTGTAAAGGCGGACTCGCGCACCGCGTCGTTCATTATTTCATAAATATGGAAATAAAACTGCAGTAAACATGACACTGAACACCGCTTTTAATTTATCTGCAGGTTGAACTTTTTTGTTGAGCGAGCTATGTACATGGCCATAGCAAATCACATCCTGAACTTGGTACGCGATGCTTTCACGCCATACGGCTACCCCAACAGTCCAATCCACTGGCGCAGCACTTGGTTCGTATCCCTATTGTTCGTGTGCCCCCTGTTATTCACCACCCTTGAACAGACTCCGGAGGGGTGCACGCGCTGTACGCTGATCGATCCAAGTTTGGGAATGATGTGGATGTTTCAGTGGACTGAACAAGTGTACGTGGCCATTTTGCCTCTGCTCGCCATTTGGTTTTATCACGGGAAGTACGTCGAACATCCAGACTATGAAGCCCTCCACAAAGCGGGTACGGTAGCAACGACGCCTTCATTTTATCTTGTACAAAATCATTTCAACCACGTTAGCAAAATTTGTTCAGGTTTTTTTGGTGGCTCGTTCCTATGAGTTTTGAGCTCATAATTAAAATGGGATAATACTGAAAAATAAAACTGATATCATGTATCCGTTCCATAAAACCCCCTGGGCGATAACCATGTTCCTCTCCGCCGAAAATAAGCTCAAGATAAGCCCCCCCTCGAATCAATAGACAAGTGACCGATGATTAGTCCCCCCGGATTGAGGCCCAGTTAGTCATAGGTCTCATTAAAAGAAAAATGAAATTCTTCAGATTATCAGTCCCAAGTAATTGTACAGATTTTTCTGAATTTTATATTGTGATATATTTTATAGTCTCCTCAGGTAATGCCCTTTTTAGCCTTCCTATCGCAATGTTCAGAGAAGTTTTTCGTGTGGCTTTCAAGTATTCATCTAACCATTTTCGGAAGTAGTTTGCCTGCCAAACATAAACCCAACGTTGACACTATTCTTTCCATGATAAGCCCCTGGAAAATAAGTCCAACACAAAAGCCTTTTGGTCAAGTATGAGCTATTATCAGAAATTTACGATATTTAGATGAACCTGCCGTCAATATTGCAAGACTGATTATATTCTGGGTGACTATTTACCGATAGCCCCTTTTCTGCGGACTGTCTCTAGTACAGAGATAATCGTAATAAAGAGTTGTCTGCGGTTGTAAATAGCGATTTACAAATTGAGAACGTAGACTACGTGTGAGCATAATGATAGAAACTTGAATTGTCAAAATGCGGAAAACAAAGTGTTACTGTTCAAAATAAATATTGGGTATCAAGAAAGCGCGGAATCTACAGGTTTTACTTCCTCTCACAACCCATCCCCTTCGGATTTTAACTGACTTACCGAAATACATTATTTTTTTCCAAGGCCCAGATGATGTCGGTGGTCACGTCAAGATGAATCTACGTTCGATGTGCTGCGCACTCGCATTGACCATCTGTCTCTGTACCAGTCCAGCTCGTCTTACCGAGATCTCGGGCGGAGACTTCAAATTGTGGCCTGGACACCAGATTATCTTTTTCTTTACGCCTCGGTTGCTGATTTATGGCCAGACCGTAATATTCATTGGAGTTTATGCCTATCACTATCCGCGCTTTTATCAAGGAGCCAAGATTGCTGCAGCAAGACTGTGGAGTTGCCGTACGATACCAGGGAAGATCGTTACTGGACAAGATGATGATCATAAAGAACCTCTGTCGTAGTGGTAAAAATAAGTACTGGGACTTTTCGTTTGAATGTCTTCCTGTAGTTTTTCCACTGGTGAACAAAATTTATACTTCTTTTTTCCACTCCCATGTTTAACTGATATCCCTGACGTGGAAATCTTTCACTCAAAGCTAAGCGACTAATTACTTGATATGGATGGTTTAGCCAAATTTTTTCGTTTCGGTTATATTTCGTCCTGATAGGACGCCCATTGTAACAAGTTACTTTACCTTTTCCAAACGTTTGTTCATTTCAGGAGGGTTAAGAGGGGTGGGGGGGAGTGGGTGGGTGGGTGGGGATAATGCTGGAGTTAAACGGAACGTCCTCGTATGTAGCCACGTTTAGGAAGTCATACTTTATCCTATGAGACGGTCAGTTTTCTGCTAGTTTTAGGCACGGCTGTGTAAAACAGCTTGCCAACAATCATTAAGTGCAATATAACGGTTTTACCAATCAAGGTAGTTATAGAATTAATTAATTTTAAAGCAGACGTAGCTACGCTCGTCTCTCAAGTTAATAATAATAATAATAATAATAATAATAATTATGAATTTGTTGTGCGCAAATTCCATACGTATATGTTCAAATGCGCATTACAATTAAAATACATAAAAAATGAACGTTACACGCTAAAAGTGAAAATTACAGCTTAAAAACTAAAATTCTAAAAAACTAAGTTATAGGTTAAAAATTACAAGTTCGGCAATGACTAGAAGTTGACTTGAGTCTAAAGTTATTTGTCAGGTTAAATTAAAGACAATGAGCTGCTGTTTCACAGGTGGAACTATAGTATGTAATCCTATGATGTGATTAAAATGATCGTAAGTCTGTATCTTGAGCCATATTTAGTGATTTACAGTGACACGACAGGGCAACTGAGGAAGAGACATTTACAGGGGAGGAATGATTGAAGCGGAGGGGGTGGGGGTGATGGGTGGTTGCATAGGTTTTACGGATTGTTACTGAGCGGATTTTTTTCCGCAGGGAAAAATAAAATATAATATTAATTGCCGTTTTCAGTTTCGACCACGTGAGTTCATTACTTCGTCTAACAAGACTCGATTCAAGGAAAGAATCCGATGCTTTTTATTATTGTGGAACTGTAATACTGAAATAGCTGTTTGAACATCAGGTCTCTGCGAGTTTCAGGATCAGGTAAAATCGGATTTTACGAACAAACCACGGTCAAACTATGATAGCCCTGATGCAGTTTGAAATCACCGAATTTGCCGGAAATAATTTACGATCGGTTGAACTTCTACCTCCCCCTCGTTAACGAAATACTGTATTATTTTCATGCATAAACATCGCTGAGCCAATTTTCAAATATTAAAATTCCAACTTGACTCCGAGGTTTTGGGGAATAAAACGAAAGAAATCACATCGAGACTGAGGGATGAAAAAATGTTTGTTTTTTGTTTCTGTTATTTGTCCCCAAGCCTCAGGGTAAAAGATAGGTGTATTGCTCACTGGGGCTTATCAACACCAAAGTCGAGCCACACCGTTTCTAATGACTGAATTGAAATTAGCTTCAATTTTTAAACATTGTAAAATCCATCATGTCTATAGATGGTATGAAGCAGCATCTTACTGGCATGGCAGCTATTGTATCATGTGCTCAGAAAGTTGGCCAATCAGATTGCGGGGTTTAAAATTATTTATAACCTGTTTTGATGGGTTTTTGACGTTTCTACCGAGTAACACCAATTTTGAGTTCTTCCGGACTACAGTCACCTGTTTCGTGTCCTCACAACGTTTGCAGCGCAACGTTCTTAGTTTCCCAGCGTCATTTAACAACGTCGACAGGGAAGGCGGAGAGAAACAAGAAACATGTCGAATTTGACGAGAATTGCAATTCCTCTGATCCTCATCTTGGTTCCATTAGGTAAGTGTGAGCTTAAGGAGTAGAAACGAAACCTTCATGTCACGATAGAAAAAGGCCGAGTCCTGAGTCGCAAAGAAGTAGTTGGATTGTAACCTGTTACCGGAAAAGAATGAGTGCTTTCTGCTTTCCGTACCGGCCAACACCGATAATCCAAGTTGAAGTCAATTTATTTTCATTACAGAATCACTACAAACATGTCACTCATACATGCATACAAATGAGCCTAATTGCTTTGGCTTTCAATCGAAAAAAAATAGCGATGGGCGATGGAGCATTCTTCGTATGCAAAGTGTGGAACATGTTACCGGGAACATTACGCGGATCAAAACAAATAGAAGGCAATTTAGTACAAATGAGCTTTCACTCTGTCACGAAATAAGCTTTTTCTAAACTGTTAAGAAAGTTGTAAGAATTTATATCAATAGTGTGCACGAAAGGAATCCACATTCATTTTGATTGTCAAGAATGCAGAGAATGCGTGACTTAAGCTAGGCGAGTCACACTTGCTCATTGAGGTCACGCTATTTTGATGTCTTGGCTATACATGGTCATACATGGACTGCTTGCATACAGACGTGTTCAGTTCAACTTTACCGCATATTACTAGCTATATATATCATAAAGGCATATATTTCTCTATTTCTATAGAATTCCTTTCGCCTGTCATGTTGCTATTTTGAAAATTGAATGTTTACTGATATCCATTCATTTTTCAAAAATAGTTATTTGTGTCCCTCAGCCGGTGGAAGTTAGATTGCTTATTCGCCAGTTACCATGGATTACTGAGCAAAAGCCTCGCCGATAATTTAATATAACGTTAAAATATCAGATAACAAACACTTTTACTTTCAGTGTTTGTTATTGGACCTCATGATAAATTCATAGCTCCGCAACGACTCTTAAAGCAGACAAAGTATGAAAATGAAAGATCCCGAAAAATACATAATTTATGAAAATCGGCAGGGATTTTCAACGGAAAGAAAACAGAATATTGAGTAGACTGCGATCAGATCAAGGAGAAATTATTTGACTCCCACTGTGGGGTCCCCGACTTCCTTACCCGGGTGAGGGGTTCCCAACTTCGTTTCCAGGGTCTCTCATCTTCCCGCCCTATCTACTCTTTCGCTCAGGGAGGGCGGGAGCGGTTAACAGACCAGTTTCTGTCAACAGTTCTCTGATTTTTATCCATTGTAACAGATTGCGTACGGCTCCTGGATCAGAATCGATTTGTTCTTAATTAATTCATATCTGCTTTCAAACTACAACATACAATACAAACACTGCCTAGAGACTTAACTCAATGATGATTCAACAGGAAAAAATACATTTTTCCTCTTCCTGACCTAACCTATGCTTTATCGCAGTTTGTATGAATATGATCAATAATATCGAACAGCTGGAAAAACAGAGGATATTTCGCTCAATCTTGGATGATGAGCGAGGGATGACCTTGATAATTTGACGGTTCGTCGTTCGTCTTCTTTCGCCTGGTGATGTTTTAAACCTGCCGGGTTTTCAGCAGCTGTGACATGCTGAAGAAGCTACAGCCAGGGACTCCACGAACTGCATGTCGTTTGAATCGCAGGCAACCGTAACAGCCAGCAGTCTTTTTTTAGTATTATTTTTGCAGTTACCAATTTTAGCCATTTGGCATTTTCTGCTACCCTATCTGCTTTGTGAAAATATTCCTGGTTCACATCTTCAAACCTTTTCTTTCTAGGCTATTTTTGGCAGTTTTATTTTGCATGAAATTTAACTTCATTGAGTTTTAAAGTCTGGTCGTTTACTTTTGCGAAAGTCAGAATTTTAAAATTGCTAACGGTACATGTATCAAAAGTGTATGTTTAGAATCGCTAAACCGATAAGAAGCTGTAAGAACTCATGAAAAATCACGAATAGTGACGCGGTTTCCACGCTTCCCGCCTGAATGAATTTCGCCATTTTTGCTCATTTTACATACCAGAAACAAATTTAACCACTCCATCGTAAACCATTAATTTGCCCTTCTGAATTCCTGATTCATCATTAAAGCTTGCCAAGGATCATTTAGATCGTTTCCGAAGCGCTGGACTTCCGGTGAAATCTACCACTGATTAGTATAGATCCGAACTCATATTCTCAGGTTGGTCTCTCAGGGTGCAGTGTTTAAACCACAAGCTGGGATTCTCCAGATCCCTTGCTCATTGGGGATCATGTAAAGCCTTCTCATGGTTCGACTAGCCTTTTTCGGACTGTTCTGTAACCGTGTCAATATTTATGATAATATACACATGTAATACATGTGAAGTCTCTCCTATGTTGACACAGAATTGAAGGTCTGATATTGACGAGATAATCTGCAATCAGGAAAGGACAAGTAGTTTAAGACTGAGATAACAGATGATACGTGTACACCAATACATTTTTTAAATACATTTGGCAATTTCTAAATATACTGTTACTTTAATCAATACTGCAAGATTGGTTCTACTTGTGTGATGTGACATCTTTTTTTTTACGAAACTCCCACGCTTTTGATATCGTAGAATTGTTCCTCGCAGTTTTATTTATCACTGACTCTTGTAGAAGATTTTCAAATGGTTACCTTGCCAAACGCAGGCTTAAACCGAATTAACTGCAATTTAACCGAATTGAATTGGCTGCAAACACCCTGGATCGTCCTTTGTGTACCTTAGGCTCATTTTCCGCCGCTCCTTCGAGTTTCGTAACATGATTTCATGTCCGATCTCCGATCCTTCTCAATGTCCTCAATTGACGATGGCTTCGAGAGTACGGAGGCCTTCCGAAGTTTAACGGACCCCCCTACTGACGTAAGCCTGTGAACGTAAAAGGCTCCATCTGGAGGGCTCAATCAGAGAGAGCCTGCTTACAGGCTGTACTGAAGGAGGCCCTACGTACAACGTCATTAATTTTCGGTTCATCCGATTTTAGAGCACTTGTACGCGATACAGCAGTTCGTATATGTTTGTCATTTTATGATACATCAGCTCGTGACGTTGGCCCTGCGGGTTTTTTCTTTTTTTGTCGGCTCGCCCTCGAGAAGATGAAACTGGAAGGATGTAGAAGTTATTATCCAAGATCTCCGTTACTAATCAAGGTTGCCGACCTTTAGTTGTCATCAGCCAAAAATGTGCATGTGTAAACAACGCGTCAGAGGACGATTGTAATCGGACAGTATTTTAGTATTTTAGTGTTTTAGTGTTGACACTGGCTGACACGGGTTTGGTCACGTAATTGATAGAGCCAGAAGCTTTCGCTGATATGTAGTCATTTTGCCCAGAATTCAGAGTCAATGTTTCTGATGGTAAAAATCCTTTTAGGCAACGCATTCCTCCTCTTGTTGGGCGGATAATAAGGTGTTCTGTAAAGATTTCGCACGAGAAATCCGCGATCAGGCGTCATCGAAACCTGCAGAATGTCATCACCTCACATGGATTCCTTCAAACCCTAACAGTGACACTTCATCTAATTTGGTTGGATCTTTCTCGGATCTTTCTCAAATTATTTTCCGAGAATTTTGACCCAGACGTAGCGAAGATGGACGAAGACACCGATTCTTCATACTGCTTAATCATGTTAAATGAAAAAAAAAATTAACTACAACAACAAATACTGTTGACTTAAAAAATTGGTTCGCACCCGACAATCAATCAACCCAAAATAAGCTCTTTAACAAACCCCGGAACAAAGTCATAATCCTCAGTTTAAAAGCAACATACTGAACGTTGTGTTGTAAGATACACTGACAAAATTACCGTAACTAGTAACTATTGTAAAATATGAAATTCTTACCTAAACCCCAGTTGATCTTGGATGATGCTATAAAGAGTATCAACTGATCAGTCCAATGCGAGACGTGCAAGACAACACCGAAGACAAGACTGTCCTAAATCGGAATGACGTCAGGATACCAAAGGTGTGGCCAGCGGGCTGTTGACACATCGCGCCGCGGAGGTGTAAAAACATTTCCACGTCTTGTACCAATAAAAGTCAAGCGTGAGCTCTTCTTCGAGCATTTCAGTAACGCGCAATCGAAGCATTAATCTCTGTAAACAACAGCCCTGAAGATTTACAGCATTCTTTCCTGATTCGACAAGATAACAAAGCTTTACTGACTTGAGCGAAGATGACTAATTGGCGTGTGGCGTTCTTGTGTATCTCCATGGTTCTCGCATTCTGTGGTTGTGGTGAGTTGGACTTTCCTTATTAGCGAGAAATTGTGCGCTATTGTCGATATAGCTGGGTAGCTTTTGATCGATCTCTTTCATCAAACCCTTACAATGGCAACATTGAATTTAGACTGAGCCAGATAAACCTGACCTCTAAACAAAATATCGAAGCTATCGGCACTTAAATAGGACCAAAATATTTAATATCGAATTATCACACTCCAATTGATTCTTGCATGCCAGTAGCAGCCTTAAATTAATGAAAGAGAGACAATTTTGACTGCTATAAAAGCAACTTTGCCAGTCCTTTTTTTTTTAAAGCGATTAGGATTTCTTTGAACACTTTCGTTTCAGCGGATTCTAATTGCGTTGTGCATGTGTTTATTTTTTCAATACGGCAAAGTCTAATACACACTCCGACAGGACCGTCAGAGAGTTTTCTACACAGAAGGAAAGAACTGAACGTAGTTAACCTTTCGTTTCACATAAACGCTAAAAAATGGCGAACAGTTGGACAGAGCGAGCTGCTGTGCATGAAATTTACGCACTAACAACGCTCTATCTACGACGGAGACGTTTTCGCTGTGTGACAAGCAAGTGCGAAATTTGACCCGTGGAATGTTAGACGCGAGGGGAAACATATTTGTACGAAAAATATTGTTAGCGAGTTTCACCTGAACAAGACAAAAGAACAACTTGTTATGGCGATCTGGCGTATCTCTATCGATTAAACGGCTCAGACCCTGTAGCTGTAGGTTGGGCGAGTGTTTCGCAATGAAACCGGTACACGCCTCCGGGGATGCTCTGCGAGTTCTGCCTGCCAATTTGTTGACTTGTTGACTTCCGGCTTGAGGGGTGCTCTTGAAATAATCGGCCAATTTATTCAAGTTTGCTGTTTGATGTCGATGTCATAACCTTATTCCTCGCTTGGTTTATTGTTATTTTTTGGCATAAATTTTTTGTACGCTTAAAAAATGAAACTATATGAAAAAAAGTACAGTGGAGAAAACAAACTAAATGACCGCCGTTTGCCAAAAACGCCGTCTGACACCATCCTTAAACATCATCAGCTAGTCAGATTATTAACCTCACCCTGTGTTTAACCAATCCGGCCACTCCATCCTTCTAATATCCCCTTGGAACTACAGCAATACCGGTATTCAAAACAATCGTAACTCTATCAAAAAAGCACGCGAGGCCGGGTGCGCCTGAAACGAGGCTGAGACAGGGAGCTAACGCTCGCTAAAGCTCGCTGGGATCGCTTTGTTAAATAGCCTTTCAATCTCCACAGCATCATTAGCATACCAAGTACTCAAAGGAAGAGAGGACAGGCGTTTCGACTGTCTGTTTTTGCGGTATTTCTAGCATATTTTCGTTACATTCCCCCACCTAATTCTTTTATTTCCGTTGTTTCACAATATTGTCTTACAATGCACACGCAATGGGCTTTAGCTGGGATACCCGTCGGCGTACCTTATAGGCAAAGCGAATACAAACACGCGATGAACTTGATTAGTGGTATTTAGCCTTTTTTCTAGCAGCTCATTTTCCGTTGCGTTATGTTTGAAAACTCTCATGTGTAACAAGTCATTTTGAGTTTGTATTGACCTTTCTTTTTAGTCCTATTTGTAATTATTATTTTTATAAAAACAATTCATGTATCTGTTTTTATATTAATCACTCCTTCTTGCCGCGGGGTTTCAATTATTTAGAGTTTTGAACTCATCAGGTCTACAAGATCCGACACTCCTTTTGATTGGGTTGTCGCTGTGGTTCTTCCCTCTCTTTGTTAGAGACTTTTCGTTCTGTGCTGCTAAAATGTCGTGATAGCTTTGAAACCCTGCCGGCATTAATTAATGCGGCATTAATTTTCAAGATAGCCTGTTATTAAGTAAGAAGAATCTGAATTTTGAGGTTGTTTTTTTCCTCCAACAGCGTGTTCCCTTAAATGTTACAAGTGTGCCACATCTTCCGAGCAGAAATGCGAAAGAAACCAGACTTTAGAGGGGTGTGCAGATTCTTCATTCCACTGTGCAACAGCAATGTTCTCTCAAGTCGGCCAGGATGGAACGTTGTTCAGTCAGACATACATGAAGAGGTGTTTGCCATTACCGGTCATAAAAAGTTATTGCGCCAGTTTAAATCAGTCGTCCTCGGGGCGTCTCCGTAACTGTTCAATATCATCCTGTGACGTGGACTATTGCAATGGGCCGACCCCAACAACAACAACCGTTCGAACGGAGGTCGACACCACCACCAGTGAAGGCACAAGCCAGGAACCAGATACAACCCAGCGGGGACCTGGTGCGAGAGCTGGAAGTCCCTCGACAGTCTTTACATCAAGCGCGGTTGGTCTGATAATGACCGTTTTTGCCCTCGGCAAGATTTTGGATATTTGCTCATTTAGCTGAGATAATCCCTGGTTTAGGTGTTCAGTGCCTCCCAGACTGTTCTTGTTCTATAGCTTACATCCACTGTTCAAAATAGAATAACCGTGATAGCTTAAAGGAGCTCAGTCAGGGTATTTTGAGTTATTTTAGCCACGTACAAAACTACCTTTAAATTGAAGGAAATCTGAAAATAACAGTTAACTAAGATGGAAAAACACAACTGAGACAATAATAAACCTTATAGGAACAAGGATGGTTAAGGATGGAGAACATTAACACGGATTGCAAACGACGAACTTAAAAAAATTAGACCAAACTTTTTAAGATGCGCAAAACGTGACGTAGCTCCTTTTATATAGAACCCGGAGACATATATCTTCAAGACTGCCTTAAGGGGGGATGGGAGGGGGGGGGGGAATAAAGATAGGGAGAGGCTCATCAGAGGACAGGGGGCTATTTTATGTTTATTCCTACTGATTGCACTTGCCCACGAAAATAAAACGAGTTAAATTGAAAATTAAGTTATTATTCTCCCGTTCATGATCATCAGGAGATGGCTTAATCATATAAAGTTAAATGGATATTTTGTTTATCATAAACGCGTGTATATAATAGCTGTTATATCTTGCAGTGTAGTATCGGAGCAGCTGTGATTATCGTTTTCGTCAAATAATAATTTTATAGCCAAAGAGAAGGTTCAGATTGAATGATTTTTTGGAGAAGAAGCAAAAAAATGTGTCTGAGTTTAGCATCATTAAAAAACACTTGGAAGTGACCTGATGAGCGATATTTAACAATTATTCCATGAAACCGCGTTGGATATGAAGTGATAAATAACCAACGAGCGCGTAGCGCGAGTTGGTTATGATCACTTCATATCCAACAAGGTCGAATGGAATAATTGTTT
>Ga0126338_10001005_pt1 | contig 17289 bp, 13 predicted proteins | sample OrbCmetagenome_2_FD_92529 | JGI IMG/M metagenome (GOLD analysis project Ga0126338, IMG submission 92529) | Coral microbial communities from Petempiche,Puerto Morelos, Mexico - Orbicella C C metagenome | ecosystem: Host-associated > Invertebrates > Cnidaria > Coral | place: Petempiche,Puerto... | reverse complement strand
GTAGCAATCTTTGTTACTCTGTTGCATGGGCAACAACTCCACTCAGCACTTTTTTCATTTCAGATCACCCCATGGCAACCACAGCACTGTCCGTGACTGGGTATCTGTTTATTGACTGCACTTAGATCAGCGTTTATCTCATCACTTCAGAACTTTTTCCAACTGTGTTAAGGTAGGTCCCAAACATAACTTAACTACAAGAATCAGAAGAGTACAATTTATGTCAGTGGAAGAACTTTGTAAGTGGGAAGCTGGCGAACCAGCCCCATACTTGCTTTTGACACCTTCTTAGAATGGTGTTGTGCGGTGGTGGAGGCAGATTTGAGAACTTCCTTTGTTCTGGGGCGCCTATATCACTTAAGTGCACCAGTGTCCTGTGTGCTGGGCGATTTTACCTCGCGACAAGGCTTTGCAAGGAAAGGGGAGAGTTTGGGACCCACTTGCAACCTTTAAATTTACCGTTCTTCTCCTCGTGTCGCTTTCTCTGCACTAGTTCAGAATTGGGGTCACAGTCTGGAGACCATGGCCCTTAGTTACAAGCAAAATATTGCAATGTTTTGTAATTTCTCTGTACAGTTGTTTTTTGACCGTAATTTCTAATGATATCTTCAGAAATACAGCTCAGGGAACTGGATCTACGACGGCTAGGATTGGAGGAGTCTTGGCTCCTTATATCGCCTTGATGGTGAGTGTGCTCTGTAGCTACTCCATGAATTTAAGGTGACTGAGATATGTAACATCAGTGCAGTTTACTCAGTGCATTCTGACAGATTCTTATTCATGAGTATGATATCTATGCAAGAGAAATTCTTAGCAAAAAAGCCATCAAAGTTCTTTCGGTAATAAATCGATCCTTCTCTAACACGGACGATACAGCAACAATTATGATTAAGAACAAACTCTTTAAGGCCCTGGTTAAACCTGTGTTACTTTTGCAGAGCTTGGGCGGTACCCTTTTAAGCATCGACATAAAAGCAACAATCTTCAGCGATTCGTAAAGATTGGAGCATTACAGTAACAAGGTTTTGTTACGAGAAGCATTTCAATATGCAACAAAACATACAACTTTCTTTGACATTGAACAGAATGAAGAAATCATGCAATAAAAAAGTGTAAAGTAAAAGAACCAGCAACCCAGCAACACACCGCATCAAGAATGCACGATTAGTTATAAAAACCCTCAGGAATCAATATTTACAGAACTGGCTTCAAACCCAGAATAGGTCGTAAACAAGTTCAAGAGAGAAATTTACACAAAAGGAAGTTAAAAATTATCATCAATTTGAAAACTACCTGACATTAATTACAAAGCCAGCACACAGAATTAGTCTGACAAGGCTTAGATTAGGATGTCATGCATTACGAATACAAACTGGCAAATATGAAAATAAAGGAGCATTAATCCCAGTAGAAGAGCGAACATGCTTAGTATGCAAAGAAAATTGCATGGAACATGAACAACATTTCTTGATGTATTGTCGGGTGTATCACCACATTAAGACGTGAGCTGCACTCATATATTTCAAACGCTGACACCCATTACCCCAGTTTAAGTGATAACGAGAAGACGAAGTATTTACTTAGAGCAGAAAACACAGTTACATCTAAAATTATAGGAAAATATATCCATTCAATGTTTCAAAAAAGGAAAGAGATTCTTGGTTCGCAAATGTAATAAGCGCTATGAAGTTTTCTAATTAATTGTAAACGGATATGGTAAATGTTATTTTGTATTTTTGTTAGTTAATGTTCAAACCTTTGTTGTATTTAGACCAATGCCTCTCTTCGCAGAGTAAGGCGTAATAAAGAATACCATTATTACTATTACTAGTCAGTCAGTCAGTCAGTCAGTCAGTCAGAGGGTCAATCAGCCAGGCAGTCCAGTAATTTCGTTAAAGCATTTTTCTCTTGGTAATGAGCTGGTGCATTGTCCTTTACGTCCGACAGGCTCAGTTACCAGGTCTCAGCATTGCGTTTCCAGTGGTCATTTTTGCCGTTGTCGCAACTCTTGCTGGGATATTGATGTACTGGATTCCAGAGACGGTCTTCTCACCAATGCACCAAACCATCGAGGAAACAGAAGCGGCTGAAGATGATTATGGGATACCATGTGGTGGCAAAAGGCTCCACCTTCCCAGGCATAAATCACGCCAAGTAATATGGCTTTAAAAGAAGGATCGAAGTAAAATGGGCGAGGGGATTAGGCAAATTTAGAGGGCAACTTTAGTAGCGCAGCCGCGTTACCGATATGGTTAGCGCTGAATGTATTTCACGAGGGCTGTACAGGGGGTCTCTGGCACTGTTCACGGACAGAAAAAATTGCGAATCAATGATCGCGGATGTAAAAATTGCATTTTCCCGAATCACGAAAATAAGCAAGTAAGGTACCCTTTTTAATAACCTGCTCTTACTCTAGAAAGAGTATTTGAAGAAAGGAAAATCGTTATATCCCTGTACGACCCTCATCACTTTAACTATCGTTATTGAACTGTTGTAATCCACTAGGATAATTTTCTATCGTGCATTGTTAATCGAAATATGCTCTCTTGCGAGCATAGCCCTTTACGAATACCAGCGGACTCGAACCTACTCGCAAGAAGATGGAGGAAGTAGACCCCAATTTACAGTATAAACGTTACTGTTATAGATCCAGAAACACGTCCATGACAGTACAGGTGTTATATGCCTGGTCAAGGCGAGCAGCATCTTAACCTGTTGAATTCATTGACAGAAATTTGAAAACATCGTGGCGAGTTCAAGGAACCTGAGGGAGCATCCGGCTAAAAGCGTTTACCACAATCTCACACCGGTGCTTACAGAATGGTTTCCATTCCACAGCAATAGTATTTTGAGGAAATAGTTGCAGATAACATTGGAGCACGCAGTTGGAGGGTTCTCTTTCGCCCGCTCTTCTTGGGGTTGATAAAATAGCCTTAATTACAGCTTTCCTCAAGATGACGCTACTTAGTAGGGACATCCCTTTGCGTGATGATATTGGTTCTTCTTTTCCATATGAAATATTGTACCGTTTTTTTCTTTCATTAAGTCTTTTCAGTTTAGTTAGTGAGAAAACAAGTGTCGTTGCCTACGAGTAGAAACTATGAAAATAAGCTAAGCGTTATCAAGTACTGAAATACGGATAATATTAATCCATGAAATTTGCGTCGGAAAAAATTAATATCACTATGTATATGACAAAATATATAACTAAATAAAGCCCCATGCATGCACAGTTCAGTTAATTGCGTGGTTCTGTTTCATAATAATACAGCTTTTTTAATTAGTCATCTGGGGATTCAAAATCCAAACTGATCGCCCAAAATGGATCTTGTGAAGGGTGCATTCAAACGCAAGACCATGCACCCATTGTCTGTATCTTTCATCACGGATTTGTGGTCCAGAACTAAAATGGGCAACAAAAGAGCATTACAAGATGTTTAAACGTTTTCATGGAAAGTAAGTGTGAAGACAAGCCGTTAGTAAATATTGTGTGGAATTATCAACTTGTAAAACAAGTCGACGAAGCATTAATTTAGATAATTTAAATAAGCAATTTCCCCAGAAAGAATGAAACAATAAACTTTTATCAGCTTCCTGCCAGAGAGGATTTCCTGCAATAGTTGAAGGCTCACTTGACAGGTTGGAGAAAGGATAGTTAATACCGGTCTAAATCAATTTCTGGTCAACTACAGTGGTAACTGTAGAAGAAGACGTGGTGGTCTGGGCCACCAGCTCAGCCCTTACTTAGCTCTGTTGTTACGAACAACGAGCGAGCGACTGGCTAGTACGGGTGCCAAGATAGAGGAATCATAAGAAAGAGAAGACACCTTCATGTCCTCCTTTGCCTTCCCATTATATCTTTGCATTAAAAACAGAGTTCTGGGTTCTAAACAGTGAAAATCTAGTGGCTACTCCTTTCGACTTTCGACTTTTTTTTGGTCGACTCGGGCAGTGCCGCTTTTTGCATCACAGGGGAAAAAGTAGCGTAGATCTTTAGTTTTGTTGTATTTGCGCGATAATGCTAGGCGGTAAATTGCGATGGATTGATATCGCGCATACTATTTTGGAAGAAGGGTAACAAAACAAAAATGGTTATCTTCACTTCTTGCTGAAGAACAGGAGTAACAGTCACTAAGCACAAGTTTATCAGGCAAGACCTCAAAACAATGGCAACTACTCAGTCAAGAACCGGGAAAATGATATCATTTCTCATTCCCACACAATATGGAAATATCAAGACATTTTATTTTCCTGGAGTAAAAAGACAATTTTTTTTGTTTGTTTGAGGAAAGTTAATAAGAGAATATACTAAAGTAAGGAATCTGATTTATGAAATGAATTTACAATTTTATCTTTTCATTTACACTGAACACTTTTTCTGATAATCTTGATTATTCCCTAATTACCTACAACTGTAGACTTACATCTGAAATTTCGCTTCAGCAATTTTTTGATAACTTCAAATGATCTAATAGGAGTTTTGAAATACTTGGTGATTTTACAAAGTTTGATATCGGGTTCCAATCGGGCAGTATGCAACGGGTAGAACTGCTACTATTTACTGGAAAAGTTACGTTTTAAGCAAGGTTATAATCCTTCCTACATGTACTAACGATCAGAGTCGCCAGCTAGGCAAATGAATCTAAGATGTAAGCATAAAATTTAGCTATTATAGAGGAATCTGTTCGTTTTTCCGTCAAAATGATCAAGGCGCCGGTGGTTTAATAATTTCGAGATTACCTTGAAAATCGCGCTAACACAATTCCAGCAGCCACTGATATAATTTTACTTTGCATCACAAGCGAAACCAATACAGCAATGCTTCTATTTTAAAACGACAGTGTTGTCCATCAATATGAGAAGAGGAGCAATAACTGCACATAGTGCAATCTCTATATGGAAAATCCCAACAGCACCATTCCAGTTTGGAGACCTAACCGAAACAGCCATTGTCTGTGGGTTGTCACACGATTTATCAGAACAGGTTGCCAAGGACTTGACCCAAACATTGGACTCATGAACCTGCACGAACAGTCGCCCTTCTTTTATAGCGGAAGCAAATTCTAACATGGTCTGGTCGAAATTAACAGATGGAGTCGATGTATTAACAATACCCAGCGATTTTTTGTCTACCAAGACAATGATGATGTGTAAGGTTTCTGGATCACCAGAGTTTGCACCATTGGCCGGATGGGCAATCCAGTCCATAACATCCGTGTTCCACTTCAAGGTACCTGCTATGGCTAAGCCAACTCCATCTGCGAACCTACTCCTGGCATCAGCTTCTGAAAGGGAATCACTGGAACGTCTTTTGCGTTGTGAAAACGTTTGGATTTCTAGTTTTGCCACTTTAACTGGGTACGCACTTCTTCCAATAAGGCATTTACGAATCTGACTGTGTAAACCACATTTGGTTCCTATGTTCCACATTCCTTTGATAGACTCCCAAGCTGTGTCTAACTCGGTGAAAGAGCCCTTGATGGTCCAGAAGATCTTGAAGTATTCCCAGCAACCGAGATCACAAACTGATGGCACGCCTCTGCCAGGACGCAAGTAACATGGACTGTGAGAAGCAAACGCCGTCTTTCGTATCTCTTGGCACGTTGGCTTCATCCACGGACGTAGCAATGGCACAAGAACGACCTGTAGGCATTTACGAACACCGTCCACCCACATCTGCCCGTCTGCACTGAATAATGTGTATCGCTTGTCGTACAACTTGCAAAACTTTTCAGCGTATCGTATGGCGTAGGCATTGCTCGTAGCTTCACAAGGATACTTTTTCTCCAAGCAGTTGCGATACCAGTCGCAAGAACTACCAGAGGGGCTGTAGCATTGCGAAGGTAAAGACGTGTTCGTTGAGAGATTGTATGGACTGAATGTTGAATTGGCATTTTTGCAAGAACAGACCTCTGACACTGGGCCAGAAGTTTTGTTATGCACTTCAAGCATACACTGGTACAGGCAGTAAGTTGCAGTGGGGTCTTCACAAATGTGCCTTTGTCCACTTTTCTGTTGGATATAGGTATTAGTGAGGCAGGTTGACCACTGATATCGGTTGTAATTCTCTAGTTGAACGCATTCGGCAACTCCTGATGGACCCGAATCTTTGCCACACTGAGAAGCCCATCCGCTTTGTGCCAGGAAGAACAGGACAATTAACGACCTCATCTTAATCTGTATAAAGTACACATTGATGTTAAAAAAAATTTAAAAAAGACTTCGAATTACCAAACAAATGTCACTTAATGAAAAGATCAGTCGAAAAAAGTGACTGAGAACAACAGATCTAGAAAGATTTTGTACCGCACATATGAGGAAATAATGATTTTAGGCAATGTCTTTTCCGGTTACATTGTTTAATTACCTGCATGAAGCGCACACTGTCCTCTTTACCTAAAATCAGCCCTGCCGGTGGCTAATCAGAAGCAATAATTTTGTTATTTACCTTAATTTAGTAAAGTAATGGCAGGCGTTTGGTGGTATGTGCCGATATATGACACTGATTTACAACAGAGTGAATGCGTAATGAACGTGTCCCACTTAATTTTTTTACAGTCGATCACGTTAGGTCACAGACGCCATTTAAGCGTTGTATCTGAGCAGAATAAAAACGTTGCTTTCAGATAAATTTATGCTTTTTTTTTCCCGTGCTCTTTCGAACGCTATTTCGTGCTTGGCCGTAGATGAACATAGTTACCCATTTCATTTTCGACTCCTTCAAATTCCATTTTTCGACCAGAGCAAAAGAAAAATGCCATTTCTAGTTTGAAAATAAATGTCAGCACTCAGTAAAATGTCCAGAAGTATTAACGACTCGACTGTTTTCACAATTTTTTTACAGATACAAAGAAACAATGAAGTAAACGCTTTGGACTTTTTTACAAACGGCTCTGCGATGACCCGCGTTGGTTTGCGTGATGGTTTCGTATGTGAGGGCGGCGTTATTGAGGAGCAGGTGTCGAATGACCAGTGTCGTGATGAAAAAGACAAAACTGTTCCGTGCAACGGTTTACTCAATCAAGGGGATATCATTAACTAAATCATTGGCTTCTATGCTTAGCAATCGTTTGGAAAAACCCTTTAGTTTGATAAAAGCTTTTAGAAGGGGAAAGGTCTCGGGACAGTCAGGAGACAGGCTGAAGCATGCAACTAGTGGTGCCTACTTATTTACCCTCCAACACTTTCGGGGATGCATGTGTACTATTAATACCCAACCTTTCTAAGGCGCCTTCACAGTTTCAGACGCAGAATAGAGCTTTCAAATTTAAGTTTGAATACCAACTTACCCAGTATATCGCTCTGTATACCAGAATGATAACCGCACTGACCCGCTCGTTAACACAACTATAATTCGATTGAGTAATATGCTATATGTACGACTGATTGACAGGCAAAATACAGATCACGTAATGTGTTAACAGCGAGCAGTACTTTGATGGCACGTTGCCTTCTTACAGGAAGCCGAATATAAACAATATAGGCAACAAAAAACATGGTTTTAGCTTCATTTTGGTCCAAAATTTGACTATATTATGTGACATTAGTCTGTGATTGTGTAAAGGTTTTCGGAAGAAACATTTTCCCCCTCGCTTAACTAATGAATTTCTCATCCCTGTCATAATTGCGCAAGCCCTTTTTGGGTGGCTGACAACCACGTGCTACACATGAGTGCTAATTCTTATATTTGGGTCTAAAATAGGTTATCGATTTTTAATTTTAGATGATGAAACACATAAATATATCACCTCTTTCGGGCGGGAACAGGGCAATAGTTTTCCGAATTAAAGTACCGCCCAGCTCGCGACCTCTTTCTCCCTTCGCTCGGCGCAGTATTCTACCTTACTTCAGCAGGCAAGTCATATACATTACACAAGGTCCAGTTTAAATTTTTAGAATAATTTAAGCATGTAATTAAAGCTTGCACACGGATTCTGAGGGGGTGTACCCTACGCAAGCAGTATATCGCTGTATATGACATTTTGCAATCTTTTGCTCTCAAAGTGCAGGCGGAATTAGCACTTGTTATCTACAATCAATGATGGTAGAAGCTGATACAGGGAAAAGAAACGCAAGACATTTAAAGAAAAACCTCCAAGGTGCTATTGTGTCAAGTGGTAAAGGTCAGTTTATACGATTTTCAAGTATTACAAACGGTAAACAAATATTTCGTAATGTGGTTCTTTATGGAAATATTTGGACCATTGCAAAACCTTCAAACGCTATATAACGAATTTGACCCTCCGGTTTACAATTCATCGAAATCCGCTGAGACCTTAAAAATCAGGAAATGAACAAGGAGCTTTTCGACCGCATGCGCTTGTGATTTCGGTTTGCAAAACCGTCACGCTTCGAAGGTCTTCATAATCTCGATACATACATGGACTACTTGTCACTTTATTGTTTCCAAATGTCAACTTACTGGGTTATGCGTATATATAACATACAGTCGAACTTCTCTGCAACGGCCACCTTGGTGACAGAGGAAAGTGGCTGTTGTAGAGAGGTGGCCGTTTTGGGAGGAAGGGGTGTAAGATGACACCTGTTCTTTTCGGGGGCAAAAGATTTAGATTTTCTAAAAGTGTTTATTTTGGCCTATAAATAAGTAACACCATCACTTACATCAATAAAACACAAACTAAGCAGAGACAGACACCAACGACGCGTAGTATGGATCAAGTTTGGTGACCTCCAATAAAAAGTGTGATTTTGAATTCACCGTTCGTCAGAAATTAATTAGCTGGCCGTTGTCGAGAGGTTATTTGGTCAGCTGGGACAGGGTTTAGGGGCCGTTGCCGTTGTGGAGAGGTGAGCGTTGTAGAGAGGTCAAAACAAGAGTGAATATATCACGTGACGTTCAACCGGGACCAACAAAAATGGCCATTGTAGAGAGGTTGTCGTTGCAGAGAGTTGACCGTTGTAGAAAAGTGGCCTTTGAAGAGAGGTAGCCGTTAATAGAGGTTCGATTATAGTTATTTAAATCACGAAATGAGACCTTCGCATTTCGAAACTTGACAATGGCATATTGCTGTTATATACAATAATCAAACGGAAAGACTCAGCGACCTATACTAAAACTGACGAAACGAGAGACTTAACCAGGGTTTTCTAGCGGCGGGAAAAGGACAATTGTAATAATCTGTAAAAAATAACAACAGCAATAAGAAAGACGCGGGAGTGTTTCAAGGACAGTTGTCCCCCACCCTCTCCCCCTCAAAGGCAAGAAACATCATCATCATCATTATCTTTAGTTAAAAACACGGTAAATACATCAGGCATTAACAATTTAATATAAAAGCTACAACTTATTACGAAAGACTATGTGTACAGATAATTCTTCTATAATTTAAAACCGGACAAACCATGGAATAAGTTCCATATTTCAGCCGAATTGCCTTTCAATCGTGGATCTATTGCACTAATTCTGACAGGGTCTGCCAAACTTACCTACAGAAATTTCACAACTGCATATCTCTGAAAGTGTTGATACATTTCGTTGATTTGGAGTGAGCTTTGAATGACGCTATAGAGGAAATATCTCCAATGTATGGCTTTGGAGACCAGGAGGACTCGCGAAATTCACAGTAATTAAAAATAGCATTGAAATTTAAATCAGTTCAATCAGAAGAGTAGTGAAGAGTATTTACAATGTGAAATGTGATTCTATCCTCACCACGACGATCAAACTACACGAGCTATGAGTACACATTGAAGTTTGTTTCCCAGACTGGTATCGTTTGTTACACATTCAATTTTCTTCACCCATAATTAGAAAAATTTGATTCGTTTTTCACCTCGTAGCGTTCCTCAAAACACTTACGAATCCGGTTGTGTTTAAAGTGCATTTTCATTGTCCCATGTTAGAGGGGTGGAGCTCTCCTCAAAAATTTTGAATCTCCTAAATAAAACCAATCTTTCCATGGCACAGGCTTTATTGCAACCCCCAAAAAACACTATAACATTAAAAAAATGCTCAGAGATAATAATTAACGCGACTTTATAATTACAATCAAATATTACCATTGAATGTTGCCATTAAGAATGCATGACTAATTTATCCAAAGCAACAATACAGAAAGATTGCGTGTTTTTTCTTCACGTGTTACCATTAAGACAGTAGTTGATGCTGAGCATATTGATGGTTCCATCCATTCTAAAATCCCTAATTGATGCTAAACTTTACAGCCCTAAAATAACTCACGAGTATCCCTTCTGTCATGTGGGAGTCTAAGCACTCGTCGCTCCTCCTAAGTAATTATATGAATGAACAAAAAAAAAGGGAACGTTAAACTTACGATATTGTTGTCTACACTATTTGGGTGGTTAGTAACGTACACCTGCTATATCTGACTTCACGTTAGAATAACAGTTTGTCTATCAACATGATCAGCATGGCAATGACTGCAAACAAGCCACCGTTACCGTGAGAAATTCGAGTGGCACCATTCCAAGGAGGCTTATTTGAAACTGCAAGTGTCCGGGTTTTGACACATGATTTATCAGAGCACACAGCCAAAGACTTGATCCAAACATTGTATCCATCCACTTGCAGCCGAAGAGTACCCTTTTTTACGGCTGAAGCAAAGTCGTTAACAGTCTGTTCGAAGCTAACTGATTCGATGGGAGCAGTGACGATACCCAGGGCTTTTACGTCTGCCATGGCCATGACGATGTCCACATTGCCAAGACTAACCCAATTTGAGGTGTAGGCGAGCCAGTCCATCAAATTTGTGTTCCACTTCAAGGCAGTTGCAATGGCCGTACCAACTCCATCAGCAAACCGACTTAAAACATCATTATTTGAAAGAGAACCTGGTGAACGCCTCTTTCGTCGCATGAGATTTTCTACATTTAGCTTCAAAAGTTTGATCACATTCTTTAAGTTTCGTTCGAAACAGTCCTCTTGGTTGCTGGGTGAAGTACATTGGGTTCCTATGTTCCACAATCCTTTTAGAGACTCCCAAGCTGTATCTAGCTTGAGGAACGATCCCTTGATCGCCCAGAATATCTTGAAGTGGTCCCAGCAAAAGACGTCACAAATCGACTTCGCTCCTTCACCTGGATTCAAGTAGCACTGCATGTAAGAGGCAAGAGCTTTCTCTCTTATTTCGTTACAAGTTTGATCTTCCGAGTCTCTCAGCAATAGTACCATAGCAACCTGCTGACATTTACGGACGGCCTCCATCCACTTCTGCGCGTCTGGACTTAATTTGGCTTTTTGTTCTTCGAACACTCTGCAAAACCTCTCGGCATATCTTATGACGTAAGCATTGCCTGAAGGTTTGCAAAAAATTCTCCTTTCAAAGCAATTACGATACCAATAACAGGAATTTCCAGCAGGGCTGTAGCACTCTTGAGGCGGGATGATACTGGGAGGGGCCTGCGGGTAACAGGCGCAATCGTCTGACACGGAGCCTGAACTTCTGCGATGCAGCTCGGACATGCACTTGTACCAGCAATAGTGTCGAGTGCGGTCTGCACAGATGTGATCGCGGTCACTTTTTTCTAGGATATGGTCTGATGTCAAGCAGGTTGCCCACTGGTACTCTCCCTGGTAACCCTTGATTTTTAAGCATTCGATGAGACCTGTCGGGCCTTTGTCTTTGTCGCACACCTCTCTGGCCCATCCACTCCGAACCCCAAGAAGCAACAGGAAAGTGAAAACCCGCATTTCACGCCAACGATGGACCTGTTAACTGTCAATGGAAAATAGCTAAGATGAGGGTTTCGTCTGCAGTACGGTTTTTGCTATTGTGCGAAAAGACACTACAGGTAAGAGTCCATGTGGAATACGGGTGTCTGTAAGGGTAACCCTTACAGTTGTTGAGGGCTAACCACTGTGGAGTCAGTGATATTTAGGGTAACCTGACCGCTATTTAGGGTAACCTGACCGCTATTTAGGCTAACTTTCATGCCATTTCGCCATTGCGTTTATTAAACACGTAACCTGCGATCAGGCGTTGGTTTTTGGTTTTTGTTTTGTGTTTTTGGCGAACGGGGGAAGAGTAAAAATGAACGCCAGATTCATTTACTTCCCCCAGCTGTTAAAAAGAACGCCTGATCGCAGGTTAGCCGAAACGTATATTACCAGTCTGTTTTAAGATCCTTGACCATTGCAAAAAAAAGTTCAACTAATCTTGCATTAGGTTGTCACAATATGGCGGCTAAAGGACGTGCCGATCAACATAAACACCAATGCTGCTGTAATCAAAATCTCTCGGTTTGCTTAAGGGCATTAACTGAAACACAAATTCTACCTTTTTGAAGTCGTCTCTCCGTTTTTTAAAGTGATTTATGTTCCAAATATTCCGAGGATTCATTACTGATTTCTTGAATTTCTAGACAGTTAAGTATAAACATCATCTAGGTTAAAAAAAAGGCTTCCGATCAATCTCCTGTCAGAATCAATTTTCTTTGGAGACTATGTCGTTCATTTGTTTGCTTCCTAGTTATCACGATCCTCCAAGAGCGACTGAACAGGTTTTCATCCCATTTAGCAATACATAAGACGAGAGAGAGCGAAAAATTGTATCGAAAGAAGGCATTTTAAATAATGCTTCATGGCAAGAAACTACTTTAATGCGTTATGTCTTCGTATCTCGTAACAGAGGTGACTACTTAAGAGCGGTTCAATTTTCCCGCACGCAACTTGTTTGGGACAAGTCCAGTCGTGATTAGAATTCTCTCGTGTAGTTCACACTTGCAAGTTGCGGGCGATTTCCATATTTTGAAGCATATTTTTAACCCTACGACAATCGCGGCCTTAGGCAATGTTCAATGATTAATACTGAAGCTGCATGTGATTTTTGCATGACGCGCCAGGAGCGCGAGATATAGTGCCCTGAGCTAGTTACAAAATAAATATTGAAATTCCATGACTGACCAGTCTTGGTGGCAGAAGCCTGAGAGTCGAATTGACCAAAATCTTAGAGGCTCTCACGTTCTTTATTCTGTTCAGGCTGCCGGCGTTTTTACTGTATCGAATTTATGTTTCATATAGATTCATTTCAGTGTAGGTTGTGTTGTCCGCTTAAAAACAAAGGTCAGACGAGGCCCACATGAATCCGCCTCCTTCAGCTCCTTAGCAACGACTATTTGCTGTCAGCCATGTTTTTCTCGATCATTGCAAGAACGCTGAAGAAATTTGATCTCGAATATCCTTGTCAACATAGTTCTTCTGTGAAGAAATGAATAGGGACGAAAGAAGTTTGTAAAACCTTTGTGAAATCTAGACTGAGTGCAATGAGAATGCCTGGAAAACCTTCCGATATTTCGCAGATCTTTTTGCTTCATCGACAGTTCTGGTCTTTGTGGCTGCACAAGGAGTATGCAAAGGCTTAGAGAAACTTAACTTTACTGAAAAATGAAACTCCGCTCATAAAAAGCAAGAGACCAGAGCATTCACAGACATGTAATTGCAAGGCCGTTGCACTAATCAGGTAAACAAGCAACATAGCAGATACATTTGCACTTTGTGCGTGACACAAGTCGTGCAGTTAGCACGTACTCTTCGTGTATATAGATTCGGTACTCACCAAAGGTTGTCTACTGGAGGAAACAGTAGTATGACAAATTCCAGCACTTTCACTGTCCACAGGAATACTGATGCTATGAGGAAACGATCTTGCTTTGTAGCTTACGGGTCCCGTTTTCACGCCCCGAAAATTTGAATTTCTTTCTCAGATAGGTGGGGAGGCTGGGTAAACCATGGGGGTGGGGGAGACTTGCTCAAAGATATTCATTTTTATCAAGTTTCGGGAGCTAGAACATTATCTCATGGCAAAAATATTGCCTGTTATAATACGTTTTGTCGTTAGCGATAATTTTTCTTTTTCGTTCTCTCCAGATCACACGTATTAGATACAGAAGCTTCTTACTTCCTTTTATTATAATGTGCTCTCATTCCCAATAAGTTGATATAATTATGGACCGAAATCGCTCTAATTCCTCGAATTCCTAGAACTTCAGTGTGTAATTAATGACCCGCACATGCGCATAATTAACCGTTTAGATGCCAATAAAGAAGCTCTAGTCAAGTCTGAAGTATTGAAAACAATGTTTTATTCTGATGGCATCACTCTAAATGAAGAAATTCTGTTATTATAAATTAAATTTAGTAAGCCCAGCAGTGACGCTCGACAAAACTTTAACCAAATCAGTCGCATGTGCCGTTACCGGTACTTGATAACTGTAATGACAATGATAATGATAATAATACTTATACAGGGGGGCAATCTCACATGAAGTGGTTTTCAGAGCGGCCCTGTAAGTCTACTAAGAATATCTATTAATTTGGTAGGTCTATTAATTAAACGAGTCAGTCTTTTGTTTCTGAGCAGTCAAAACAGGAAGAGGCAGTGAAGCGTTACCAAGAACCTGTCAAGCAATTTAAGGGCTGTTTTGTTTATATGGCACGCCTGGTTCAGTATTACAGAACGAAAAGTTCAAGAGCAGTTTTGTTTCAAGATTTTACTCAGAAATTCGTTCAAGGCTGCAATATCATAATGCAGATAAAGGTTTCCTTCAGCTGAAGATGAGATATATGTAATCGTGTCTGAAATTTTCGGCCTGATTCTCTGGCACGCATAAGCCGATTGAAATTGATGTGGCTGAACGTCCGTGCTCCTGACCTATTAAGTTGTGTGAGCTTGCAATTAGCTAGAAGAGCAATATAGATCAGTAAATTTTTAGCAATTTTGGAGACATGTTTTATAATAAGTGTTACTAGGGAGGTTTTTTAAGCACGGCAGAGAATATCACGCTGATCCAAGTCTAGAATCACTCAATCACTACATAATTCAAACATACCTTGCAGCCGCTAGCTTATATTTTAACTAACAACATTATTTCTTCATCTACGGAACGCAATATACGTGGGAATAAGTATATTTTGCTGATCGAAATTCTCTTGAATTTCCACCAGTGTTTTTCATAAGTTTAAAACACACTGAATACAAATTAGAAGACGATTACAATTATGTCTTGGTTTTTCTTTCAACTGTTTGAACACTGGTTTAAGTTAGTAAAAAGAACGCAAATAAGTAAACTTGGCATATTATTTTGGTTATTGTTTTTAACGTACGACTAGCAACGTGCGATACTTTTAACATAACGAATTAAATGAAAACGGAAGATTAATGTTACATATTACTTATGTTCGCCCGGGCTTGGCTAACATACTTCTCACACTCACAGTATAAATCAGTAGTTTGTTTAAAACATCATGACTCCTTGTTACAATAAGAGCGTGTTCATGAACATGATCAACAAGGCAATGGCTCCACACAGGCCAACGTTACCGTGAGAGATCCAGGCTGCACCACTCAATGGAGGCTTATCTGAAACTGCCAGTGTCTGGGTGCTGTTGCATGATTTATCTGAGCACGAAGCCAAAGACTTTACCAAAACTTTGTAGCCATCCACCTGCAAGGGAAGAGTTCCATTTTTCACAGCTGAGGCAAACTCTTGAACGGTCTGGTTGAAGTCAACAGATGGAGCAGACGTGGTAACTATACCCAGGGCCTTTTTGTCGGCTAAGACTATGTAGATGTCCAGATTATCAAGATCAATCGCAGCATCAGTGTAGGCAAGCCAGTCCATCACGTCCATGTTCCACTTCAAGGTATTTGCAATGACTGAACCGACTCCATCCGCGAACCGACTTTGCAGATCAGCGTCTGGAATGGAATCAGAAGAACGCCGTTTTTTTTGCTTGAATCTTTGGATTTGTATCTTGAAAAATTTGATCACATCGTTATATGTTTCTCTGGCTGATTCGAAAGTCTGCCTGATCTTAGACGATTTGCATTCAGCTGCTATGTTCCACATTCCTTTCAAGGATTCCCATGCTGTATCTAGGTCGATGAAAGAGCCCTTAATGGTCCAGAATATCTTGACGTATTGAAGGTAATCGAGATCACAAATTGAAGGCACGTCCTTGTCCGGTTCCAGGTAACATGGAGTGTGAGAAGCAAATGCTTTTGCTCGTATTTCTTCGCATGTTGAATCATCCCAAGGGCGCATCAAGGGTACAAGAGAAACCTGGAGACATTTGCGAACACCATCCATCCATTTCTGTGCGTCTGCACTGAACTTGGCCCTTCGTTCATCAAACAACTTGCAAAACTTCTCAGCGTAAGTTATTGCGTAAGCATTGCTTGAAGCTTCGCAAGGGTGCTTCTTTTCCAAGCAGTTTCGATACCAATCACAGGAATCTCCAGGTGGGCTGTAGCACTCCGGGGGTAGGGGTGTGGTGGGAATGGCCGTGTAGGGATTAGACGTTGGACTACCAGGTTCACAAGAGCAATCTTCTGTCACTGGGCCATAATTTTTGCTATGTACCTCAACCATACATTGGTACCAGCAATAAGTTGCAAAGGGGTCGAGGCAATAGTGTTTGTGGCTACTTTTTAGTTTGATGTAGACATTTGACAGGCAGGTTGCCCACTGATATTGGTTATTGTATCGCGGTAATAAAATGCACTCGGTAGGGCCTGCTGGCCCTACATACTTGTCACACTGGGCGGCCCATCCAGTCTGCACCATAAAGATCAAAAGGAATGCCAATAAAGTCCACGTGTCACTTTAAGGTAAACCTGCAAACCGTAGATTGAAAATGACCAACATGAGCGGTTTAATTAGCAGCTTGGATTGAATTTTGTGATGAATACGATGGCTAAGAATAATCTAATCCAGAAGCAACGCTAAGAAATTTGGTTATAAGTTAGAAATTATTGATTCAACCAGTGAAATCAGTCCTGTCCCTTAGCACTCCCTTCCATGCTCTGGGCTCTATATAAGGCGGGTAAGAGAGAAATCTGGGACTTAGCCAACATGAAAGAAGACGGTATGTAATGCATTTAGTCTACTTCAACCTGTGGAAAGCAGTTCTCATGTTGGTTGATTACGAAACTCTCTCGGGGAAGAAATGCGAAATATCAGTAAAAAAAATCAATAAACAACATACAATCAATCCATCCCATACTGGGTATAGCAATTAAAACGCTTTACTTGTTGGGGTTAATGAGTTTTAACAGAGATTTTTTAATTCGCAAACAAGATGCTTAATCGCAAATTGAGACCAAAAGTAGTTGTGCACAAAAGGTTCTTACAGACCCTTGTTCACAAAGGGAAACATGTCTATCAGTACAGTAAACTAAGTAAAATACTTAAGAGCCAGTGCCCATAACTATGGACCAAACAACGGCACAAGTCGAAAAATCGATTTTGCTCATTTTTTGCCCATAGATTGGCCCTAGCTAGTAAACAAACGGACCATAGTTAGTTTCT
>Ga0126338_10001004_pt1 | contig 17296 bp, 8 predicted proteins | sample OrbCmetagenome_2_FD_92529 | JGI IMG/M metagenome (GOLD analysis project Ga0126338, IMG submission 92529) | Coral microbial communities from Petempiche,Puerto Morelos, Mexico - Orbicella C C metagenome | ecosystem: Host-associated > Invertebrates > Cnidaria > Coral | place: Petempiche,Puerto... | reverse complement strand
GTAACTTTTCTACGATACAGACTTTCTGATTTTTTCATTAACTTGACTAGTCTTTTTTTTCTTTTTTTCTTTCTTTTTTTTTTTTTTATTTCTTCTGTTAAAGGTATCATTTGTAGGTGTCCGGGGCAACTCGTATCTTGGTGACATTTCCCTTGATGAAGTTAGCGTTAGCGATGCTGAGGAATGCAAAAATTTGGGGCCCAAACAGGGAGACGTGGGAGGCAATCCCAAGGAAGGTGAGTTTGCTATTTATAGCGGCTATGGCCAGCTATTCTCTGTTGAAAGATGCTGGATAATAACTTCCGAATGGTCTGATTCAATCAGGACATGCGTGTCCTGCCGTAAAGCTCTCAATATTTCCTTTGCTTCCAATAAGTTCTCCGGTTAAGCTTGTTGTTTCACTCCCTTATAACCGCAGTAAAGCAAAGCGACGGCAGAAAAATGCATAGGAAGTAGTTGTGTAAGTGTGGTTTGGTTCATAACTGAAGTAGACAAAACCCGGCATTTGCGTAAAGAAACTGGCGACATTACCAGTGTGCAAATGTATTGCAGAGCACCGAGTATTAAAGTGAAAGTAACAATGAGCCATTATCCCTATGCATGACTCCCTGCATGACGAAGGGAGTCTTGCATGGTAGCTGTATTCATCACGCGCACGACATCTTCGAGACATTGCATATTATCATGATTCCCTAAGCGCGTCTCATATAGGGAATGGGGTATCGAGGAGTAAATAAACTCTTTCTCAGATCGTGTAATTAATGTTTATCTTTTCATTTTTCTTTGTTCATTAAGGAAACTGCAATTTTGAAAGTAAGAATAAAGTTGATACAGGGAAATGCAAATGGCTCGATGTTAAGGATGACCAGTTTGATTGGACGATTCATTCAGGAAAAACACCATCGTCTGGAACTGGGCCATCTTCTGATCACACACTCTCAAGAGGTAATCATTGCTACCTACGTATAATGTTTCTGAACTATTGTTATACAATCAGGACTACCACGCCACTCTTCCCTTATTGCAGGTCCGCAACGGCGTTCGAAAGAAGGCAAATACATTTACATTGAAAGTTCCAGTCCACGTAGACCGGGACATGAAGCCATGCTTCGTGTCAAACTTGAGGGCCGGTCTTTCTGCATGCAGTTCTGGTATCACATGTACGGTGATCCTGGATCACTGACAGTTATGCGGATTGTGAAGCAGGAAAAAGATGACCATATACCAACGCGAAAGGACTTTAAGAAGGAACTGCACAAAGAGTGGGAAAGATCTGAGATAAGTGTCGACAAATGGCTGCTAGCTGAAGTTGAACTTGCAGTGGTCCGATCTGTGCGACGAGGAACTGTTCATTGGGTAGGATGTTTGCTTTGTGGCTTACACGAATCGCAAGATGCAGTTCACCATTTCATATTAGTTCATTAAAGTCAGTTTGTATGCATGTCTGGATATATGAAAACAGTTTGAAAGAAAACCTTGCCCTGCATAAGCCAAAGTGGACGCACCAACTTACATGCAATGCAACCTTTTTTTGCTCCCCGAAAGTAACGAGCCCACAAAAGAAGCGGGCAACCTCAAAGACTGTTGGCTAATTCTGAACGTAACGATGGTCGTTAAACGTTGCTTTCGGAATTTTACGGTATGAAACGATTACCTAGAAGTTAGAGGCTAGGGAACTAATAAGCATAATCATTTAACTTCGCAATCTAGTGGTCCTTTAATGTCGCAATATCTTTTCGCTCCTAGATCGCAATTGTGGGTTCAGTTGGCCGCTCATACAGAGGAGATATCGCCGTCGATGATATTGAGTTCTCTGAAGGACGCTGCTCCTCGAGGAGGAGGTCTTAACGTTAAAACCTCCAACTGAGTGCCTTTTCCTGAGGTAATAACCGTTTCTGTGGTAACTGGAAGACTGTAGATCCGATAATAGGCCATTTTCGTATTCTCGGCAATGGACTGGAACTAGCTTGCAATGGGTCGAGGCTCATGCGAGGGAATATCATTAAAAGGAGATTAATGTCATTTGCACTTGAAAAGACTCCCTGCATTAACCTCAGATGCAAGCTATTTCCAGTCCAATACCGACAATGCGAATCCCATGCAGAAAGGTAATTTTTTTCCTGCATTATGAGAAACGTGGTTACGTAAGGTTGGTTTGGCTGCACGGAGACGTCTTCTCGTGTTTGAATAAGCTTACCTCCTTACTAGGAAAAAAGTCAGCATACGAGCCAAGTGACCCATCGGGGTGGAGCTTACATATGTATCCCGGTTTCTGTAGTATTAAGCGACTAAGGTTATTTCTACTACTCCCTGGATGGGGTGCCAGTCCATCGCAGGGTTACCCCCAGCATTACGTTCGCTGGCTGGAGGGAGGCACTGTGAAAGTAAGGTATCTTGCATAAGAACACAACGTTCGGCCAGGGCTCGAACCCATCTGGAGACGAGCACACTAACCATGAGGCCACCGCGCCTCCCTCTACCTCCTTGCTCAGAGAGAACTTATTGTCCTGTAATTTCGTGACATTTTTGCCTAAACCGCAAAAATCGTCACGTATTTTTAAAATGGCAGCTACTAATATAAGAGTATTTTATTTATCTGCTGAATCATTTTCACTTATAAATTATAAAAAAAATATATATATCGAAGTCACAATGGGAAACATTAGAATTCTTTTTTTGTCTTGTTTCAGAATACCCTTTTCCTCAGCTTATCAGACAAAGCTGGAGTGATCTCATGGTTGATAAATCGCTGTGTGCCTTTCCACAGAATAAATAAATTCAGTATGAAAACGCTTGACAGTTGTGCCGATTTATACGGCTACAGGATAAATAGGATGGTAAAACACTTACTGGATCATAAATGTCAGTTATCCTCTTCAAAAACAAATTACAGAAAGGTGTTACATAACATACATTTAAGTAAAATTGTAATATTTAAAAGGATTCGCAAGGATCGTTCGATTTTTGAAGGAATTACAGTGTAGGTCTTGCTCTTTCTTTTTGTGCATATTCAATAACGATATTCTACAGTTAACAAACACAAAAAGATATTGATTAGCATAAGGTTTAGGAACCTTAACTTTAATCTGAGTATCGAAAGTACCAAAATTGAGTGTAACTTTTTACATATGTTGTAGTTAGTTCCTGAGCTCAGCTAAAATAATTTAAAATAATTTTTGATTTCCACTATGCGTGTTTCGTCCTCTTCCAGTTTGTTAATTGTTTTTCAATTCGTTGTTGTTTTTTTTTCAAATTATTTTTTTCAATTTTCCCTTAGTCAGTAATAATTACAGACTGAAATAATAATTATTGAAAAAAAGTCAATTACCCGATCGAAGAAAACGAACCACGGATAGTTGAAATCAAAAATTTATTGAGATGAGCACCAACTTATATCATGTTTGATCCTCTGACCTCAGTGTGTGAAAATCTTTGGAATCAAGATCCCTAACAGTTTTATGTAGTCCTTGGCATGGCATATCCAAAAGGTCACGAAAGGAGTAAACTCTACTTAGACTGTAAAAAATCTGTGCTTGTAATAACTTGAAGAAAAAGAACGTTTTTGATTTTGCAAGACATGTTTGGACAGTTTTCAGGGATAGTCGGTTGCAAAATGTCTGTTAAATTTGAATATTGTCTTTGGAGCATCCGAAAATGACACAATAGTGTGTGTTCTCGTCTTTCAATCTGTAACGTGAGTGATTTTTAATAAAAAACACATCAGTTTGAAGAGTTTCCTCTGCAAGGCTTGACCAGGCTTAGATTGCATTTGAATAAGACTTGTAGGGGCAAAAGGTCGATTAATAAACCATTTCAAGAGATAGTTGTTTGTACCTGACACATTTAGTTACAAATAATTTAGTGATTCAGTAAACTGATCAAAATTATTTTTCACAAGCTAAGAAGTTCCCATTCAAGCACTCTCTAAAAGACTGCACTGCTTAACTAAACACTTGCTAAAAAGGTTTTAATCTGATTTAGTTAACACAATAACATCATAAACCTAAGTTGTTAACAAAATTGATTTTGGTTGCTCGAGGAAATATTACGTGGTCTGAAATGGGAAGACAAACCGCTCAAGCTAAAAAGGTCTATTAAAGTTGAGGAAATTCGTTTCAGCTGAGCTCAGATAGAATGTCATTATGGTTTCCGACATAGACGTGTTGTTGGTTCTCTGTTAAACATATTTTGATGTTGTTGTTGTTTTCTTTTTTCAAATTTTCAAAAGCAATGCGCTTTTGATTATAGTTTTGCAAATCATCTGCAAGTGCATGTTAATTTATACTGTCACTATCTGGAGACGTGTTTCGATGGTATCGTTAGAGTCACAGGTTTGATTTCAACAGGAAGATTAAGTGTTTTGTTATGTTTTTCTATGGCACACGAAATAAAAGAGGCATTGACGTTTTTTATCGATATCTCAGTCATGGAGACGTGAGAGTGTATGTAATTGCAGACCTCCGTGTAAAAGAAGCATAACAAAGATAACCATTTTAATAAACGAATAAGGAACAAACAACAACTAGATCATATTTTCTAGATCTAGCACAAAAATCCCATTACTATAATTAAATGAAATGAATAAAAATCAACGGGAGACTTTATATTTCGATCGAGCAAGGAGCTGTTATGTGTAGCACTACAAAATAAATTCTACAGAAAAAATTGTTATCAAACTCAACATCAGCAGATGTCGATATAATAGTGTTACGGACTTAGCTTAGTGTTCAAATAGTATATTAGTAAAGTTTTCGTTTTCGTGTCCTTTTCGTCATATAACACGGAAATAGGTTCGGCTTACCGAATTGTAATCGCAATAACTTACATTTCTTATCAGTACCTCTTCGATATTTATCGGAAAGGCTAGAATTTCGAAGTATTAATCCCACCAATAATCGAACAATTAATCTTTTACCAGTTTAGATCAAGACAGCTTTGCACATTGGATGATTGTATATCAATTGTAGACTCGTGTCAGAACAGAAATCGTTCCAAAACTATTGAAAGCCAAAAAATAAAACTACAAAAATTAAAATATACGTTTATTGCAATGACTTCGAAATTAAATAATTCAGTTCTGGTTCAAGTGGGATTCTAACTCGAAACATTCAGCACAACTGAAAAACACCATAAAGGAAACAAGTTGTTTTTGATTTGCAAAGATTTCAGTAACGTTTTCATCCTCTGTTTGCTTTTCCAAATTAAACCGCCGGCGGGTTTTGTTATCAAACGTTCAGCTTTGACTGAATGGCATTGCCACGCGGAAGCGGCCAAGATCTATTGTTCCGGTAAAGTAATTAAAACTAGTAATAATTCATAATCCTTTTGCCTTGAGGAGTCCATAAATAACTCGCTTTTTATTACTATGGCATATTCGACAAGTAATATATAAAGCTTACAGTTCTAGAAAACTCATTCACACACAGTCGTCGGCTTGACAGGTAAGCTTTGGATAATCTTGACTGTTGTTTTTAGAGGTGTAGTATGCCAGTGCCTTCTTGGTAAAGCGAAGTTAAGCAGTTGTGATGCCTACATGTGTTATCATGTTAACGTTTCTTACACTGCTTAAACAGTCAAGTTTTGTTTTTAACACACCGTTGATCAAAATATTTACGTATTTCAATTAGCACACTTCCATAAATTTTCAGATGACTTTTTAAGTGGAGTAGTAAAACTGTGAATCTGCATTTTATAGTTATATACACTAAAAAAAAAACTGTGAATACTCCGGCACTGTTTCGTACATCAGGGCTACTTCGATGCATTGGAGGCCAAAACTTGTCGACTCTAATAAAAGTTACCTCACGGTGTTTACGAAGGTAAAAGAGCACAAATTCAAAGAGAATCAAGACGGAATCAACCCAAAAAATTGGTCGCTCAAATTTCAAGTTAACGGAAACATAAAATTTAGCCGCAGAGTCTTCTCGACCTCTTGAAAAGACTTGCAGGGTACAGTAAGGTAGTGTCACTATATTCAAACGTAGCAATTTATTTTTAAGGATAAAATTGCTTTGGAATCACTGGGTTTCTCATGGATGTAGTAATATTGAGAACTGCCGAGTGGCTAGTTATCGCTAGGCCACATGTTATTGTTTAAAAGGGAGAATAATTCAATGACAAATGATTGACATTTCGTGACGTCGGCAACTTTGACTTCAGAACGTACAGTTTTTTTGTTATTTAAAAGGTATAGGAAACATCATTGATTTTTTTTTGGGGGGGGGGGGCTGGGGGAATATTAATTGTTTCATCTTTTGCTTGGTACACTAGAGGAAAAGACAAAAATTGTTAATTTTTAACCAAGCTATCTTTGTACCAGTTAGTGAATCTGCTAGCACGTCATGTTTTATCTCTAGTTACAACTTGTTCACCATTTATATATTCAAGCTTTGAAGAACTTTTAATGAACAGTGAACTTTCTGAGTGTCTATATAGTTAAAGCAGCGTGAGCCTATGTTCATTTTCCGCATTCTGAACAATCTACACTTCAAGACTGGCAAATACAAATTCAACTTATCAAACGTTTCTACCGAGCTAAACGAATCAAATCATTTTAATTAGTTTTGATAAAAACGAGATATTACCATGAATTTTCAAGTGAGAACACGTTATTCAACTTTAATTAAAGCAAATATTAAAAGCATGTTTAAAATTTGATTGTTAAAAGCCCCTGAAATAAGAAATAGTATTATACCTAATGATCGTCAAACTTTCATTCTTTTGACGCTTAAGGGATATTAAATGTACAAAGTTTTATTTCATGAAAGCATTACATATTTTCATTACCTGGAGACTCTCACATTTGTATATACCTGCTAAGCATATTAAAACATTCTACATTTCATACACCTAGGTCATATATCGAGAACTCTTTTCATATATATCTGTTCACCATTTGACAAATTAGTTATAAATCCAGAAATTATCAGCGTTTATCAAAATAAAAATTGCAATCAAACTTTTCTTAACAGAAGTCTAACGCGGATGTAATTTTTAAGAACATCAAAGTTATCTATCCGGTACCGCAAGCCATGTGGTGACAACTGTTTATTAAGATTTAGCAAAATGATTTCTTGCGAACTTTTCAATAAGGACAATGATTTCACAAGAATGCAAAATAAATATTTGTTATTCTACTCAAGTCCATAATACAAGTTTCCCTTGACAGTTTTTTGGACACATAAGAGTGGAAACACCATGAAAAGATTCCCTCGGTCGACTAGTCCACCTGTACGTTGAAAAACTACCACATCAGTTTTAGTTCAAGGGAGAACGTTTTTTAGTTGTGTTCGATGAAACCTTTTCGATACGGATCGAGGGCCAAAAGAAAACAAATCATCATTGTTTTCTGTTAATTATGTGAAAAATTAACTTTATTTCACGTTTCTACGGTAACTTGAAAGGATAATTTTCGATGACACGAATCGAAAACATTTTTCAGAATGAAGTGGTGTCTTTGGAATTATTTTAAAGTAACGTTATAATCGCGAACGAATCAAATAGATGTAAGCAACGAATTCACTTAAAAGCGCGATAGTTATACTTGAAAAGAATTTGCCGGACGGTTTTGAGATACCAGAGTTGGGGAAATGGGTGGTAAATGGGTGGTCTCAGTAATAAACAGCCACCCATGAGCCGCGAGCAGGAAACCAATGCCATCTTGGCACAAAACCGGAATGTTTTTAAATCTGATCATGGCTAGACAGCATACAAAAGTTGTTGTATTTTTACGGTTGTTTTTGAAACAAAATGGAAAACTAAAGAAAAGTAGATCGTTTATTACTAATAATGCATTTTTCGTGTGGACTGCACTGTTCCGAATTCAGCTAATCTTGATGTTTGACAGACCAAGACTGCTCAACAATTTCATCCTGTATATGTTCGCTTATCCAGCATTATTAATCTCCCTCGGAATTGTGCAGAGCATTGCACCCGTATCTGTAAACGTAGTGCATGACACCACCCACGTAGGCACACCTCTTTTACCCATAGGAAGTGATATCTTTCTTCTTTCCTTTCTCAGACACGAAACATGACTTCGCTTTGCGTGCTTCCGTCTAAACACAGTGCTGCAACTGTTACTTTTATTTGTTTCCTTTCTTTGTAAATCGACCATTACTCGTTATACCCAACCTTTTCAAACGGATATTGAATGAAATATCACCGTGACAAAGTTTGTTTTTAGACCTTCATTCCACAGTTATAGAAACACTTGAATGTTCAAGAAAGTGAGGCGAAGTCAGTGAAACCCTCACATTTTTTTTTGAAACAAATCCGAGTCAAAGAGAAAAATAGCAACTGCTGACAGCCATAATTCAAGTTGTAAGTGTAATTAACCGATAATAAATTATGATAGAATTTATGCAAACTGCGAAATCATCATTAACGGCGGCATCGATCTAAACTTATGTGTGTAAAGCTAGAAATTAGACATTTGGTGTGAATTTTCGTTAGAAACTAGAAATTAAGTGTGGCCGTTTATTCAATATGACTGCAAGTAAACAAGCAAACAAACGTACTAATGACATGTGATCTGAAAATGAAAGTCATCAACTCCAAGGAACACTGTTCTTAGGTGTCACCAAACTTTTATACAGCTAACATTGAACTCGTGCGACAAATAATGGAGACCATATGCATTAACTTAATTCAGTATAAAATGAAAACCTCGCCAATTAAAAGTATTTCTTTACTATCAGCCATATCTACATTTCTTTCTTTCTTTCTTTCTTTCTTTCTTTCTGGAATCACATTTTGCGATTTATACTTGGATTTGAATAAACTTTAGTCTTAGATTAGTTTTAAATTTTAGTGTATATTTAAGATCCCTCTACGCTCGAACATTTCTAAGCTGACTTCAGTGATAACCACTGACTCTAGATCTGGGAATAACAACCTGCAAATAACAATGACAAATATTTGGGGTCGTCACGGCCATTTATTTTTAGAAAGTCTAGTTTTGTTTCCGCTCTGTGTAAGAGCGTACAGAGAATTAATTACAGTCTAATCTTAATCTGTGGACACGTCCGACAATATGGCTAATGACGTCAGAGGCCACCAATTTTCCGACTTCATTTGGCTCAAAGTTTCTATTCTCAGTTTGGCGCCTAGAAAGCTTAACTTAAGCTGTCTTTAAAGACATAAAAGCACTTAAAAAATTTCCTACTGAACAATAATATGACACGAAATTGAACCCTAAGCCTACAGAGCGAGAGTGGTTTCCTCAAACGTATTTCATCGCTCCGAATAGATTTACCAAAGTAAGGAAAGAACTGTCTATATCCTGCTTCGTCGAAGAACGCTACAATTTTGTTACTTTTGCGTGTATGTGTTGCGACAAACAACTACTTGAACAAGGAGCGGAAACGAATCCAGTCCTTTATAACTGAAACGTACCTGTCAGTAAGATTATTTACATCAAGTGCGTAAGTAAATGTATCATTCCAATAAAATATTACTACTTGGAGCATGAAATAAAATGAATGTGCACGTTTGCACGTGTGTAAAATATGTACTGATGTCCATATATTCATAGAGTTGATTTACTGAAATATCAGATCAGTCGAATATAACAGTTTCTGTGACATACAACTAATAAGATATACCCAAATGTAGACGGCAAATATAAAGCGATTTATTTTCTGAAGTGAAACATTGCGTTATCGTGTGTTGTCAATACAGCTATTTTTCGTGGCATGTGCGTCCTTTCCCAAGCTGCAATTAACGCATCGCCTTTTAAACGCAAATTCGTGTAATTAACCTGCTGATAACGATTTGAAAACAATAGAAAGTAAATATTACGGTGTTTTCGACAACTACTCAAATGGATTCGATTAGCGATTCCTCATGACTTATTATAATTCATTTGAACTTATTTGAATGTAATTTTTTTAAATGTAACAGCATTATTGCTAATTTTTCTCTCTATTTACTCCAGTTCTTTTGCGATTCTTTCGATTTATCAGTTTTGCTTGAGGCTATAAGCGCAAACACAACACTTGTGCTACTTACTAATTCAAGCTTCGTAATGATAGATTTTTGTACTTAAACTATTTGAAGAAGTTGTCAAAAATTAAACAAAGGTTAGTGGAATATATTGGTCGTTGTAATGAGAGAAGGCTGTCCTTATAATGACCGCTTCCTTCAGAAAACTGCCAAGTCTATTTTCGTGTTTAGTTTTTTTGTCTTTGACGTGCTTCCGTAAAACTCTGCTTCCTCACCTAAGAGTTGAGGTTTCCTTGTTCATTCAAAATTTTGTGATTACCGAGACGTAATTGTTTGCCATGGCGCAGTGAGTAATAAACTGAAAGAACAATGCCACTTAACAAAAAAACGCAATAAAACAGGCTGCGCCTTTAGAAGCCAGCTCTAAATGATCTCTGCTCTCGATCGTCGACAACAGATTCACTGTTAACGACTAGCTATCGCCTTTTTTACAGTCAGATCCAGCAATCGCCCAGCTAAACCATGAACAAGAAAATATTCCTGATTGCCTTTCTTTTTCTGGCTTTTTGCACTGGGGAACTAATGGCTAGAAATATGTTTAGGCCCAACAGAGAAACGGTAAGCTTATGTAAATGATTATATTAATCGAAAAAAAAGTCAACGAATGTGTATGTTTTCGACAGTTATCACTTTGCCTCTCTAAATTATCTTTCAAAAAAGATCCCAGTTCAGTCTTACTGTAAGTCACTGAAATGTCTCCGTGATTAGTCCAGATAATTCGTGAAGACTTTAATGTCAGTAATTAATCCGTGCAGGACATTGGAAAATTTTTTTCTCGCATCTCTGGCTTTGCAATAAGTCCCAATGAAGTGAAGCAAATGTCAATCCACAATAACAGTAACCCACAGTCAGTTAATTTAGTTTTAGTCCTGATCGAGATTTCGATGCCCCTGAAAAAAACAAAATTGACAGATTTTGTGCCCTGCGCATGTGTTTCAAATCTAACTTTTAACAAACACAAGACACATAGATTGTCGATTCAATAGGTCAAGAATCACTGCTTTCGGGCTACAATGACAAAATTAAATATATTCTGGATTTTCATGGTATTATCGAGCTGAACTCGTTAATTTACAAAGGGAGTTTTTTCAGTGCAGCGTGTGCAAAAAAATGCCTAAGTCCCGATTATCACTGGCAATCGTTAACCATCCAGAATCGACTCAGCGTTTGGTTGTAATTCTAATTTTGTGAAAGAACATAAACTAGACAAAGTATGAAATGACCGCTGAGTGTGCTTCCATTAGGGACACATCAGTAGGGCTTACTGGTCTGACAAAAATCATTTTCCAATTTGAATTGCCAACAAAAATAAGGTAGCTAGAAAAGCCTCTTTTACACTCCTTGCTATTATTTTAATCACAGTTTTATTCCCGTTTTATCTTAGCACGAGCGTCCAAAGCGAAGTGGTTGTAATTTATACAGCCCCTGTAGCGATGAGATGCCCTGTGAGCTGGACGACTGCAACGGAACACCCATTGCCTGTTATGAAGGGCAGTGCATCCCTATTGATTCTGATCCATACAAGAAAAAGCGAAGCATCGACTTTCCTCAAGATATCTGAACAAACGTGTTTTATCCACGGGTACCTGGCCGCACTGAGAAACCGACAAATGAAGACATCAATCAGTTTACGTCATGCAAAAAAAAAATACACAGTTATGTTTTAACGGACAAAACATGTCAGTCGCTGCAAAAGCTATTATTTTCAGTTTATTTCTATGTAGATAGCTACTGAAGTTAAAATGTTTGATATCATTGACATAAAGCAATAAAATTGTTTGAATCTGAAATTTATTTTGTCATAAATTACTGTGCCTAACCGCCTTTTTAAAAGGCATTTTTAGGAGTATATCATCAAAGAAACTGTTCTGTTACATATTTCGTTTTGAGTCCCATTTCCTTTACCTCATAAGTTGCCAAGGAAATCCTTATGTCCCTTCGTGCGTTTTGAGCCGGCGCTTGTGCGTTTCTAGTCTGTTTGGCAAGTGTATCCATGTAAATGAAAACAGGCTTTCACGAAAACGAGGAAATATCTCACCCTCGGCCATAAAAGAAAACAAAATTCATCGAATTGATCCGCCCATGACCGAAGTATTTTACCATCCCCTTTTTTCACTGGTGGGATCATTGTATTACTTCATTTGGAATCGCTGAACTACATGTTCTAAGAATTGCATAATTATAGTTAAGTTCATTCTTATTTATAATATTTTCACCAAGAAAATTTCCACGATAGAAGTTCGTGCAATCCTCAGAAACTGCTCCCCGTCAGCACCCTGGTGAATAGGGCCTAATCATCTTCTCTTCCCGAGGGACTTCGTTCACCTTTTTGAGCGCAGTAGATTATTCAGGATTTTCTTGTCTCTTTCGCGGTCTTGAAGTCTTATCAGATGTTTTTGTTTTCAAAACGCCCTTGAAGCCACCTCTCCGGTTCCATCAATCGTACAACCCTCATTGTGCTTCCGGTCTTACGGGCTTGACTAGTCTTCCAAGCTCATAATCTGGATTTGGTGTGCTTAATTCTCCACCCACGGCCGCCTTCGTTTGCATTCCAGGTATTTATCACACAGTGTCGTTTGTAATTTTCAGAGATTTACATCTTTCGTAAGAGGCCATAGTGGTGCGCGTATTGTGCAGTTTCACAACCAGAATGTCCGATCCTCGAATTAGCCCATACGTTAAGTTAAAATACTCCCAACCCTACTTTAGGTTCTTGATGGCCTAGTTAAGCACTTTAACTCTTTCACCAAGTTGCGCGGTTGCAAGTTGAATGCAATTTTTTTTTTTATTACCCATATCCCCTTTAACACCGTTTAGCAAACTGGATTTAATCTTGCCACCCCTTCCGTCCTTGAAGAAAGTGTTCATTACATTGAAGATGCTTTACAATAACTTTTCGGTTCAGATGTTCATTTCGAATCGTCATTCTTTATTGCCACCCAGAAGTTTAGTAGAGTCTAAATCAGATAGAAAAAGATTTGGTCTACTATCGTGGCCATGGAGGTCGTGTCGACACCAAAGATAGACCCACTCTTTGCACGACCCGGTAACATGGTGCAAAACCAGCCACGCTGGGACGCAAGTTACCGTGGGACTTCCAAAACAAAGAAACTCCTACCAGTCCAGCTGGACTTTCTTTTGTTTTGAAAGTCCCACCGTGTAACTTGCGTCCCATGGTTTTTCACCAAGTGATAGGGTCGTGCAGGTCCTTTGAGTGCCTGACCATTGTATGTGCTGTGTACCACACTATTTTCACTGAAATGGGGGTCTAGGTGAGAAACTTCGAGAGCCACAAGCATTTTTACTTAAACTATAGACATGTACACATTTTCTGAAAGGTCATAAGAATGTCTCTTCAATGCGGTTTATTTCGCTGAGGTCGACCTAATTTGATATTCATATGACGTCAAAGCAATGGGAAAATTAGCAGTTACCCCAAGAAAACCTCCCACGAATCTCAAGTGCCGATAAAAAGTTGTTTTCGGTATGTCGAGAGTTTGACTAAATTAAACATTTGTCGTACTGAATACGTCATATAGGCACCTGAGCGACAAAATCATGACGTACTGAATACGTCATATAAGCACTCAAGAGGTTATTGGGCATGGATTGCTATGGTATCTAAATAACTATAATTCGACATGGATTACAATTGGATCACGTAATGTCTGATCAATTATGACTCATTACGATGACAGTTGTTTAAACTTAAAGGAGCTACGCAACGGTTTGCGCGTCTTGAAAAATTTAGCCTAAATTTTTCAAGTTCGTCGTTTGTTATCCGAGTCAATCTTCTCCATTCTTGACCATCCTTGGTCCTATATGGCTTATTATTATCTCTTTGCTTTTTTTTTCTATCTTAGTAATTTACTTTTTTTCAGGTTTCCTTCAATTTAAATGTAATTTTGTACTTGCCAAAATAACTCAAAATACCTTGACTGAGCTCCTTTAAGCCCTGCCGTCTCCTCTACGCGTTTATAAATTTTCAAACAAAACAGATAGCCGAAAGAGTCAGTCCCAGCGTTGGTTAGGTTAACTTTGTGACGGGTTCATCTTCATGGCTGCTTTGTTAATTCTTTCCAACGATCTACACTTCCATTTGGCGACACTGATCTGTCGAGCGTTGAGAGCCTCGTTGTAAACCTGCATGCAAGATATACGACCGCGAAAATTCCGCCTGTCGCCGATTCGTGCGCCCATCCTCACGGGATAATTAGTAGCCAATGAGACGCTACCAATGCTTTGCTCATCTTGTAGCTTTCCATTTATCCACAAGCTCGCTCGTCCGGATTTCTGATCATAAACTGCTCCGACAAAATTCCACTTGTTGGGCTTGATGTGCGTGCTTTTTATAGCGGGTAGATGCACTCTTTGTTCGCGATCGACAAAACGTGCGAACAGTTTTCTGGGCCTGGCCATCCAAAAATTTACACCCCATCCGTCGGTTTTATAGTTGAAAATTGGCCCGGCCTGTTTTGGCAACACCCACGCCAAGAGAGAGATGGAGTTTTTGGCGTCTAATTTTCCATTGTTTGGAAACTCGATGTAACTGTTCGGGGTGCCCAGAAATGACAGAGAGTTTCCGCTTTGGTTAAAAGGCCCCGCTGCCGGTATAACGTTGTTTACTATTCCAGGGGTATTTCCACCAATCACGTCCTTTGCTTGGTATTTATCGCTGAGCGGGTACAGGGCCACTGGCTTCGGATAAGCTGGAAGAAAAAAAGAAGACATTTTAGTATATTAGATATTTTATAATGAGGATAAACTTTAATTGTTTCTAGGAATATTTGGCGAACTCAAGACTGGAAAGCATTTTTTTCTTTGCAGTATGAAAGGACTTTCAAAATTACTATCAAGGGCTAATATAAGCGGGTAACAATACTAAGACATCATTTTACACCCTATTTCATACCGAAAAAAGCACATTGCTCCCTGCAATTTTGTTGCCAATGTAACCATGTATTTTCCTTACTAGTATGGAATTTTTAACTATTTGCGCAATAAACGAAAGCAGAGCCACAAATCGGGACGTCGAGCCGGTATCATGTATTTTGGCCTTTTTGTGAACGATATTTTAACAATCGCACAGTTTAAGTGTATTAGCAAAACAATTGATCGAATCAAGGGAGGCAATTTTAGACGCCAGCTGCAACTGAGTTTGTATTTTTTTTTTTCAACTTCGGACGCCTGCAACACTGAGTTCATTATAAGAATAGAGGGGACAAGAGAACGTATACAATTTTACTGAATTTAATGTCTAAAAAAGGTTCTTGCTACTTCCCAAAACTCACATTCATTTGTGAAACATCGCCATTATATTATTAAACTAATAATCTAATAAGCTAATCGTGTAATAATTAGGACAGAAATAACCACGATGTTCAACTTTCCTCATTTTGTATGGTTCAATATATTTGTATGAAAATATTACAACTGAGGTATCCGTGAGAAGGGCTGTTCTCCTTACCTCTGATCCTCATAAGTCTTGACCCGACTTTTGCTGCTGCTCTCATGATCGAAGGCCTTCTAATGGAACTCAGCGAATCGTTTGTTTCATTTGTTTCATTAAATGGTACTTTTTTGGATGTTGCCGATGACGTTGGTTTCAGTGACCCCGCCCATTGCTCAAACATCTGCGAGTTGGCCCTATTTACAAGAATTTTCATGTTGGTACCGTTTGCATGATCTCGTGAGGTCACAATTCCAGTGAAACCACTTGCCACTCCAACACCCCGTTTGTCGCTTCTTCTGCCCTTATTCATAGGATAACCCTCTAAAGACTCCACTTTTCCTTCAAAAGAGACCCCTGGTGTATATTGTTTGCCCCAAGTACCTCTATATCCTGACTTTCCCTCACGAGGAATTGCGTTAGGTGTCGTCTCTATTCCTTCGCTGTTACTGGTATTCCTAAACGGTCTAAATTTTTCACCAGCTGTCCCCATTCTGTTATCATCGCCTTCATTCATCATCAGACCAAGTTTTTGCAGACTCTTTTCTCTAAGTTTCATAACCTTTCCGTTTGGCAAAACGAGCATACCGTATCTACCTTGACGTCTGTCTATCTTCGTGCGATCTTTCTCTGCAAAACCCGACCCTTGAACAGGTTCAAGGCCATCAGGGATCACATATGCTGCTCCAAACTGATTGCGCGTTTCTTTCTTTCTGCGATCTACGCCTCCAGAGAACTCTTCCGACTTTCGCTTTCGATCCCACCCATGTTCGGCTCCCTCAAGAATTGCCTCCTCATCTTCATTAGAACCCCAAACCTGCTTCACTGCCCCTTCACCAATCATTTCTCCTTGGTGATCTTCATCGTCCTCCATCTTTTCACTATGCGGCCCAAAGTTTATGACTTCATCTGCTCTGACTTCCCCATTTCGTGCTCCTTAAATAATATGATATGTTTGAGAAATAGCTTTTAAGGGATGATCCCCTTAAAGACTTGCTGGATATCTGATTAATGACGAATCAACACAATATAACTTACCTAATATTTGGAGTATTCCCCCGGATCCTAAAATAAAGAATAGCCATTAATGTTCATAAGTTTGCGTTCATTAATATTGCCGGAAGGACCACTAAGCAGAAAATAGTTAAGGCACTAAAAAACCGATGTGTACACTTAATCCTTTATCCTTTCATACTTCAAGCTAGCCAATATGACTGACTATAAATCGTGTTAACTGGTATTTTTTGGGCCTTGAGGTGTAACCGTAGTGCGGTTTTCATCAGTTAAAAGAAAGAGCTACCATGGTTGATCTGAAAAATATGCGCTGGGGCAAATTTTAGTTTTGTTATCGAATTTAATGCACCTTCTCAATAAGTCCTAGTTCTAACACCCTTAGTCACTCTAAATTTAGTCTCGACATAGTTTGTAGATCAGCACTTAAGGTTACTTCAAACCTTCGCGGGTGTCCTCCAGAAAAAAATTCGTACGCGCGCTGTTTTCAAGGAAACCCCCACAAACTATATATCAAAACAAAGGTTATAAAATGTAGAATTCGATAAAATTATGTTTTGTTTTGGATTTTGTTTTCCAAAGTCGGCAGAGGCCGTCAACTCCAAAATGACCGACTGACGTTCCAGCGAGTTAATCGGGTATCAAATGCGATCGTTCATGCAAAATAACTGTACAGTGTTAATCACAAAGCTTCAATCTCCAAAAACATGTCAGCATTTTCTTTTATTTCTATTGGTTATCTTTTTATAGATCTGTCAAGTTCGACTATCGAAAAATTCGCGTAACCTGTTGCGTTAAAGGCCGCCACGAGGAAAGTATTTAAAATAAAGG
>Ga0126338_10001003_pt1 | contig 17297 bp, 7 predicted proteins | sample OrbCmetagenome_2_FD_92529 | JGI IMG/M metagenome (GOLD analysis project Ga0126338, IMG submission 92529) | Coral microbial communities from Petempiche,Puerto Morelos, Mexico - Orbicella C C metagenome | ecosystem: Host-associated > Invertebrates > Cnidaria > Coral | place: Petempiche,Puerto... | reverse complement strand
CCCTGCAAAAAAAAAAAATAAAATTCGCAAAGTTGAATGACGGAAGTTTACGGCCAAAAAAAAAAAAGCTACCCCCCCCCCAAAAAAAAAAAAAAAAATAGACGCAACAGTCCTTTCATGATGACGAGCTATTCTGAATATGTATCCATACGAATTATTTCGTTATAAGCCTCTTTTTTGGATACGTCGTTTTTTATCATTCAAAGACTTGCCATGCTCATTTACGACTGTGGAACTTGTTTTATGTTTTATATGTCATCGCGTTTAAAGAATTTTACCTCGTAGTATTGGCCCAGAATTTTCAGACATAACATTTCTTCGAAGCATAAGCCCAAACATTTTGGAAAAAAAAACAAACTTTCTTCCGAGAACATGTGCACCAAAAATGTAAACCCATCAAAAGTGCCTTTTGAACAAACTTAATTTTAGCCCTGGGCATATAACAGGCTTTTTCCGTATCTCTTAATTGAAATTTTCAGACAATGATAGAAGTGGTGTCTAAATGACTGAGTGCGGTGGTTGAAAATGATGGAACTTGCTGGTTTAGGTATCAACAGACTTAAAAAATAAATGCTAAGAGATCTAAATCCATTGGAAAATGTATTTGAGTTGAATAATATGGATGTTATTCAAAATTCGGTAGAACACAGTCAAATTCCTCAATGTAGCCCCGCTTCTGAAATGTTGAAGTCGAAATATTACCTGGAATTTAACAACTAATATTGTCATGGCAACATGTAAAAATTAGATTTTTCTATGAAAACTGAAAAAATAACTAGCAAGTTTCTTGTCACTTGGTGAAATCCGAAAGCTCTTTAACACGTCAATATTAATGACAGAATTTCAAGAATAAGTTTTAAAATTACGTGTGTAACTACAGACATAAAAAAAGTTTAGATTTTACTGCCGATGAGGTTCTTAAGTTCAGTGTGACGTCAGGAGAACCGTGAGAAAAACATTTCCTTGAGAGTATAATTTCAGTCTTAAGATACTTTGTATTTTGTTTTTTTTTAATCGAGTTTGTCTCCGATATCAAGCACCGGGCTGATTTAAGAAAGTTAGGGGACTAAAAAAGTTTGTGTTTGTCTGTCATTGACCGCAAATAACATTGGCGAACGAAATTCAAATAATTATTCACCGAAATTAACTTTCTTTTAGACTTTTCATTGGACTGAGTCGCCATATCGAACCTCAGAAACGAAATAATTTCTCGACAAGGCGTTAATTGTTGTGTGCCATTATTTTGGCCAAAGGATCAGTTGCCGTTGCAATTTGCATTGTAAAAGTTATAATTTTTATTTAAAACATGACCTTTTTCTTTGAGCATAACTCTGCTCAACCTCTTGTAGCTTCCATTCAACATTAAAATACAATTTCTTAAAATTGATCAACAATTTAGAAGTACAAGAAACTAATGCTTTCTTGCTCTTGAGCTCTCGAGTAGTGTCGTCAGAACAGTCATCGAAGAACTCCGAAGTGTTAAATACCGGCGATAACATTTATGTGTCAGCCTGGCTTGCAGCCCACTCGTTTGTTACAATTAATTATTTTCTTCAAGGTATTCAGTCACGTAGCGCTAACAGGAAAGGCCATGCAGTGAAAAGAGTTTGGCGAAAGCAAATCGTTTTCTGTGATTGATTGAGCGCGTGCAATATACAAGTCATTATAGTGAAATGTGTTTTGTAGTTATCTATGCATTTCTCTGTCATCGGATGTATATTGCAATTACTGAGCGATGACAACGCCAGAAGATTGTCAGCGACTCTTACATTTTATTTGTTCGATTTTAATAAACAAAATTTAAGTGAAACATGGCCAGAGTCACGAATTATTTCTACAAGTCGCTGGCTGAATGTTTGTATTCATTAAAAAACGTCGTTATTGTGGGCTAGACTAAGATTTTCATTACACATTCAGCTACTGATAGTGTGTTTGGACTAGCGCTCAAGGATATGCAGCTGATACAGTCATAATTTGATATTCGACGATTGAGACAAGGTTTTCGAAGATTTTAGCTATTACTTGGATTTTCTAATGTAGATCAGGAGCAATGCAACTTGTGACCTTGAAAAGAAATTATCATTTTGACCTGCTCATATATGCAAGCTTTTAAATGCAGATTAATGAAAAAGGTAGTTGAAAGTGTCGACAGTTTTATTGTATTTCTGAGTGCCTGTTACTCAGCCATGTCTTCATCAACGTCATCGCAAAGTGTCGCAACACTTTGCGTCACGTACCTTTCCGGTTAAAAGCAAATCTACTCGCTTAAGTGATGAAATTTTCTCTCTTAGCAGATAAAGCTGGCGTAGAGCTGTGTCGAGAGTTTTTGAAATGGAAACCAAGTATTTCAAGACGCAGATGAATAGGCGGTCTGATGTTGAAATCACGGCGCACTGCGCCAAGACGAGAGACTGGGTGTTAACAAAATCAGCGTTACTTCAGTCGAGGACTGTTCAATGGTCCGCAGCCAAGATCAACCTGAACATCTTCTCGCTGAAGGACACTGGTGCAACGGATGAGGCTGAAAACACGGTTACAAGTGTGAAGCTGTTTGGTAAGAATCATTGGTTCCTTCGCTTGCAAGATGATGGCAACGTCACAGGAACTCGTGAACAAGGCAACGTTGAAGGTAAAGCAAAATGAATTAATATTTTATTTTGCATGGACGTGTGAAATGCATGCATCGTTAACCACGATTTGATTTGAAGACTGTGTAAAACCCTTTCGCAATCTAGCTAGTGAGTCTTCTAACTTTTATGCGATATTCTAGACGCTTTTTACCCGAGTTAAACAAACTTAGTTCCTCATCATTTCTGCATGATAATGAAAACCGAAAAATGTCAAGGTAACTAGACTGAAACTCAACTCAGTTAAATAGAACCAAGATATAACGTTGCATAATTTTAACTTCTAAAAGATAATAGGTGAAAATAAGGCATTGGACGTAAACTTTATCAGACGAGTATTCAATATCTTTTGTCCATAGAAAACCGCGATATATCTAGGTTCGTAAGGGTAGTATTTAATATTTTTACCATTTGATGTTCATGTTTTAAAGATAAAAGTGATTACTTCAAATTGTTTTATGAGACGAGACAACGAAAGCCGGGACCTTGAGTGGAAAGAGAATGATCATTGTTAGAAAATTATAAACGTGTTATTCAAACTGGCACTCTTTTCAGTTAACAAGGCAAGCAGACGGTCTTAATGATAGAATATCTGCTTTAGGACTGATTCATTCCGCTTTCCTTGCCACGTCCTCATTGACAATCAGCTTTACGGGAAGTAATAACGGAATACATAAGATTAACATTATCGCGCCAGTCGATATCATTCCAGCAGGAGAAACAATACTTACCAGACGCCCCAAGAGTTTTGAGATCGATTTCTTGTCAAAGTGAATGAAAAATTAAAAAAAAAAAAAAACCTAGTGAATATGAAAACTGGTTATTTAAATGTATTGAGTCCTATATGTTCCTCTAAAGGTTCCCTGTTTAAGATAAGCCTTTTTAAATTCGGTTAAACATGAGGGAATTTACCTTCAGGAAATCTTTGGCAAAAGTGGTCAGGTGGTTATCACAAGCACATAGTTCCTTAACGTTCCGCAGGAACTGAAACAGGATAGAAAGGACGCGGAAAATTGTGTTAAAAATTGTCCCTGAGACAAATCCTATGTTTACTTCTTCCTGCAATATGGGAAATAGGTTGCGTTGAATTGTTTGTTCAATATTCAGACATGTGTGATACCATCTGCACATATGTAACGCCACTGACTGGAATGGATAACTCACGTTAGGTTAGAAATCAGATTTTCTTGTTCATAAAAACCTTCTTAGATGGATTTTACTAAGGTGAAAAATCTCATCATCACATAGAGAAGCCAGCTGCCAAAAACAGCATAAAAATTAAGGGGTATACAGAGTTTTCCCAAACTAAATGATTCTTGAATCGACGATTTAGAAATACTGTAGATTACCACAGAGAACTGCAAGAGAAGGTGAAGAGCTGAATAGAGTTAATCCCCCATAATAATCCTCGTCAAATTATGTTTATATATAGTACCCATTCTTCCGCTTATTTTTAATGTTACCTGGAATTTCCTAAATTATTATCACACGGGCCAATGGGCGAAAATTAATCCACTGAGTGAAAGGAAATGTATTCGAAATAAAAGAAACCGCTTTCTGACTCCTCTATTACTGGAATAGAACTAAAAAGGCTCATCGCGACCGCGAAAAGACATTTTTTTGAGTTACTGGTAGTCAAGATGGAAAATTATACACCATTGTGAGCATGCGCGTAGCTTTAGACAGAAACGATATCACTGCTGTGTACAGCCTCTATTCCTAATGAATTGGCCGGAAATTCTTCGATTAAAGTTTCCCTTATTTCAGTCAAAGAAAATGATAACTTTAAGACTTCTTTCCCACAGTAATTTTTTTTTTTCGGTGGTGAGTTCGACGGTCACAGAATCAGTGTTGATTTTGTTGTATACTACATAGAATTGAAACAAAAAGATTTTAGATTATTTAAAAGCCACTGATTAAAGTTTTTGCTGACGCGTCATGCATTAGCGGAAGGTAATGTCAATTAAGCTGGCGCGACAAGGAATATAGATATACAGTGAGTCCCGATTTTTCAAACCTCCAAGGGAAACGGAAATTGGTTCGAAAAATCGGAGAGTTCGAGAAATCGGGGGTAAAATTACAGGTGTTCGACTGGGGAGAGGGAAACTACTTTTGGTTCGAGTTATCGGGAGATTCGAAAAAATGAGGTTTCGAGAAACCGGGATTCCACTGCATATATATATGAAGATTTTAATACAACGAAGAAGATATCTAATACTAAAAGCTAATTCAGTTTATGACCTGCGGTCAGTATAAACATAGCACATTCAAAAATTCTAGAAAGCTTATATTCCATCAGCGTCAGTTGTCTACTAAAGTTTTCCAGAGGTTCACATTTTAGAAGCTTTAAGATATCGAAGGAAAGGCAAATCCATTCACCATTCATTTACCTGTCATCGCACTTGATTAGTGTGGACCTCGATAAATTTTTTGTCTTCATCGGACAAAGGATCAGAATAGAGGTTTAACGGAGTCGAAGTTATGGGCATACAACTCCCTGCTTCTACAAGAATGCTTAGGACGAAATTGAAATGCAACGCAGTGGCAACGAGATCCAGTGGAGATCTGGCTAGTTAAAGCTGGAATACGTGTAGATCGCTCTCTATTCATTCTTTTGCAAATATTTCTTCTCGTGGTTATCACAACAGTCACGACAAACTGTCAAACTGGCATGGCTGCGCCATTGAGCTCTTCACGGAGGCCAACTTGCCAGTTAAAATCGAATATATTAAGTGTCTACACGAAACTAGCTGAAATCAGGTTAATTGCACGGATTAACAAGGACTGGTCAACTAAAATTGCCGTGGAAGTCGTGATGAAGTTCCTAATATACTGAAGAATGAAAAACAGTCGACTGCCTATCGAACGTTATGGAAGCTTACAGTTATTCAATACAAAATGGATGACTATGTGGAAAAATTCGAAAATGATGAAGTAAATGCTACTATTGTGTTTATAGGCTTAACGACCGAGCTTTGAGAAGGTCGGTGCTTCTTATTGAAGCTGACAGCTTTGACAAATAAAAAATACCCTGATTGGTTTTACACAACTGTTGTGGAATTCCTGGCTGAGAATAAAGTGAATGCGTGCAACTCAAATCTTTGGCAGTTCCGGCCTTACAGCATTGTCTAAAAATACCCCGCTGTCTTTCAGCAAATCTATTCTTTACTGTGGTATTTTAATTTTGTTGTTCATATTGTTGCTTTGCTTGCAGTCAACCTGCAGTTACAGCCGATCGGGAAAGGATTAGTTCACATTTATGGTCCCGAAGTGAAGCGGTATCTCGCAATGGACAGCAATGGGCGGCTGTTTTCCACGGTAAGCTTAATATCTCCGTCGGTTGCTCGTTGCTTAAATCCCCAGTAGTACTTCACTTAAATCATGACAATCGATTTATACTGTGTTTAGTAAATTTTGATTAAATCGTCTGAGTATAACAGTGAGCAGAGTGCTGCGATTCGCTCAAGGTAGTAGGGGCCTTCTGCTAGGCCTTCTCCCAGTAAAGATTTCTCGAAGTACTCTTAGTTCTTTTCCAGAAGAACTTTATAAAAGGTATGGGCACGCACTGTTTGCAAGATAAATCCGCAAATAGAAGTTAACTAAATGGCTATGAACGATCTAAATTCACCCGTTTGCGCGCTCTCACTAAATCTGTACCTTCGACTAAACTTGTGTTTTCCATCATGTCTAAATTCACTGATTCAGTGGAAGCTATATCATTCACGGAGTGATCTAATGTGGACAAATCGATAGACGATATATAATAATGTCATCAACACCAAGCCATAGATGGATATATCTGTTCAATTTTCTCTTGTATGCAGAGCAGTTGTTTGAGAACCGGAACAATCAAAAGCTTGACTGAAGTCTTCGGACGCCTCCGCATCTGCAAATAAGACTTGTTTGGAAGCATTGTAACAGAATAATTCTGATAAATCTAACCTGTTATGGTACAGCAAAACTGAGAACATGCATCACTAACACCATACAATTAGAAAAGATGCAAAACTAATGCGGTAATGTATAAGAGAAGGCAATGACTGCTGTCTTGGCATGGCGTTCTCAGGTTAGAAATTTGGCACCGACAGTTGCACTCAATCGATCGAAGTTATGTGTTTTGGTGGTTGAAATTCTCGGTTGTACTGTGCGGATCAGTAGATGAACAGAACCTTTTCTTTCATTAGAATCTTTTTAGTAACTTAAAATCGTAGAATGCTCGTGGGTAGTGCGAACACCATCAGAACAAGATGACGCCCTAAGACAAAGTCGAATATGCTTTTGGCCTTACCTTGTTGTTCAACTGCTCTGATGTAAATTTATGTGATTGTGTTCTTCAGAAGAACACCAAAACAACCATTTCGATTCAAAACGGTAGAAAATATTTTTTCGTTCCAAGAAAGCTTTGAAACCTTTCAGTAGCCAAATTTGTTTATTCAGCTGAATAATCGCAGGCCAGTCAGTTCAATGCAAAGAACTTTATTTTTGGTTCTTAATTCTTCTAAAATCTTTTAGCTCGTATAATTTTAAATTTTATTTCTATTGTCTTTTATTGTAAACACGTTGTATTTTTAGCTGTTGGCCTTTTATATTAGCATAGAAGAGCCAATTATTATTTTGGATCTGCTAAAGAATCATTCTCATTTATTTTTATTTGTTTTTATTATTCGACTTGTTTTAGATCTTGGTGTTCGGTTAGAAAAGAAAATTCACACCATATTCTAAAAAGACACATTGCATAAAGTGGAATATTTAATCTCAAAAGTGAGGTCGTATGTACATGTATAAGAATGGACTTTTTATGGTAATGTAAAGATTTGATATAAGCGGTTTTCATGACCTCCTTTCATAACATTCCATTCCATGAAATTCTGCTTGGGAAGTAACACGTAATACCAGGAGGGAAGTCAAACGTTTAGTGTTGAGTCCAAGGTCAAATAAACCATGTTATGTGGTATGCCACCAGCCTTTCTTATTCGATTAATAAAAATTGTTATTTTTCCTTAGAGATATTTTAAGTCAATCCAACCACAAAGAAGTCGATTGATCTAATGCCACTGGCCTCCTTGGATATCGACCGTAATTACCAGGTCGAGCTTCAAAACATGTTCCGACACACGTTTTCGAAGAGTTTAGACAGTTTAAGCTGAAATGCAAATTTCTCCAAACATGCGATAATATTCAAATCATTTCGCGCGAACCAGCTCTTCCTTTTAAGAAATCTTATATTCTGCAATTCATAGTTAAAACTCGGTCACGAAATCTTGACTTGCTCAATGCATATAACGGAATTACCGAACCTGAATCAATCACGATATATATAACAGTCAAAGTCTCCACCCTTTAGCTGCCAGTTTTACATCTAGTAGTACGAGAAATAAGAATTAAAAAGTAGGTTTTAATGCCTTATTTTTAGAATTTTCCACTTTCATCGATTTTTCTTATCGAGTACGTGGATCAATCACATGTACTTTATCGTACTTCTACCATGCTGACAAATATTGGTATTACCGGTCGTCTTAAGCAGTGATATTGACTCTTGTTTTCACTGAGTGAGCCATATATATATTTTTTGTTTCTGGTGCCAAAAATAGGAAGCAATATATTTGTCCAAAGATTACCGCAATGATAGACGAAGTCTGATATATTTTCAAACACGTGAATTTGGCAATATAAGCATGAGGCCTAACACTACGTCAAGGACTTTTGCCAAAATTAAAATTGTTACTGTAAACATCTAGGACCAAAAACTATCACAAGAGCAGTTCAAAGACGCCGACGTTAATATGACGTCTTTATTAATAACCCACAACAACTGCTTTTTAGAGCTTGAAAAACAATCAAACATGGCTCATAAAATGTATATTACGTAATCAATAGTTGAACACGTTGCATACCTGGAAAGATAAATAATAAAACTAAAAAAGCACTCAAAGAGATTTTTGGAGGAATCACGTTTGAGAAGTCAGTGCTTATTAAATTATTAACTTGCAACTGGGTGTCAGATTTTATGCAAGGTTTGCTCAGGACTGGCGCCAAGTCTGTATTTTCAGAATTTATAGGTATATGTATTACGAAATTTACATCTAGGGTCACCAGGAGTGGCCCTGAATCATAACGAGACCCCTCGACGTCTGATAAAATGATTTAAATAAACCGTGGTACAAATTTAGAGAGTTACTCCAGATTATAATGCCCATTTAAGTTACTTATCCAACTTTCAAGATTAGATGGTTTAAAAGAGCGCTCTATTAATCTACAAAAACAATGAGACTTCTCTTATGTGGAATTTATTTATATCCAAACAGTTACAATATGACAGTGATACCAACCAGTTATGAAATATCTACCTGTTGTTTACGTTCTATAGCCTTGCAATTTATTTTTATTCACAGTCATTATCTATACTTGTGTTTGTCACCCAGTTGTCGAATTAGAAACCTGGGTTATATTGATATCATGCAGAACCAATGATCAACGTGAATATTTGTCGCGCATTTGTCGAAAAAAAAATAACAAAAAGAAATTGTAACAAGGATAATTTCGCAGATTAAGTTTAATTCTAATGAGGTAGTGAAGCTAGTATGTGAATCGAGAAAGACTTTGATGACATGTTTTAAGGAATTGGTTACATGTGATAATCACGTGACGTTTGCATGTGAAGGAGTTCCACGAGACTCAGTCCTTCGGGTTTCTAGCTGTCAGTGAAAATGGGATTTTTCTGCTGTCAATTCGTTTGAACACTTACAAATATGATGCGTGAAATTCTGATGCTCCCCCGAAAAGAAGCTTACTCAAAGCCCCATAAATTTTAGATAGCAATACTTCAAATTGCAAGGCCTCCTGAATATCAGACCATGAACATTAATTTTAGCTCTATATATCAGAATAACAAATCTTTTTTTCCGATTATAACGCCCTTTCTGTTTGTCCTGCGTCTCGACTCATTATAATATTTTAGACATATTGTAGACTGACTTCTTTTGTGTTTCACATCGTTATGTTTCAACAGTTTTAACATGCAGGATTCTAATATGCACCTAAATTTTTCACACGTCAAGTTTCTTCTAAATATCAGCCGACAATTTTTCCAGCTTAAAATTTCTTCGGATAACAAGCCCGCCCGAAAAAATAAACCTACCGAAAAGCCTTTTGAAAATATAAGCTTATTATAGCTTATAAAATAAGGCTTATTATAAGAACTGTACAGTATTAATTTTACTCACCTTCCCTGAATTAAGGATCTAAATTTGTCTGTGCTTTTTTTTTCTTGCAGAAAAACAAGACAGACAGCACAATTTTCAAGCACGTGACCGGGGTCAATGGCTTCCATACATTTTCCTCGCATAAATACTACAGGGACACGCCCCACGACATGTATATAGCGCTCAAGAAGGACGGACTGCCGAGGAAAGGAAACAAAACATGTCGGCTTCACAAGGGATCTCAGTTTTTGATCATTTAACAATCAACTAGTTCTCCATACTGGTTACCATGAATTTAACCAGACATTGAAGGCATTATTTATCAGAGAAAACTAATATTTATTGTTATTGCATGTAGCAATGTTATACATGAATGAAAGTAATAGTTGTGGAAAGGATTGCGGTTTAAAAACGCAGACTTGTGTTTGAAAACAAATAAACAAAATAACTGAAAATGGTTAAATGGAAAAAATATATATATATTAGGGAAGATTATTTATTATCTACTGTCCAAACTAGGGTATATGATTTTAAAAACTGTTGTAGCCATCTTGATTTATCTTTAGAAATAAATTATTTCCTTGAGCTTGATGACAATAATGTATTAATGTGTACTAATCACATCACTCACTCCCTCATCCTCTTCGTCCCGGCCTCTCCACTTTTCGCGATCCCTGGCAATCTTTTCAGCCTCCAGCAAGCACAAGCCCAGCTGTTTAAGGTTTGCTGTCTCAATTCTCCTCCAGTTGGTCTTTGGCCTTCCTTTGCGCCACTTGCCTTGATCACGGTAATGTAAGAGAAAACACAGCTCACCTCCGGCCGGAGGCAATTCAACTCGCCTCAATCCCCTTCCATTTTCATACTTCTCCCGGGTTCGTTTTCCTTCTCCACGCCGCTTCTTTGAACTCAGTATGTTGAGGAAGAGACAAGAAAAGAAAGGCACGAGTGAGACATTGATGTATTCATCTCGTGTAAAGGCGTTCTCTGGTTAAAGGAGCTACGTCAGGGTTTGCACATCTTGAAAGTTAAGCCTACTTTTTTCATGATCAATTTCGTCTTTTGTAATCCGTGTCAATCCTCTTCATCTTTAACCTTCCTTGTTCCTTAATGGTTTATTATTACCTCTTTGTAGTTTTTCTATCTTAGTAAACTACTATTTTCAGTTTACCTTCAATTGCAGGTTATTTTACACATGGCCAAAATAACTCAAAATGCCGTTTTCTGAGCTCCTTGAGCGGAATTTTTTAACCTTCTTTGAACGTTTGACTTCCAGTCTCCCAGTCTCCAAATTTTAGTTTTCAAAGGCTTTAGACTACAAGCCAAAAGTCCTACGACTTTTTAAAAATTCTTAACCAGAGAACGCTCTTACACAAGATCATTTGCAATCCCGGTTACTCCTCCATTCTTGATCGTAAAATGTATTGTTCAGCCAATGTCTCGCTCAAGGGAAAACTGATCGATGGCAAGGTTACGCCGCACAGAATCTCACTGCTAGCAGAGATAAGATTACAGTTATAAGATCAATTTGTATTGTGGACTAACGGGTAGGTTGTATTAGAAAGTGGAAACTTTCCATTGTGAAACATTGGTGGGTTCATAAAGGCAAATGCCAAGAAAAATCTGAAAAATAGGTAAATATATCAGCGCTTTGCTGCACTTGTGGTTAACCCGCAAGTAAGAAGTACATTTTTTGAAGTCTGGTTCTTGTATTTTCGGGTAGTTATTTGGGCTAAGTACAGTAAGTAGATTCTTAATTTCTATGAAGGAGATATAGTTGTTGATTACCAGAAAAATAGATAAACTTGGGTTTGGTCCCTGAATATACAATAAATCGTCTGTGTTCGATGTATTTTCTTGTAATGTAAATTTGCAGTCTCAAAGTCACACGTGCACTCCTTGGTGAAAATGTTTATCATAATTAAACTGTAACCAACACATAAGAACCCGCTTGATCTTGCTTGGCTAAACAGGTTCTTATATTTGGCAAATTTCTGCCGGTAGGTGGGTGTTTACTGCAATGAAAGTCAGGATGTTTCTAGTTATATTGTATGTCGGCTGCATATATTTTGTAAATTACCAACTAATTCATGGAATCCACCACTCCACTCCAATAACTCTTATTTATCTGTGCTTAAAAATGGTAAAAAAAAAAAAAAAAAAGATCTATTAACAGAAACCACAAATGTAGTTTACTTTTGCACCTTCCATGAAATTCCGTTCTCAAACGACTTTTCCCCATTATTCCGTGCTATGTTTTTCCTTAAATGTTAATTTGAAAAATATGATGGTGAAGGTGTATCATTCAAGTATTCTTGTCATCGATCTGCCAGTGACAATGTACCGATGCCAAAATTGAAAACATTATACTATGGTGGGATGACACTTAAAGCCTCCTCGAAGGCAAATGAATATCACTTAACAGCCTCATGTGTACTTTGAACAAATTTCTAACGTTTTAATTGGTGACGTGTGATTAACAACAATCAAAAGCCTTTGTTCTGAGACCGGTCAACGTGACCACCCCACGGGTGGTCACAACATTTTGACGTGGAGAATTAATATCAATCACACTCAGAGTTTCTGTGTTTACTCGGTTTTGAACATGCAGCTTTATGACCAATCATTTTACTATTTATGCAGATCAGACGCGAACTAAAGCCAGTCTTTGCGCAAGCTACAATTTCCCGCACTTAATTGCAACGCGCTTGCATGCTTTTCTTTTTTTATAGGAGTTCTATTTGGTTAATTCATTGCACTGTGCCACGTGAGTGACAGCCATCAGGAAACCTTTTAAATTCCACCTCTCATACTAATTTTTAACTCCATTAAATCCAAAAGTTAATGTTGGACTAAAAGACTTATTCACTTTAGCCACCCAAGTTCTTCAATTACAACTAACGAGTTTTAAACACGTTCCTTTGTTATTTTCGAAAACTTCAGTAAAAACAACTCTGAGAATATCGTAGTAAGCACATTAAGTGGCTTACCTCAAAGAGTTAACAACATTTTCAAGTGTAACGAAGAATTAGTTTTCTTTTCAAACGCTGTCTCAAAGGCTGCAATTTTTCAAATACTTTTTATATATTATGCCCTTTTATAGTTTTGAAAGTTTTTAATGGCTCTAGCGCATGCCTGGTGACTAAGGCATGAAAAAAATTTAAAGATACATGCAAGCGACTTAAAAACTTTCTTGCGTGAGCTAGATTCGAATTCGATTACGTTTTACTGATACGGATCGAGGTAAAATTTCGAGTATATCGTGTGTGAAAACACTCAATGTGATGAGACTGGCTTACTTACTTGCTTGCTTAGTTTAGTTCTCACGTTCATTAGACTGTTTACGACATAACTCCCGCTATATCACCTACAAGGTAATCCTAGGTTCTTATATGCGGTATTGAATTGTTATTCCCATTATGCAAGCTGTCAGAAGGAATCGTTATGATGGCTAATTTAGATGTCAGATTCACTTAAAGATTTACATGAATAAAGACAACCCGAAAAATACGGGGTCAGCCTCCGGAGGGGGGGGGGGGACTCCCATATTAAAATGAGGGGGGTGCTGGTCATACCTTTTAGGGATTAAACACGCGGTCTTGGTAGCTCTTCGAGTGTTCAGCCTCTAGAGGTCCACAGCGGGAGCCTTTGCGCACCATTTAGGGTATTGAGCCGAAAACATATGACAGCAGACAATGTGTTATGTAAGAATTGGTACCTCTTAGGAGAGAAAAAAATTTCAAGCCACGCCCACAAAACAGGATCTTAGTACCTCTTAGGGATTCTTTTCAAAATTCCCGACTAGCACCCCTGTCTTTTTTATATGGGAGTCCACCCCCAGGGGTCAGCCAAGGAATCAGAAACACGTGTTTTATAGATTTTCAACACACTGGGCCGATCGGACGATGGAAAACGAAGCATATAATGGCCGGAGGGGGAGGGGGAGGAGGTAAACACCCACCAACATTTCGCCACTTAAAAATAGCTTTTCAACGTTTTCTGAAATTCGATAATTAACAGTTAGCAATTACAGATAGTGGCTACCGGTTATAGTTATGGTTATTATGGTTATCAATTATAGATTATTGATTATCGACTAGCGATTATCGATTATCTTAGACTGTTAATCAACGTCGGGGCATTTGCTGATATGCCTTAAATTCCACTTCGATGACTTAGCAGAACGACACCGTGTTTTGTTTGCTGTACTGTCCCTAGTTCGTTTGTCAATGTATAAGAATTGAATTCGTAACCACATCTTTTTTCAAGTATAGAGTTTTATTTCAATTGGAAAAACCTAACTAAAGTTAAATGAATAATAGCTTATTTTCCATTTAGACTTTCACCTTCAATTACTAATTCAGAGTGTAGAAATATGACTAATTCTAAACTATGCTATTATAAAAGAAAGAGCATTCCGGCAGTATAAGCAAGACGTAAATTATACACGTTTATTTCTGAAAACCGATAAGTGAGGAAAAATCCGCACTGCATTGGCCTTTCGTTATCTATTCCCTCGGAATAAAAAATATCGCTTCCATATTCTGAAATACCATCAAATAAGAGGGTCTTTTATGTAGGGAAGGAGAAATGAACAAGGGGAGAGGGGTTGGGAATTTCCTGGTCTATACTATGATATTGATTTCCTTAACCGAAAATTGACGAAGTAGTAACAGATGACGAATGATAGTTTCAGCAAATTTTATGGCAATCACGGGGCGGCTGAAAGATTAACTCATTCGACCGTCAGACTATGTGTACACTTAAACCGTAGTTTCGATTTATTTTCGATTATATGAGAGGTATCTCTAGCCGTATTTCATACACGTATTCGCATATTTCCGTTTGTCGCGTGAGTGTTCATCAAGAGATGCCCGTTTTCCTAATATTAGGCAACAAAAAGTCTTCTTAAGACTGGAGGATTCTCAACTGAAGATAACAACTTAAAGCTGTTCTCTTGAAATTATTCAGTGAAACCACAAACTGTTTGACAGTCAGTTGTAATACTATTTTTAACTCTTTGCACTTCAAAACATTCATAAATATTGTTACCTTCGATTCTTAAATTCGCTTTTGCGAAACTATTAAATAGATTTACGAATCTAACAATTTTAAAAATAAATATCTAGATATTAAATTGTCAAAATATATCTCGGCTTTATGTCTATACTGAAGACCCGCTTTCAGAACAAAACCGGCGGCGAAACATGAAATTCAAAATAAATAAAGATTTATTTGTCGTCAGTATCTACTGTCTTTAACTGGTTTCTCTCGCTTGCATCACAGAAAGCAGCGACGTCTTGTTGTTCCGTCTCGTATGGGTGCCATTCTTCATTTGACCATTTTTTCTCATGGATAGAAAAAGGAATTTTCGTGTGTGTCTTGAGAGTGGAATATAATGCTTGTTGGAAGCGAAAGTTTCAAAGCCATTTGATTCCTGGGTTTGCTGAAACACTGTGTCGTCTGTGGGTTCTTCCTGTAAATAAGAAAAACAAACAACACTTTGTTAAGTGAGAAATATTAGTAAACAACCATCTACCTTAGTTAATTCTCTTCGAGATCGGTTCTTCGAATTTAACTTAAAGGAATGCGTAGCGAATTAATATAGGTCGATGTTTTGCACAGCTCTGAGCTTATAATAGATGCGGGTTGCAATAAATAAAATTAATTTTCTTTTGACGCTTTTATTAAAGTTCTGGCCTCACTGCGGTGATTGATTAAACGGGAACAAGGTGTTCCAGGTGACAACACAAGGATATTAAACGTGGGAAATCAAAATCTCCGGCCTAAAGCAAATATTCGCCCGACATGAAATACCATCACATACACACGAACGTACTCTCAGTGAAAAACATATTTAGTGGAATCAAGTGCGTTCACCGAACTTTTGTTCGTAGTAAAGTATCCAGAGATAAAGGGAACGTCATTTAAACCGCCAAAGCAGCAACAACAACTGATCGAGCTGATAAAAATGACTATTCTTCGCTTTGGAAAGTCGATTTATTTTTCGAAAGAAAGAATGCCCTTGTACAATACGCCACTAGGTGTTACCAATTAACAGCGGCATCGTTAAGGCAGAGGTTAATTTAGTGACATACTTAGAGCACTCGAGTTTTTCACTTATGCCTGGTTATCATTCAAATCTTGGGCTTGCCGCTATTTAGCTCAGCATTTTTCCACATAAAGAACATCCGCGCGTTTGTTTTATAAAGGAAGCATTTATTTATTAGTTCATTAAGATGTCGCCCCTCCACATTATTTGCGTCAATCGTGATCTGAAATAACACTGTAACCGCTTGTGACTGACAAAGAAGTAATCTGCGGTGGATTTGGTGGTTTCTAAGTTTCTATTTTTTCCCGGATGAAACTAAACCACTCACCGTTGTGTACACCTTTCCGTTGGCCGCCATAGCAACATAAAGACAAGTTTGTTTGCTGAATATCCGAACCAAACTAGTGCCAACAGACTGGAGTTGAAGCTTAACTGCAAAAAATACAACAGTTGACATTAAAATTAGCAAACGGCTATTTTGGTGGCTATTTTCATTAAAGAGGAGGAGAACTGAAATGAAACTAATTAAAAATTTAAAAAATCGGCTGTCTTCTTAACAGTATTGATTGTCGATTAAGGATGGAGGCTAATTGTCCAAGCAAGGCTATTAGCATGCGCAAAAGACCTCTTTCAGTCACAAATACGGCGTTTAATGTTCTATATTGTAATAGAACTCGAAACAGAGATATTTCTGTCATTCAAAACTATCCAGCAAATATGATTGCAACGGGACTACAAAAGGTTGTTTGTCTACTTACTGTCCGGGCTCCGAGCATCTGAAGTTCCGTTGATATTGCCGTCAGTGTAAACAGCTAAAAACCAGCCATTTTTGTATAATAAAGAAACATCCGAAGTCGATGTGTAGCCAGAACCGGGCAGCGTTTGATTGCAGCGCTTCGAAGAAGCCGTAGTCAACTTCACATGTCTTCTCTCTCTTTGAATTCTCCGCATGAGTTGTTTCTGGAAGGGCTCAGCTCCGGAGTTGCCAAACAAGTACAGAAAGAGGACGACCGAAATAACCTGAAACAAAAAGAGTACTTACGTGAAGATATGCACCACTTTGTCATCAGTATGATAATTTTTTTCGCCTCGAGCAAAAGACATTTCGTGATTTCTTTTCTTGTGTGTTTGTATTATATTTTTGGATCTAATGTTGGAAACAATAAAACAACACAAAGACAGCTACTTAAATTATTTCACGGGTCACAACCCACGAGAAATGTTCTTTAAATTTTTTTTTGAATCGACCTAAAATTTCTCTTCCCAACACTATTAATGATATTATTCTAACGGTGTAAAAACAAGCTCTGTGAAGTGAAATTGCAAAAAAAAAAAAAAAAAAAAAAAACCTTATGCCCCTCTTAATAACACACAAATAAGAAGGGTGTTACTCCCCCTTCTTTACCACAAGAAGCGTGG
>Ga0126338_10001002_pt1 | contig 17300 bp, 13 predicted proteins | sample OrbCmetagenome_2_FD_92529 | JGI IMG/M metagenome (GOLD analysis project Ga0126338, IMG submission 92529) | Coral microbial communities from Petempiche,Puerto Morelos, Mexico - Orbicella C C metagenome | ecosystem: Host-associated > Invertebrates > Cnidaria > Coral | place: Petempiche,Puerto... | reverse complement strand
CAGAGTTGGCGGCAAAGCATGTTACGTGGAATGAGGCAAAAGGCACTGCACAAAATAGGGTTAGGTGGCGCGCGCTAGTTGAGGACCTATGTTCCACTTAGGAACGAAGAGGATTAAGTAAGTGTCTGACTACAAAAGAAAATCATGTTGCATGACATGAACTTGACGAGCATGAAACCAAAATAAATAGCAAAACAGAATGCCGCATTTTCCCTTACAAAAGTACTCCTGCCTTGATTCAATAAAATATGTAGCTTGAATATTTCTTCATAAACTGTGTTAAGGGCTAAAGTTATCCGCAAGATGGGTTATTCCAGAAAAAATACACCCCCCCGACTGATGGCAAACTGGAAATTATCCTGGGAGGGAGGGTTGATGGCTTGGGAAATCCAGGCGGGAGGGGGGGATATGGACCCAAAAATTCTTCCTTGGGGGTCACTTTTAACCTCGATCGATACATTTTAACCACTTAAAAAAAGAACTTTGCAATGGGAAATCTTGTAGTCTTTCAGTTTACAATGTTCTTACCTCAATCATGAAGAACCAGCGCATTGATAAATGGATAACAACAGCTTTACAACTGGATAAAACACCGTCACCTAAGCATGCAATGCCTGGAACATTTTTACGGTACCCAGGCCACCCACACCTGTGCTTTGTAACATCCTCAAAAATGCGAAGAAAGGATGATTTAGGCTGGGAGTTAGTTGTACTTTACTGTTTTACTCAGGCAACCCAAGAACTCGTTTTGCTGGTGTGGTGTAATCTGTTGCGTAACAATATTTCCCAGTAGCCTTTGCAGCACAGGAGGGAGACCTCGTGGTCAACCATGTAATGTTCTTCTATTACCCACTTGATTTAACTGTTGTGTTGCTGTTTGTATCTGCCTGTTTTATGGCCCAATAATACCACATGGTGTCAGAAGCAGTTTTCAATGAATCATGGCGTCTTTTTGTATGCAGCTACCAGAAAAGTTTGACTTTAGTTGTCGAGAAGAGTGGCCAAAATGGAGCAGAAGATGCGAAGGCTTTCGCCAAGCATCTGGTCTGGTGAAAGAAGAAGAGAGTCAAATAAACACGCTGATCTACACTATGGGAGATCAAGCCGACGATATTCTAAACTCCTTCAAGCTGAGTGCTACCCAACTGAAGCAGTACCACACCATTAAAATGAAGTTTGATGAGCACTTCTTGGTTTGCCGTAATGTTATTTTTGAGCGGGCAAAGTTCAATCAATGCCACTAAGAGGAAGGCGAGACAGTTGACAGCATTGCAGCATTGCATGCACTCGCCAGACACTGCAATTTTCGTACTCTGACAGACGAGATGATCCGAGACAGAATTGTGGTAGGCCTTCTAGATGTGAAATTGTCTGAAAAACTTCCACTTGACCCTGATTGAATGCTCCCAAAAGCAATCAAACACGCATGACAGAGCAAAGCTGTAAGAAAGCAACAAACCCTAATGCAAAATGACTTCAAGGAATCTACGGGAACAAAGAATGAAGTCGATGCGGTGAAAGCAGAGAAAACGCCGAAATTTAGAGAAGACAGCTCGTCTGGAAGTGCGAGCGAAACTCACAAGAAACTGCCAACCCGTCCACCCTCAAACCACTGTGACTGCTGTGGGAAATCACTAGGCCACACGTAACAAAACTGCCCGGCTAGCACCGCAACTTGTCACGAGCGCTCGAAAAAAGGTCACTGGGCATCTGTTTGCAGGTCCGCGCATATTGTCGGCAAAATTGAAGATTATGCCTTTCTCGGAGCAGTCGGGACTAAGAGAAACGAAGACATTTGGTCTGTAGACCTCACTCTAAATAGCTCTCTTGTCCGCTTTAAAATTGACACCGGAGCTGACATCACTGTCATCCCCAAGAGCGTTTACAAAAAGCTGAAACCAACTCCAGCCCTCATTCAATCCAGCAAGACCCTGTTTGGCCCAGCCCACACAACTCTTCCCATTCTTGGCTGCTTTATGGGAGTCATCAAGAGAGGAGAAGAATCTTCATCGCAGGAAATATTTGTGGTGACACGAGCACGCCTAGCTCTCCTTGGCCATCCAGCTATAGAGACGCTAAAAATTGTCCAAAAGGTCAATGCAGTGGAAGCAGAAGAAGTTAACAAAAAATTCCCAAATCTCTTTAAAGGTCTTGGAAAACTTCATGATCCCGATTACCTCATCAAGTTCAAACCTGACACGAAACCACACGCAATTACTACCCCGAGGAGAGTACCTGTTCCTCTTCTTTCGAAAGTCAAAGAAGAACTCTCCCGGATGGAACAAATGCAAATTATTTCTAAAGTGGATGAACCAACTGAATGGTGCACTGGGATGGTAGTGGTCCCAAAAGCCAATGGCAAAGTTCGAATATGCGTGGATCTAACCAAGATTGATGAAAGTATCCTGAGGGAGTATCATCCCCTTCCCAGCATTGACCACACCTTAGCTCTACTCGCTGGAGCGACCATTTTCAGTAAGCTTGATGCCAATTCAGGATTCTGGCAAATCGGCTTATCACCAGAGTCAGCTAAACTCACCACTTTTGTCACACCATTTGGTAGGTTTTGTTTTAACTGCCTACCATTTGGGATCAGTTCAGCCCCTGAACACTTCCAGAAGGGAATCTCGCAAGTTCTCGAAGGAACTGGTGGTGCTCTTTGTCAGATGGATGATATCCTCGTGTATGACAAATCAGTGGAGGAACACAATCAGCATTTAGAGGCAACTCTTCACAAGTTACAGGAGGCTCACCTTACTCTAATTGAAGAGAAGTGTGAATTCTCAAAACCATCCGTTGAATTTCTGGGGACACTCGTCGACGCTGAAGGAGTGCATGTTAGCCCCAAGGAAGTCAAAGCCATTTTGAAGATGAAAACGCCTCGAGACCAGACAGAATTAAGAAGATTTCTCGGCATGGTAAATCAACTAAGCAAGTTCCAGCCACAAATTGCAGAGCTATCCAAGCCACTAAGAAACCTACTGAGTTCGAAAAGTCACTGGTTATGGGGTGATGCCCATCAGCAAGCATTTGCAGCCCTGAAAGAAAGTCTCACCTCCACCCTAACTCTAGCCCACTATGATGCAAGTTGTCAAACGAAACTTTCTTCTGATGCATCGTCATATGGACTTGGAGCGGTCTTAATGCAACTGCAGGATGATGGCGAGTGGTGCCGTTGCATACGCCTCGCGAGCCATGAGCCCCACAGAACAGCATTACGCTCAAATAAAAAAGGAAGCCTTGGGATCACCTGGGTAAGTAAGTGAGCGCTGCCTAGATTACCTAATTGGCCTGGAATTCCATGTTGAGACTGACCACAAACCTTTAGTACCCCTGCTGAGTACCAGAAACCATGAGGATCTACCAGCCAGAGTGCAACAGTTCCAAATGTGAATGATGAGATTCACCTACTCTATTTCGCATATACCTGGGAAGTTCCTTTACACAGCGGACACCCTTTCCTGGGCACCCTTAGTTAGACCCCTTGACCGAGACGAAGAGAAGTTAGAGGCTGACGTATGAGCCTATGTCGAATCAATCGTTAAGTACCTACCAGCAACTGACGATCGACTGGAAAACTTTAAGTCCCAGCCGCAACAGGATGAGATTACAAGACAACTCATCACTTATCGTTCTGAAGGTTGGCCAGAGAAATCCCAGCTTCCTGGTCCACTTTAAGTGTACTGGCCTGAAAGGAGCAACCTCACAATACAACATGGCCTGTTGATGAAGAGAAATCGACTGGTTGTCCCCTTGTCCATGAGAGTAGGTGTCCTAGAAAGGTTACATGATGCACACCAGGGTATTACAAAATGGCCTGAGCCAACAACTTGACGAAGTGGTCAAGAAATGCCCTACCTGCATCAAGGAATGCATAAATCCAGCAGAACCAGTGATCCCATCCGATTTACCAGATCATCCCTGGCAGAAAGTCGCAGCTGACCTATTCGAACTAAAAGGTCATCCCTACCTGCTTGTCATAGATTATTTTTCTCGTTACATAGAGGTGGTGAAACTTTCACATACTACTTCACCAGATGTGACAGGACACCTTCAGTCTATGTTTGCAAGGCATGGCATTCCTGAGCAACTCATCTCAGGCAATGGGCCGCAATTTTCATCGACCTTATTCTCCAAATTTGCCAAGCACTATGGATTTACTCACATGCTAACTAGCCCCCAATACCCACAAGCGAACGGCGAGGTTGAACGCATGGTTCAGACCGTAAAGAATCTACTCAAGAAAACCCCAGATCCTTACAAAGCACTCATGGCTTACCGTGCTACACCCCTTGAAAGCGGCCTAAGTCCGGCAGAACTGCTGATGGGAAGGAAGATCTGCACCAGAATCCCTACTTCACCAAGTAACCTGAAACCCTCCTAGCCATACCTTGAGCACTTTAGAGGGAAAGATGCTTCACCGAAAGAAAGACAGAGGAGAGACTTTGACAGGCGTCATTCTGCAAAAACCCTCCCAGACCTCCTTCCTGGAGAGCATGTTTGGTTACCAGACAAAAAAGTTGAAGGGACTGTGGTGGACATAGCCGGTCCCCCACGTTCTTACACAGTTGAAACACCCAAGGGACAACTGAGGAGAAACAGACGCCACCTGAATCGTCTTCCAGAAACGCCTAATGCAGATACCAGCACAGCCCTTAACTCGTCTTCTCCTGATGTTCGGATTGCTGAGTGCCCAGAGCCAACTGTCCCAGCTACAGCTGCCTCGACACCTGTGGGCCCCTACAAGAACCACCCGATGCGGTCATGAAATAAGAACCCCGGAACGTTTTAGAGACTTGTGACTGTGAACCTAAGTGTTCATCTTGTTAACTTTGTTCATTTACTGCAGTTATTCTTGAGTTTATGATTTGAACTGATTGTATCCAGACTTGAGAGCGAACATTGATTATTTAGGATATAGCTTATTTCTAACGCGAGGGGAGATGTGGTGTAATCTGTTGCATGACAATATATTCCAGTAGCCTTTGCGGCACAGGAGGGAGACTTTGTGGTCAACCCATGTAATGTTCTTCTATTACCTGCTTGATTAAACTGTTGTGTTGCTGTTCGTATCTGCCTGTTTTATGGCCCAATAATACCACAGCTGGCTAACATGTGTATGCACAATTTGCTTATAATTTCTTTCTTACCTCTTACGATGTGTAACCGTAAAATCGTGGTAACGAATTTGCTTGTAGCATTGGGAATCTAAACGACCTCACAAGAGCAGAACTTGTTTATAAACAAATATACTTATTTCGGCATTGTTAAGTTCTTTAAGTATTTTACATTGAACATTTCTTGTCAGATCTACAAGAGTTTTAAGCAGTTTTATCTAGGCTGCTTCCACTTTATTATCTGTGCCTTATGATCGATATGGTAAAAGACAAGTTTATGGAAGCCAGAATGTGGGCATTGCGCATGAAAACTTGAACACTTGAGAGAAAGGCAAGAGTTCCAGTTGACCTACAGACCCATAAAGGTAAAGAAATTTAAAATTAGTCTAGTCTGAAAAGCTTTCTTAATAAGCTAAGTAAATGTCACACTAACAGTCCTAACAACGGGAACTCGATCTTGTAAACAAGTGCCAATGTAGGCCGTCATGTCACCGAAAACTGAATTTATAGTTTTTATTTATAATTGCCTTAAGGACTTTTTTCGCTGTAATTTTTCTTACATTTACATAATTTTTAAGACTTACAAATTTCTTAACTTGTACATTTGTTGTGGTAGAGAAAAAGGCAAATGGCATTTTAGAGGAGAGTGTGATATCACTCAAACATTAAACACGATCGTTTGAATACCGTAATCTGATTTAAAAAATGTTGACATTTAACCCACAAAATGCGCAATATTTGCTGAGCTTTTAAAATTATAATAAACAGGGATCTTTTGGATGAAATGTTACGTCTTTTCTATTGCCTATTATTTCCAGTCAGGGCCTCTAAAAAAAGATGTGGAAATCCGGGCTTAAGGGGGGTCCTTGAGCTTGGAAATCCGGGTGGGAGGGGGGCTCTAGCGGTCTGGGAAATCCAGTCAGGGGGGTCAAAAATGCTTGCCATCCGTCTGGGTGTGTATTTTTTATGGAATAACCCAATACGAGTTTATGCAAATTATGTGCAATGCAATTTGAGCCTAGCCACAGGACTGTTGTTTTCATGAAGGAGTTTACCATGATTCGTTTTGGCTCTCACAAAATTAAAGGGATTATTCGCTCTCCAAAGGAGGTATGACTCTTGAAAAGGGGTTAAGATCAGCAAAGATGTTCCGGTCACAATTTACTCGGATCGCCACGATCAGTAAACAAACTTCGTACAATTTCTGCTAGCATGTACAAAGTAATTACCATAAGTTGTAAAAAGACCTCAAAAATTCTTTGGAAACAACTTCTCCATCAATGTGTAGACAGCTGTGTTCCATTCTTGAACCAAAATGGTTTAAACTCACAACTTGTGATAGGATGAGGAGGATACTCAACAAAGCAACTTGAATAGTAAATATCTAAGCAGAACTCTTGTGCTAAAATATCCTGATTCTTTAATTTGCTTTTATTGTGTCCAATACACATTTTCGTAAAGTATGATTTGATACTGTGGTACAAAGCCCGAGTAAACGCTCTTAGAGCGTCTAGTTACTGGAACTTGGTGGATTCCCTCTTAACACCTAAGCTAGTAAATAACTATAACTGAACTGAATGACTTTAATCTGCATTCAATAGTGGCAACAAGATAATGCCGAAGCATCAGGTTATAGCAGTTAGTTTTCTTTTAAAATGATTTCTTTTGCAACTGAGTGTCTTTTGGGATTTGAGGGACAAAAGAAACTTGAAAATTTTGTCCTGAAATCCCCGAAGACATGCTAGAATATTGATATGTCAAATGTGGCCCATTACCTGCCCGTTTTGTTCAACACATCCATTTACACAAACAGGGAAGCAGTTTTTGACCAAAAGATTAAGTATACAGAGCACATTCTTAGTAAATTATTCTTTGTAATATGTCCTTGAATCTCCAAAACCCTAATAAATTTGAGACTTGTCATATTGTCAGATGGCGATTGACATAAACAATGGCTTACCTCTGCAGAAACACTTTCTTGCTGTTCCTGCATGCTCACATGCCAGTTCAGAATCTTAACAATGAACTCAAGTACTGATAGGTACTTTCACACCATATCAAATTGGGGAAAAAGCACAACATTTGCAAAAAATGGCACCTTGAAGAATCCAATATGGTGGATGGAGCTCCAAAGAGGGTGGTAAATGTATACATGCACAAATGTGACACCAAAACAGAGAAACAGAGCCCATTTTACAACTCATGCACCATGCTGCACATGCGTGATAAAGATTTTCGGCCTTCATATAGCCACAGTCTAAATGGAACTGAACAGGAAGACAAGAAGAATAGTGTAGGACACCTTGGTTGTATGGTGTACTCCACTCAAGGATCTGTGACATAAAAGTTTTCCTGTGTTGATCCATATCAGAAAATCTCCACTGGAAGTTGTTGGTGTACAAAGACCCATTCTGAATCATATCCCACGCAGCCATGATCACACCAATCCCACAGCTTCTGATGCCGATCATTCATCAGCTTCTGACGACGATCACTGGTACCTGAGATGGCATAACAAAGCTCCGAAACATTGGATAGTTTTTCCAAAACCTTGTTTGGAAAGATAGATGGTGTGGGTACATTCCGGAGAGTAACTCTAATGATCACTTGACTTATGGAAGGGACATGGTAGGAACTGCTGACTGCAGGCCATCATCAAAGTACACCTCTTTCTGGGCTAAATCAACAGAGATTAAGCCTCAATGGTTAGGCATGTAAACTGGCACTAGAATTTGCTGCAAATCATCGATGTTTGAGAGGTGCTTTGTTATTTTGTATAATTGCAGTTGCTGGAAATTCTTGTCATTGCAGCTCATCCAATCAAAAATACAGAAATGTTAAATAGTTGTAATATACGCTCTACCTTTTTTGCACACGATACATGATGTCACATGATCGCACACTTAAATAAAGGGCATAAACAATTCAATTCCAGCACAAGGTGACAAAGACCTGTCTTTGGTCCAATGAGCACAGTTGATTTCTACAGGTGAATCATGCTTGGGCAAATTTTCAAAAAAGTCTTGAAGGGAGCAGATTTTGAGCTATTTTGGAAATAAGTAAAAGTTTGAATTTTCCTCTTGTGCAAAAATTCTACTTTCACCGAGTTTTATGCTACTTTCCAGTAATGTTTAATCACAGCTAATTCCTAATTCCTGAAAATTTGAGGTGGGGTCACGGGTCAATTTTTAGAAATATGTCATTAAACTTGCTGGTGCAAAGTTTCTCCTATTCACACTCGGTTGTTCATTTTGGCTATTTATGTAAGGTTTAAATCATTCAAATGTCATACAATGGTACAAGACTTAAAAAGCACAGTAGTTAGGGAAGGAAAAACATCTTGGGGCAATTTTCAAAAGAGTCAAAAGTTGAGCCCTAATAGTTCATCAAAATAGTTGTGAGACACCTTAAACTCTGGCCTGAGATTTGAGATTTGTGTCATACTAATCAAGTGTTTTGTGATTTGTGTCATACTAATATCCTCCCCCTTGTTGACGAGGGGGAGGGGATGTGAAAGGGGGTACATATATCCACTGATCCATGCCATTTTTTTCCCAAATCCCTTGATCCACATATATTGCCCAAGTCCGGAACTGCATTGTTTTACAACTTTCTGTGGTATACCCGTTCCTATACACTTTTATCTTTAAAAAAAGAACCTAGTTTAAAAGAATAACGAGAATGAAATTTGCAAAATTTTAAGAATATGTTAAGAATAGACCTGAGGCTGAGATTTTGAAAATAAGATTACATTGTTTGTGCTAAAAATCGGTGTAATATAATTATGTTTTAAACTAACTAAATTATGTAAAATTCTTCCATTCTTTAAACTGCAAAACTCGGCAAAAAGCAAAAAATTGCACTAGGGATACGTACTATGCTAATAACATTTTTGTAAGGAGTTATATATACGTCATTTCCAGTTCTTATGCCTGCAGGCAGGCTCCAAAATTATTTCAACATCATCCTAACACCAAATAAATTTGAAAAGGGAAATGTCGTACGCTATTATCAGAGAATAGCCGCGACAATATTTATAGCCTAAAATCACGGAAAAAAATATTCAGCCTATACCCAGAAAAACAAGTCTTACAACAAAAGGAGTAAGCCTTACAGGTATGTACATGAGTATGGCCAAAGAGCATGGTTTTGAGTGGTTTTTGCCTTAATGGGTTATATTATGTTTCGACCGTTTGGTCTTTTTGTCCCTAAAATTTGTGTGATTTTGTTTGTTTTATTACCTCAATAGGATTATTTGGTTGTTGTGTTGGTGATAGCCTTGGTCTTTGTCCTTCTATTCCTTCTTCTCCTCTCCTATTTCAATATTTGATTCTGACTCCCCATTTTGCCATTTTCTCCCCTCAAAAAATTGATGAATGAACCTGTTTCGTTGTCCCGTGGACATAGTGCTTGCAAGGCCTGTTTACTGGAGAGTATTGCCAATTGAAGAAAAACCTGTCCCCTCTGTTGTGTGATTCTTGATGCCTCCAATTTAAACCAGAATATTGCTGTAAAAGCGCTGATATAAAAAAAATTAATGTGCGCTGCACAAATAGCAACTGCTCATGGACTGGGCAGCATAGTGAAAAAGAAAGGCACTGGGACACCTGCCCGTTTATGTTAGTGGAGTGCCCAAATGGTTGCATTGGGAACCGACAGCACTCTGCATTGGACGAGCACCTGGCAGCCTGCCCTTATGACAAAGTGTCATGCATGTTCTGCAGTGTGGGACACACGTGGAAAACTGTGTGCAAGGCCCTCTGCTATGTCCCCTTCAGTGCGGAGAGAGATTACCAAGGTAACTTTAACTGCACACTAGAGGTAAGGGCACTCTCATTTCTCAAAGCTAACTACAGAAGTAATAAAAGTCAGCACAAAATGCTCAGTAAACAATCTCTTTCAGACCAGACTTCGAATTAGTTCAATATTTGACAAAAGTGTCACAACAGCCGCTACTGGTGTATTGAACAAATTTTTTTTGCGTGTTTACAGGTCACAGATCCACTGGCACCTCAGTGACTGTCCTAAGCATATAGTTAAATGTGATGTAAAGATTTGCAACAATTATTATGCTCTTGGTGGTAAATATGATCACGATTGTCAATACCAAGAAAGTCATCAGGTGATGCTAAAGGGCAAGGTACCTGACCTTAGGTTGGCTATAGATCATGGATTGAATAGACTCAGTGCCCCATTAATCTATGTAAATGTCTAAGAATTATAATTTAGAAATTCTACATGAGCAAATGTCTATGAAGGTTGAATTGACATTCGGCTATGATAACTTCTGTTATGGTAATAGGCCTTTTGCAAAAGTTGGTCACATGATGTGCTTTTCAAGAGAACGCACTGAGTTAGTCATTGGAAATGTATAATGTTATCAAAATGGAAAGAACATTTAACAAATAAAGAAGCCTCGACTGTGCTCTGTTCTGTTGTAAAGCACTTAGGAAGCGGTAGAGCACGAAAGAAGTGTAGGGGAAAACACGAGATGAAGTCGAGTGTTTTTCCCCTCTTCTTGAGTGCTCTACCGCTTCCTAAGTGCTTTACAACAGAACAGAGCACAGTCGAGGCTTCTTTATTTGTTTTATGATAAAGAATCCAATAATCTCCCCACGCATTCAGCTGAATTTTGAAACCAAACTTTATTTTCCAAAGGAGTAAAAGTGCTGTCAGCCATGCTCTGTTCTCTGATAAAGCACGCTAAAATAAGCCAATCACAATCCTTGTTAGAACTGTTCAAATAATTTGATTGGCTAACGAAATGACAGCTGTCAATCACAAACTGGACTTCAGCTAAGCTTTCAGTTTCAAGTAGCCTCAAGCTGCTTTCGAGAGAAGAACGATGCCTTCAAACTTTGCTTTTTAGTTAATTTTCAAATAGGAATCTAAAGGCAGGCAAAGGTTTGTAGTCCATAGGAATCCGGCCATGTTGTGTTTCATGAAAACCTGCACTTTTCCAATGGAAATGACGAAACCAGAAGCTCAAAGCTTGCGGACGAAAATGTGAAATGTTGAGTTGAATTTGAAAGGAGCTACAGTTATTTAAGCTTATGGCCTGCAGCTGCTTGCAGCAAGATTGCCCGAACTAGCGTAAAAGTTAGACAGACTAAACTGCTCCCACTGGTTCTACTCCAATCATAGAGGAGAATATCTAGATCAAGCTTTGAGCTGACCACTTGTCGGTTCACTTCACTGAGATGACCAGTGAACGAGCATTACTCCACTGCATGTAAGTGCTGTTTTGAGCAATTGAGTGTTTTTACAAAAATAAAGCTTCTCATCATAAACAGAGCCACCTCAATTGTTCTTTTCTGTCGTTGTTTTACTTAGTATAATTTCCGCCTTTTTAACAAATATAATGTCTTTTATCAAAGCACAGGTTGAGTTGAGAATTTGTTTATTTCACTAATTGTTTTGTCGGCAGGATTCTAGCAAAACTTGTCATTTTAGTACAGTTTTCACACTACTGTTGCTAATAATGGTCTCTGTGAGCCATATTTACTGTAGACATAGAGCTTGTTTCCATTGCGTTTGTCTGAATCACAGGGGATGTTTAATGTTGGACGAATTTGTCAAAATTGGGAAGCAAAAATTTGAAAGCCAGCTTACTGTCATCAACCCGTGCTCTGTTCTCTGATAAAGCACGCATTATATGGAAACTTTATTATAATTACAGATAAGCTAACATAACAATTTTCAGGTTTTTATTCCTTTAAGTTTCATCGAAGTTCTAAAATCCATTTACCTGTAGCTAAAAGTTTAGAAATTATTGATTTACATGTAGCAGCAGGGCAATATATGCATACTGATGATAAATTAGTGAATGAATATTGAAATGATTTAAGACAGTATATTCTATTAATTTATAGGCCGACAAAAAAGTGGAAAGAGCTCCACAAAAGAAAACGTTTTAAGTGGACATTGAATCTGGAAGACCTTTTGGCAGGCAGAAACACAGCAAGTCCTCACTTGAACTTTGACCGTAATATGTTTAGATGCATCTGGCTGAGAACAACCACCCCCCGAAAGATGGTTATAGAACAGCTGGTCTGTTCTACACCGCTCACTATCTCAGCAAGGTAAGGATCATTTTAGCCGTGTTGTGATTTATCAGCAAAAAGACAGACAGACATACAAACTTTATTGCAGCTCCCAAATTCCAAATTGATGCTTGAAGTTTTTGGGGCATGAAGTGTGGTGCGAGGAAGGGGAGCCAACAAGTTCATAATTGTCCAAGGTGGGCAGTGACTAGATCAGTGTGCTCTTGTTTATTCAAGTGTAAACACAAGTTAAGTCCATGAAATGGAACCAGTTTATCTTGTGTAGTTGTGTAAATTTTTACCCATAGTCATGCATGTTTTTCTGCCCTTCTCATCAAATAATAATAAGGGGTATGATTGATTAACTGGATGATCAAGTTTCTTTTTCTTTCACATTCTGGTTGACCATGATGCTAACAACTGCAATGGCATCTCAGTCAGTTGACAGCAATGTAATTATGTAATTGTGTGTATTTATAACTGAAGTACAACAAATTTGTTTTTCTATGATCAGAACATTCGATGTTGCCTTCCCAGATTTCTCTAAATGATTTGTAACACCATGGCTCATCTTTACTTCTTTCTGCAGCTGCATTGTAAAAAAGTGCCAGTACTATTCTGTGTTTTTTTCTGAGGTGTTCCCATGGCACGACTGCAAGGAGTTCTTGCTCTTTGCAATGCTCTTTGTTGCCTTAATACTAGTCCATTTTGCCCATAACTTCTCGTAACATGGCTCACATTGGCCAGAGCATTATCAATTGTCGCACCATAACTGACCACTGCTTCTTGTCAGCTATGGCCAAATATATTATGTAAAGCATCAGACACTACCAATCAGGAAATAAGCCCCAGTTAGTTTTTGCTCTTTTTTCAGTCTTTTTAAATAGCATTTATGTAGTTTTCAAATAAAAAAACAAGGCAGGACAACTGCTCAGCATGGCTGTAAAATGGCTCATCTCCAACCCATATGAATTGCATCCTCACACTTAATGGGAACCATGATTCTTTAAACTGTACACCCCATCACACACCTTAAATCTACCATCATGGATGGCTTTCATCTCTTACAGTGCATACTATACCAGCCATCACTGGTGGAAATTTTATATGCAATTATTTGTAAACTCAAGAAAGTTTTCACACAATGAAAACTACCAGGAAGTTCAGTAAGCAAAACCTCTCTGTGGAATCTTAATCTTACATTTACACATGTTACAAAATTTCCCTCTTCAAAGGAACTTGATATCAGAATGTATCCAGACAAGCATTGTGTTCTATTAATTTTATGCAAATTCATACATAATCCATAATTTTGAGAAGTCAAAACTGAGAAATACCACTTGTCTACAGTGTACGTGAAAAGACCAAGAATGAAACCGACTGATTGTATATTAATAAAATAAAATTCTAGCAAAGAAAGCTGTTGATGAACCATTCCTTCAGATCAGCTGAATTTACTCAGATGGATCTCTAAATGTTAGAATACATCTGACACTGCCGGCAAATAACTAATCCTCTTTATGACAGCGTTTGCAAGCTTGTCAATGAGTACTTCTCAAGGGTTTTACAAAGAGAGACATAACTTACATTACATGAAGTCTGGTCTCATGGACAAAAGCAGTTAAGCTCATGACCCTCACAAGAACAGTAAGCTTAAACTTAAGTTTATTTCTTCTTAATTACTTACCAGATAGTTCCTTGTTTATAGCTGGCATGGAGGGCTCTACATCACCATAATAAAAACATCTCCATCTCTGAAATTAAAAACAGAAGGGTTCAAGAGAAAAGAAAAAGGATCAAGCTTAACTGAGTTTTCCTACTCTAAAAACTACAGAATACAGGGCCACTTAAGCTTATTTAAGCTTGCATCTAACTGAATCATAAAAGTGCCTATAGCGTTATGCTTCATTCTTCTAAAGGTTTTGACACATGAAAACAAGCAGTTGCTAAGTTTAAAAATGTTTTCTTACGCTAGTGTACACTAGTATTCTGGCCTTACGAACCGTAACAACAAAACATCCTTCAGCTCTCCCAAGTCTTCATTAAAAATCTTCATCTCCTCAGGTATGCCAAGCTCTCTTCTGAGCTCTGCAAGCGATTAAGGAATGACACAATACTAAGGAAAACACTCAAATATCATCACTAGGAGTTGAATTCCCAGATAATGGTGTTGACTTACCTTTCCGCCGTGTTTCTGTGTGATAGGGCGAACTAACACATGAGACAACAAAAGAAGGCATGGAGGAAGTGGACGAAGGTGAGCAAGCTGTCATTTTCAACACTTAGCCCTTCTGGTGGGAAAATGGTTCTCGGGTACTTTTCATGGCTATTCTGTCAAAAGGTACTTTTTGTGCTGGCATATAGAACGTAATTTGTGAAACCCACATATATGCGTATTTTAGCACATGGGTCTCATGGACACGTTTCAGTTGGGGGTTTGTGGTTGGATCAAATCATACCAATTCGTCATAGTCAACATCACGCTCTGCAAGGCACACAGCTGTCGGCCATTAAAGCCATCAAAGTCATCTTGTGACCATAGCTTAACAACGTAAGCAGGTTTGATGAACCCGGTGTTGTTAAGGCAAGTGGAATCCATTGTTGCTGAACAATTTTTAAAATCCCTTGTCCATTGCACTCCTCCATTAAGCAATTTTTCAAAGGAGAAATGGTCAACCAGCAAATGCAGCAGGTCTCTATCCTGTGCTTTGGGGTTGTCCTGTTTAAAGTCGTTCTGGAGGTCTTTTCAATTTCCCCGATGGGCCTAGCAAGAACGTTAAGTGCTGCGGTTTTCTTTTAGCCTTGTCTAACATACACAATAAACCAAACTATGGCAGGCTCCTCCCAGCTGTCGTTGATCTGGATCCTTCCATGTGTGCCAATAAAGGATGCAGTAACCATAAGGAGAGGAAAGAGAATGTATTCTGCTGGACAACCCAAGCTGTCAGCATATGTGCAAACCAGATTTCGTGTTTGGATAGTGGTTTTCTCCCAGGGAAATGAAATCGCTTGTCCAGCAGAAATTCTCTGCTAAGTCGAAGTTTTGTTAAGTTTTGTGGAAGCTTGTGAATGAGTTACATGAAAATGAATGCACAAAGTGAACAGTAAGGCAGTTAAGTGTTATGATTTGTTTTCAAGAGCTGAAGGTATCATTTGTGGGATACCTGATATTAATTGTGATGGGGTTGTAACCAATAGGGAAGGCACAAAGAACAATGGAATCAAAATGCCATACAAATGAAAAGTTACCAACAGGTTTGGAAATTGGTGATGATTACTCAAAAGCCAAAAGTATTGTTTGTCGGATAACTTTTATTAAATGTGATGGGAATGTAAGCAATTGCAAAGACACAAAGAACAATGATTGTAAAAACAGAAAAGAGAAGTGTTGTAAATTACTATTAAGTAATGGCATGCATAACAACCTTTGTTATGGTCAAATTAAGGATAATGTTGAATGATACTCACACCTAACCCAAATCAAAAGTTGTTTGTAGCCGGTAAATTGTTGATATGAAAGAAGCACACGGTAAACCAAGGCTGCATGTCTCTGCCCGTGTTTTCATAAGAGATGTTTACCTTGGTTTTGTTTTAACTTTACTGAGGTAAAATTTTTAATCTTGTAAACACAGTAGGAAACCTCAGTAAATGGCAGCAAAATCAAAAGTAAGCCAACCTAGGTTTGTCAACAGTTGAATGCCTCATCAAGCATGGTTTAGCTCAGTAGCTGACGGTAACTGAGGAAAAGCGACATTGTCGCAATATCTTGGCAGCAAGTGTTCACATGTGCAGCACGTAACGAAGAGAAAAAAAGACAAAGATTCCTCCTAATGTAATTAGGCTTCAAGTCAATGGGCAAAAAAGCTAAATAAACTCATGTTTAGGCAAAGAAATCCCAGACTGCTGTTTCCTGTTCATTGTCGAGTGCCGTAAGCATTTTCTTTCTGTTAGAAGCTCAGTAGCTTAGTGGCAGTGTACAGGCAGGTGCATCTAGGAGATGACCTACCACAAATAGAGAAAAAAATCGTAATTGAAGTCTATGGAGAAGAAAAGCAAATGTTACAATTTAAAGCGGCCCCAAATAAGAAGTACCAGTAAACATTTACGTAGCCATACATACATACACTTTATTTCGACTCAAATTATGAGAGTAGCTCTATTGAGCTAATATCTTTGAGAAAGAATAAAATAAAATAAAATACATTAATGAATTAAATTATTAAAATACAATACTTAAAATTACTACTAATACAATAATTATAATCACTACTAAAATTTCATTTTCTACTTGACTGTCTTAAAATTTTCAAATGATGTTATTGTTCTCATACTGTCTGGGAGTGAATTCCAAATTGTTGCAGCTTGGTATCAGATGCACTCATGTCCATAACTTGTTCTTGGTATAGGTAAGGTCAGAATATTCTTTCCTCTTAATGAATAACTGGAGTTACGAAAAATGAATAGTTCTTTTAGATATCCAGGATACGTAGAAACAAATAAGCTCTTGAAAACTACCATAAGAATTTTGTGAAGTCTTCCAGTGTATAAAGATGCTATTTTTGCTTTCTGTAAGAGTTCATCACAACTAGACAAGGAATCATTAAAAATAAATTGTAAAATACGTTTGTTCAAAGACTCCAGTATGTCACTATTTCTAGTGCCAGAGAAATACCAAATAAGAGAGCAATATTGGAGGTGAGGTAGGATAAAAGCCTGTTAAGTTTGTCTATTTTCTTTTCTTTAGCTCGCATCTTTTGTTTACTTTCTTTCATTCGCTTATTCTCACCAAGGCTCATGGTATTGCACAAGCTTTTAGCTCACGCTGTCTCGGTCAAAGCTCATTGGACCTTTAGTTAGTAAAGAAGTGACAAGTCTTAAGTTTTCAGTCAAGTCAAGTTACCTTTTTGCGTTTCCCTATCAAGTATTTTCACTGTGTGGGTCAGATATGTGAGCAATTTTGTTTTCTTTGTTTTCTTTATTTTCTATTGTATTTCCTATCGATTTAGTATGTTGCACGATTCTATTCTAGCTCAAGTTAATTGTTATCGTTTTCCCTCGTGCACATGCAGATAAGTAGTCTGTTTCTTAGTGTCACAAATGTGATTATTTCAATTCATTTCGAAGTATCATATGCATTGTT
>Ga0126338_10001001_pt1 | contig 17301 bp, 7 predicted proteins | sample OrbCmetagenome_2_FD_92529 | JGI IMG/M metagenome (GOLD analysis project Ga0126338, IMG submission 92529) | Coral microbial communities from Petempiche,Puerto Morelos, Mexico - Orbicella C C metagenome | ecosystem: Host-associated > Invertebrates > Cnidaria > Coral | place: Petempiche,Puerto... | reverse complement strand
TAGGCGCTGTACAATTCGCCAAAATGAGCTGTACTAATCTTAATAATTAAAAATGTGCATTTAAGAAAGTAATAGAAAGTAAAAATCGCTAAGAATAATAAGTTTTCTTAAAAAGATGAGTTTAGAAAGCATAGCAAACGAACCATTTGATTGTTTCATCGGAGTGAAAATCAAATGTAAAATTACAGTTTGTAAAATCTCCATTTGGTTCTTGTAATCGAATTTTTTTACGCTCAAAAACCAAGTTCCAATACGTTTTTTGTAGCTGAAAAAACCAAGTTCCAATACGTTTTTTGTAGCTCAAAAAACCAAGTTCCAATACGTTTTTTGTAGCTCTTAATATTTTGATGTCATCTTGGGGTCGATTTGCATTGCTGTCAATCAAAGCTGCACAAGAGGATTGACGTACTACAGACTCTATGACATCACAACCTATTTTTAAGACAGCTTGGCACAATTCCTCATGACCGGAAGAGTATTTTCTGAAAGCGAGGCGCCTTCAAAAAAATAGCAAGGAATGTCACTATGCCACATATTATAGAGACCCAAAGCAAGGCTCGATCCAGGACCCTGGCGGCCATGATCCACTCCCAATGACGTAAGGTTAACTCGTATTCTGCCAGTTCCTCACCATTTTCATCCAGGACCCCAGTAAAGGGCACAGTACTTTCGCTGTCCCTTATTCCGTCAGATTCGAGGTTGTTAAGCATGACGTCATCACCATTAGTGTTGTGTCCATTTAAGTTTGTGGTCTGGACCGAGTTTGCGTAACGCAGGCCTGCGTAGTCAAGATTTTTCGATATTATGAACACGTTTTTGAGTTCAGCGACAAGTCCATCGTCCTTTCTCTCGAGATTCCCAGGGGTGGTTTCGTCTATAGCCGCGAAGGCTGCATTTCGCCTGGATGTCTGGTTGCCTTTGTACTCCGTTACGCGTTTGCTTCCTCTTCGTATGCATTTCTTGTGTTTAGGTTTTGGACAGCTTTTTTCGACGGTTTTCCTCAGAAGCACAACACGAGCCGTCCACTCCAGTAACAACTTTCTCATCCAGCGTGGCATTTTCTTGTTTTTGCCCGCGGTAAAGTTCAAAACCACGGTCGTTGCGAGAAGTGAAATACTGATTTCGACGCTGGTGGCAAAATAGTACTGACCGAGGAGCGGGAAATCAAACGAAGGGAAAATATTCGACGTGAGCTGCTGGAAAACTGTCATGGCAAGCAGCACAGTGATGCTCAGTCCAATCCTCTCTCCGCACTCTGGAGGGAGAATAAAACCCAGGAATATCATGGTGGAAATGAGAAAGCACGGGACGATCAAGTTAACACAGTACACGAAATACACGCGTCCAATCACTACGGTGACCGTGACGTCATCAAAAGCCTCGTAACGGTACTGGACAACGTTTCGTTTAGACGTGACCTCGATGATCTCCCATTCGCCATTGTTCACGTACTGACTGGATATCCCAGTCATGTTTTCTGGGCACATGCGTATATCCTTGCTGCTTGAAGCCCAAGAGCCGAACTTGAGCGAACACGTTTGCATGTCAAAAGGGAAGTAGGTGACATCTAAAGCGCAGACGGATTTGAACAGGGCGGGGCTTGTCCAATCGTTTTGCCCGTTTGATCGCATGATGACTTTAGTTTTGAATGTTGTTGGTCCACCACCGATACGGTCTTGAAGGTCAACACTAAAAATAGTGCATTTCATTGGTTAATTGCTTTGGCCTGGAGAGCATCACTAGGAGTGCTCTGACAAATTTACTATTCCATCAACATGCATATGGAGTGATTGAACTATTTTTAGTAACAATTTGTTTCCCGCGAACCTTTTTTTTGTGTGATTCGGAACTTTTTGTGCAGAAACACGGGCAGTATGTTTAATTTACATAATACTGACGGATTTGTTTTAGATTTTGAATGGCTCTGTCTCGTATTATTTAAACTATCGTCAGGTTCAACTGATTGACAGTTATGATATCGCCAGATTAAGTATTCGATTGAAGGCCTTTTGGCGAGTTGATCCTGGCCTCTCAGCTCCAAACTTGAACAGGTGTAGCCGCGTGGAGGGACAGAAAAAACCATTTTCCCTGCTGGTTTTGGCACATGAAAATACAAGGAATGTTCCTCTTTCTCAAATGTTAAAAGGGACTTGTTTGTAGGATAGTACAGAGTACAAAGTGATTACCTGAGGTCCCAGAGGAATAGAAACAGAAATCGATTCTAAAATGGCAATTGTTCTCGACGAAAACAATTATTTGAATTGTAAGGTCAGTTAAAAGGTATTTGTGGGTTGATTTAATTTAATTAATTCATATCTAACAAAATGGATTTATTTTGCCGAAAGAGCACACTACTACGTTGCAGATCCTCTCATAGGCCCTTTGCACGATACGGTCACATGGTGAGGAATTAATTATACTGGGACGCAAGTTACACAGTGGGACTTCCAAAACAAAGGAACTCGTACCAGTCCAGCCCGGATCGTGCAAAGGGCCTATCATGATGATTTCCTTACTTGTTGTACATGAGTATGTCTGGTACCCAGACCGTCTCGGCGCTCGTGTGGATGGTTTCGATGCCGCCATACTCCGAAGGATTCCATTTGAGAAACGGATTGTACCATTTCTGAGTGAGGAAAAGACAAGTTTATGTTCGTAATCATAGTGAGATTCAACTTAGTTTTACTTCGTTCTACTGCTAGCGCAAGGCTAGATTAAGTAAGCATTTTCTCAAACTCATCGTTTTAACAGAGGAAATCATGACCGTCAAGGTCATGATTTTAATTAGCATTGATTTTTGCGATTTTATTTCTACGATTTCCCCCTAGTTTTAGCTTTGATTGAGAAGATAAATTTGAGATTGAAGACTGTTTGGCCACATTTCCAAACACCGCGACGTTCGTCTAAAAGTAGCGTTAACATCCTCGGTGAAACACGGTCTTTCTTGTTTGATGTATTGCTTGAAGTACGTCAAAAATACTCCGCAGCGTGCTTTATTTTCAACCCTCTTCTTCTTCTTAGTTTGTACTACCTCAAGCTATCAAGAATGTCGTATATTCTCAAATCCTCTTCCGGCTACTAGTAATATCTAAGAAGGATTCGTACGTAGATTAGATAGATAGAGCCAATTATTATTAGAAAAGAAAATTCCACCTAGTATTGCGAGAAAAGAACTAATTACCTGTCGAACCCAACCATAAACTGTGATTGTCTGCTCCTTTGCATTCTGAAACAGGAATAAACATCGTACATCAAGAGATTAGCGTTTATTTTTCTGCTCTGACTCAGGGTTAACGCTGAAGATGTTTTAGCGATGTTTAAACTGTTTACGCTGAAAGTGTCAGTGTTTCTTGTTTTGCTCTGATTGTCTGCTCCTCAGCATTCTGAAATAGGACTAAACGTCATAAATCAAGAGATTAGCGTTTCTTTTTTTTCTGACGCAGGGGTCACTCTAAAAATGTTTTACTCGCCAAAAGTGTTTTACTTCTCCGCTGACGCAGTAGTCTTCTTTTGAAAATGTAGGCTAATTATCTTTGGTCGAGCGGGGGGAGGGACGTGGGATTTTTTAATATAATAATATATATGAAAAAAATTACTCGATTCTGATTGACTGAGAGCAGTGCATTTCAAGTGTATCACCAGTGCAGAAAGCGTAATACCAGTGCAAATTACATATCGTAATTGTAGATTATGATTGGTTGAAAGACAATAGGAAATTTTCTAAGCCAATGGTTAAGCCAATGTTATAACGTAAAATGATGACAAAAATTTTGTGCAGAAATTTAATTGAAAAAAGTTTTCTTGAATGAGAAAAAATGGCTTCAAGAAAGATCTTCCGGCACTTCTTCCACGCGAATGTTTTCCAAATCGAACGAGAAAAACCGTATGATCATCTTTACACATTTGCAGAATACGATTAAAAGTGAACCTACCACTTCTTTGATGGTGATGAGTTCGAAATCGAAAGACACTTTAACTTGCTCTGATTCATTGAGCCGCGGTAAAAAGTCTTTCCTGTAGTTGTCGAAGAGATTCTTGGAAAGATTCTTCCTCAAAGTGCTCATTTCAGCTTCTGCAAAGAGACACTTCTCATTTGATATGAAAGCACCACGTATATGCTAGCTAACCTTACTCTAATGTTGGCTGGAATCCAGTAATTTGAGCGCATTGCATCATGGAAGGGTCTGGAACTGAGAGTTACATGTTCTCGCTCGGCTCCAGTCCTCCTAAGTTGTCAGGCTCTCGTCCTTCTCTTTAATAGACCTTTTTCGCTTGGGCGGTTTTTTTTTCCCATTACAAACCGCGTGACATTCTGTAGAGAATTTTTCTTTTATCCATCTTAAAATTATTTATTCCTATGCACACGACTATTCGAAAATTTGACGGGAAGAATTCTCAAGAGTATCATCACATGGTCTGAAATGGGCCAAAAAGCGCCCAGTCGAGAAAGGTGTATTGCTTTTTTTGTTGCTCTCTTTCTTTAGGATGTTGTTCTGCTGTGATTTGTGAATCACAGCAGACCATCATCCTAAAGAAAGAGATCAGTGAAATCTACAGCGAAATTTTTTCTTGATGTCGCAGTAAAGAACAATTTATCGTTTTGATTTGGAACTCTTTTGTAAACCAAGTTCCGTTGTGGTCTTAGAAATGATAACAAGTATAAAAGGAAATGTCAGGGTTTATTATCGAAAAGAAATTGAAATTAACATGGGTCTTTGCAATGAGAATGCATTTTTGATAATCAAACTGGTAGCTACGTTGATAGGTACGTTTCAACATTTAAATGAAGGTGGCCTTATTCGAAAAAGTTTGTTTACAAAACATGACGTGAGTAATGACATGTATTGACCGTAAAACATTTTGAGCTCAATGAATGAATCGATTCAATTAAGTTTGTAAGTTCATGAAAACCTGTTTTTGAATGAATTTCCAGGATTTCACAGGATTTTCGGCTGCCTGTTCAATGACATACGTACATACTTAACTTTTCCCCTCCTCAGTGGGTCTTTTCAGGATTCAACAATAATCAATACGTTAATATATATATATATTGAAGGTGCGTGTTTCTAAGTGTTCATGGATATGACTAACACTGTTCCTCAATAGGAAATAGCCAGCTATTGAGAATGATTTATGACGAAAAAATAACATTTTCTTGAAACATGTATGGTCTCTATAGAGATCTTGAAATAGGAACGTTTTATATCAACCAAATTTGTGCTGCGAAAAAACCTTCATCATTCAACCATCGAACTGTTTAGTTATATCGAGTGCTAAAACAAACGAGTGTGTGATCTTTTCCGACTCCAGAAGAAAGTTGTAGTCAATGGTTGCTGAATGTAAGAAATTTTAATCTACAGAAAAGCACTCTTTATTATTTAGCTCTAATTCTCACCTAATTGTTGTCAGATCTTTTCAAGAGGACTTTATTGAGAAAGCCTATTAAAAATTGGATTTTTCAATAGCTTCTGATGTGAATTCGTCCCTTAATTCGCGCAAAAACTCTAACTTTTATTTATTCATTTGTAATTTATGCATGTGCATTCGTTAAATTAAATTTGACAGTTTGTTTCCCAACATAAAGTTTGCCAAAACATAGAAATTTTAATGCAATTCTGGTATCATGCAGGTGTCAGCTTAAACATTTGAATTGAAACACCAAACAACATTTGCAAAATCTAGAAACTTGAAAAACACATTGATAATAATTTCCATGCTCGAGTCCATTCAAGTCGATCGATATCACCACTCCGTTTAACATATTATTTCGTTCCTCCTAGCGGTATATCTTAAGACATGACTGTGCAATGCCAAGTAAGACATTTTGATCATTTAGCTGAAGTTTAATTCATTTTCGATTAAAACGACGTCGCTGACACAGTATTAGTGACATGTCTTTAGCCTTGCTGAAATGACTCATCAAGTTTTTGATCTCAAACATATGACGACAGAATGGACAATTTGGCTAAAAACGTTTTGTTTAAACATTTAATAGCAAATAACCGTGTAAGTTATCAGCTTCTACATTTCATTTTAGTAAAAATGACCGACGCGTGCTCCTTAATTTCGGTTTTAATTATTAGTCTATGCTGATGTACTGTTCAATGCATGCTAAATTCATTCATGTTGACAACATTCAAAATTACGCCAGTGGCTAGTCAATCGATAACTAGCTGTGGGCTTACAAGAAAAAAAAATCTCTCCATAATATAAGTTACTGTAAAATGTACTTCTTCAGTAAATACACGATGCCATCACAACGTCATGACTCGCTTTCGTCTTTCAGCGTTCAAGTTTTCAATTCCAGAAAGATTTCACTGCAAACACTCATACATTTGATTAAAAAGTTGCAAAAAAACTGTGCTATCAGCATTAATTTATAACCGCGATAGCCAGACGTGGTCATAGAAGTCGTTTATGGTTTAGCCGGGGGTGTCCTCTCTCCATGTGAAAAACTAAATGTGAAAAGTCTGGGACAGACCTGATTCCCTTTGTGACATGTTTTGATTATTTTACTGCAAGAAAAGCACATGGCTTGGAACACCAGCCATAGGTCTTTAAAATTGCGTGCGGTAATATTCTGCAAAGATCTGTTTTTAAAATTCTGAGAGCGGGCCAAGAGCTGCGATCGCAACTCGTTTTCATTGTGTCGTTAAAACTGTTCTGTTTAAAACAATTTCAGGGTCAAACTCAAGAAAAGCAAATATTTATATTTTTGTAGAAGGACTGCAGATTATTTTAAATATTTCAATAGAATGCAACGAAAAAAATTTACGTTCTGGTAATCCCCTTGTCAAATTTAATACGAGTTTGCGTTGCTTTGTTAAGGCAACACAATCGTCTCGCAATTTAAGAAAAAAAAAAATTCAAACGAATACTAACAAGGCGAAAGAAATGGGAAAAGATCTAAACTGCGGCGTCGAGGTTGACATTTCAAGAGTATATGTTACAAAAGAAGATCAAACAGTTGTTTTGTTGACTCAATATCGTTTTGGTCTTTTCCCGTTGTAGGAATTAAAATCGTATTTGAAGTTAGTTACACTTAAACTTACGTTGGCCATCACAGAATGCTTGGAATGGAAGGAGCACGAGGCACAGAATACACACCAAAAACGCCATGGAAGATGTTGAAGACCTTTGAGTGTTACTGCGAAGTGATCTGAAATTCATCACCGTGACATCGAGTATAAATTTCTTTTGGCATCGTTTAATGTTTAATGAATCCTCTCAAGGCTCATTATACGACTCTACTTGACACCCTAAGGAAAAACGCTGTGCCTTGTTATTAACCGTGATAAATGGAAAACAAAAGTGTTGAAAAACATTGCAAAATTGAAACTGTGACACGTTCGATTAGTATGTTGGCGACACGCTGCGCATAAATAGAGTAACGAATTGAGCAATATTACCTGCGGAAGTCCGAACGTCAAATTCATGTTATTTTTTTCGGCCTACGTATACGACATGACGAGAAAATTTAAATTACGTTTGAGGTAGATATGTCGCTAATTGCGCAATGACCGAGTAATGTGCAGAACTTTCTTAAATTCTGCTCTGATAATGTGTTTAGTTAACTGCTTCGAACGAAGAGGCTGGCCCCTGAAATAAACGACTCTCAATCTGGTAAAGTCAGTACCTTCCAGAAAGTCAAGACCCTCCGAAAATACAGCGACTAACACATAAATGATTCAGCTTTAGGGCTTTTAAGGCTTATGTCCAAATGACGAGAAACGCACTAAGAAATAGCCGTAATGCAGTAGAATATTGAAAAAGGGACTTATCATCGAATCATAGCAACCGAAAACCAAGGAGCCGAGTGAGCAGGCAAAAGTTTTTTTTCTTCTTCTTTTTTTTTGCCGTAGACATTTCGAGTGTAAAGTAAATTAAACATAGAGACTTTTAAATAAAAATTATGTATATGTTTTTACTTTAAGACGGGCCCTAGTTACCCTAATTATTTGGGATGGATGGTCCGAAAGAATAAAAGTGGCTCTTCAGAAGGAACTGAAACACGATGTTAAATTTCTTAAGGGCTTTCCTTTTCAGTTTTTCAAAATGCTATGACGATTTCGCTGCCTACAAAAACTGCAGGTGTAAAAATTGACAACCTGGATCTAAATTAATTTTAAGGCATATGACCTCCAAAAAAAGTCCGGGAACATGAAAACAGACAGCATAAACCGTTTTGTTGAAGAAACGGTATTAGTTATGTATTGAAGAACAACTCCCGACAAGATGTCCCGTGAGACCCGAGATCAGACGCGATTCGCCTTTGCGAGTCTCTAATTATGGTCATTACATTAATTTGCAAAACACTCGTGAAATTACTTTTTATTTTCACTCCGTCCACATAATCGTGTATTAGCGACACTGCGAAACAAACTTGCAATTACTCGCGTACCTAGACTTAAAAGAATCCTTCCGCTCATTAACACCCCTTTTAAGTCTTTCCTTGATATTCAGAACTTGTGAGCAGGAAAAAAATCTTGAAAGGATATTTTATGCCTCTTGTGACCATGAAACTAAGAATGGCAAAACACAAATTTCCCTAGCCCTTTCACGTCCTCAGGTTAAAAAATCCTGAAATGTTGATGTTACTTCAAAGCGATACGCTACAGTCAGTAGATTAGTTTCTTTAAAATGGTCACCTGCCTTGTTAAATATGCGTCAATGGCAGCAAGAAATGAATTTTATTCGCACCGAGGAGTTAATAAAGTTGTATTATTACAATAAGTGATAAACTTATCAACAGTCTCATTTTCTATATTACCAATGCCAGTTATGCTGGCATCGGCCACAGTGAGTTGAGGTCTTCCAAAGGAAATTGAGAAAATATTATAGCTTGTCCTGTGGCTGATGTTTAGCTGTGTATGATACACGGTTTTAAGACTGACTAATTTGTGTTCGCAGTTATCTACCTACAAAGAGCCATTGAAAGTTCATTATCCGATGATGACCAATGCTTAATCCTTCAGCTGCTGAAGTGTCGTTTGTCGCGCCAAGTATTATCAAATGCACTAGGCATGCTTCAGTACGATCGAAAGTGATTCAGAATCGCCGGCTCTAGATCTCTGTCATATGAGTTGCAACTTGCCGGTTAAATCAAAGTGATCAGATGTGAACCAACTCTGAACCGAAAAACAATCACCCCTTTATTAGACTCGTGCGTTTTCGCAGCCTTGGCGCCGGTTATGTTATTACAGCTGTTTTTAGTTGAGTGGTTCATTGCGTTGTTTTCGCTAGTTTCACGAGAGCGATTTTTAATGGGCCGTATTCAAATTACTTTTAGTCTCTATCTTAAAGCGAGTCTTGGTGCTCATCCTTTCACTATGAAGATGAAATTTCATTCATGCAAATTAAACTCATTTTCATATGAATGGTTGTGCACCGCAGGCCTCGCTTTGATAGAAAGGTTTAAGGCAACTCGGAAATCTGCTATCGAGTCTCGTAAAACCAAGACCAAAGTAATCACTCTGGCCAATCATAAAGGGCGAAGACAACTGAACAAATCATTTAAGACATTTAAATCTCGAAGAAAGTACAAATGCACAGCAGCTCGAGGTTCTTCCCGTCTTTTCCCTGAAAGAGGCGTTTTTGCGTTTCGTGTCGCATTTTTCCAAGAAATACCAACGAACCAGCTACTGACAGCTGCTACTAAATATTGCGAATATGCTATCATCAATATGAGAAGCGTTTTCTGTATTTGGCGATTTCTGATTTGCTAAATAGTTTTCGGTGCTCTTTTGCTGTATCAAGTTTGCCTTTTTCCTTTCTTTATTTCTTTAGTGTTGGCTAATGGTAACAATTTATGACAACAGTAAGTGCTCAACAAGTTGACGTGATTACTGGAACTCTTGAAGTAGTATATCAAACACGACAGACCTTGTTTGACCACATTTCCAAACACCGAGAAGAATGATGAAAATACGACCCGCAGCGGAGTATTTTTGACGAAGTTCGAGGTGTTTGGAAATGTGGTCAAGCACTGTCCTGAGTGTTTGATATACCTTCTCAATCTAAACTAAAACTAAGGAGAAAACGGAGAAATAAAATCGTAAAAATCTATGCTAATTAAGATTAGATATCCAAACATTGTCACGGTGATGATATCCTTTGTTTAAACTTGATGAATTATTAATGAGTTTGAGCAAGTAATTTTCACACTAGTAAAAGAACGATTTATTGTAACTTCGTCCGACACATTTTCATGATACACCACTGTAACCAGTAACTGCTCTTTACCGTCGCGTATAGTTAATAGATAAAAATTTTCCTGACTTCAATTACGCCTTCAGATGACTGACAAATATTGGATAATGCGAATAATCAAGCTTTTTATAGTACTGGAGAAATTAACTACAATATTAAAAAACATGTAGTTGTAATAATTGAAACAGGCTGCGATAACGCATAATGAACAAACACTCGAATTCAAGATATTTTCTGAACAAAGCTGTATATAGAAAATGTTAACATTGCCAACGATCGGAAATTTACAAATAGTGCACTGCGATTGGAAACTTTTAAGCTGTAATTGGCATCATAACTTCTCACATATCTAACACAAGTTAACAATGTTTTGTTTAGTGTAATTTTTGTTGTTGATCTCATGTTAAGACTGGCTAAATATGAGGAAAACGTTAAGGAGCTCAGTCACGGCATTTTGAGTTATTACCAATCTGAAAATAAAAGTTCGCTAAGATAGAAAAACACCAAAGAGATAATAATAAGCCATAATGGAACAAGGATTGTTTAGGATGAAATAGATTAACACGGATTGCAGACGACGAATTTGAGAAACTAAGGCTAAACTTTTCAAGATGCACAAACCCTGACGTATAGCTACGTTAAGTTTGTATTGAAGCATGGGCGATAAAACAGCACAAACCAACAGTTTTCAATCTATGCTGTCTCACCCTTAATGTAATTGTTGTAGCTCATTGGCATGTTTGATATTCTTCGATATCGCTGGATCAACTAACGTGCTACCTCGAAGTGTTACTCTATTATAACTTTCTTAGCACGTAAAAGTAAGCAAAGAGATAATTATAAAAATGCAGTGCATTCAAATTAAGGCTTGACATTTCGCTGAATGCTGATCGTTTAAGGCAAAAAAGGGATAAAATTCAGTTCCATGGATTCACTGGATTATTTATCTCTTGCATTGCATCTATTCGTCAACTAATGGTTCAGGATTATCCTTTGTTAACTTGTTCAAATCTTGCCACAACTTTGGTGCCCGTAAGAATATTGCCGAGACCGTGATTATGCCGCAAATAATCGCCACAACGAGGAAAAAGCGATCCAGAATCCTTGCGACTAAAGTCCATTCCCAATGTCTGATTGCCAACTCGTCCTCGCTCAAGGTATCGCTATCATCCATGTACGGACGAGCTTCTTCGTTGTTTTTAAGTGGACCTTCTAGCGCCTCGTGTGAATTTTGGAATGGGTACGAGTTGACAACGTAGTTCATTTGGCGTCCACGATTTTCCATGTCCGTGGTCACTGGTTCAGAAACCGGAGGCCCGCAGTAGATGGTGTCACTGAATGTTACCATATTGAATCCCTGGATCTGCTGGTCTTTGATGTCTTCTGGTTTCTTCTTGATCGACCTTTTGCGTGATTCGTTTTGGATCCCAGATCTCTGTCGCTGTCGACGTCGGCTTCTTCTCATGGTTTTTCGACGCACGATTTTTCTTTTCTCGGAAGTATTGGTCAGGAACACGATAGTCGCGATCCAATCAATCACAAGCTTCTTCACCCATCCGGGCATTTTTCGATTCGTTCTGTGGTAGAAGTTCAAAATCATGGTCGTCACCACCACAGAAGCTCCGATCTCCATGATAATAGCAAAATAATACTGTCCCAGTATGGGAAAATCATAAGATGGCATGATCTCTGATGTGAGCTGTTGAAAGACGGTCATAGCCAACAGTACCGTAATACTCAAACCTATTCGCTCACCCGATTCCGGCGGCAGGATAAATCCAAGAAAAATCATGGACGAGATCAGGCAGCAAGGCACAATCAAATTGATGAAGTAATCCGTGCTTTCCCTCCCCATCTTGATGGTGACGGTTATTTCGACGAAGGGATCGTCTGGACAGCGTTGATAGTATTGCTCGCTTCGTTGCATCTTAACTTTGTAAATTTCCCACTCGCCATTTTCTTGGAAATACGCAGCTGGGAATTTAAGCTTTTTCAGAGGCTCAATGTTCAGTGTGCGAGCATCGTACACCAACGAGCCGAATTTGAGCTCGCATGTCTGAATATCAAAGGGAAAGTACTTTACTTTGATTCCACACAGGGTCGTAAACATCTTTGGGTTGAACCAAGTGTTGGTACCGTTTGAGTACAGGGTTACACCAGATCGATAACTGCTTCTTCCGCCTGCAAAATGGTCCTGACCATCATTGCTGAATACAAAACAACATTAAAAGAATAGTTCTCAAACAAACTGCTTTTCATGATCAATTTATGGAAATATGGTTAAAACATTTTTGGAAATTGAAAGCCGAAAACTACGTTAGTGTTTATTAAAATATTGGACACAAATCTTGCCACTAGGTTTTGGGTTTGGCGTTGTTATAAGGTCACAACAAAACAGGCCACTGTGGAGATGTCAAAACAAGTCTTCATGACAAACCATTCACGTAATAATATGTTTGACCCCCACATTCATCTTCATATGAAGCAAACTCATTTTCACATGAAAAGTTTCAAGCCAGGACTCGGTTTGAAACAGAAGCGATAAAAAAGTCGGAAATGACCCATTTAATTATCTAATGCTGACAACAGGGTCAACCGTGTGACGTCATGCTACCCAAAATGGCAGCCTGCTAGAAATTTAAGCTCGAAAATGGCTGATTTTTATATCCAATTTTTCACAACTCGCATTCTTTGCAATGATGCATTTCCTCCGGACAACTTGCGAACAATGTAAAGTCAATTTTAGAGGTTTACTATTTCTAAGTGTTTTTACCCTTCAATTAGATGTTACGAGTTCAATAAATCGACAACTTACTTGTTGTACAGATGAATATCGGGAACCCAGACCCTCTTAGGTTCCACGTGGAGTTTTCTAATTCCTTGGAAGTCAGACACATTCCACCGCAGCATAGGATTTATCCATATCTTGTGAATTAAAAACAGGACATAAGAAAGCACGGCCAATGTTGTTAGCATGACTATGTATTTGAGCTTATTTAGCATTTCCAGGAGTCATTTTATCGAATCAGAGTTATATACAAAATGCAAAACTCTTTTCTTATCCACATACGAAAGTATTTCCTTTGCTTTATATATTCCTCTCTTTCTGGGAATTTAGTGAGCGGAATTTGAATATTTTGTAACAGGCGGGTTTTAGTTATGAATGGTGGTATTAGCACAGAGCCATTAGAATCATTTAGGCCGTTTACACTTGGTGTCCAAGCCTTATGCTTAGGGACTGACACTTAATAGTGCCGCGTTCAGACATTGGATACTCCAAGTACCCAAGTACATTAAGTGACTGAGCCGCTCGGGACCATGTACACGGGCACGGGCACTGCGCCCGAATTCTGGTGTGAGTACTTGGTAAAAAGATGTGTTCACGTTAGTACCCAGAGAGAATGGTGCTCTGGCACTGTGCACGGGTACCAAGTGTAAACATAGCCTCGGTGTCTCCTTTTATTATAGATTTCTCAGAGACAGAATTTAGGTCAGAATAAAAAAATATATACGCCAGTTATGTTGTAAGTTCGAGAAGTTTTGGCGCAGGCTTACACCACAAACCTGTTGAACCCAGCCATACACTGTTAGAGATTGTTCTTTTGCGTTCTGCGGAGAAAAGGTAATGGAAAAACCATTGAGTTCTAATATTATTGGTCGACTTGTAGAGTCAGAAAATTGAGAAGATGGCACTGAGAAAATTGTCGATATCAGCAAGGTGTCCGTATTTCTCTAGGTGAACTTAAGAGATGTAAGTAGATTGAAGCAATAAATTTAACTCTCCTTGATAATTGACACAACATTTTTGAGAAGTTGAAAATTAATTGCACTCAAAGATAGTTAACATCTCTTGATAACTCCAGTTATTTCCGTTGAATCTGCACCTGGTCCGAACACAGGCTTCAAATTATGTTCGTTCATTAGGTATGCAAATTGCAACCCTACTCAGATGGTAAAGGGGCTCAAGTTCGTTGTTAGCAATCTCTCTCAATCTTCCAGTCTTTGTAGTATACCTCTTTTTTGAGGTTCATTTCGTTCTGACCAAAATAAATGATTTCAAAATAGTACACTTTACTGAGTAACTGTTCTGATTGGTTAAGCAACTCAAGAAATGCAACTTTCAGAAACCATTTTTTTGTTAGTCTGAAGAATTTCTCGTGCTTATTTATTCCAAATCGCACTCGAAATCATGTCTTTGCTAATAATAAAGTCCTGGTCAAACGGACTCGCAAGTAGTCGCAAGTAGCCACGAGTTGAACTTGCGTAGAGACTTGCGTTGGGTGGCCAAACGGATTCGCAAGTTTCCTCGCAAGTACACGCAGGTCGCAAAAAAACCCATTTCAAGGCAGACATATTCTGTATTTCATTGGCTAATAATAGGTTAATGAACGTCACTCAACTTGCATTGACTTGGGTTGGGTGGCCAAACGGTGAAAAACTTGCGTCGACTTGCGTGAAAACTTGCGTGAAAACTTGAGCGCAAGTCATCGCAAGTCAACGCAAGTGCACGCAAGGCCTGGCCAAACGGAGCCGCAAGTAGACGCAAGTTGAGAACAACACGACATGACAACAACACGACATGACGCCTTTCATCTCCTTTAATCGTTTTATAATTAATGAAAGTGAATCACTTTTTTTTCACTTACCACGTTGACGATTTTAACCAGATCAAATCCAAAGGAGACATTAATTGTGCTTGAGAGATTAGTCAGCGGCAACAGGTCGACGCTGTAGTAGCTGTCATTGAACAATCGTTTATGCAGTTTCTTTTCTGGGCTGAGATCTTCACCAAGCGTTATTCCTAAAGTACACAGGAAATACATAGAAACCTCCTCTATTTGTATTGAAAATAAAAAATAAATTAATTACAATATTTAGAGAGGAAGCCACATCAGCTCTAGCTTGTTTTTATGAGGATCCTCCATCCTGGTCGAATTGGAATTTGGGAATATTGGTTTGAGCGGACGGAGGAAAACCAGAGAACCCGGAGAAAAACCCTCAGAGCAAGGAGAGAACCAACAACAAACTCAACCCACATATGGCACCGGGCTGGAATCGAACCCGGGCCACATTGGTGGGAGACGAGCGCTCTCGCCACTACGCTATCCCTGCTCTTTTTGTTATTTATATTTGTTCACGTGCATTACCTGTTTCTAGAAGTGAACGGAGGTTTAGTTCCGGAATCGAGAATTCGAACCTCGTGAGATAAAAACTATGAGCTCAGAGGAAAGAGCAAAGCAAAGCAAACGAGACCAATATCCCCCACCAAGAAAAGAACAATCAGGTTGCCGTCATAAAAGTTTAACGGAAATTGCCTGCCAAACCGATGAAGCAAGGAAGAGGTCTACTTATCCAATACAAACTGTTTTCTTTGGTACAATGTTTTGAAATTGAAAACCATAAATTTTTCGCCGAACCTAATTTGCAAATTTCGGACCGCCCAAGGAACCAGTGACAATTCTCCCTGACATCGTGGACCAGTTTTTGATAAAATTAGTATGCTCCGTCACGTGACGTGTTTAGACCAATCGCTTGTAAGGAGAAGCACTGATAAGCCATAAGTTACCAATCCTGGATGGAATTTGAACAAGTCGGTCTGGTCTGGAACAGGACTTTTGAGCCCATATTATAGTATCCTCTATAATCACAACACGTTCAAGTTTTGTGCTATTTTAAGACGTTATACATTAAAATCTTTGCAGCTTACCTGTTGATAAAATGAATCCAAGAAGATCAACTAAAATGATAAGCTTTCTCTGTCTCTGGAAAAACATCTTCTTTCGTCCATCATTCATGTGCCTTCTATCATGCAAGTAAATTCATGGAATTAGGTTCTCTTTCGCTTTAGTTTAAGAATACATATCAAACAAGCTTGAGACGGTCTAACTTGACCTCTCGAGAAATCTCGAATTAAATTTGTACAGGTATTCAAATGATTTTGAGTGTAATTTGTAATAAATAACTGAGCCCAAGTCAATTTTTCAAAGACTAAAAAAGATTGCACCAGCCCGTAGAGTGAGTGCAATCTGTATTGAGTATTTTAAAAATACGAGTGCTTAGTTATTCCATATTGCACGAGAAAAAAATCGTTTGGCTACTTGTTAATAATATGCATGCAAGTTAATTTCAACTTTCTGCCCGTAATATTAAATTTTTAGCACTCAATTTCAACTTTCTGCACTGTTTTGGATTGATACTGCTAATGAAGTTATCAGTGGCTTGACACAAAAACGAGGCGACAGGTCAATTCGGCATTGTATTGACCCTTTCGCCTCGTTTGCACGCCTTTTAAAACAAAAGAATATTTGACCTCAGACTAAACTGACCAGCCCTCAGCCAATAAGCATGCCTAGATTTTTACATTTATGTCCCTCTATTGTGTGATGTCTTTTGACTGAGCTATGTTAACACGCCACTCAGTTTAATTTCATCTCTCGTCTCAATGTTTGTTTTGTTTTGTTTTGTTTTTTGGAAAATACGGGCCATGCATTCCCTACGAGCCAGTTTGTTTACCCAATACATCAAATAAATCGTAAACTACTCGGATATTTTCGACTTGTTTTATATAATGAAGAAACAAAAACGAACGTAACTGTGACGTCATCGAAGCGTTTTTCTTACAATAGATAAGCAAGAACCAATCAAAATAATAACAATAATAATAATAATAATAATAATAATAATAAAATATTTATATAGCGCCAATCCACTATTTGTCCATGGCGCTTTACATTAAATAATTTAAAAAAAAATTATTTAAAAAGCTAAAAAAGGGGAGGGGAAAAAAAAATTAAAAAATCATCTAAAAATTGAAAGGGTTAAAAAGCTTGTTTAAAAAGATATGTTTTTAAATGCCGTTTAAAAATGTCAATCGAACTACTGGATCTTAGTTCAAGTGGGATCGAGTTCTATAGTCTCGGTGCCGCCACAGCAAATGCTCTCTCTCCATATGTTTTCAGTCTAGCTTTTGGGGTCGCCAGAAGGTGTTGAGAGGACGATCTTAATTTCCGTTGAGAGGTGTTGTACTTAAGTAATTCACTGATGTAGTAAGGCGCTGTTCCATTGAGAGCTTTGTAGACCAGTAGGAGAATT
>Ga0126338_10000999_pt1 | contig 17304 bp, 13 predicted proteins | sample OrbCmetagenome_2_FD_92529 | JGI IMG/M metagenome (GOLD analysis project Ga0126338, IMG submission 92529) | Coral microbial communities from Petempiche,Puerto Morelos, Mexico - Orbicella C C metagenome | ecosystem: Host-associated > Invertebrates > Cnidaria > Coral | place: Petempiche,Puerto... | reverse complement strand
TTTGTAGTACGTTTATTTTGAAAAAAAAAAAAGATAAATAATATTATGAAATTTTTTTTATGGTGTTTTGGGTGAGGTTGTTGCTGGGGTGGTGGTGGGGGGGGGGGGGGGGGGGGTAATTATTAAGGTGATTCCTCAGTATTGCATTGTGCATCCCTACTGAATAAACTGAATATCCATTTAAACAAATGTCCACTTTAACTTTAAGAGTTCAGTGTTAGGCTGCTTGGGAGTTCAAAGACAGAGAATTTTAATCACTGAACTTTGTTTAATTAACCCTTAATTCAAACACAGCCAGTGAAATGTGTAGTTGATGAAGAGACTTGGCTGTTATCTGTGGTAGACTTAATGTTTGGGGTACCTTTTCAAGAGTTTCACTGGAACCAAAATCCAATATTTGCAGAGAAGGGGTTTGGGTTGGGGGGGGGGGGGGGGTTACGTGGGGCGTCTGTTTAGGGGCCCATTTTTTGTTTTTTTTTTTGGGGGCTTTTTGTAAAGTTTCTGGGGGAACAAAAACCCAATTTTTGGGAGGGGGGGTTTTGGGTGGGGGGGGGGGGGGGGTTTACTGAAGGCTGCTACTATAGCTCACATTTTGTATTTATTTGGTCAGGGTCCAAATTTTATTTTTTTCAGGGAAAACACACTCAGCTGACCAACTCTAGAGCACAAAAAATAATATGCAACCATTACTTTTTAAGAAAATAAATTTTATTTGTCACTCTTTTAATGCAATTTAGATGAAATACATAGAAAGTTTATAATTGAAGTTTGGTCACAGCTTCACCTCTGTGACTCTCTCCCAGTTATGCACCCTTGTTACTCACTCTTGTCTTATAAAGACAACCTATTTTTGGTTTACACAATTTTTTTTTTTATGAAGTCTAAAAATAGTAGAATTTTGCTGATATATTGATGCAAATGCTGCAATCTGATTGGCTGAGCCATCATACGCTAAGAACCATTGGTATGCAGTGGTTAGTAGCTGTTTACAAAATAGCGATGTTTTCTCATTCATTAAATGACAACTCAGTCCACACACAATTTTGCCAAAGTGGATGTAATGGATCTTTTTAATTACTTTGTGAGCAGTCCATATTGGAAAATTTGTAATTCTCCTTTTCATCACAGACCTGTTCAGCCATGATAAAAGTCATCATTTGAAGAAATTTCAGATAAAATTCAAATAAAACAATAAGATTATTTGGTCTTGATTTCTATGAGGTAACAGTTTATTCAACCTTCAGCCTTATCAGCATATTACCTCACAAAAATCTCAAGCTCAAAATGTTTTGTTTATTATTGTTGTTTTGAAAATACTCAAAATGAAACTTCTCAAAAGAATTATTAAAAAAATTAATTCTATATATTGTTATAAAATAAGCATACCCAGTCTGATTCTATAATGTATAGTACATTATATTGATATAGTACCAATCTACACTATTTTAAAATGGCTAGAAAAGTAATGGCTTTGTATAAATGATAACTCTACTTTTTTAATACAGAAGAAACCTTCTAAAGTTGCAGCCAGGATTCAAGATAATAATATAACCATGGGTTTGACACTGGCTTAAAAAACGTTGAAAGAAACATTTTGTTAAAAAACACTAAAAAAATGGTGCAACCAAAAAACTTTAGTCTGCATCGGTTGTGAATGGAAAGAGTGTAACAATGGATTATATTAAAAAAGTTCCAAAATTTATATGCAAATATGATAGGTGTATGATCATGGGCAGATTCCAAAGTGGGAGAGCAGTTAAAACTAGAATTTTGGAACACAAAAAAGCAGTCCATATTTTTGACACCAATTCAAAGATTGCCCAACATGTTTATCAATATAATCATGACATGGATTTTGATAACGTTGAAATGATCAGCAGAGCTAACAATTACCACAAAAGACTTTTTCTGGAAGCATGGTATTCCCAAAGAGACCAGAACACAGGGAATGACCATGTATATGTTCTTGACATTTGTGCTTCATTTACGCTTTTACCTAAATTCTTTGATTTCTAAAGCTCACTTGCACAACAAGCAGAGGCTGCTCTTTTTGTGATCAGTTGATCCTCCATCATCCACAAATGAAAACGGACCTGGTTCAAGAAGTTACGAAAGCTTCTGTGTTGTTTGACCGGAAAATCTCTGTCCATACGTTTATCATCATTTTCAACATGTGCATTTTGTGCGTTTGTTCGGAATGGGCCATATGCATGTACTTGTAGCTCATATTTTGCAACATAATGTCGTACCACAATGTAGTGTTCAAGCCAGTCATCAACACCATGTTGGAGTGCATGGGGGTCATTTAGTATTTTTCGCTGCTCATCAGTAAGGACAGATTCCATCTCTTTTAAGTGTTTTTTCAACACCCCTGTAATAAAAAGTAAACTCACAGTTAATGAGCATTTTTACTTTGTGGGTAGTATATCTATTTTGATTAGAGAAGATACAGAAAAATGTTTTAAAGGAAAAATAAATGCTATAACAAGATGTTTCAGCATCATCTTGTCACCATTATCAAATGTAGATTTAAGTCGTTCTGTTTGGATATATACTAGCTTAGGTGTTGTACTAAGTAACTTAAATGTAAGGTTACGATTTTTGGGAATTTAATGGTCAATTTGCTCTATGAGGCACACCTGTAGGGAACCATGGTAGTTGTATTCATCAAAATAAATATCTAGTCCAAGATGATGAAAACATTTACCATGATTCCCTGCAGGCACGTGTCATAGAGGGGATTGGCCATTGAATTTGTGATTTTAGAGATATGCTTAGGAAGCAAATTATTTTGTCTTTTTTTGAGCTAGAAGGTGAAAAGGCTCAGATTTTAGGGCTGCAGTTTGGCCATGCTAGTTTTGTGTCATTGATATTATTCTGTTTTCAGAAAGCACTGTCTTACCGATGTTGTAGCCAACATTAGCACTAGTGTCCAGTGTTTCTCCAGTGGGATCACTATCAGTTATTGAAACTTCTGCAACAAGTTTAAAAACAGATGATGTGATAATTAAGAAGCTTAGTGCTTGTGTTTATCAAATATTTGTTAGTTTGATAGACTCCAGTTGGAGCTGTCCCTAACCTTTTTACTTTCATAGTGCCTCTCTCCACCCCGGTCAGGAATTTCTTTTTTTGCCGTTTAAGACAGGGAGTGTACAGCCACTGCATGATGGGAAAAGATCTGTCATGAGATAACCCAAAGGGTATTTTGATAACATTTGCAAAAATTACTTGGAGATTTGTGTAACCGCTTCCGGTAAAGTTGAGAAATATTTTCCCATTTGATTGACGTTACTGTGATTCATGCATTAAATGTTTGACAAACATAGTTCACGTTCAGTTCAAGCTAAGACCCCTTCTGTTCAAGATCGTAAGGCAAGTTAGAGCAAAATTGTCGTGGGAAAATCAAGACCCGCAAATGTTGGTAAGCTACAATCTACTGATGTTGATATTTACATTGTTACGTAAATTTTTGATTCTAGTGAGAGCTATAATTAGATTTTGACCACTCTCAAAGCTCTCTATTAGCACGAGCATGTGGCATAATCATTGTGATTACTTTCTAAGTTAGAAACGCAAAGATATTTAGTGATTTCTTGACAAAATAATTTCAGTTGACCACTTTGCTTTGATTCGTATGAAAACACCCTGAGGCCACAAGACTAGGATTAAAGACATTAAAATGAAGATTGTTCTCCTATATATGCTGGCTTGGTGTTTTAAGGAGTTTCGACTGTGCATGCAAACAACCCGGGAGAACTAGATTTCAATTCTGGCTTACGAAACCATTACAATTTGTATCATGGCATATTACTCCAGTTAATTATATGGCTAGCTCCATGGGTGGGCGAGATGAATCAAAGCCTGGGCTGTGATTGGCTACCCGAGCAGGCAAGATGGAGGCATCTTGCCTGTTCAGGACTACCTGGCGTGTCCCACAAGAAAAATTTCTCCCAAAGCCATATAATTAATCCTTTACTGACCAAGCTTGTTCAGTGAAGATGGCTGGATATTGGCCTTGTTCTTTTTTTAGCGAGGTTATGGACCTCGACTCTGTCTCACTCCATAAACTCACAAAAAAGAACTTGACCAATATCCAGCCATCTTGACCTCACACTTGGTCAATAACCCATATATAATGAGCTTGGATATAACCCATCCATGCATTATTGAGAAAGCAGAGCTGTAAAAGCCCTTTAGGCTGCATAGACTCTTAAAAAATAATGATATTGTGACACTATTAAAGTGTTTGGGCCAACAAAGTCCTCGTTCATAATATCTATTCTGTGCTCTTACTTGTAGCATAAGGAGACAATGCAGTCACTTCTCAAGGGACAAAATGCTCTTACTTGTAGCATAAGGAGACAATGCAGTCACTTCTCAAGGGACAAAATGACAAAATAATCCTACGTGTAACACATACGTTCAAACTGTGAACATTTTCCTTATATAATATGGCTAACACCTACCAGGTATCACTGAATCTTCAGGTAGATATGCTGCCCCACCTGTGCCAATGTAATCTAATGCTGGATCCCCTGTTGAAACAGTATACCGAAACACAATATTACTTTTAGATATGCTAATAATATCGTAACATATTGGCAAACTAATCCTTGATAAATATGAGCATTCTAATTGGTTTCCCTGGGGGTAGCAACTTGCATTGGGCTATAATCCATTAAAAATTCCCTTGATATTTAGCTCTGTCACTGAGCACATGATAAACTGTTCAAACAGATCTTGTGTACTTATATTCACAAGATATACACATACTTTGTTTTGGTTACTAGGAGGCACAGTTGCATGATGCTTTTAATGGTATGATCAATGTGTTGAATGCTCTGGGGTAGAGCCCTGGCTAGGACTTGCCTGTGTTGTGTTCTTGGGCAAGACAGTGCCTCTCTCAACCCAGGTGCATGAATGAGTGCCCATGAAATGCTGGTGTGGGGCAGGGGGTGGTACCCTGCAGTGGACTAGCATCCCATCCAGAGGCAAGTAAAAATAAACCTGGTCACCTCTCAATGGGAACTGGAGCTGGAGTTGAGTGCCAGCTTGATGCAGGCTTTAATCCAGGCTTTATACCTTTACCTTTTTATTGTTTCACACTTTTTAGTAAGAATGGTGAAAAGTTCGTACCAAATTGCAATGATTTTTTGACCAATATCTGGAGTACTTCCCATTCCTTTGGACAGTAGCCAATGTTGAAACATATTCGTAACATCAGTAAGGGTAGAAGTCTTGGTGATGCCAAAAGCTGATGGAAAATTAGTGACCATGTCAAAATTAAAACCAAGCATAAAGTTCAAAGAAACCCTTAAAGTGTGTTTATTGAAACCAAGGCCACTCAGACAATGAATACCAATCAGATGGCAAAACTGAAACAATAGATTCCAACATTTTCAAATCCAGCCAATCAAATGTCCAGTACAAAACAATGAAATCTCAACTTGTTCGTTGTGATGCTTGCGACTACAGTGTCTGTTAATAAATTGTGAAACCATTGGAAAATATTGTGTTTCTTTACTTTAGATTTTACATCTACAACTGTGATAAATTCATTACATTGACCGTTTCCCACTGTGAATGTATGGCCAAAACAAATCATCTTTATGGTGTTTGTTTAAAATCATATAATAATAGGTTTTGACACATTTTACAAAATAAATTTCGCTCCTGTTGTCTGTGCGTGTTTCTCTTGTTACACAGCTTTCTGTTGTCATTATCGTGAAATTCACCACACAGTTCTTGGATAAACTATCGCATCCACTGTCTCAGCAGCTGAACATTTCTGAGTTTGAGCTCCCTTTCTGGGTTGTCAGTGTATTGAGATAACATCTTCATCAAAATGTTTTTGCCGCTTTGTACTATCAATGCCTCAGTGTGTAAAATCACTGAGGCAAAAACAAAAGATGGTGCCATAGGAACCTTCCCTACTCAAAGACCATTTCAAGGGTTTATTTTAAACAGCTGTGACAATATTCCAACCCTACACCACACACTCTGGTGATATATATTTACAAGTGACATTCTTGCCCAGCTTTTCTTTTCATGTATTTTCTAAACCAAGCAACTACCCCTTAGAAATCGCAGCATATAATTCAATTCAAGCACACAAAAGTGCTAATGGTTCAAGTTTGACAATTTATTGATAAGTGACACTGTAGTGGTGTAAGCATCACAACGAACAAGTTAAGACTTCATTGTTTTGTACTGGACATTTGATTGCCTGTATTTGAAAATAGGACATTTGATTCGCTAGATTTGAAAATGTTGGAATCTATTGTTTCAGTTCTGCCATCTGTTGGTTTTGTCTGGGTGGTCCAGGTTTCAGTAAATGCACTGTAAAATTTACCAGAACTAATTTTTGTGTGCAATTTTGAACAGCAGTCTAAATTAATTTAAACCTGAAGAGGTAATGATTCTAAAATAAAAAACAATCACCACAAATAATATTGATAAAAACTATATATTCAGATACCATATTCCTAGTTCCAGCCATAACATTTTGTGGAGTGTTAAACATTCTGAAGGGTACTGGGATATTTCTGCTGGTAGCTGTTTTTAAATTTAAATGTCCTTAGAGGAACAACAGCATGCATTGAAACTCCTAACTGGTACACCAACCTCCATCATTTTTGTAAATGGAAGTCCTTGGCGGGGTGGTTCTCTTAAAAAATCTTTTGGTAATTGTGACTTATTTTGTAACATGATAATTAAATATTACCTCATCAATAGTTCCAAATAATGCTTGCAAAAGGAAAATCACGAAAGACTTGCGATATCCAAATTTTTTAAACATGTCAGTACAACTCATCCAGTGTGCAGTCTGATCGACACGTGGTGGAAGCTTGGCTGTAAGGACAGTCAAATAAAAAAAAATCAATAGGACTGCACATGTTTATTTGAAGAAAAAGATATTGCTATGTAGAGTGGAGTAGAGTAGAGTAGAGTAGGATATAGTAGCATAGAGTAGCGTAGAGTAGTGCAGCATAGCATAGAGTAGACTAGCGTTGAGTACAGTACAGTAGAGTAGGGTAGCGAAGAGTAGAAGTAGAGTGGAGTAGCATAGTGTAGCAAGGAGTCGAGTAGAGTAGCGTAGCAAAGAGTAAAGTAGAGTAGAGTAGCATAGAGTAGGTTAGAGCAATGTAGCGAAGAATAGGGTAGCGTACAGCAGAGTCTTATTGTGGTCTTCAATCTGTTCTTTAAGAGATCTATAAATTTACATGACTCCATTGCCTTCGCTCCTCTATTTTGCTCCACAGAACTGTACGATACGGGCAGTAGAGGCACTGAAAACACTACTAAAAATATTCAGCCTTTCCTGGGACATGTTTGAACTCGCATTATTATAAGCCTTCTAAATGGCTAGCCCACCATGCGCATTCATAGTGCAATGGTAAGAGCCCCTACTTGGTAGGTAGGAGGTCATGAGTTTGAATATTGTAAGGCAATCAGATGTTTTCTTTGTCCCATGCTGTGACATGCTGAACATTTATCTTTCACAGGTGTTTATAGGTTAAAAGTTAATCCACTTACACTCAAAAATGTGACTGAGTGCTTGGCAAAAGCACAACACAAACACCCATAGTACTGGATTGTAGTACCAGTGCATGAGCTTGAAAGCATTGAAGTACTTCACATGACCAGAAAAGTGATTTGTGTGGTTCCAACACTCAGTGCAGTTTAAGCTTTCCGGCGAAGAATTTTTCACAGCCATTTGGAATGTTATGTTTGCAAGGATGTACATGACAACCAGGGGTACAATCATGAAAAGCTGGGACAAAACAGAAATACTAAGTATTATTAAAGTCCCTATGAAGTAAAAAGTAATTGCTGCTTAATTGAAAGGCTTTTCAACGTAAAGAACAATGGCATTTTCCTTTTTGGAATATCTTTTTTCGTTTTAGAGATATTCAAGTTTTTGTATTATACAAATGAGGAAAGTGATGACGTCATAAATAGTTCTACTTAAACAGTAGAATGCTGAATCAAGAATATCTCCAGAAATATTGGAGCAGTATTTTTCAAACTTGGCACCAGAAATGTACATCACTGAAGAAACAGAATGACACCTACTATGTTGTTGCCATGGCAACACTCTTGGCTCCAGTCCCTTTCTGTGAAAAACCAAATATCCTCATTCGCAACCTTTTAAAGTGGGACAGAGGGTCTTTCTCGGAACACAGATGGTTCCCATATTGTCTTAACTCTCCCCATTAGATTGTTGGGAGTGGATGATCCTTTTTAAGATAAAATCTGGGAATTTTAGTCTTAATTAAAACAGGACCAACAGTATAATTGCTGTCATGGCAATGGCACAACGGGTGTCATTTTTTTTTTTGTGATGTACATGTCTGGTGCCAAGTTTAAAGAACACTGCCTTAATATTTCTAGAGATATTCTTGATTGAGTGTTGAACTGTTTTAGTGAAACCACCTATGACGTCATCACTTTCCTCATTTGCATAAAACAAAAATGTAAATATCTCTAAAATGAAAAAAGATATTCCAAAAAGGAAAACACCAATCCTCTTTACTTCGAAAAGCCTTTCAAATAAGCAGCAATTATTGTTTACTTCATAGGCACTTAAAATAATAATAATATAGGTATCTAATTTTGTGTGATTTGCTATTCCTCTTAGTTTCATCTGCAAATTCATTATTAGTATCATGTTTGCATTTGTTCTAGTTTACATCAGTTTTTCCCAAAACATTTGATATCCATGTGCAGTTGATCCTTTTCTTGTAGACTCCTCAGTATAAATTATATAGTGTACTGATCACTTTGTCACCTCCATTATATTACACTCAGCTTGGTTGAAGTGAGGAGCAGTTCCCAAAAGATGTTGTTGGTCATCTGTCGGCCAACTGGAGGCTCACATGGCTCACTTGCTGGTTAGCTGGTTAGGTTAAATAACACTCCTATTAGCCTAACTAGCATTCTGTTTACTCTAAGTAGCACTCTGGTTAGCCTAAGTTAGCTTGTGGTTAGCCTTTTTATTGTGGTTAGGGATCCTGGCTCACTTGCCTTCCATGCCTTGCTGGCTCGCATATTATTAACACTCTGTGATGCAACATGCGTATGTTCACTTATTTTGTTTATAGTGTGGTTATTAATTGAGTATCAAAACTAAATCAATCACAGTGGCAACAAAAACAACTTAAGAACCAATCAGAAGTAAAAACAAATCATGTAAAATAAATCAGTGCCAAGCAGGGGAAAATTACACACACACACTATTGATTTTGGTGTAATGTTGCCTGATTGGTCAAACATGGAGGTAACATAGCTGAATGGTTTAGGGCACTGGGTTTGAAATCTGGAGGTCAAACCTGGTCGAAATCCTCCATCCTACCGCTATCTGGATTTGTTCTTAGTATAGTCCCAAGTTCATATCCTTGACCATGTAGTGTAAAGAGCCAACCGGTCAGCCTCTCACCAGTTGGTATTCTTTCAAAATACTTGAAGAGGGAATCCACCAGAAGTTTGAGTAACCAGTGGACAACTATGTACCAACATGATTTAACTTGTATTACAAATTTCTATGCGACTGTTTTAACTTTCTTCTTAAAAGAAATCATTTCTAACAACACCAAATGTCGAAAACAAGTGTTGAAGTTCATATGAAACACCTGAAAATACTGGTGAAATGAAGCTGATGAGGAATTTTAGCTCTGTTTGCACAATTTTTCTGAACTTTGAAATTTATTTCCTCAACTTCCCTTGGGAAATTGTTTTTGGTGTTATTTCAGCTAAATATATCTTTAGCTTTTAGAAAATATAAAAAGGACTGTAACATACTCAGAATTTTTTCCGGTGCAAGGTTTTTGTCCACTGAAAGTTGAAACTGCTCGATTTCCTATCGCATTTCATCTTAATATGCTCTATTTACAGTGTCCCCAATTAATAAATAAATTTAACTCTCTAAATAAAGTTATGATTTGATTTTATTTATACATACCCCCATACAAGGTGTCTTCTGGATCAGTCCCCAAAATGTGTACCAAAAAAATAGAATGTAAGCAGCAACAGCAGTTCCATTTAAAACAAGCACTTCAGTGTTGACGAGAGTATAACAGCCAAGAAATCTCCATTGGGCAAAGAAGGTTAACATCATCATGACAATTAAAGGCTGAAATGTAAAGCCAACAATGAAAAACTAAAGGAAACCCAGTAACTGCAAGAGGGCAACTTTTCTTAACAATAATGTAATAAATAATAATAGATATATATAGTGCTAAAATTATAAAATATTCTGAAGTGCTTTACAATGTAAGATTAAGATTACAGTGAAAATATAAGAAAAATGTGTCTAAAAATAATACAATTTAAAAAACTGACACCTGACACCTTAACTGACTCCTCTATTCAAAATTTGTTTGATTTAAGTTAAATTTGAATTATGATGTACAAAAATTACTGCAGTTTTTAATTAGTGCCTGTTGTACTCCTCTGTGCATGTGAGGCAATTATTAGAGTTTAAACTGATGGTCTAATTTTTAAAATTGGAATTAATTAATCCTCTTCCATCAATCTTGTGGGAAATGTGAAAGTTATTAACAGTAATGGTTTTCAGGGTATTATTTTGAAATTCATTTGTGGAGGGTTTCCATAGCATTTTTGTATTATTTTTTTTGTGTGTAAAGATCATACAAAGGGTCCAACAAAGAACAATTAGGTTTCCAAAGAAAGAAGTTCGTTATAAAGCCACACAAGCAGGGCTCGAAAAAAGTGCCGTCCCATTGTCCTGGACAGATACAAGGTAGATTTTCTTTTTGGGCAAGTAACTTTTCATTCTCGCTTGGCCAATGGGCAAGGGATCAGGTAAGTTGTCTGCCAACTAAAGCATTAAAATTACAACTAAGACTTGCCCAGGGCAAGCAAAATTTGAGAGCTACTTGTCCCAAGGGCAAGCTGGAATTTTTCAAGCCCTGGCAAGAAAATCTCAAAACATTCCAATAAGTGGCACAATTTGGTACTGAGTCATAAAATTTCTACTAGTTAAAACCTTCCAGTGGACTTTGGGAATGGGAATTGTGAAAATAGTAACTCGATAAAGAGTTTGCCAATATTTTGGTTTGGTTGAAAAAACTTCTCTAGGGCAACTCAGGTATTCACAGGATTGATTTTTTCTACTGAAACTTTAAAAAAAAGACAAAAACACAAAAAGGTCCTTGGGTGAAGCGATAGCAGCTTTGACAATGTTACTCAATAACTACAGAATTTGTTTGGGAATCATTCATTGAACTACAAAGTTGTCTTTAATGAAAACAATTTGTGCTCAAATTTGAACAAAATAATCCACGACAACCCTACATTTACTAAGTGATTTCATTATGTAGCTTTATTTAAAATAGCATATTTAGGTCTAATATAATGGGAATTCCCATACAAAGTCTACAAATCATTTGTTGCCTGACATTATCAAAGCTTTGCATACTTAGCCCAGGTCAGTGGTAATTTTAGGTAAATCTGAGTGTTATTTAGGCTGACTGTATTGCCCTTCTGCAACAGGTCTATTTCAAACATACCATGAAGATGTAGTGGCCAAGTTTTGTCGCAAATTTGACGTGGAATATCTCTACCAAGTACAGTTGATAGTACAGACTTAGGCCAGTTACATTTGTTAGTGGTGTTACAAAGAACATGGCCAAGAATCTTGTAAAACAGTTTCTGGACCGCATAATTGGATCACAGCAGGGCTGCCAACAGGACATCTCCCACGAATCGGGCCAATAACGTTTAGGGGGATGTGACTGTATAAGTGAAGGAAAGAACTAGTTTATGACAAAAGTAATAAACTGACCACAATTTGTTTATCCCAGCCCCAGTAGTCTGGCTTAATTGCCATTTAATGTCACAATTTCAGATAGTCCTCACACAGTCAGAATTTCAACACAAGCCTTGCTGTTCATCATCATTTCCATGGTTACCATGTCATGTTGCATGTTGGAATTTTACCCCAACAGGGTGTTCATCTTAATCACATGAGATAATGCTGTGAGAATTCCACAGCCTATCAGGGATTGTTGTTGTCAAAATTGGGTATCCTCTGAATTGTGGTTAAGGAACTTAATAGCTGTTATTGCAGTTATCAGCGGCTTGACACACAAACGAGGCAAAAGGGTTGATTCTGCATTGTATTGACCCTTTCGCCTTGTCTGCATGCCTTTTAAAAAAAAAAGAATATTTGACTGGAGACTCCACTGCAATAACAGCAATTAGGACTTTTCAGGTCTCAAAAGGCAAAGTTTCTTATGCTCAAGGGATCAGGGCAGAAAAGGAAGTGCAGTGACCTTATTTACTATGGTGACTCCAAATTGAGCAGTTGATATTCAGACCTAGTGTTCTTGGGCATAAGACACTTCCCAAATTCAGTTGACTGCAGTGTGAGGACAGCAAACTTCCCAAAACCCTTACCCAATGTTTATGACCAAAATCTACAATTTTCCCTATCCTATTTATGACCTGACCAAACATTTGATACCCTATTTATGATATGACCCCTAAATCAATACCCTATTTCAGACCTGCCTTATAATTAGTTCCCTACTTCAGACCAATGTAAATTGCCATAAACATAATTTGTGGAGGGCTTTTGTTGATGGTCTTATCGATAGTGATGAAAAAGTAGCTTTTTCTTAAAAACATACCTATGTCAAGACGAGAGTGCAAAAACCATACCCTATTTATGACCATAATGGCCAAACTCGATACCCCATTTACGACCAAAACAGCTGAAAAACCATACCCTTTGGGGCCGTGCATACCTATATAGCCCATATGAGGGAGCATCATAGTCCATTGCAGGTCACCTCACCTCCCCCCAACTACCAATCCAGGCACTGAAATTAAATTATCTTGCCCAAGAGTGACCCTAGCCTGGGCTACAAAGCCTCCTGCATTTTGAGAAATAATTGATGAATTAATAGAATTATTATATTATTGTAACAATTATTATACTGTATTCATTACTATTATTATTATTATTATATATTTATTTTATTAATACTGACAGTTACCCCCAGCAGTGGATCATGTTCATCAGTTGCACTTAAAGCATCCACACTAGCACTTGCTCCATCAACTTGATCTGTTGATGCAGCTCCAGATTCCTTTAGACTACGCCGCTGTCGTCCCACAGCTCCATATGTGGTCTCAACTAGTCTTGAGGAAGTGCGATGTTTAAGTTCTTTTCTTACACCTTCATTGTGCACTATTAATTCATCCCACAGTGGATCTAAAAATTCCATCAATTGCAGAAATGAATGAAAATGACTGGTGGGCCTGGCAATATGGCAGCAAACTGATTCTGATGCCGATATTGACTTTTCACATAGGCGTACGGGCCAGGGGGGCTGGGGGGTTGCAGGGCAAGTCAGTTTTTGGGGGGCAACAAGAGAAATTGGGGCAAATTTTTTAAAACATTTCCATTCGTTTCGAGAAATTACAATGCCACTAAAAAAACAGCGAATAACAATATTGTTAATTAACATACAATAAGGTGCGACTCAATACTCAAAAGTAGTGCGAGTTGGAACTTTCTTAACACCCCTTTTTCTTCGTGTCTCAGATTGTCCCTAGTCAAAAGCTTTATTTTGTAAGAATTTGGAATGTTTTTCATTCTCAGTGCCCACTGTTTGAGCATTGCAGAAATTTCATTCACATCCTTTGGCTTTGGGCTGAATGGCATGAAGAAAAAAAATCGCTCACTGGTTTCTATTCCACGAAATCAACTGAAGGCGAGGCACTGTATAAACTGGTGAAGTCTGCTTTCACTGAACTCAGGGTGTGTTCCTTTGGGTTAATCTGGATCAGGATCAGTGATCCAAGATCACTCGGATCGTGGTGCATCAAAGGAACCGATGAATCCACTCAGGCCACAGATTCATCGGTTCCTTTGATAAACCATGATCCGAGTGATCTTGGATCACTGAACCTGATCCAGGTCACCCCAAAGGAACGCACCCTCAATCTGGACCTCAAGAAAATTGTTGGTAAAGCATTCGATGGCGCAGCTAATAGGAACGGTCTAGATACACAAGGGACTCTAAACAAGAATGGAAAAGTGCTCCCGCTCTGTATCTACATCCACTGTTACGGACATGTGCTCAACCTCGCCCTTCAAGATACTATGACACAGATTGAACCATTGCGTAACGTTCTTGGCACTATCCAGGCCCTGTAGCGAGTCTCAATGACACGCCCTGTTTGGCGACACAGGCGTAGAAGGCGAGGACGGTCTGAAACTGACGCTGAAGTCTTTGAGTGTCAAGAGGTGTGAGGTGTCCATGCTGGTGGGTATTAAACCGTGAAGGCCGTACACGGACAAATGGAACACATTGTAAAAGCTGTGCTCACGTTGTCTTCAGACAAAGATCCAAAAACCTACGCTGAGAGTAGAGCTTTATTTACCGCCATTTTATAGTTCTATCTGTGTGTGTTGAAAATAATCTTAAGCAACACTAGTGGTCTGTGCCGAAATCTGCAAGCAGGGGAAGACGGCCGACTCCATCTCCATTCGTGAAACGCCAACATGACCATTCAGAGTCTACGCCAGTGCCGGAGTGAAGGAAGTTTCAGCAACGCCGTATGGCAGATAGTATCAGCAATGGATCTGAAAGTGAAGAAGTGACTGACCCATTCTCAGTTTGAATTACGAGAGGCCATGGCACCCAGACACAGGACATGGTGCCGCATTCAAGCCCTTGTGGGTGAACACACGCAAAGACAAATGCAGCTGACACTGGAATCGCAACACCGCATTAACACTTACTATGTGTTGTTGTCCGAGCTTGAGATCAGATTCAGTAGAAATGACCAAGAAATACTCTGTGCTTTGGGAGATCATGATCTGTCACAGGCAGACGCCTGCTAAACAAGAAAGCTTCCCCCGCATCGCTAAATTTTACAAAACTGGAAGCTGAGCAGAAAATACGCGAACTTTCGCCTTGAGCGCGGGTTCCACTCCGCGACTGTTTGATTTTTTCAGAAATACTGCAGATTATGCATGAGAACGATCTATTTGATATGTTGCTAGAGTTTTCCAACGTGGTGCATATCCTTCTAGTGATACCTGCTACATTGTGTTCTGCAGAACGATCATTCAGTGCGTTGCGCAGATTGAAAACCTACCTCCGCAACAACATGGGGCAACAGCGTGTCAGTAACATCGCACTGATTAACATTGAAAGAAAATATGCCAATTCTGTACCAAACAATGACATGGATCGTATTATTGATAAATTCGGCCGTCGCAATGGCAGGGACAGTTATTTCTTTTGTTGTTTTTTACTTGTAAGGTGATCTATATGATAGATTCATATACAAGAATATTCTCACTGGGATTCAAATGTAAGATAATTTTCGCTCCATATGCAGGCCTATGTTAGTGAATCCTATGACCCTCACTTGTGCTCGATTATTTTGTAAAAATTTGGGCAAGTTGCGAAATTTTTTGGGCAAGTGATTCACCACTCCTCCTCCCCCACCCCCCTCCCCCTCCGCCCCTGGGAAAAGATTGCCCGTACGCCTATGATTGTGCATGTAATTAACACCACTCTTATATCAAAAAACAGCTTTGCTGAGTAAAACTGGGGATATCAGTCTTACAGCTACCCTGAAGGAAGGTTCTAACCACATCTACATTACTTGGCAATAATGATCTACTAGTGTAAAAAAAGACATAATGCGTGTACGATGCGTGTACCTTTGTTGTTGTTCGTGTGCCAACCGTTTTCTACGATGTGGAAAAACGGAATTCGAATGTCCAGTTTCGTTTTTCGCTTACCCACCCCATCGAAAAAGGGAATTCGAGATTCCGTTTTTGTTTTCCGTTTTCCTACTACGTTGAAAATGGAATTCCAAGCTCTATTTTCGTTTTTCGTTCTCACCAAACTTTGGACAACAAAATCCTAATTGTCATTTCCTTTTTTCGTCTTTCGTTTTTGTAAGATATTGAAAAACGGAATTTGAACTTTGGTTTTCGTTTTTCGTGTCTGCGTTTTTGTCACTTTCTATTTTAACTGAACAGGAAGAATGTTGGCACTTCCTGTCGCTAACAACAGACCTGGAAACCAAGGATTGTGTCTTGGCCGGAATAAAATATCCTTGTTGAAGTCTTTGCCCGCCGTTTTCTTATTGAGGAAAATAATAGTTGTGAAGACCTTCTCGAGGAAATCAAGAACCGTTACTAGAATCTAAGGGGCTGTACAGTAGTTTGCTAAGTGGAAAAAGGTTTTTCAGTTTTCATGGTATCAAGAAGAGAAGGACAGTTGCTGATGGAACAGTCGATATCCGGTCAGTGTAAAATGAAGACTGCGGACTGCGGACTGGGGTAAAATGCAGACTGCAGACCAGGTGTAAAATACAGACCGTAGACTTCTTAACTGAGTCGTGTTACTGTTTCCATCACTGAGAGCTACGGTAAACCGGAGCGTTATTTAGGCTAACCTGAGTGATATTTAGGCTAACCGGAACATGAAACTTTCACTACAATTAGCCTGAATAACCCTGTTTCCGGTTAGAAATCGATAATGGAAATACCACCGTCGATATATACTTAAAAAGTCTGTAGTCTGCAGTCTGCAGTCTGCATTTTACTCCTGGTCTCTAGTCCGCAGTCTGCGTTTTACACTAACCGGTCGATACCGAAGTAGAAGATGCCATATCGTAGGTTCGACCCGGAGGGGGGGTACTGCCATATATGAGCTATATAGGTATGTGCCGCTGTGAAGGGTATGGTTTTCAAGCAGTTTACTTTAGGATAGGGTATATAAATCAGAGCGTTTGGGTCTAGAATAGGGTATCATATTTCACAAAACTGATTAGTTGGTTGAAAATTTTATCTAGACTAAGGAAACCACAAATCGCCACTCAAAAAATCGGCAAGTTTAAATTTACGCAAATCAGCCTCAACAGTGTTGATAAATGGGGGGATTTTGGGAGTTTACTCTAGTAAAGGGTAGCAAAATTCAGCTGAACTAGCTCTGGTATAAGCTAAGGGTTCCAGGGTGGGACCTAAATAGCCATTTCATTCCGTGGTTTGTGATAGTATACGCATTAATTTGTGATAGTATGTGCATAATTTCATTTCATTTCATAAGGCTCTCGTTAGCCTGTTTACGGTTAGCTCTCAACTGATGATGGAAACGGTAGCACGATTCAGTTAAGGAGTCTAAAGTCTGCATTTTACCCCTGGTCTGCGGTCTGCATTTTACCCCTGGTCTGCGGTCTGCATTTTACCCCTGGTCTGCGGTCTGCATTTTACCCCTGGTCTGCGGTCTGCATTTTACCCCTGGTCTG